>Ga0299913_10005904_pt1 | contig 10535 bp, 3 predicted proteins | sample RVTome_9_FD_201360 | JGI IMG/M metagenome (GOLD analysis project Ga0299913, IMG submission 201360) | Soil microbial communities from uranium-contaminated site in the Upper Colorado River Basin, Wyoming, United States - RVT155D38 (version 2) ... | reverse complement strand
AGCTCCAATCGAAACGGCCCAATGAGCCACTGCATCGCCCCCTCCCTTTCGCTTTGCATCCGGCGCTCCGGCCCACCGGTGGACGGAAGTCAGAAGAAATTTAGGAAAAACGTATGCGCTTTTTTAGCGGACGGAAGGCGTCACCGCGCCTCGTGCCAGCTATCAACGGACGCTAAGCATGACGTAGCCACCCTGGTACGCGTGCGTCATGATGGCGAGGATATACCCCTGTCCAACGGGGAGAGGCGGGCTTGCAGACGTTGACGGGCTCGCAACACCCGGGTGCGCACTGTGCTCACGGGATGGCCCGTCTCCGCGGCAATCTCCTGATAGGAATATCCCTGAAACAACAACTTGATCGCCGTCCGTTCACCATGCGGCAGGGTATCCAACATCCGTTCCAAGGTGACGCCGTGTTCTTGCCGTAGAAAGACGTTTTCGGGTTCGTCATTATCAATGCTCTTATCTGTCATTTCCGATGCAGTGGGCCTAGAGGCACGTGCCAAAACCTTAAAGATCTTGTAGCGGGCCACCCCACAGAGCCACGACCCAAGCGGCACGGTCGGGGGGATCTTGGCCGCGCGTTGCCACAGCACCAGCATGACTTCCTGAAGCACGTCGTCAACAAGGTCAGCCTGGCCGAGACGTCGGACGACGTAGCCGCACACCGTTTTAGCATAGCGGGCATGGAGGATGGTGAAAGCTTGCTCATCCTGTGATGCGACCCGAGAGAGGAGTTCCCTCTCGTCGTCCTGCGATATCATGGGATGATGGCCTGTCTTCGGGGCAGGTAGTATATCGGACAAGCAGGGAGACTCTGAAACCAATGCTCGGATCACCATGGGCTCATTTCCTCTCTGGCTACAGTTGGCGAGATCGGGCCAGTAGTGGTACAGCCGTCCTGACCCGCTTTTATTCACAACCATAATGCTTTGAGCCATTGCCTGCCTGGGCTGTAGCAGGGACGTAGCAGGGATATCGCTGGTAGTGAGGGCGTCCATCAGATATCATAAAGCGTCTTGAGTCATGGACTGCGGTTGACGAAGACCCAAAAGATGCCAGGTCTCGACTTAGCTGGACAACCTTGCTCAGCTGATTGCGCGTCTAACCCACCGCCACTGCCAGAGGGGGGAGATTCATGCGCTATGTCTTTGAGGAATGGACCCTCGATACCGAGCAATACCTTCTCTACAAGGCAGATCTCTCAATTCCGCTTCAGCCAAAGGTCTTCCAGGTCCTGCAGTATCTCCTGACGAACCGGGACCGGGTGATCGCCAAGCAAGAGCTCTGCGAGCAGGTGTGGCCGGAGCAATTCATCAGTGACGCCACGGTAGAAAGTGTCATTAAAGCAATTCGCCGAGCCGTGGGAGATGATGGCCGTACCCAGTGGTGTATTCAGACACGGCGCGGCCAGGGCTATCGCTTTGTTGCCACGCTCATCGAATCGGACGCTGGCCCTGCCCCAGAGGCCGTTGCAACAACGCCCACGCCATTCTCTACACTCCAACTCAGCCTGCTGCCGACTGAGCCGGTTCTTAACATATCAGCACCATCCCGCCGCCAATTAACAGTTATGTTCTGCGATTTGGTTGACTCAACGTTGCTGTCCACACAGCTCGATCCCGAAGATTTGCAAGAGGTAACCCTGGCTTATTATGCGGCCTGCACCGAGGTGATAGAGCGCTTTGACGGTACAATTGCGAACTATCTCGGCGATGGTCTGATGATTTTTTTTGGCTATCCTCACGCCCATGAAGATGATGCGCAGCGGGCGGTTCGCACGGGTCTCGGCATTCTCGATGCCCTCGACACGCTGAATAGGCGCCTAGAACGTGACTTTGGGGTCCGGTTGGACGTCCGCGTAGGCATTCACACTGGCCTGGTCGTTATTGGCAGTAAGGGAGAGACAGGGCCACAGACTCCTTTTGCGTTTGGCCAGACGCTAAATATTGCCGCTCGCCTCCACAGTCTGGCGCGAGCGCATCAGGTCGTCCTCAGTGAACACACGCAGCGTCTAGCAGGCGCAGCTTTTGACTATGAAGACCTTGGCGCGCCGTCATTACAGGGAGTTGCCACGCCCATTCAGGTCTATGCCGTGCGCGGCGCCAAGAGCGTGTTAAGCCGTTTTGATGCCGCAACCGCATCCGGCCTCGCGTCTCTAATTGGGCGAGAGGAAGAGTTGCGTTTGATCTTGCGCCGCTGGGAGCAGGCGAAGGCGGGTGAAGGTCAAGTGGTTCTGCTATCGGGTGAGGCAGGTATTGGGAAGTCGCGTCTAATCCGGGCGGTTCGGGAGCGGCTCGCAACGGAGCCACACACACCTATCTTGTCTCAGTGTTCACCTTATCATCGTAACAGTGCGTTCCATCCGATTGCGGCGCAGCTCGAACATGCGGCGCAGCTGACTTGGCATGATACGCCGGATGAAAAACTAGACAAGCTGGAGGCGCTACTTGCCCAATCCACCGAGGCGGTCATTGATGTTGCCCCTCTGTTCGCGGCGATCTTGTCTATTCCAACCGGAGACCGCTATCTCCCTTTGCATATAGATAGTAGGGAAGAGAGGGTCAAGACCATCGAGGCTCTGGTTGACCAGATCGTCGGGCTAGCCGCTCACCAGCCAGTGCTGTGCCTAGTCGAGGATGTTCATTGGTGTGACCCCACGAGCCTCGAGGCACTCGATCAGCTCGTGCATCGCATCCAAGATGTACCGGTTTTGGTGGTAATCACGTACCGGCCTGAATTCGACGCACAATGGACATCGGCAATGCATGCGACGGCACTTACCTTGAACCGATTAGGTCGGTTACAGAGTACGGCGCTAATTAATCAGATTACCATGGGGAAAGTGCTCCCAACCGCGGTGAGTAGCGAAATTGTGGCCAAAGCTGATGGCATTCCTCTCTTTGTGGAAGAGCTGACCAAGGCTGTCATAGAATCCAAGTGGCTCTATGAAAGCGCCGACGAGTATGAACTCTTGGGTCCGTTGCCGGCGCTCGCGATTCCGGCCACTTTGCAGGATGCGCTGACCGAAAGATTGGATCGACTGGATACCGCCAAAACAGTGGCGCAACTGGCCGCCACCATCGGGCGAGAATTTTCTTATGCCCTGCTTCAAGTCGTTTCACCTTTCGATGAGGAAACCCTCCAGCATGAAGTGGCCCGGTTAGTCGATGCAGAACTCCTCTATCCACGAGGCGTCCACCCCCAGGTCATCTACGTCTTCAAACATGCGCTTATCCAAGAAACCGCCTATCGGTCCTTACTGCGGAAGACACGACAGCAGTCTCATCGCCAGATTGCGTCTGCATTGGAGGAGTGCTTTGCCGAAACGATTGAGACCCAGCCGGAACTCTTAGCCTATCACTATACCGAAGCTGGCTGCGATCAGGAGGCCGTTCTCTACTGGTATCGTGCTGGCCAGCAAGCGGTGCAGCGTTCGGCACACGCCGAAGCGATTGCGCATCTCACAAAAGGGCTTATGGTGCTAGATGCGGTGCCGGATTCGCTTCAGCGTACTGAGCAGGAACTCATGCTGCATATCACGCTGGGTGCTCCGCTGCTCGCGACCAAGGGCTACGCGGATGCGGAAGTGGGGCAGGTTTTTTCCCGCGCACGGGCGCTGTGTCAGCACCTGGAAGATCCCGAGCGTCTCTTCCAGGTGCTACAGGGATTATGGAGTTTTTATCTCGTGCGGGCTGAACTGCCGATCGCGCTGGAGCTCAGCGAGCAACTTGTGGACATGGCGCACCGCCTTCAGGACGACGCTTTGCTATTAGAGGCATCTGGGAGGCTCGGTATCTCTTTGTTCCTGCTTGGTCAATTGGTCCCAGCCCAAGCGCCTCTCGCAAAGGGCCTCGCGCTTTATGATCCCACGCGGCATCGCTCCCATGCCTTTCTCTACGGCCAAGATCCCAAGGTGGCTTTTCTCTGCCATTCGGCTTGGCTCCTGTGGTTACTCGGCTATCCGGATCGGGCGCTTCAGAGCAATTCTGAGGCGCTCTCTCTGGCCCGAGAGCTGTCGCATCCCCATAGTCTGTCCTGGGCCCATCTCTATGCCGCTTTAGTCCATGCGAACCGCCGGGAGTGGCCAGCCGCCCAAGAGCAGGCGGAAGCCTTGATTGCGCTCAGTAGCGAGCAGGGCTTTGCATATCGGTTGGCGCAAGGGCGTATTCTGCAAGGCTGGGCACTTGTTCAACAGGGACAGGGGGAGGGTGTAATCGAACAGATGAAGAAGAACCTGGCGTTCGTCCGGGCCACTGGAGCGGCGGTATATATGCCGTATTTCCGGACCTTGATCGCCGAAACGTATGGTTGTATTGGCCGGCCAGAAGAGGGGGTGACAGAGCTGTCTGAGGTCTTGACCCTCATCGACAAGACGGGGGAGCGCTTCTATGAAGCGACGGTGTATCGAGCCCAGGGAGAATGGTTATTAAAGCTGGCGGATGATCGCCAGGCCGAAACTGAGGCCTGCTTTCAGCAAGCCTTGACCAGCGCTCGCCAGCAGCAGGCAAAGTCACTGGAGCTTGAAGCTGCTATCAGCTTGAGCCAGCTGTGGCAGCGCCAGGGCCGAGGGGCAGAGGCTTACCCAATATTGGCAGAGATCTATGGCTGGTTTACTGAGGGCTTTGATACTGATATGCTCCAGCGGGCGAAGACGTTGCTTGACCAGTTGGCGTAAGCCCGTCTTCCCTGCGCATCACTTGCCGCTTCGATTTAAGGCGCCGGGTCTGTGTTCGGCCAGGGAGCGAGGTCACTGACGTTGGGTAATCTGTCCCCATGGTCAGTAAAAAATTTTTCCCCCGCCCGCATTCCGAACTCCCACAATCGCCGCATGTTCGAATAGGACCAATCCAGTACATAAGGCTGGGCATTTTGTGGGAGCCTAAATTCGAGCTCGAGGAAATCGAGTTTGGTATCGGAATTTCTTACTTTATGTTTAAAGTTTTCCAGCTGCTCCTGCGCTAGAGAGACCACTGGCTCAATGATGGATTGGCCATATGCATCCCAAATATTCTCCGGCGACTGGAGCAGTTTCTCTCTACTCAGAAGATCGGAAAGAACAATGGTTTGGGTGTTAAGCCCTCCATTGCCGGCTTCCTGCCTTAACCCTTCCAAAAACAATGGATCATGGAAGGCCCCCTCTCGATATTCATGGGCCCCGATTTGCACTGGGGGGTAGAGGAAAGAAGCCGCAGTAGCGGCGCGCACGTGGAGAGGATCAATAACCGGCTTGGGGAAGACTTCCATCTCATTCTCAGTGAGATTATAGGCATTCAGGAAAAATCCCCCTGGCCAATCCAGCACGCGGTCGAAAGCGATCAGGTCTTCAAGGAACGGTAACGGCTCACACAGCCCTTTACTATGGAAGTTCAGGTCGGAAGGCGTCAACATTGATACCCAGAGCTCGACCCAATCGTTGTAGAGACGCCGGTACCTGGTGGGCGGCCTGTCAGGTTTTACCGGTAATTTCCAGAGTTTCCCCCAGCTTTCAAAGGCGCGGTGAAAGGGACTGGATTTTTTAAATATTTTATAGTTGACCGGAAACCATCGATAGATCGCATCGTCGATGCTCATATCGAGCATCCCCTCCAGCGCTTCGTACGGAGAGCCGTTTTTCGGAGCAATGTATACCAGGCCGACGATACCGCCTGCTCCAGCTGCCCAGATATGATCGAACGTCTTGCCCTTGGCGTATAGGTTCGCCAATGCCCCGGCCATTAAAGGTGCATGGGGAGCGCCGCCACTCAGTATCAGGGTAACCTTGTCTCTCTCTCCTTGTTGTTGATTGTCCTGTTGCCGTGTGTCTGGTGGAGACGCCTTCTTGCGTTGCCTGCCTGGTCGTCCCGCGCTTCTTGGATTGGGTGGTGCTGCCATCTCGTCCCCTTTCGACTATGCACTGAGCACACGGTTAATCGTGTCCAGAATAAAGTCTCGGTCGTCGACAATGAGAAAATGGGTTCCCTCCCTCGTATGCAGGGTGAAAGTCGATTTGGTAAATTGGCTCCACGCCATGGCGTCTTTGCGCGTGACATAGGTGTCGTCGAGCCCGGTGAAACAGGTAATGGGGATATCCCATGGCGCTTCGACCCCACACCGGTAGTTCGAGGCCATGGTAAATTCCGCCCGGATAGTAGGTAACAGTAGGTTGCGTAGCTCTGGGAGTTGCAAAAACTCTTCAGTCGCATCGAGCCTGAAGTGACGCAGGATATCGATAAACACCTCATCGGGCTGTTCATAGGCCGGGAGGAACGGGTCGAACTTTTCGTGGGTAAGGATATCCGCGAGCATCGTCTCTTCAAAAAAGCCCAACTGCTTGACGCGATGAGGGGGCCTTGATCCCGATACGATAAGATGCTCCACCCGCAATCGGTGGTCTTCGAGGAGGGCACGAGCCGTTTCAAACATGGTAAGCCCGCCGAGACAGTGCCCATAGAATGCAAAGGGCTTGTCGAGATAGGGCAACATGACGGGGACTAGGGCATCAAGAAAATCGGTGATCGTGTTGAGAGGGGACTCATGAATACGGGCGGCGCGACCCGGGGGCTCGACACCAATGACTTCGATAGATGGGTGCAGGCCATTTACCCAGGTTCGACACAATGCCGCTCCCCCACCAGCAAACGGAAAACAGAATAACCTCATTCGCGCGGCGGCGTTTGGCCGGTGGAAGACGAGCCAGCCATTACCAGCGGTTTTAGACGTACTGACGACCTCTCGTAGTGGCGGTGTCACGGTGGAGAAAAGCGCCGGGGGCGGAACCGTTTGGTCTGGAGAAGTGGGATGGTCCAGAGACTCGATTTCCGCCACTGGGGTCGTGATGGTCGGTGGGGCCATCTCCTCAGAGACGACCGTTTCGACCTGAGTGAGGGGCTCTGTAAGACCCGTCAGTTCGGGAAGCAGATCATCAACAAACTGCTCGATGCTTGGGCCCTTGATGAGTTGTACCACCGGGATGGATATGCCGAGAGTAGCTTCGAGGCGATTGATGATATTTACCGACATGAGGGAGTCCAGACCAAGCTCATTGAGGGGTTGTCGTGTGTCAATAGTCTCTTCAAACCCCAACTCCTCCATAATCTTGTGGTGGATAACCTCTCTCAATAGGTCACGCTGATCCTGTGGTGAGGCCTGACGCAATTGAGTCTGCACCTCTTGCTCTGTCTCCCCCCTTTGCTGGGGATCCCTTGATGCGGCTTCATGAGCAAGCTCAGCATAGATAGGAGCGCGCGCTGGAAGCTGCTCCAGGTACACCGTCCAGTCAGTCAGGGTCACCGCGGCATGCTCAATTTGGTGGTGTAACACATGCTCGAACACGCGCAAACCATCTTCTGCGGCGATATATTGCATCCCCCGTGCTCTCCAGATGGCCGCGCCACGGGTGCCGGAAGCCATGGCCATGCCGGCGTCATCCCATGGTCCGAAATTAATTGCCGTCGCGGGGAGACCCAGGGTGCGACGATATCCGGCTAAGCCATCCAGGAACGCATTGCCAGCAGTGTAATTCGCTTGCCCAGCTGAGCCGATTAAGCTGAGGACAGAGGAAAGCAGGATGAAAAAGTCAAGTTCCATATGCTGCGTATACTGATGCAACAACCAGCCGCCTTTGATCTTTGGCGCTGTGACCCGAGCGAATGAGGGCCACGCGAGTTGGCTGAGGATACCATCCTCAAGCACACCCGCGCCGTGCATCACGCCTTTGAGTGGCGGCAGATTTTGCCGTACCTCTTCCATGAGACGTTGGACCTCGGCTTCTACCGCGACATCGGCCTGTATAATACGCACCTGCGCCCCTACGGATTCGCACGCCGCGATGACCTCTTGAGCTGCTGCACCTTGTGCCCGGCGCCGGCTCGTCAGGACCACGTACCGTACGCCCTGTCGTTCGACTAGCCACTGGGCGATTTTGAGTCCCAACATGCCCAGGCCACCTGTGATCAGATAGGTCGCATCGGCACGAAATCTTAGGTCGGCTTGTGACGAGGTCGACTCTGGTAAACGCACGAAGCGGGCAACAAAACGTTTATTGTCTCGCAACGCGACCTGGTTTTCCCCGTCTGTGTGGAGGAGCTCTGCTAGCAGCGCTTCGGCCGCGCTGCGCTCCGTATCAGGAGGCATCGGTCCTATGTCGATGAGTCCACCCCACATGAGGGGATGCTCGAGCTGCACGGTGCGCCCGAATCCCCATAACGGCGCTTGGGCAACTTCAAGAGGGGGTGCGGAAAGATTCGGCTTCTGGGCATTCTGGGTGATCAACCACAGGCGTGGGATGAACCCGCTAGTGGCTCTAGCTTCGGCCAGCGCTTGGGTGAGAAACAGGGCCCCACCCATACCCTCAGCCTCGGCTCTTTCGAGTTGCTCAAGCGTCATGCTAGTGATAGAGGGCATGTCCAAACCCCAGAGATAGACCACCCTCTGGCACGGAACTGGGCCGGTCGCAGAGACCTCTCGAAGCAGCCGATGGAAGTGTTCCGGACGTGATGCATTGATCGTCCAGTGTCCAGACGCATTGTGGGTGAACGTCGGCGCCATAGACACGAGGAAGCATGCGTCACCGCGTTGTTCGATACGTTCTGCGAGTTTGGCTCCAAGGCCCCGTTTGTCGGCAAAAACCAACCAGCTTGTAGTTGCCTCAGCCCTCGCTGTGGGAGGCCTTGTCGCAGGTGGCCTGTCATCCCAACGCATGTGATACAACCACTCTATGAAGGTTGTTTCGGCGGTAGGACGAAAAGCAGTCGGCGGAATCTGGCGCACGGACACACCATCGAGTATCGCCACGAGGTCGCCAGTTGTATCGTAGAGACGAATATCTAGCACAAGCGCGTCGTCATCTGCAGGTGGGTCATGGAGGATCGCGTGACACCACGCTTCCGTGATGTGTTGCTGGTATACCCGGAATCGCCTGATACTCAAAGGCAAGTATGCTAGAGAAGGATTACCGTAGCCACGAGTCAGGCCGAGATAGGTCTGGAGGCATGCGTCGAGAAAGGCGGGATGCAGTCCATAGGGATCCGGCGCCACCTGCGTCGGCAGTTGAACGTAACTTACGACCTCACCGTCGCCACACCATAGTTGCTGAATGCCCTGAAACGATGGGCCATATACGAGTCCCTGGGGGCGGACTGCACGGTAAAAATGCTCGGCCGCAATCACCCTGGGACAACGGGTCTGCCTTTCATGCATGGAGAAGAAAAAGGGCTTCGGATCGTCAACTGCGACCTGCGCAGTTGTGCGATACACAACACCACTTAAATGGGTCCGCCACGCGTCATTTCCGCTTATGTCGGAGCTGAGCCATTGGAACGCGGCTCTGTCCGCTCCCTGCGGGGTCAGAATCGTTTGTACCAAGCATGCGCCCTCTGCGGGAAGAACAAACGCATCGTGGTACATGAGGCGTTCGATCGTCGGATGGCAACCCCCAAAGTACGTCTGTCCAGCCGCGAGAACCGTTTCCAGGCCCGCTGTGGTAGGAACAATGATCCGACCGTGAATCTGATGTTCAGCCAAATACGGCAGGTCCTCCAGGCTGTATCTGGATTCAAACTGAGTTTCTTTGAGTGCAGACCGTAACTGCGTACCGAGCAACGGATGTGTGTCGGCGGTCGGGGTCCCTGAAGTTACGGCGGAAGGCACCCGTGTGTTCTCAGACGTCGAGGGCTCAAGCCAGTAGCTTTGGCGTTGGAAGGGATAGGTTGGCAAGGAAATCCGGCGGCGATGACACCCCTGGTCAATCATCTGCCAATTGATGGAGAAGCCCGCGAGATACAGCTTTTGCAAACTCTCCAGTAGGCTTTGCCAATCCTGCTGTGGTTTGAGAGAGGAGAGCCAGGTCGCGTCGGCCTGTGGCAAGCATTGTCGTCCTATACCGAGCAGTCCACCGCCTGGGCCAACCTCGAGAAACAACGCGTATCCCAGTGCATGCAAGGTTTGCATGCCATCGGCAAAACGCACCGGCTGGCGGATATGATCCCGCCAATATCGAGACCCCGGCGCCTGGTCCAGCGGTTGGCCGCTCAGATTCGAGATCAAGGGGATGCGGGGAACTTGAGTTAGGATGCGACTCGCAACGTCTTCAAACGGATCGAGCATGGGATCCATCAGTGGGGAATGAAACGCGTGTGAGACGTTCAGGGGGGTTGATGCGATATTCTTGGCTTTCAGGCCTTCAAGGATCAGGGTTATCGCTTCCCGAACTCCGGAGATTACCGTGTTCTGTGGACTATTCACCGCTGCAATGGAGGCCCAACCGGCGTAAGGAGCAAGAACGTCATGCACGACGCTCTCGGGCGCGAACACCACCGCCATCACTCCCTGCTTGGGCAATTCCTGCATGAGCCGTCCGCGATGCGCGACCAGCTGTATCGCATCGGCGAGAGTAAAAACGTCGGCAACACAGGCGGCAACGAGTTCACCAATGCTATGGCCGATCAGGGCATCGGGCACTACGCCCCATGCCTGCCAGAGTTGGGCCAGCGCGTACTCTACCGCAAATAGGGCTGGCTGAGTATAGGCCGTATCGTGTAGTCGTGAGGCAGTGT
>Ga0299913_10005903_pt1 | contig 10535 bp, 7 predicted proteins | sample RVTome_9_FD_201360 | JGI IMG/M metagenome (GOLD analysis project Ga0299913, IMG submission 201360) | Soil microbial communities from uranium-contaminated site in the Upper Colorado River Basin, Wyoming, United States - RVT155D38 (version 2) ... | reverse complement strand
CCGCCGAAGACGGCTGGCAGACCGTCCGGATCTGGGGGATGGGGATCGCCAGCCAGGACCTGACCGGCGACGGCCTGCCCGAGGTGTTCCTCACCAGCCAGGGCGACAACAAGCTCCAGGCGCTCGTGGACGGGCCCGACCAGCCCACCTACGGCGACGTCGCGCTACGCAGCGGGGCGACCGTCCACCGACCGTTCAGCGGGGACACGACCCTGCCATCGACCGCCTGGCACGCCGAGTTCCAGGACGTGAACAACGACACATACATGGACCTCTTCGTGGCCAAGGGCAACGTCGAGGCCATGCCCGACTACGCCGCCCGCGATCCCAGCAACCTGCTCCTTGGACAGGCCGACGGGACGTTCACCGAGGCCGCCGACGAGGCAGGCATCCTGAGCTTCGCCCGCGCGAGAGGCGCCGCACTCGTCGATCTCAACCTCGACGGGCTCCTCGACCTCGTGGCCGTCAACCGGCGCGAACCGGTCAAGGCCTGGCGCAACATCGGATCGGGCACCGGCCACGCCCCGGCCCCGATGGGTCATTGGCTGGCGCTTCGGCTCGTACAGCAAGGTCCCAACCGCGACGCGATCGGGGCCTGGGTCGAGGTCCGGACCGGCGATCGCACCGTCACCCGCGAGGTGACCGTTGGGGGCGGTCATGCCGGTGGGCAGCTGGGCTGGATCCACTTCGGACTCGGGTCCGCGACGACCGCGGAGGTCCGCGTCCAGTGGCCGGACGGCGAGTGGGGTCCATGGCAGCGGCTCGACGGTGATGCCTTCGCGATCGTCGACCGCGCGGCCGCGGCACCCCGCCCATGGAGCCCGCTGGACTGAGGCCGTGTGACCCTAACCGGTGCCCGGCCGCGAGACCATCCACGAGACGATGCCGACATCGCCGACGCCATCCACGCCGAGCCGGACGCCGCCCGACTCCTCGACGATCAGCTCGTCGAGCGCTGCCTGGAGGCGCTCGTCGGCGGCGCTGCCCTCGGCCACCCACAGCTGGCGGCGGATGAGTCCGAGCAGGGCATCACGGCTGTCGAACTGGCGTGGCTCGCGCCGGTGCACCTCGACGGACGGGGCGCGACCCCGCAGTCGGAGGAGCTCGACGAGCTCGTGCAGCCCGGGCAGGATCACCCGTTCCTCGCCATGGACCGGCGGCCAGAGCGGCGCCGCGAGCGATCCGGGTTGACGCTCCATGAGGACCGCCACGCACAGCCGGCGCGTCGCGGCCTCCATGGCCTCGACGAACGGCACGATCGCCTCGACGTCGTAGCCGACGTGCGCGATCAAGGCCACGTCCGCGCACGGAAACGGCCCGAGTGCCGCGCCCAGCTCGGGCGTCGATGCGTCCGGCGGCCAGCGACCGTGGACCGTCTCGACGTTGTCGATCCCGTGCTCGGCAGCATCCTCGCGCAGCGCGTCGAGCATGCTCTCCGACGGATCCAGGGCAATCACCCGCCCCGCCAGACGGGCCAGCGGCAGGGCGTATCGCCCGGCCCCAGCACCGATGTCGAGCCACGTCTCGCCGGGCGCCACCATCGCGCGCAGGGCGTCAAGCACGGGCTCGTCGGTGCGGTCCGGGTCGGCCCGGAAGATCGAGCGGACCGGTGCGTAGAAGTCACGGCCGTCCGGGACCTCGCGGAACCGCTCGACCTGCTCGCGGTCGGACCGGACGCGGCCTGCCCAGACCGCCGCGGCGGCCGTGACGAGGTCCTCGGGCCGATCGACGTCGGGGTTCGTGCCCTCCACCGGGATCTCGCGGACGAGCTCGGGGCGGGCGGCGAGCACCGGTCCGAGACCGCGGTCCCCGGTTGCGTGGTCGACCAGGGTGAACGCCGCCCGCTCGATCCGGACCGGATTGCGGGCATCGTCTCCGGCGTACCGCGGCACCACGACGGGGCGGTCCGCGTCGAACGGCGCCGCCAGGAGAGCTCGTACCACGGCCGGCTGCAGGCCCGGCTGGTCACCCAGCGCGACGAGCGCGCCTGCGGCGTCCGGGGGAACCGCCGCCAGCCCGACGTGGAGCGAGCTCGCCAGCCCCCGCGCCGGGTCGGGATTGCGGACCCTGCGTTCCGCCCGCCAGTGGATCGACGCCTCGATCTCCGCCGCGCCGCCGTCGGCGCCCAGCACCACCACGACGTCGTCGGCGCCGCCGTCGGCAAGGGCGTCGAGCACGTGCTGCAGCACCGGTCGCCCCGCGAGCCTGGCCAGGAGCTTGGCCCCACCGAATCGCGAAGCGGAACCGGCCGCGAGGACGACCGCGCTGACGATGTCTGCCATCCGAGCCATCTTCCCACCCGCGTGGCCACGACGTAGGCTGGTCAAGCGCCCCGAGCGTTCTCCCAGTGGACGATGTGTGGGCGTGCACGAGGGAGGTCACCATGGCCGAACAGCCAACGTCGAATCCCGTCATGGCCGGGCTCGGACGGCTCGACCGGGGAAGTCAACTGATTGTCGGGGCCGGCGTCGTCGTCGCCATCGGCGCGGTGATCGGGACCGCGATCGACACGTGGGCATTCGAGTACGCCGGGCTCATCCTGTTGCTCGCCGGGGCGGCCGGCGCCGCGATCGCGTGGCTCGTCGCCGAGCGGCGGCTGCCCAACCTGCCCGTCGAAGGACGCGACCTGCTGCTCGCCGCGTCGGGAGTGGCCGCGGCGCTCGGGGTCCTCGCCCTGCTCACGATCCTGGCCGACCTCGATCAGCTCGACGACGAGTACGGCGGCACGCTTGGTGTCGTCGTCAGCGCGGTGGTGGCCGCAGCGGCCGTCGTGATGCTCCTTACCGCGTGGCGGTCCGGTTCAGGCCAAATGGCCCGGCCCTCGATCGCCTCGGCGGGGCGGGGGGTCATGATCGGCCTGGCCGGTGCGGCGGTCGCGCTGCTCGGGTGGGCCGGCAACCTGACGGTCGGCTTCTGGGAGTTCTCGGCCTCCGCATTGGTCGTAGCCCTGATCGTCCTCGCGGCGGTCGCGCTTCGGGCGTCGGGATCCGGGGCCGCGGGTCGGGCGTCACCGATTCCCCTGAGTTGGGTCGCGGTCGTCCTGGCGGGCCTGGCGGCGGTCATCGCGTTCGACCACTTCGGCGCGCTCAGCCGATTGGGCGATCGGGTCGATCTCGAGGCGACCGACTGGCTCACGTTCGGCGCGTACGCGCTTGGGGTCGTGGCCCTGCTGGCCGGCTCGATCCTGGTAGCCGTCGACGAGCGTGCCGCCCGACCGGGGAGCGAGGATGGCACGGGAACGACCTGAGCTCAGCCGCCGGTGATCGCCGTGGGCTCGTGGACCTCGCGGACCGCCCGTTCGGCGGCCAGCTCGCGCATCGGTCGACCTGATCCGCCGTAGCGCTCGGCCACGATCTCGGCGAGGATCGCGAGCGCCGTCTCCGACGGGTTGCGCCCACCGAGGTCGAGCCCGATGGGCCCGCGCAGCTCGGCGAGCTCGGCGTCAAGAACGCCGGCGTCGCGCAGGCGGGCCCGGCGATCAGCCTGGGTCTTGCGCGAGCCGACGGCGCCAACGTAGCGGCACCCGCGGCGGAGCGCCTCGACGATCGCCGGCTCGTCGAACTTGACGTCGTGGGTGAGGACCGCGACCGCGTCGTTCGGGCCGAGCCCGATGTCGTCGGCGATCTCGTCTGGCCAACCGACGACGAGTCGGTCGACCTCGGGAAACCGCTCCTCGGTGGCGAACGTCGCCCGTCCGTCCACGACGACGGTCTCGTAGCCGAGCTCGCGGGCGAGCCGCACGAGCGACCGGGCAACTTCGACCGCCCCGACCACCACGAGCCGCGGCCGGACCGGGAAGGCCTCGACGAAGTACGAGCGGGCGCCGATCTCGAGCGTCCGTGACGTCCCGCGCCGGAGGGCCTCGAGCGCCCCCTCGACGAGCGCCGCGTCGAGCTCGGGCCGGCCGAGCGTCCCGTCGAGCCGGCCATCCTCGTGGACGATCAGCTCCGGCTCGGGGGCACTCCCCTCCCCCGGCTCGTGCGGGCCGAAGTCGGCCGGTGGCGAGTCCCCGGGGAGCGGCGTGACGACCGCGGCGCCCCGACCGTTCGTGCCCAGCGACGCCTTGGCCGCCTCGACGACGACGGACGGCAGGGCCGGCTCGACCAGCACGTCGATGGTGCCGCCGCAGGCCAGCCCGACGTCCCACGCCTGCTCGTCGCTGATCCCGTAGCGGATGACCCGGGCGCGGCCGCTGGTCCGCGCCCGGTCGATCTCCTCGGCGGCGGCACCCTCGACGCACCCGCCGCTCACCGAACCCGCGATGCGGCCATCGTCCGCGTACAGGAGCACCGCTCCTTCGGGCCGCGGGGCCGACCCGAACGTCCGGACGACCACCGCCCGGCCGATCGCCGGGCCGTCCCGCCGCCAGGTGTCGAGCGTCTCGAGCAGTTCGCGCATCGGATCGTCCTCCGGCTTCGGGGCGTTCGCTAGGTGCCGAGCGGCCGCGCCACGGTTCGATCGGCGCGTCGGTCGGTGAGGGTTGCCGGCAGGGCCGCATCGCGCAGGTCGGGCGCATGCGGAAGCGCCGCGTGGGCCGCCGCCTCGCTGCCGCGCCGGGTGTCGCCGGCACGGACGCCGGCCAGGATCTCGCCCAGGCGCTCGAGGCTGGCGACCGTTCCTGCCGGCAGGAAGTCGTCGATGTACGGAAAGGCCGCCCGCATACCGCCGGCGAGCGGCTGGTAGCCGGGCGTGCCGGCCAGCGGGTTCAGCCAGATGAGGCGATGGCAGTTGCGTCGCAGGCGGGCCGTCTCGGCCGCAACGAGCGACGGGTCGCCGCGATCCCAGCCGTCCGAGATCACGATGACGACGCCCGACGTGCGCAACGTGCGACGGGCCCATCGCTGGTTGAAGTCGCGGAAGGACTCGCCGATCCGGGTGCCGCCGGCCCAGTCGTTGACCGCGTCGGCCACCCGCGACAGGGCCCGGTCGCGATCGCGATCGTGGAGCAGCCGCGTCACCCGCGTGAGCCGCGTGCCGAACACGAACGCTTCGGTCTTCACCGCCGACGACGCCGACAGCGCCTGGACGAACCGCAGGAGCAGCCGCGAGTGGCGTTCCATCGAGCCCGAGATGTCGCAGATCACGACGAGGGAGCGCGGCTCGTGGACCGGTCGTCGCCAGACCCACTCGAGCAGTTGTCCACCGGTGCTGAGGTTTCGTCGGAACATGGCGCGGGGCGCGAGCCGCCGTCCGTGGGAGTGGAGCTCGTAGCGGCGCGTCCGGCGCTGTTCCAGCCGAGGCTCGAGGAGATCCACGAGGCGCTCGGCTTCGCGCAGTTCGGACGGCGTCATGCGGTCGAACTCGCGGTGGCGCAGGACCTCGCCCTGGCTGTACGCATCGGGTGAGATCACGAACCCCTCGATCGGCTCGTCGTCGTCGAGCGCCCGGTCGTCGCTCGACGGGATCGGGATGCCGCGCTCATCGGTCGGCGCTGCCTGCCGTTCCGCGCCCGCTTCGGGCTCGGCACCGCCCCGTTCGTCGTCCGACTCGTCGGCCTCGGAGCTGCGCAGGTCAGGTGGTTCGAACTCGCCGTCGTGTCGCCGCCTGCGCTGGCGCCACCAGCGCGCGAACACCGCGTTGTACGGGAGCCGGTCGTCGCGCCGGCGGACGAAGACCGCCTCGCCCGAGGCACGCACCTGCTCGCGGTCGGCGATCTCGACGAGCGTCAGGGCCCGGGCGAAGTCGATCGCGGCGCCGAGGTCAACCGCGAGTCCGGCGGCGCGCAACGCCCGCCCGAAGCCGACTGACTCGGCCAGCAGCCGCCGACCATCGACCATCTCCCCCCACGGCGACTCGACGATGGCGGGATCGGCGGGCATGGCGCGTTCCTCAGCCGCGAGCGCTGGCCTCGGCCAGGTAGCGCCGGGCGGTGTCACCGCGGACCTGGCGGATGTCCTCTTCGTACTTGAGCACGACCCCGAGCGTCTCGTCGACGAGTTCGGGGGCCAGCTCGCGCGCCCCGAGGCTGAGCAGGGCCGCGGCCCAGTCGAGGGTCTCGGCGATCCCGGGCACCTTGGTCAGGTCGGCCTCGCGCAGCCGGTGCACGAAGCCCACGACCTCGCGGGCGAGGCGTTCGGGCGCCTCCGGGACGCGGGCGAGCACGATCTCGTATTCCTTCTGTGCGCTCGGATAGTCGATCCAGTGGTAGAGGCAGCGCCGCTTCAGCGCGTCGTGGACCTCGCGCGTCCGGTTCGAGGTCAGGATCACCCGCGGCGGGGTGTGCGCGGTGATCGTCCCGATCTCGGGCACCGTGACCTGGAAATCGGACAGGATCTCGAGCAGGTACGCCTCGAACTCCTCGTCGGCCCGGTCGATCTCGTCGATCAGCAGGACCGGGGCGACGCCATCGGTCGCCTCGAGCGCCTGGAGGAGCGGCCGGCGAATGAGGAAGTCACGGCCGAAGATGTCGTGCGCGGTGGCGTGGTCGGCCTCGCCGCGCGCCTCGAGCAGCCGGATCTCGAGCATCTGGCGCGGGTAGTTCCACTCGTAGACCGCGGTGTTGACGTCGAGGCCCTCGTAGCACTGCAGCCGGATGAGCCGGGCGCCGAGGGCGGCGGCAAGGACCTTGGCGAGCTCGGTCTTCCCGACGCCGGCCTCGCCTTCGAGGAGCAGCGGCCGGTCGAGCTCGAGCGCCAGGAAGACCGCCGTCGCCAGCGAGCGATCGGCGATGTAGTTCCGCCCGCGGAAGTCGTCCTGGATGTCCTCGATCGACTGGGTGCCGGCGGGCCGGCGATCACGATCCGTCACTCAGCGGATGCTACACGGCCTGCGCCCGGATGGGCAGCGACTGGTGCCGGCGCGGTCCGGGTTTCGCGTCGCGCGTTCCGCCCCGCGATCGTGTGACGACGTATGCGAGCCAGGATTAGTCAAGGCGAGGAGATGCGGGCTGGGCGTTATCAGCGCCTGCCTGGGTCCGTCTTCGAGCCTCAACCATGCACGCTGGGACAGGAGGCCCGCCCAGGTCCAGCGCGGCGCCGAGCCTGCGTGCGATTAAGCCTGGCCGGAATGTTTCCGCGCGGGCCGCTCGCGTCCCCGGTCACTCACGATCCGGCCGGTGGCGGCGCGTGCCCGAGGGTTGGCGGCGTGCACGGGCTGTGTGGGCGGCACGGGCCCTCGCTCCTCGGCGCCGCTTGCACCGTGTGCACGTATCGAACGACGACACGCAGCGAGCGGAGCCCTACACGGCGCTCGTTGCCCGCCGCTTGCATCCCGTGCACGGGGCCGCCACAAACAGCACGTGCCGGGACCTTCTCGCGCGGCTCGTACCCCCGTTACGTGCGCCGGGTGCACGAGTCGGACGACGAGTCGCACCGAACGGGCCTCACGCGCCCCCGATGAGCCATGTTCGTGCATCGGGTGCCCGGATTCCGGCCCGCAACTGGCGTGGACCGTCGATCTCGTACCAGGAGCCATCGAGTGCCGCGATGGTGAGGACCGGATCGGGATGAGGTGGCCGCAACGCCCTCAATCAGCGCACCACATCCGCCGGGGGCGGCAGCTCGCGCAACCGGAGCACCGGCGACCAGACGAGCCACAGCACCCCGAGCAACGGCGCGACCGTCACGAGGACGAGCGTCTCGCGGACCCCGATCACACTGCCCAGCACGCCGCCGAGGAACGCGCCGACCGGGCGGATCCCGTAGTTGATCGTGCGGAACGCGCCCGTCGCCCGGGCCCGGATCCGGTCCGGGGTGCGGGCGAGGATGATGGCGCCGGCGCTCACGTCGAGGATCATCACCCCGAACCCGGCCCCGAACTCGGACACGAAGAGGGCCGCCAGCACGACCTCCGGCGGACCCGAAACGAGCGGAATGAGGATCAGCGGCGCCGGGAAGAGGATGCAACCGAGCGCGTATGCTGGGCCGATCCCGAATCGCCGCCCCACCCGGCTCGCCATCGCCGCGCCGAGCAGTCCCCCGATCGCGCCCGTCCCGAGGGCCAGGCCCAATGTCCCGGGCTCGACGCCGAGTGTCCGCGTGGCATACAGCACGAACAGCGCACTGAACCCGAAGTTGAAGAAGTTGATCGTGGCCGCGGCGGCCAGCGACGGACGGATGATCGGGTCGCGAGCGGCAAAGGCGAGCCCGATCGCGAACCGCTCGCGCAGCCCGGCCGGGTCCGGCTCGAGCGGCGCCTCCTCGGCTCGCACGCGCCCCAGAGCCAGCGCCGACGCGAGGAACGAGATCGCGTCGGCGACCAGGGCGAACGGCGCGGTCAGGAGCTGGACGAGCCCGCCGCCGAGCGTGGGCCCGGCCACGTACGAAAGGGAGCGGCTGCCGTTGAGGAGCGCGCTGCCCTCCACGTACCGCTCGCGCGGAGCAACGGCCACGAAGACCGTCGACCAGGACAGGTCGAACGCGACGGTCAGCGCGCCCACGAGGAACCCGACGACGAACAGGTGCGGCAGCGTCAGCGCGCCGACGACGTACGCGCCCGGGACCGTCGCGACGAGCGCCGCCCGCCCGAGATCCGCAGCGATCATGACCCGACGTCTTCGGCGAACGCGCTCCAGCCAGACGCCGGCCGGCAGCGAGAACAACAGATGCGGCAACAGCGCGATCGCCGTGAGCAGGCCCATCTCGCCGGCGTCGGCATGGAGCACGAGCACGGCCACGAGCGGCATCGCCAGGTGCGAGACCTGGTCGCCGACCACCGAGATCGTCTGGCCGATCCAGAAGTACCGGAAATCGTGCGTTCGCAGGAGCGGCGGAACGAACCGCGACGGGCTCAGCGGGATCGAGCCGCCCCCCCTGTGCCGGTCGGACGTCTAGCCATCCGGCGCATCGAGCTCGCGTGCGTACGGTGGGAACCGGAACCGCTGGTCGCGCGTGAGCAGGCCACCATGACCCAGCTTGGCGACCGTCCGTTCGGTCGGGGGCTCGCCCGTCAGGAGGCGCGGAAGGAGGAGGTCGGCGGCGGTCGCCTTCGAATACGCGCCACACGTCGGCAGGCCCAGGATCGGGACGCCGCCGATCCGGGCCAGCCACAGCATCGATCCGGGATGGGCCGGGACACCGCGCCGCACGAGCCGCCCACCGAGCCGCTCGATCGCGACGAAGAAGGCGTCGGCTGGGTCGGTGCTCGCCGCGCCGGCGGTCAGTACGAGGTCAACGAGCTCGCGCCCGGCAACGTACGGGTGGAGAGAGCGCTCGACGGCATCGGGATCGTCCTCGACGTAGCGGATCGACGCGACCTGCGACCCGAGGCCCGTGACCTTGGAGCGCACGCTGTCCTCGAACCGCTCGCGCGCCACGCCGCGAACCGACTCCTTGACCACGACCCCGATCGTGGACCGCACGAACGGGGCGACCCACACGAGTGGACTGCTGCCGAAATTGGCGATCCGCGCACCCTGCTCGACGACGGTCCCAGGCACGACGTGCGGCGCAACCTTGACGCTCGCCACGAGGGTGCCCTTGCTCACGACCTGGCCGTCGAAGCCGGTGAAGACCTCGAGCGGATCGATCCGGTTCACCCGTTCGAGATTGGCCACGTCGACGTTGAGCACACCGTCGTGAGCAGCGAGCAGGTCGATTCGGCTTTGGGCCGGGCCGCGCCGGGTGAGGCCGCGACCGCCGATCGCGTCGGCCAGCCGGGCCGCGGCATCGTCCTCGTGCAACTCGCCGGCCTCGAGGACGATCACCGTGATCGGGTCGGCGAACTCGGCGTCGGCCACCCGCGCGAGGTCGTCGTTCGACAGCCGCCGGCCCTTGGACCAACGCTCGCCGCCGACCGCCAGATCGCGCGCGAGGATGGCTCCGACGAGGCGGGCGGGTGCGCGTCGGCCCGGTGTGACTTGTTCGAGGCGCACCCGATCCCGACCCGTCGGTCAGGCGCTGCGGCCGAGGGCGGCCTCGATGGCGCGGCGGGTGTGCACGGCGGCCATCGCCGTACGATACGCCGCATCGGCGTGGATGTCCGAGTTGACCGACATCCCGTCGGTGACGTGCGCCGACGCGGCCTCGATCGCGGATGCCGACCCGTCGCTCCCCACGAGGGCGTCCTCGACGGCCGTCGCCCGGTAGGCGCGATCAGCCACGCCGGTCACTCCGATCCGGGCATGGCTGACCGACCCGCCGGATCGCGCCACGACCGCGGCGATGCCGACGATCGCGAACCCGGAGGCGGGCTGGGCGAGCTTCTGGTAGGCGCCGCCGGCGCCGTCCGGCAGCGGTCCGCGCCGGATCGCCACGAGGATCTCGTCAGCCTCGATCGCGGTCTGGAACGGCCCCGTACAGAACCCGTCGAGGGGCACGACCCGCTCACCCCCCGGGGAGCGGAGGACGGCCGAGAACCCGAGCGCGATCGCGATCGCCGGCAGGTCGGCGCCCGGGTCGGCGTGGGCGATGGAGCCGCCGACCGTGCCCCGGTTGCGCACCTGAACGTCGGCCACGTCCGAGATCGCGTCACGGACCCAGTCGAGGCGCGTGTCGGCGATGACCTGCTCGTAGGTCGTCAGCGCGCCGACTTCGACGCCGCCGTCCGGCCCGTAGCGGATCCCGACCAGGTCGGACAGGCCGCCGATGTCGACGAGC
>Ga0299913_10005901_pt1 | contig 10539 bp, 10 predicted proteins | sample RVTome_9_FD_201360 | JGI IMG/M metagenome (GOLD analysis project Ga0299913, IMG submission 201360) | Soil microbial communities from uranium-contaminated site in the Upper Colorado River Basin, Wyoming, United States - RVT155D38 (version 2) ... | reverse complement strand
CGCGCGCTGGGAGATGGCGGGAAACCGCACCACGCTGCTGGTCTATCCCGACACGCCGCACGCCAACATCGCGCTGCCGACGGTGGCAGGACACTTCTTCCCGCGTCTGTTCGAGTTCCTGCGCGAGTGCCTGACCGCCCCGGTGCCCGCGAGCCAGCCGTAGCGAGGCCTCTCCGTTCTGCCGGTGATAATCGCCGGCCGAATTCGCCGGTTATCACCGCACAAACGCTCAATCGAACTCGAGGGTCAGCTCCTCATCGGCGCCCGCGTCGATGACGCCGTGTTCGTCGGCTGGCGGCCCGACGTAGCGAATCTCGCGGCCAGCGAAGTGCCACGCGTCGCGTCGGAAGTCTCCTGGCAGGGACGACTCCACCACGACCGGTTGCCGTCCGTGCCGGTGGTGGTCGTGAACCCGCACCGTCAACCCACCCTCGAACGCAGTCGCTGACAGCGGGCCGTGGTGGCGCAGCCGCAGCCAGCCAACCGAGCCGTCGCCGAGCAGCCAGTGGGCGGTGGCCGGGTGGTACTGGCCCTCGGCGCGATAGCGGCCGCCGCGTTCGCCGCCGACCATCACCTCCCGCGCGATCCATCCTGAGGCGACGCGGCCGCCTGGAAGCACTTGTTCGACAACTCGCTCTGTGTCATCGAACGCGATGCCGCGTGGCGCGCTCCCCAACAACTCGACGACGGGCGCCAAGGTGAGGTCATGGCTGTGCTCGAACGGCGCGTCGAGGGCCGGCAGCACGGGCGTCGGCATCCAGAGCCCGAGCAAGCCGACGTAGCGCGCCATGTCCATGCCGTACGCGCGACTGTACGGACCGCACAGGTTGCGCAACCGCGGATGCCACCACCGCGCGATGTCGTTCCACAGTGCTGACCACAGCCGATCACCCCACGATGCGAACGCGTCGCTCGGTGGATGACGGCGCCACAAAGCAAGCGCGTAGAGGTCGATGCCGTAGTAGGTCGGCGATCCGTACTCCTCGAACGCGCCGAACTCGTCGAAGCAGTCGACCACCGATGCGGCGTACGACTCGTCTTGCGCCAACCATGCCTTCATCAGCGCGATGTTCGAGTAGGTCGGCGGCACTCGGGCGGTGGGCTCGCTGTCGACGGCGAGGTCGATGGCGTTGCGCAGCCGTTGGCCGACTGGAGGTGACACGGTGAACGTCCGAAGGATCAACGCAAACGTGGTGCCCACGAACTGCCGCCAGTTGGGGTCGTAGTCGACCCATTCGACCGCGCCCGAGTCCGGTGGTGTGGGCCACTCGGCGAAGCGGGCGAACGTCCCGTGCCACGGGACGCCGGGACGGTCGTATTGCAGGGCGCACAGCTCGTGCAGCACGCGCTCCGCGCGAGCGACATCGCCGCGCGCCAGCAGCCCGACGGCGTACCAGGCCGACTGGGGCACCATGTGCATGCTGCGTGGCGCGACGTTGTAGTCGTCGAACGACCCGGGCGGATTCCAGAGCAACCCCCGATCCTCATCCCAGGCGTCGTCTGCCCAAGCGGTGACGCGTTCAGCCAGCGTCGACATACGTGCCGAGGGTGCCGCAGCATCCGTACCGTCGTTCGGCCGCCAGAGGGGGGAGCGAGTGCACCGCCGCGGCGGTGAGATGAGAGGGGTCGCGTTGGGCGAGTGCGGCGAGTTGCTGTCCTGTCGACTCCGCGGCGGCCAGCGGGCCGGCCCGCCAGATGCGTTCCCACTCGCGGATCGACGGCTCGACGAGCGCCGCCGCCGCGTCGTAGAAGCGCTCCAGCGGAGCGTGGTCGCCCGTGTTGACCGCGTCGACCAACTCGAGAAAGCAGGGAACCGCGAGGTCGCGGCGTTGCCGCGGTGCGTTGCCGGGCCCTGCCGTCGTTCGGTCGTCGTCCGGGAGGGCTGCGGCCCTCGCGTAGTCGTCACGATCGGCGAGAATCGATTCCGGAAAGGTGATCACCATGTCACCCGCTTCCGGAAGCCCCGCGTTCGCCATCAGCACGATGATCTCGAGGCCGCCATGGTTCACCAGACGGTGGATCGTGCCGGGCGTGAACCAGACGAACGCGCCGGGCTCGAGGGGCCACTCGCGAGGGCCGGACATCGTGAGCGTGTGCACTGCGCCGGATCCGGCGACCACGACGTATGCCTCTGTGCACACCGTGTGAAGGTGAGGCGTACCGCCGGCCAGCCCGTCCGGCGCCGGTGAGTCGTACACGCGCAGGTGCGAGACTCCGATGCCGCCCGGAAACGGCCGGTCGATCATCACGCGTTCGTCCAGCGCGACCACTCTGCCTCACAGCGCTCGAGCGAGAACGCGCCGTCGTGCACGACGACCCGGAAGGAGAACGCGACGGTCGTGCCGGCCGCGACCGCGAGCGGCTCGTCCCACAGGAACGCGGCGTTGAGGAAGTTCGACCAACCCTCGTCGCCGTACGTTTCCGCGCGGGTCGACCCGTACCACGGCACGGGGTGGCGGGCGTTGTCGGGCCCGTCCATCAGCAGGAGGCCGGCGGCTCTGCCCTCGACTGACCCGGAGAGGTCGCACCAGCCCGAGCGTTCACCGAGCACGCGGTCGTGCGTCGATCCGTTGTCGAGCAGGAGCCGCGTGTCGGTCCAGTCGCTGCGTCCTCGAACGGAGAGGCCGCCGTACCCGCCCCATGTCGTGAACGGCGTTCGGTCGAGCACGACGTCGACCCGTGGCTCCAAGGCGATCGACCAGTCGATCGCGTAGGCGTCGTCGGTGCCGAGGTCGGCTTCGACGATCGACCGGCGGTCGACGATCACCACCGTCTCGCGATCGGGTCGGATCCAGTGCACCGTGTTCGGGTTGACATGCCGGAGGACGCCGTACGGGGCAACCTCTTCCCAGAAGTTCTCCTCGTTGACGAACTTGATCGTGAACCAAAGCGCGTGGTGCCAGGGATGGTCGTCGGGAGCATCGCGGGTGAGGACGATGCCCGACGGTGTCTCGACCGGATGGACGTGCGGCCGCTTGCGGTGCTCCGCCCTGTACGTCCAGTGGCTCATGGCACCCAACCCTCGTACAGCGGATGCGTGTCCGGCAACGGGAGCTCGACGTCCTCGCTCGTTCGAGCGGACCAGTACAGCGCCGTCAGCAGCTCGAGCGACGCCCGCGCGTCGGAGAGCGTCACGGGCGGCGGCGCGCCGGTATCGAGCGCATCGGCCCACCGAAGGAACTGACCTTCCCACTCCTCTGGCCCGTCGGCCCATCCGGCGAGGACGCGGTCGATCTCGGCCGAGTGCTCGGGTGTGTCGGGAGTGATCGTCCATGGTTTCGCGGAGGACGCGTACGGCGAGGTGTTCGACTCCGCACTGAACGCCTCGAAATGGAAACGGTGACGGCTGACCTCCTCGGGCGACCCCAGGGTCGCGCTCACCGTCGCGAGCGCGCCACCGTGGAGCTCGACCGATGCCGCGACGCAGTCTTCGACCTCGATGTCGTTCACGCGCGTGGTCGTTCGACAGAACACCCGCGCCGGCGGACCCGCGATGTACGTCAGCATGTCGAGGGCGTGCACCGCTTGGCTCGTCAACACGCCACCGAGCTCGGTTGCCCACCTGCCCCGCCACGGGGCGGCGTAGTAGTCGGCCCTCCGGCGCCACGCGACCTCGACCGACGCTGTGTACGCGCGCCCGGCGATCCCCGCGTCGGCCAGCGCCTTGACCTGCTGCAGCCCGTTGCCGAACCGGTACTGAAAAACCGGCATGAGCGATCCGCGCGCCGAGCCCTCCGCCTGGATCAGGCGGTCGACCGCGGCCAGCGACCCGACGACCGGCTTTTCGCAGACCACGTGCTTGCCCGCCTCGAGCGCAGCGAGGCATTGATCGAAATGCGAGGCGGGAGGCGTGCAGATGTGCACGACATCGATGTCGTCCCGGGAGATCACCTCCTCGAACGGGCACACGTCGGCCTTGATGCGCGACGCGACTGGTTCGCTGCGCGATTCGTCCGGGTCGCACACCGCAACCACACGGAAGCGATCACGCAGCCGTCGAAGGGCGCGCACGTGCATCGTCCCGATGCCGAGACCGACGACGGCGACACGCCGCGGTTCAGGCATCGGGCTGCAACCGTGCCGATCGTTTGGCGGCGGCGAGCTCGACTCGTTCGGGGCGCGACTTGTAGAAGTCGTCGAGCGGCCAGCACCCCGACACGAGGCCGTTGCGTGGCGCGGTGGTGCAGTCGGAGAACGTTCGGCACAGTCGTCGTTCGTCGAGCTCCCGACCCGCGAGGATGTCGGCGGGCGCGTCCGGATAGCTGAGCGCGAGCCGTCCCAGTCCGGCGAACGCGATGCCGGTGTCGCGCACGAGGCCGGAGGCTACGTGGGGGAGCCAGTGCTGCAGGTACGACAGGCCGCTGGCGACGACCGTGACGCCGGGCGCGGCGCGCGCAAGCTCCACCGCGGCACTCAGCAGGCGAGCGACCCCGACGAGCGGGTCCTCCGGCGGCAGGTAGCCGTCGCTCGGCGGGAAATACGCAGGCCGCTGCACGTGTGGGCAGTAGTACGGGCTGCCGGCGGTCACGCAGACCAGGTCCACGCCGAGATGCTCGAGCAGCGCGGGTGCGTCGGCCGCCACGAAGCCGAACGAAGTCAACGCGTCCTCGTCGGGCTCACCTTCGCCGTCGTTGCCCGGGTGGTGCGGGACCTCGTCGAACACCGAGAGCCGAACCGCGATCGTGAGGCGAGGAGCGGCGGCCCGGACTCGCTCGACGGTGGCGCGTAGCCAGGTGGCCCGCTCGCCTAGCGGTCCGGTTCCGGCGAGCAGCTCGTGTTGCAGGTAGCCATGGCAAGCCTTGATGTCGACGAAGTCGAACCCCGCGTCGGCGGCGACCGTTGCCGCCGCGGCATAGGCGTCGGCAAGCTCGTCGAGCTCTTCGGCCGTCCAAGTGCGCCCGGAGCGCCGAGCGTCGAGCACCGGGTTGGCTCGCGCCGGTCGGGAGGTGAGGGCCCACCGACCGGAATGCGTGAGCTGCAGGCCGACCACTTGCTCCGGCGCAAGCAAGCTCCGCAGCCCCGCGAGATCGCCGGCAGACGAGGGGCCGAGGCAGAGCTGGTTCGGGTTGGCTCGTCCGTCTGGGCGCACCGCGAACGCTTCGCCGCCCCACACGAGCCCCGCGCCACTCGCGCCGAACCGCGACCAGCGTCGGCGCACGAGATCGGTCGGCCGTCCGTCGTCGGTTCCGTCCCAGCCCTCCATCGGCAGTATCGCGAATCGGTTGTTGCAGGTTCGCCCCGCGACCTCGATCGGCGCGGCCAACGCCTCGATGGCGGGCGGGTCTGCGAACGGCAGCGAGATCTCCAGGTCGGCGAGCCGTTGGAGGAGCGCACCCGTGGTTCGCACCCGCTTGAGCTGTGGCCACCGCCGGGCGCTCACCACAACCCCAGACGTTCGCCGCACTGACGAAGCAGCGCCGCCTCTTCGGGCCCGCGCCGCGGGACGCCGTCCAGCGTCGCGTCGCTGGTGATCCAGCCTCGGAGCTTCAGGAAGATCGCGGCCGAGTGCCGGTATGCCGGCACGGGCGGCCGGAAGGCGACGTTGCCGAGCTGCTGCAGCGCGTCGTTGAGCTCGTAGTAGCGAGGGTCTTCCTCGGCCCAGAGCCGGTCGCGCTCGGCGAACAGGTCCGGCGCGAACGTCGCGAGACCGAGCAGGTAGTCGCTGCCGTACATGACCATGTCGATGGCAAGGTCGTTGCCGGTCAACACTTGGAAGCCGGGACGCTCGGCATCGCGCAGGCGAAGCCGTTCCCACTCCGGTTCCCGCTGCAACGAAGAGTGCTTGGCTCCGATGCACTGCTCGATCGACAGAACCTCCTTGTAGGTGGCGAGGTCCCAGATCGATCCCGACGGATGGAAGAGCGGCGACAGCTCGAACCCGATGAATCGATCGACGCTCGTGGCGATCGCTCGGTACGCGGCGACAACGTCGCCCGCGAGCCGCTCGTTCGGAACGATCACGGGCGTCGCGCCGAGGTCGCGGATCGTCACCGCGTCGGCCAGGTCGAATGCGCCGGCAGCGAAGTCTCCGCCGACGAGGTTGCCGGTGTGCTGGAGCACCTCTGCCTTCGTTCGTTCGTCGAGGAGGTGTGCGTAGCCCGTGTCCATGTTCACTGCGGGGGTGAGCCCGGTACCGGAAATGCGGGCGACGTGCGCATCGAAGGCGTCCCAGTCGATCGCGCCGTCCTCGAGCACCGGCAACAAGACCGCCGCCATGCCGCTGATGACCCGCGGTCGGATCAGATCAATCGGCAGCATCACGCCACTACAAGCTAGGTCTCGACCCGAAACCTCTTGACTTCCTATCGGTAATAGGCGATTCTCCTATCACCGATAGGTAGCCGAACGGTGGAGTGTGATGGCCAGCGCAGTCGCCCAACGTCGCGAAGTTCGAATCGCCGGAATCGTGGAGTGCGCCTGGAAGCTGGCACGGGAACACGGCATCGCGGGCGTGTCGCTGCACGCGCTGGCGCGGGACGTGGGGATGCGCCAACCGTCGCTGTACGAGTACTTCTCGTCGAAGCATGCGCTGTACGACGCGATGTTCGCGGCGGGCAACCGGGAGTTGCTGGAGCGCCTCGAGGGCATCAAGCTGCCGGCCGATCCGCGGAAGGCATTGAAGAAGCTGCTGCACACCTTCATCGACTTCGCCCTCGAGGACCCCGCTCGTTGCGAGCTGCTCTTCGAGCGGCACGTCCCGGGGTTCACGCCGACGCCGGAGTCCTACGTGCTCGCGGAGGAGGCCCTTGGCCGGGTGGTGACCGCCATGCGCGACGCCGGGGTGAGCGACCAGGGCGACATCGACTGCCTCGTGGCCGTGACCGCCGGTCTCATGGAAGCCCAGCTCGCCAACGACCCGGGTGGCAACCGGTGGGTTCGCCATCTCGACCGACTGATCGACCTGCAACTCGACGACGTACAACGAAGGAGCATCCAATGAAGCAAGACCTCGATCACGACACCGTGAGCCTGTGCATGCGCGCCGACGCAGGCACCATCTACGCGATGGTCGCCGACGTCACTCGCACGCCCGAGTTCAGCCCCGAGATCGTCGACTGCCGCTGGCTCGACGGGGCCACCGGGCCAGCGGTGGGAGCCCGCTTCAAGGCCCGCAACAAGATGCCCAAGCGGCCGACGTTCAGCAACAAGCCGGTGGTGACTATCACCGATCCCGGCCGGACGTTCGCGTTCGCCCGCACCGAGCCGTTCGGCGGCACCGTGGAGTGGCGCTACGACTTCGAGCCCGACGGCGACGGAACGCTCGTCACCGAGTCGTACACCGTGACCAAGCCGGTTTCTCGATTCGGCTGGTTCATCATCGGCACGCTGTTCGGCCGCAAGGACCGCCGGTCGGATCTGCGCATCGGCATGGAACAGACGCTGCGGCGCCTTCGCTCCGTCGTCGAGCGGGAGCCGGCCGCAGTCTCCCAATAGCGGCCATCACTGCGTAGGCGTCGTCGGGCGTGAACCGCAGACGTACGAGGGCGGGGTCTGCGCGCTGAGGTCCCCGGGTAGGGGAATGACCTTCAGCCGCTCCCATCTGCCTCTTTCGACTCGGCGACCGTCGATCTCATGCTTCCGTGAACCACTCCGCTCGACCTCTTCGCACGATCGTCGTGGCCACGGCGGCCATGGCTGCGATCCTCGGTACGAGCGTCGTCGTGAGTGCATCCGTGCTGGCCGGCCAGGCTCCGAAGCTCGACCTCGGAACCGACGACCTGACGCCCCTCGAACAGGTGCAAGCCCGGCAGGTGTCGACGCCCACGACGGTCGTCGCTGCCGATGGACAGACGATCGGGCAGTTCCTTCCCGTCGAGCGCTTCGAGCCGATCGGTGCGCACGAGATCCCCAAGCTCGTCGCCGACGTCGTCACGGCGAGCGAGGACCCTGACTTCCACGACCACCACGGCTTCACGGTGCACGGGGCGGTCCGCGCGGCGGTGGCGAATGCGAGCGCGGGCGACACGGTCGAAGGTGGCTCGACGATCACGCAGCAACTGGTCAAGAACGTGTACACGGACGGGGAGCGGACGCTGGCCCGCAAGGTGCGGGAGATTGCGATCGCGACGACGCTCGAGGACACGTACTCCAAGGAGCAGATCCTCGCGGCGTACCTCAACTCAGCGTACTTCGGGGAGGGCGCGATCGGCATCCGCGCTGCGAGCACTGTCTACTTCCAGAAACCCGTCGACCAACTCAACCTGTCAGAGGTCGCGCTGCTCGTGGGACTCATCCCGGCTCCGAGCGACCGCGACCCGCGCGTGCATCCAGATGTCGCCGAAGCGTCGCGCCTTCATGTTCTCCAGCGCGCTGAGGAGACCAACCGCTTCGACCACGCGACCGTCGCGGCCGCGCAGGCGCAACCTCCAGCACTGGCGCCACCGTCAAGTGGCGCGTCGACGCACCCGTTCTTCATGGAATACGTGCGCCAGTGGCTGCTCGACACTGCGCATCTCACTCCCGAGCAGGTGATCGGTGGGGGGCTCCGTGTCGAGACGAGCCTCGACGGGCGGGTGCAGGAGGCGGCGATCGCCGCGGTCAACTCGCACCTTCCGGATCCGAACGGCCCGACCGCCGCGGTGATCGTGCTCGACCATCGCACGGGTCACGTGCGAGCCCTGGTCGGTGGACGCGACTGGAACACCTCGAAGGTCGACCTCGCGCGCGGGTACGACGGTGGCGGCACCGGACGCCAGCCGGGCTCCGCCTTCAAGCCGTTCGTCCTCGCGAACGCACTCACCGCGGGGTTCCGGCCCGAGACTCCGATTCCCGCACCAGCGAACCTCGAGGTCGAGGGAGCCGACCACGCCATCGAGAACTACAGCGGCGGCGGCTACGGAACCGTCTCGTTGACCGACGCGACCGTGAAGTCCATCAACACTTCCTACACGTGGATCACCGAGCAGGTCGGCCCGCAACAAGTACGCGACACCGCGACCGCGCTCGGCATCACCCACCTCCCAGCCGACGGAGTCGGACCGTCGATCGGTCTCGGTGCGTACGAGACGTCGCCGCTGGAGATGGCCGCGGCGTACTCGACCATCGCCGAGGATGGTCGGCAGGTGAACCCGACCCCCGTCGTCCGGGTGATCGCGCCCGACGGCCAGGTCCTCGTCGACAACCAAACTCCGGCACCGGGTGCAACGGTGCTCGATCCCGCGGTGTGCCGCACGGTCTCGCGCATCCTCACCCAAGTCGTCGAACGTGGCACCGGTAAGTCGGCCAAGCTCGACCGGCCGGTGGCGGGCAAGACGGGTACCACCGACGACTACTCCAACGCCTGGTTCGTCGGCTACACGAGCCAGCTCACCGGCGCCGTGTGGGTGGGATATCCGACCGCGAACACACCGATGCACGACATCAACGGCGTCGCCGACGTCGCCGGCGGCACGCTTCCGGCGCGCATCTGGCACGACGTCATGGCCGCGGCCAGCACAGACCTTCCGGTCGAGCCGTTCCCCGACCCTCTGCCGCTGCCACCGGGCACGCGGCCCGATCTCGCCATTCCGTCCGTTCCGTCGGCGCCTGCGCCGTCGGCACCGCCCCCCACTCGCCGCGAGAAGCCGCCCAAGCAGGGCAAGGGCGATTGAACAGCAGAGGAGCAACGATGACGACCATCGACCACGGGGAGGGCTCACTCGTCGAGCCGAGCCGGCCGCTGCACCTGCGGAGAATCGACGTGCGCGCCGCGGTCATCGTCGGCGGCGTGTTCAGCGCCATCCTCGGCGTCGTGTTCCTCCTCGCAGGCTGGTTCATCGTCGCCGTGGCCGCGCAGCGCGGCGTGCTCGACCAGATCAACAGCCTTGGCGACGACCTGAGCTCTGGCCGTCCGACCCACCTCGGTGCCGTGCAGCTCTGCCTGGTGTGGACGCTCATCGTCATCGGCTGGACGCTGGCGATGACCGTGCTCGTCGGCCTCGCCGCCGTGATCTTCAATGCCGTGCTGCGACTCGTCGGTGGGATGGAGCTCGACCTCTCTCCAACCGCTCCGCCGCGGCCCGAGGCGGTCACGAGTGCTCGAAAGCGGCTGGCCGCCGTCGGCGCGCGAGTTCAGGCGCGGACTGCGAAGCGACTTCGCCAGATCGACTGGTCGATGCTCAACTTCCCCGGATCGGCGAAGCCGCTTCACGACGGCGTCGACCTTCGCCGGTCGAACGCCGCCCGCGCTCGGTCACGCGTCAAGGACAATGAGAAGGACGGCGCCCCACGCTGACCGCGAGCAGCCCTTTCCGATCTTGCTGACGTTGCGACCGGAGTTCATCTACCGTGCACCCCTACACAACTTTCGCGGCGAGGACCGGTGGGGTCCTCCGAGCGGGCAGGAGGAGCGATGAGTTCAACCCTGAATTGGGAGCCGCCCACGCCAGGACCCTGGCAGCAGGACAGTGCGCACACCCCGGTGGCACAGACGCCGTTGATGCAGCAGCTCTACCCCGATGGGTTCAACCGAGGTTTCGTCGAGGCGTTTGCCGCGTACGGCACGCTGCTCGACAACCTCGCGATGACCAGCATCAACGGTTTCACCTACCACCAGCCGCA
>Ga0299913_10005900_pt1 | contig 10540 bp, 8 predicted proteins | sample RVTome_9_FD_201360 | JGI IMG/M metagenome (GOLD analysis project Ga0299913, IMG submission 201360) | Soil microbial communities from uranium-contaminated site in the Upper Colorado River Basin, Wyoming, United States - RVT155D38 (version 2) ... | reverse complement strand
GTGCCACGAGATGCTGGCCGGCGCGCCGCCGTTCACCGGCGCCACCTCCCACGACCTCATCGTGCGCCGGTTCACCACGCCGGCGCCCAGCGTGCGGGCCTCCCGGCCCGAGGTGCCCGAGGCGGTGGACGAAGCCCTCCGGAGGGCGCTCGCGCTCGATCCGAGTACGCGCTTCGACTCGATCACGGAGTTCGGCGCGGCGCTCGGCGGCGGGCCGCTGACGACGACGGGCACTGCCGCGGTCGATCGGTCGGTCGGCGGCGGCAGGATGGCGTCGGTCCTCTGGACCCTCGGCGTCGTCCTGATCCTCGCGGGTATCGGGTTCTTGCTCCGGCGGGGGCTGGATCCTCGGGCCTCGGAGGCCGACGCGCAGGGCGACGGCCTCCGGACCACCCGGCTCGCGGTTCTGCCGTTCGAGAACCTGGGCGATTCCGCCGACGCCTATTTCGCCGACGGCATCGCCGACGAAGTGCGGGGCAAGCTCGCGCTGCTGTCGGGGCTGGAGGTGATCGCGCGGTCCAGCTCGAGCCGCTACCGGGACGGGGAGTCGTCGCCGGCGGAGATCGCCCGGGACCTCGACGTCAAGTATCTGCTGAGCGGAACCGTGCGCTGGGAGAGACGGCCCGGCCGTCCGACCCGGGTGCGGGTGATTCCGGAGCTGGTGGACGTGCGAAGCGGCGCGACACGGTGGCAGCGATCCTTCGACGCCGCGCTCACCGACGTCTTTCAGATTCAGGGTGAGATCGCGGAGGACGTGGCGGACGCGCTGAACCTGGCGCTGGCCGAGCCGGCCCGGCGGGGGCTCGCGACGCGCCCCACCGAAAGCCTGGAGGCGTACACGCTCTATCTGCACGGCAAGGATCTGCGGGCGGGCGAGGTCGCGCCCGAGGCGCTGCGCGGCGCCGTGGCGGCCTTCCGGCGGGCCGTGGAGATCGACAGCGACTTCGCCGACGCGTGGTCCGAGCTCGCGGTGGCGCACGTGGATGCGCTGCGCATGGGCGGCATGCGCACGGACGACGCGGAGGCGGCACGGCAGGCAGTCGAGCGGGCGGCCGCGCTCGCGCCCGAGTCGCCCGACACCCGGAAGGCGCGGGGCCGCTACGCGCACGTGGTACAGGGAAATGCCGCGGCGGCGTTGGCGGAGTATCGGGCCGCGCTTCGAGACGCGCCCAATCGGATCGATCTGCTCGACGCGGCGGCCAGCGCCGAGATCGATCTCGGGCTCTGGGACGAGGCGGTGATCCATCTGGCGCACGCGGCGCGGATCGACCCTCAGTCCGCCGAGGCGATGGGTGACCTCGGCTCCATCTATACCCGGATGCGGCGCCACGCCGAGGCCAGGGCGACCCTCGAGCGGGCACGGGCCCTGCGACCCTCCAGCATGAGCCTGGCGCATACCCGCGCCCGGCTCGCCGCCGCGGAAGGGGATCTCGACGGCATCCGTCGGGTGTACCGCTCGATGGAGGAGATCGTGGGACGCCGGCGGGTCGTGGCCTACGTGGCGCTGCGTCATGACCTGGTCTGGTCGCTCGACGACGACGGCCAGCGCGCGCTGCTGGAGCTCACGCCCGAGGATCTCGACGGGGGCAGGGCCGACTGGGCCATCGCGCGGGCCGAAGTGCACAAGCTGCGCGGCCAGCGGATGCTCACCCGGGTCTACGGCGACAGCGCGGCGGCGGCCTTTACCGAGCTGATCGCGGGCTACGGCGACCAGGTCGACCGTTACCAGCTGGTCGCGTTGCGCGGACTGTCGCTCGGCTATGCCGGCAGGATGAAGGAGGCCGTGGCAGAGGCGCTCCGGGCGGAGGCCGAGCAACCCAAGGGCCAGAACAGCCAGGCCGCGTACGTGCGATACGTGGTCGCCCGAGTCCACCTCCTGGCCGGGAAGCCCGAGGCGGCGCTCGACCGCCTGGAGGCGCTGGTGGATCAGCCGGGGATCATGTCGCGCGACTTCCTCCGCATCGACCCCAACATGGATCCCCTGCGCGAACATCCCAGGTTCGTCCGACTGATGGGCGGAGCCTCGGCGTCGACCGGCGATTCCGCGGCGCGGTCATCCTGAGCGCAGCGAAGGAGGCCATATCGAGCATGGCCTCCTTCGCTGCGCTCAGGATGACGGCATTCTCATCACGACGGGGCGCGCGTTCCCCGGTACAGATACGCCACCAGCAGGCCCAGCACCAGCGTCAGAATCGTGTCGTAGACGATCTGCTGCGCCACGATGGCCCCCGGCATCGGCTGCACGGCATAGTAGATCAGATACCAGGGCACCGCCGTGAGCAGGGCGATCGCCAGCCCGAAGCGGAGACCCTGACCGATCCAGGGCGCGTCCTCCACCCCGCGGGCATAGATCCACACCAGGGCGCCCGCCAGGATCGCGTGGGCGAGCAGCATGAAGGGAAAGTGTTGCTGCGCGTCCGCATCGGCCCGGAACAGGTCGGGCACGGTCTTGTAGCCCGGTGCCAGGAGCATGCCGTGCACCACGAAGCTGCCGGTCATCCAGACGACGAAGACGATGAGCCATGCCGTGAGGAAGCGCCTGTTCATGAACCCTCCCGTGGTCAGGGGAAGATGCCGAGCTGCTCGTAGCTCACTGCCACCTTGTCGATCGCGACGATCATCGCTGCCGTCCGCATGTTCTCCTTGCCGCCGTGCTGCTTCCACACCTCCCGGATCGGGTGATACGCGCCGATCATGGTCTCTTCCAGGCCCGAGTTCACCAGATCTTCCTCGCTGGCTCCCTGAGTCACCCGCTCGACCTCTTCCGGCGTGAAGCGGCGCCCCGTGACGCCCTCCACCGCCGTGAGCAGGCGGCCATAGGCTCCCTGCTCGAACCGCTTCTGCATCCGGCCGAAGCGCACGTGGCCCAGGTTCTTGACCCACTCGAAGTAGGAGACGGTGACGCCGCCCGCATTGATGTACGCGTCGGGGATCACCATGATGCCGCGCTTCCCCAGGATTTCGTCGGCCTCGGGAGTGGTGGGGCCGTTGGCGGCCTCGACCACCATCCTGGTCCTGAGGCGGGAAGCGTTCTCCAACGTGATCTGCCGCTCGAGCGCGGCGGGGATCAGGATATCGCACTCGAGCTCGAGCGCGTCTTCCCTGCGGGCCAGGTTGGTGGCGCCGGGGAAGTCGAGAATGGTTCGCCGCTCCCTCCGGTGCGCCATCACCGCCTCGATATCGAGGCCCTGCGGGTTGCCGATCGCGCCCTCGGACTCGGAGAGTCCCACGAGCACCGCGCCCGCGTTCTGGAAAAACTGCGCGGCGTGGTAGCCCACGTTGCCCAGCCCCTGGAGCACGACGCGCTTGCCCTCGAGTCCCGGCGTCAGCCCCAACGCCTTCATGTCCTCCTTCACCCCGCAGATCTCGCGGACGCCGAAGAAAACACCGCGTCCTGTCGCCTCGACCCGGCCCCGGATGCCGCCCGCGCTCACCGGCTTGGCCGTGACGCAGCCGAGCGCGTCCAGCTCACCGGGACGGAGCTGGGTGTAGGTGTCGGCGATCCACGCCATCTCCCGCGGACCGGTACCCACGTCGGGGGCGGGGACGTCCAGCCCCGGTCCCATGAAGTTCTTCCGGACCAGCTCGAAGACGTACCGCCGGGTGATCCGCTCCAGCTCCGCCGGCGAGTACTTCTTCGGATTGAGCCTGATCCCGCCCTTGGCGCCGCCGAAGGGCACGTCCACCAGCGCGCACTTGTAGGTCATCAGCGCGGCCAGCGCCTGCACCTCGTCGTCGTCCACCGCCTCCGCGTAGCGGATGCCGCCCTTGGTTGGGAGCTTGTGGTGACTGTGCTCCGCCCGCCAGGCGTGCATCACCTCGATGCTGCCGTTGTCCCGTTTGATGGGGAAGCTGGTGTAGAAGAGGTTCTTGCACGCCTTGATATTGGCGAGCAGGGTGGGATCGTGGCGGGTGAATCGGGCGGCGTGATCGAAGGCCCGGTTCACCTGCTCGAGGAAGCTGGCGCCAAGGGACATGAGCGCTCTCTCGCGGGGCGGGGTGACTGGATGGGTGCGACCAATATAGGCTACCCCCGGCTGCGGGGCGTAGCCTGCACCCGCTGGCCGCGCAGCGGCTCGCCGACCGGCACGTCACGCCCATCCGACTGATAGTTCCGGAATTGGGCCGGCAGGCCGACGCCGCTCCCCGGCTGGGCCCGCGTCTGGAGATGGTAGTGCAGGTGCGGGGCCGAGCTGTTGCCGCTGTTCCCGCAGGTGCCGACCGCCTGGCCCCGCTTCACGCGGTCGCCGGGGCGGACTCGTACGGAGCCTTGCCGAAGATGGGCCAGGACCGAGTACTCGCCGTGGCCATGCTCGATGACTACGTGATTGCCCGGTGGCAGGTCCGGATTCAAGCGTCCGGGACGGTTGTCCGCCACAGTGTCCAGCACGGCGCGAACCGTTCCCGGCGCCGGCGCGACGATTGCTCGCTCGAAACAGGCGAAGTCCTCGTTGCGGGTGCCGTCGCCGCGATGGATCGCACCCCCGTCGAGCAGGAAGAAGTCGGAGGCGAACCGCTGATCCGCGAACACGGCATGGTAGTTCTGATGCGGCGCGCGTCCGCCCCACGCGACGTACGCCGCGCCCTCGAAGGGCAGGCGCAACGGCGTCCGGGTTTTCCGTCCGGCGAACCTCGAGGATGCGACCGACGGTGTGGGCCTCACCACCACGCCCTGGATCGTTCCGGCGGAATCCCAGGCCCAGTAGATCGTTCCGCTGGGCAGCCCCTCGAATTCGCCGATGCGGTAGTAGGAGACGGTGCCGTTCTCCCGATACACTGCCTCGTCGGGAGCACCGATCTCGAGCCCCAATGCGTGGACCTGCTCCATGAATTTCGTGAGACCCACACGCCCACCGATCGAGGCCTGAAACGGCCGTGCCATCCGGGGAAACAGCGAGTCGATCCTGCCGGCGAGCAGAAAGGCGGTGAGCTGCCGGCCGCGCTGGAGGGCGGAATCGGTCTTCTCGGGATCGGCGGACTGCCCGGCGGCAGGCTGGAACGGGAGTCCAGCGATGATTGCCAGGACCATCGCACGCACGGCTATTCGCCGAGAGAGGGGGGCGATCGAATCCATCCGAATGCTCGTCTTGTGACTCTTTCGCGGGATAAAGTAACGACTGGCGGGCGGTACGTCGGCGGCGACGACGTGGCGACGCTGGAGTCTCCGGCGCTGGGGATGAGACGGGATTCGGTCGGCTTGCGGGCTCAGTCGCTCGCGGCGGCTCCGTGGGCCAACGCCTCCCGGACCTTCCGCGCCAGCGCCTCGGGGCTGAACGGCTTCTGCAGGAAGGGATAGTTGGACTCCAGCACGCCGTGGTGCCCGAGCGCGTTCTCGGTGAAGCCCGACATGAAGACCACCCGCGCGTTGGGACGCAGTTCCCGGAGCTTCGCCATCAGGCCCGGCCCGCTGGTCCGGGGCATGATCACGTCGGCGAGCACCAGATCGACGGTCCCGGGGTGCTCCGCGGCAATCAGCAGCGCCTCCTGGGGCCTCCCGGCGACCAGGACCGAGTAGCCGTACTGGCGGAGCGCCCGCGCCGCGAACTCCCGGACCGCATCCTCGTCCTCCACCACCAGCACGGTCTCGCGGCCCCGCAGGCGCTCGGCGGGGTGCGCCGGACGGACCGGGACGATCGCGCCACGCTCGGCGAGTTGCCGGAAATAGACGCAGAACGTGCTGCCGTGCCCCGGCTCGCTGTAGACCGAGATGGAGCCGCCGCTCTGCGCCACGATGCCGTAGACTGTCGAGAGGCCCAGGCCGGTGCCGCGGCCCGCGCCCTTGGTGGTGAAGAACGGCTCGAAGATGCGAGGCTGGTGCTCCGGCGCAATGCCCACGCCGCTGTCGGTCACCCCGAGCATCACGTAGGACCCCGGCGGCGCGTCGAGGTGCTGGCCGATGCTGACCGAATCCACCTCGACGTTCTTGGTCTCGATCGTGAGCAGGCCTCCGTCCGGCATGGCGTCGCGGGCGTTTACCACCAAGTTGATCAGGATCTGGGTCACCTGACTCGGGTCCGCCATGGTGGGAGCGAGATCGGGCGCGATGAGCACCTTGACCTCGATGTTCTCGCCGACCACGCGGCCCAGCATGCGCATGGTGTCGGCCACCACCTCGTTGAGCAGGATGGGCCGTGGCTCCAGGACCTGGCGGCGGCCGAAGGCGAGGAGCTGCCGGGTGAGCTCGGCGGCGCGCGACGCGGCGGCCTCGATCTGCTCGATGTCCTCCCGGCTCTCGTCTCCGATGGCGGGATCCTGCTTGAGGAACGCAGCATGCCCCAGGATGGCGGTGAGCAGGTTGTTGAAGTCGTGCGCGATCCCACCCGCCAGCTGCCCGAGCGCCTCCAGCTTTTGCGCGTCGCGCTGCCGCTCCTGCACCAGGGCGCGGGCGCGAAGCCGGCGATCCAGCATCGCGCCGAAGAGCCCGGTGCCGAGGATGAGGAAGGCGCCCAGGCCGACCCCGGCCGCGAGCTCGCCGCTCGCGAGCACGCCACCAACGGGGCCCGTGTGTCCCGGTGTCGAGAATTGGGCGGCCGCCATGCCGGTGTAGTGCATCCCCGCGATCGCCGCACCGAACACCAGCGCGCTCCCGACGCGCGCGAGACGGGTGCGGCGGCTCTCATCGGCGCTGAATCGATGGGCCAGTTGCAGGCCGGCGAGTGACGCCAGCACCGCGATGGCGACTGACGCGAGCACCAGTCCGGGCGAGTACTCGAGCCCGGCGTCCGCGCTGAGCGCGGCCATCCCGATGTAGTGCATGCCCGCGATCGCGGGGCCCATCCAGAGCGCGCCGCCGATCAGCGCGAGGGGTCCGAGTGATGGCCGGCTGGAGATGAAGAGCGCCACGGCCGACGCGGCGATGGCGACCACCACCGAGAGCAACACCAGGCCGAGGCCGTACGTGATGGGGATGGGGAGGTGAAAGGCGAGCATGCCGACGAAGTGCATGCTCCAGATACCGACACCCATGGCGACCGAGCCGCCGGCCACCCAGGCGAGCCGCTCCCGGCCCCGCGCGGCGGTAATCCGGGCGGCAAGCTCCAGCGCGGTGAACGAGGCGGCGCTGGCAATGAAAATCGAGAGAACGACCAGCGCAGGGCTGTATCGGCCGTCGAGAGGCATGTACCTGCCGTGCTCAGGGGGGGTGACCCAGACATAGTAGCTCAGTCGGGCGGCGATTGCACGCCGGGCCGCAGCCGACAGCGAGACCCGAGCCCGCATCCGGGGGTCCGACCGGCTATCTTACGGGTGGAGCCACGAGCTGTCCCGCCAGTCGGCTCTCTTCTCGCCACCGGCAGGTGCGTATGACGAAAACCTCGAAGTCATCCGACGGCGCTTCGCTTCCCCGGCCCCTCATCGAGCGGGTTCGCGAGCGCGTCGACCAGGCGGCGGCGACCCAGGGCTCGACCGGCCGGCGACAGGGGGATGTTCGCGCCCTGCGCCGGGTGTTCCGTGAGATGGGCCGGAGCCAGCGCACCACGCGGCGCCAGACCGGGCAGGCCCCATCACCCGTCGTGCGTGAAGCGGCCCAGGCGTTTCGGGAGGCTCCCAGCCTGTCCGCCCTGGTGCTCGTGGCGGCGTCGCTCGACGAGGTTGGCCTGCTCACTTGGTAGGTCGCCGGGGTTCACTCCGCGGTATCCGAGCACGACGACCCCTCGCGGGGTCCTCGTGTTTTCGGCACCCGCGATCTCCCCTCAGCGGGAATCGCGGCTCTCCTCCCGCAACACCGCCAGGCTCTTGGTACCGAGGGTGATCAGCGCCTCGAACCTGCCTTTCACGCCAACTTTCGAGCCGCTGCGGGGCGGGCCGCCCCGCTCGCTCACCACCGTCAGCGTGCCGGTATCGTCCCGGACCTGATAGGCGCCCAGTCCGAGCCCTCCCGCGGATTCCTTCACCTCACCCTCTACACGGACCGTCTTGCCGTCGTAGCGGGCCGGATTGTCGAGCAGCTCGCCGATCGGGGTGACCCCGGCGCAACCGACGAGCAACAGCAGGGCTCCTGCGAGGAAACGAAGGGGCATGATCGAACTCCGGATCGTGGACGCCATCACGGGCACGACGTGCGAATTTACTCCCGGCTCCAGTCGGCAGCCAGCGCCGCGGGCCGAGCGAAGAACTCCCGCTGGAGCCGCCGCACCAGGGGGATGGCGATGATCACCGACACCAGATTGGGAATCGCCATCAGGCCATTCAGCGTGTCGGCGACGTCCCAGATCAGGTGGAGCGAGCCCACCGAGCCGAGATAGATGAAGACGAGCCACACCAGCCGGTAGGGCACGGCGGCACGGGTACCCAGCAGGTACACGATACCGGTCTCCCCGTAGTAGCTCCACCCGATGAGGGTGGAGAACGCGAACAGCACCAGCCCGATCGTCACCACCAGATGGCCCCAGGTACCGGGGAGGCCCATGGCGAACGCCCTTCCGCTCAGTGCCGCGCCAGTCTCGCCGGTCTCCCAGGCTCCGGTCATCAGGATCACCAGCCCGGTGGTGGTACAGATGAGCAGCGTGTCCACGAAGACTTCGAAGATGCCGTACATCCCTTGGCGCACCGGATGGTCGGTGCTCGCGGCCGCATGGACCAGCGGCGCGCTGCCCAGACCCGCCTCGTTGGAGAAGAGGCCTCGCGCGATGCCGTAGCGCATGGCGAGCATGATCGTGCTGCCCGCGAACCCGCCGGCCGCCGCGGTGCCGCTGAACGCACCCTCGAAGACCAGTCGGATCGCACCCGGCAACTCGCCCAGATGGGTGAAGATCACCACCAGCCCGCCGGCGATGTAGGCCAGTGCCATGAAGGGCACCAGGATCTCCGCGAACGCCGCGATCCGGCGAATCCCGCCCAGGATCACGGCACCGGCAATGATGACCAGTACACCCCCGACGACCGGGGGCGAGGCGCCGAAGCTCGACTGGAGACTCTGGGCGACCGAATTCGCCTGCACCATGTTGCCGATGCCGAACGCGGCGAGCGAGGTGAGCAGCGCGAAGATCGCCCCGAGCCACGGCAGGCCCTGCTTGCGGAGTGTGTACATCGCGCCGCCCCGCATCGTCCCCGAGGCGTCCTTCTCGCGATAGTGCAGCGCCACCACGATCTCGGCGAACTTGGTACCCATGCCGAGCACGCCGGATACCCAGAGCCAGAAGAGGGCGCCCGGTCCGCCCACCGCAATGGCGGTCGCGACGCCCGCGATGTTGCCCACGCCGACTGTCGAGGCCAGCGCGGTGGCGACCGCCTGAAAGGGGGTGACACTCCCGTCGCCCGTGGATGGCTGTCGCAGCTTCCCCAGGACTTCGCGGAGGGCGGTGCCCAGGTGCCGGAACTGCACCGCGCCGGTGACGAACAGGAGGAGAACGCCGGTGCCCACCAGCAGCACCAGCATGGGTGGGCCCCAGACGAGGCCGTTCAGCCACGCGTTCGCGCGGGTGATGAAATCCAGCATTGGTCGGCGGTTCCGGTAGTTGACGGTGCTCGGGCTGCCTTCGGGTAGCTAAAGGTGGCCCGGGTCATGGAGTTTGGCGAGCGGCGCGGGGCGGCGCACCTCTTGCTCATCGGGGCGGTACCCCTGTCAGAGGCCACCGAAATGCCCGTGAAGAGCCCCTGCCGCCCCCACCGGTCGCGGTATGTCCTCGCAGTCTGCGGCGCGCTGGCCGTGTCGGCCTGCTCCGCGAAATACTCCCAGGTCCCACCCAGACTCGATCTGCACCCCTACGGACGGGTGGCGCTGGTGGCCTTCGTCGCCGACGAGCAGAGCGGCGGGATGGGGGCCCTCGCCACCCGGCGATTCGCCGAGGAACTGCTGGCCGGTCAGCCGGGCGTCGAGCTGCTCGAGCTCACCGATTCGGACTCGCTCCTGAAGGCCATGCCGCCGGAAACCGATCCCGTGGTGGTCGCCCAGGCGCTGGGTGAGGCGAGGGACATTCCGGTGGTCTTCATGGGCCAGCTGAAGGTCTCCAAAGTGAAGCCTCGCGCCAGCCTCAGCGTGAACGACGTGAACCTCCGGGCGTCGGTCTCCGCGGAGCTGACCGTGCGCCTGCTCTCGACCAGGGCCGGGGGCACGCTCTGGCGCTCGAGCTCGACCGCTAGCGGCACCGTGGGCCGGGTGTCCCTCGCCGGCGGGCTTCCGTCGGTCGCGGTTCGGGACACCGAGGAGGCCTACGGCGACGTCGTTCACTCCCTGGTCGCGGACGTGACCCGCGATCTCAGGCCGACGTGGGTGAAGCAGTAGCTCCATCTTCCCGGGGGAGCGGCGACTGCTGGTGGAGCGCCAGCCTCCACGTCCCCCCCCCGGCCCAACGCCTCCCCTCGGAGCTCTCCGCCAGAATCGCCTCGGCCGCCGTGTCCCTTCCGATCACCCCGGCCCCAGGTAACACCGGGAGGGCCTCGTCCGTGAGCTTCTCGTAGCAGAGCTCGCGAGGTCCTTGCACCGCTGTTCTTCGATCCCCACCAGCTCCCGCCCGACACTCATGTCGCCTCCCGTCTCGGATATCCGGGAGCATGCCCACTGAGTTGCTTCCCGCCGCACCACGCCGTAGGTTCGGACGAT
>Ga0299913_10005899_pt1 | contig 10540 bp, 6 predicted proteins | sample RVTome_9_FD_201360 | JGI IMG/M metagenome (GOLD analysis project Ga0299913, IMG submission 201360) | Soil microbial communities from uranium-contaminated site in the Upper Colorado River Basin, Wyoming, United States - RVT155D38 (version 2) ... | reverse complement strand
GGACCTGGATCGCCTCGCGAGCGACGTCGACCGCGATCTCGCTCGCCCGGAGCTTCGCGATCGCGGCCTCGGTCGTGTAGGGCCGACCTTGATCCTTCAACCACGCGGCGCGGTAGGTGAGCAGGCGCGCGGAGTCGATGGTCGCTCGCATGTCGGCGAGCTTGAACGCCACGGCCTCGTAGGCGCCGATCGGGCGGCCGAACGCTTCCCGCTCCTTCGCGTACGAGACGCTCGCATCGAGACATCCCTGCGCGAGCCCCACCGAGAGCGCCGCGATCGAGATCCTCCCGTCGTCGAGCGCGGCGAGGCACTGCGCCAGGCCCTTGCCCGCCTCGCCCAAGAGGTTCTCCTCCGGCACCCGGCAGTCCTCGAACGCCAGCTCATGGGTGTCGCTCGATCGCCACCCGAGCTTCCGGTAGGGAGGCCCGACGGTGAACCCGGGAGCTTCGGCCGGCACGAGGATCGTGGACACACCGTTGGCCGAACCCTCGTCGGTGCGGCACGCCACGACCACGAAACCGGTGATCGGCGTGCCGCTGTTGGTGATGAACGACTTCGAGCCGTCGATCGCCCACTCGCCGCCGTCCAGACGCGCCTTCGTCCGGAGCGCGGCCGCGTCGGATCCGCTTCCGGGCTCGGTCAGGCCGAACCCCGCCAGCATCTCGCCGGCGGCGATCGGCGGGAGCCATCGTTGCCGCTGCTCATGGGTGCCGTAGCGACTGACCATCCCTCCGGCCAGCCCCGAGGCGACCGAGACCGTGACCGCCACGCTGGAGTCGGCCCGACCCAGCTCCTCGATGACCAGGGCCCAGGTGATGGCGTCGGCGCCCAGCCCGCCGTATTCCTCGGGGAGCGGGACGCCGCAGATCCCCAGCTCACCGAGCTTCTTGACGATGTCCAGGGGGAGCTCCTCGTGCTCGTCGCGCTCCCCCGCACTCGGCGCGATCTCCTGGCTGGCGAACTCACGGACAAGGTCCCTGACCTGCCGTTGCTCGGGTGTGAGCTCGAACTCCATCGCATCCGAGATTACCCCTTCCGAAACGGAGCTCCTTTGCGAGAGACTGAGGCACGATGAGCGACGTCGTGACAGTCGATCCGCTGGGGGCCGGACGCGAGGCCTACAGGCGCAGGGCCTGGCAGGAGGCGTACCGCCAGCTCAAAGAGGCGGACGATGCTGACCATCTTTCCGCCGAGGATCTCGAGGCACTCGCGAAATCCGCATGGTGGATCGGCCAGTCTGGCGAGTCGATCACACTGTTCGAGCGCGCCTACGCGGCCTACCTCGAACGGGGCGACCGGGCAGAGGCAGCCTTCATCGCGTTGATCCTGCGACGCGACTACAGCGCGAAGTTGGCGGGATCGGTCGCTCAGGCCTGGCTCCATCGGGCGGAGCATCTGCTCGAGGATCAGCCCGAGTCGGTCGCTCATGGCTATCTGGCGATCGCGCATGGAGAGCTCGCGTTCTCCCGCGGGGAGCTCGATAACGCCCTCTCGCACTACGATCGCAGTGTCGCGATCGCATCTCGGTTCGATGATCCTGACCTTCCCGTCTGGGCGTCGATGCGCCGCGGTGAGACCCTGGCGAACGGCGGGAAGCTGGACGAGGCTTGGCCGCTCCTCGAAGGGGCCGCTGCTGCGGCGGTCGGGGGTGAGCTGGGGGCCCACACGACGGGGGCCGTGTTCTGCAACGTGATGGCGGCGTGCCGCGAGTCCGCGGATTATCGGCGAGGTAGCGAATGGGCCGAGGTCGCGAAACGCTGGTGCGAGCGACAGGAGATCTCAGGGTTCCCCGGGATCTGTCGGGTGCACCGCGCTGAGTTCATGCGGCTGACCGGAGCGTGGGCGGAGGCCGAGGCGGAGGTGCGACGCGCCTGCGATGAGCTCCGCGATTTCCATCCCGGCATCGCGGGCGCCGCCTTCCACGAGCTCGGCGAGGTTCGCCTCCGGATGGGTGACTTCGTCGGCGCCAGCGAGGCATTCGAGCAGGCGCGCACGCTCGGTGAGGAGGCCCAGCCGGGCCGCGCGATGCTGCTCCTCGCTCAAGGGAGCGTGGATGCGGCCGCCGCGTCGATCCGAGGCAGTCTCGAAGAGTTGACCTGGAACAGGCTCGCCCGCGCGCGCTTGCTGCCGGCGCAGGCGGCGATCGCGAAGGTGCGCGGCGACGCCCCGACAGCCGCGGCCGCTGCGGCCGAGCTCGCAGCGATCGCCGAGGACTTCGGGACCGCGGCGATCCGAGCCGCGGCCGACGAAGCTGCCGGCGTCGCCGCACTGCTCCGCGGCGAGACCGGCGAGGCTGCTCAGCAGTTCCGGCAGTCGCGGCGCCTCTGGCGGGGGATCGACGCGCCCTTCGAGGCTGCGATCGCCTCGGGGCTGCTGGGCGAGGCGCTCACGGCGGCGGTGGATCCGGAAGCCGCGAAGCTCGAGCTGGAGGCGGCCCGATCGACCTTCGAGCGGCTGGGGGCGAAGCCCGACCTGGCTCGTACCGATGCCCTGCTCGCCGCCTTCAGCCGCCCGCTCGCGGCCCGCGCCGTTCGAACCTTCATGTTCACGGACATCGTGGGATCCACCGCGCTCGTCGAGGCGATCGGGGACGAGGAGTGGCACGACCTCCTTCATTGGCACGACGAGACCTTGCGCCGCAGCATCAAGGAGAACTCCGGCGAAGAGGTCGACCACACTGGAGACGGTTTCTTTGTCGCATTCCCGGATGCTCGAGCAGCGCTCGAGTGTGCGGCGTCGATCCAGAGGAAGCTGGCCGAGCATCGACGGGACCATGGGTTCGCTCCGAAGGTCCGCATCGGGTTGCACGCGGCGGAGGCGACCCGGGTGGGGGATGACTACGAAGGGGCTGGCGTGCACGCGGCCGCACGGATCGGGGCGCTCGCGGGCGGGAGCGAGGTGCTCGCCAGTGTTGACACCCTGGAGGGGCTCGATGATTTCCTGGCTGGCGAGCCCCGTGAGGTCGAGCTGAAGGGTTTCACTGAGCCGGTGCGGGTCGTCGCGGTCGACTGGCGACGGCCCGGCTAGCGTGACGCGGGCATGAACCCTTCGACGTCGAAGATCGATCCGGTGCGATCCTCTGCCAGGACCGCGCGGAGACGTCCCCCGATCTCCGGTGGGTCGTCCACGTCGATGAGGCGGTGGAGGAAGACCGTGTCTGCCCCGTCGAGTCGAACCAACCCGTAGGTGACCAGTTGGTCCAGCGGTCGATCATCCACGTCCACGCGCGCGACCGTCCACGAGACGAGCTCGCCATCGGGTCCGCATTCCTCGCCGGGCTCGAGCTCGGCGAGGCATCGCTCGCAGAAGATGCGGGCGGGCACGTATGTCACGGCACAGTCATCGCACCGGGAACCCAGGAACACTCCGCGATCGCGGAGCGCCTCGAAGAACGCCGTGTTCCCGACACCAGGGGTGTAGCGGAACGAGACCGAGAGCTCGCCCGGGATCTTCGTCGGACTCATACGGCGGATCCCAGAGGTGTCTCGACGGCGACCGTGGCCACGAGCTCACGACGGAGCTCCGGGTCCAAGGGACGGAAGTACGCGATGTCGAGGATCGAACCCGCGCGCTCACCCGCCGGCTTCCAGACCGCCTCGACCTCCATCCCGGCATGGACGTCCTCGGGCGCCACCTCGCCGAGGAGATGCAGGAAGCCGCCTTCGCTCGTGCCGTCCAGCCGGATCACGGCCGGGATCTGCGGCTCCTCCAGCGGTCGCATGTCCCAGGTGACGTGGCAGATCGAGAACGTGTCCACGCTGCCGGTCTGCGGGACCTCGGTCCAGCCGTCGGTCGGCCGGAAGCAACGCTCGCAGAACTTGCGCGGCGGGACGAGTGTTCTGCCGCACGAGACACAGGTCGTGGCGAGGATGCGCTGCTCGCGGAGTCCGTCGAGGAACGCACCGATCGCCTCACCCGCATCCCAGTCGTAGAGCGTGTCCAGCCGCTGTTCCACCGCGCCGGTCGCCGAACGGAACTCCTGGTCGGAGAGCGGGGTGGCCCGCGGGGCGAGTGGCGGCGACTGCGGCGGCGGTGATCGCCTGGCCGTGGTGAGCGGCCCGCCATCATTCCCCATCACGACTACGGTCCCGACCTGCATCAGGTCGCCCCAGGCCTGCGCGACGCCGCGCTCGGGAGTGCCCGGGACCTGCCGCGCGCCGGCCTCGCCCCGGAGCTGCCAGAAGAGCTCCGCGATCTTCATCAGGCCCGCCGCTGCGATCGGGTTCCCGACACCGAGCAGCCCACCGGACGGGCAACAGGGGAGGTCTCCGTCACGGGCGGTGACGCCCGCCGCCGCCGCCTCGGGAGCCTTCCCGCGGTCGAACAGCAGGAGTCCCTCGAGGTGATGCAGCTCCTTGTAGTCGAAGGGGTCGTAGGGCTCGGCGACATGTATCTCCTTGCGGGGTTCGTTGACTCCTGCCATCCCGTAGGCCATCCGCGCCGCGTTCTCGACGTACTCGGGGTAGGCGAGGTCGCGGTTCGTCCAGTACGTGGTGTCGAGGTTCCAGCCGACGCCTTGCACCCACACGGGGCGATCGGTGAGCCTCTTCGCAGCCTCCTCCGATGCCATCACGATGGCGACCGCGCCGTCGGAGATCGGAGAGACGTCGAGCCGCTGCACCGGCCAGGCGAGCGTCTCGCTCGCGAGGACGTCTTCCACGGTGATGTCTGTCTGGCCGAGGAGAGCGGCCGGGTGATCTGCGGCGTTGCGTTTGTTCTTCACGGCGACCTGCGCGATGTCTCGCTTGTCGAGGCCGTAGGCCTGCATGTACCGCTGCATCTCCAGCGCGAAGATCCAGAGCAGGTTGGGGCCGAGCGGCCGCTCGAGGATGTTGTCGAAGATCGTGAGGAACGCGCCCTGCGGATGAGGCTGGCAGGAGGACATCTTCTCCTCGGCCACGCACACGACCACGTCCGCCAGGCCGGAGGCCACCGTGTACCACCCTTGGATCGCGGTGAACACGCCGCTGCCCCCTCCCACGTACGTGCGCATGTAGGGCTTGGCCCACGCGCCGGCGCCGTCTGCGAGGTAATCGCCCTTGCGGTGGACCCCGTCGAACGCGTCCGGCGCGCTCGTGAGGCACACCGCGTCGACGTCGGTGAGCTTCAGCTCGCACGACGCGAGCGCTTCGCGGGTCGCGATCCACGACAGCTCCTTGCCGGTCTCCTGGGCGCGCCGGACGAACCGGGACATGCCGGCCCCGACCACTGCGACGCGCGGGCTCATCGCCGCATCACGGCGACCGCCGCCGAGGTTGAAGGAACCCCTCGCCACGATTGGGCCAGACCCACGCGAGCGTCGCCCGCGCGGAGCCGTTCGATGCACCCGAGGGCGCGTGCGAGTCCGTTCGCCTCTCGGAGGTGACCCTCGCCGAGGGCTCCGCCGCTCATGTTGACTCGATCTGAGTCGAGGCCGGCCAACCCGAGCGCGTCGAGGTGCTGGAGCTGCTTGTACGCATACGTGTCGTCGACCTCCGCGACTTCGACGTCGGACGGATCGATCCCCGCTCGTTCGTACGCCGCCCGGGCGGCTCGCTCGGTGGCCGCCGCGCGATCCCACTCCCGACTCTCGACCGAGGGTGCGTCCTGGCTCCACCCGATGCCGTCGATGAACACGGCGCTCGCCGGCGCCTTCTCCTCGCTCGAGAGCACCAGGACGACGCACCCGTCCGCCGGCTCCGCGGCTTGCTCACGCGTGAGCGGGTCGAAGAGGGGCGTCGGATCACGCGTGTCGGCGTAGGACGCGCGTGGGTTGTTCCGCGCGTGATCGCGGTTGCGAGCGGCCACCTCGGCGCATTCGGCCTCCGATCGACCGGCCACATGCAGCCAGCGGCGCATCTCGAGCCCGGCGAGCGCGGTCGCGGACACGCCGAGCGGTCGGTTGAGCACCGGATCCATCGCGAACCGATCGACCCGCCCCGTCGAGACGATGTCGCTCGCTTTGGAGTGGGATTCGATCGCCACGGTGGACGCGATCCCGCTGCGGATCAGCATCACGGCCGTCGCCACTCCGAACAGCCCGTCAGAGGCCACCGTCTGTACGGGGCGCTGCACCGCGCCCAACTGGTCGGGGACGTACTCGTCGAAGATGCTCGTCCCCTCCTCGAGATCCTCGGAGCAGCAGACGAACGAGTCGATCTCGCTGCGGGGGTCGAGTCCGGCGTCGGCATAGGCCTGGCGAGCGGCCTCGAACATCAGCTCCTTATAGGAGGTGCCGGCGGTCGTCGGAGAGAAACCGGACCAGCCGACACCGGCCACCACCACTCGGAGCCCCATGGCACCATGTATATCGAAGGAGCACGGTCTCCGCATCCGTCCCTCGCGAAGGTGCGGCGCACGGCGGCGCGTATCGTGTGTGGCGTGACCGACATCATCTGGTCGCCGACCCGCGAGTACGTCGAGCGCGCCAACGTGACTCGGTTCATGCGGACGCACGGGATCGCGACGTACGACGCGCTCGTGAGGCGTTCGATCGCGGACGCGGAATGGTTCTGGGACGCGGTGGTCCGAGATCTCGACATCGAGTTCTTCGAGCCGTATCAGCAGGTCCGCGACATCTCGCGGGGCGTCGAATGGGCGACGTGGTTCGGGGGCGGGCGCGTGAACCTCGCCCATCAGTGTGTCGATCGATGGGCCGCGAGCACCCCAGACGCGCCCGCGGTGGTCTGGGAGGGGGAAGCCGGCGACACGCGCACGTGGACCTACGGAGAGCTCCGCCGGCAGACGGATCGCCTGGCACGGGCGCTCCGGCGGCTGGGTATCGGGCTCGGCGACGCGGTCGCGATCTTCATGCCGATGACGCCGGAGACCGTGGCGGCCGTCATGGCGTGCTCCAAGATCGGGGCGATCTGGGCCCCGATCTTCAGCGGCTTCGGGGTGGACGCCGTCGCGGTCAGGCTGAACGACGCGAACGTGAAGGTCGTCCTCACCGCGGGCGCGTTCCTGCGGAAGGGGCGCGCCGTTCCGATGTCGGCAACCGCGCGCCTCGCCCGCGAGCGCGCCACGACGGTCGAGGCGACCGTCGTGCTCCCGCTCGCGGGCGAGGGTGCCATCGGCGACGAGCACGACTGGGCGGAGTTGATCGAGGCGGAGTCGGATGACCCGCTCGATTCCGAGCGGCTCGACACGGAACACCCGCTCTTCATCGGCTACACGAGCGGCACCACCGGGAAGCCGAAAGGCGTGCTGCACGTCCACGGGGGGTTCCTCGTGAAGATCGCGGCCGAGGTCGCCTACCAGGTGGACATCCGGCCCGGCGACGTCCTGCATTGGGTGACCGATCTGGGCTGGATCATGGGGCCATGGGAGGTCGTCGGTGCGCTCGCCTCGGGTTCGACCGTGCTGCTCTATGACGGCGCCCCGACCCATCCCGGTCCCGATCGGCTGTGGGCGATGGTGGAGCGGCACCGCATCACGACCCTCGGCGTCTCGCCCACGCTGATACGCGCACTGATCCCCGCGGGTACCGACCGGATCCGCCGGCACGATCTCTCCTCGCTCCGGATCTTGGCGTCGACGGGTGAGCCGTGGAACCCCGACGCCTACCTGTGGCTGCATCGGGAGGTGGGTGGGTCACGACTCCCGATCATCAATCTCTCCGGCGGGACCGAGGTCGGGGCCTGCTTCCTCTCACCGTCGCCGATCTCGGAGCTGAAGGCGTGCACCCTCGGAGGCCCCGCCCTCGGGATGGATATCGACGTCGTCGACACAGCCGGTTCACCCGTCGGTCCTGAAGAGGTGGGGGAGCTCGTGTGCCGCCAGCCCTGGCCGTCGATGACACGCGGCATCTGGGGCGACCCCGATCGCTACCTCGAGACGTATTGGCGACGCTTCCCCGGTGTGTGGGTGCACGGCGACTGGGCGACGAGAGATGAAGACGGCTTCTGGTTCCTGCACGGCCGTTCGGACGACACGCTCTCGGTGGCAGGGAAGCGTCTCGGTCCCGCCGAGGTGGAGGGCGCGCTTGCGTCCGATCCGGCGGTGGCGGAGTCTGCGGCGATCGGCGTGCCCCATCCCCTCAAGGGGGAGACCATCTGGTGTTTCGTCGTCGTGAAGCCGGGAGTGGAGCCGGCGCCCGCCCTCGCGACGAGGCTTCGGAACGTGGTCGCCGAGCACCTGGGGCGCTCGTTCCTGCCGTCGAAGGTGGTGTTCGTTCCCGAGCTTCCCAAGACCCGGAGTGCGAAGATCGTCCGGCGGGTGATCCGTGCGGTCGCGTTGGCCGAGGATACGGGTGACCTCTCGAGCCTCGAGGACCCAGGTTCCCTCGATGGGATACGTCGGGCGCTCGAGACTCCCTCTTAGTTCCCTTTCGGTGCTCTCCTCCGCCTGAATCACCCAACAGGGTGATTGACTAAGAACTGTTACTACTCAAGGCTTTTCCCTACGTTGGGTTCCCTCTTTCGTTCGATGGGCTTATGCTCCTGCGGAAAACACCCGTAGATGCTTATACGGGAAACACCGTAGGCGGGATATCTGAGCGCGACGCAGATCCTTGGGGGTGGAGGATGGACCAGCGAGCAGAGGCCGACATCGTCGTGCCCGACGGGATCACGGCCGACTCGGAAGTCGTCTTTCGAAGGATCGTCGAACAGAGCCCGCTCGTCGTGTACACGCATGATGGAAGCCGGCCGCCGGCGATGACCTACGTCAGTCCACAGGTGGAGCGCATGCTCGGCGTCTCCCCTGCTCACTGGCTGGACCAGCCTTTCCTCTGGGTCACGAGGATCCACCCCGACGACCGCGAGGACGTGTTGGGTCTGATCGACGATGCATGCCTCGAAGAGCGCCGTTTCACCGCCGAGTACCGATACCGGACGCAGGACGATGGCGTCGTATGGGTTCGTGACGAGGCCGACCCCATCCGCGACGCCGACGGACGGGTCCTCTACTGGCAGGGAGCGCTCTCCGATATCAGCGACCGCAAGGCGAGCGAGTCGGCGTACTCGCAGAGCGAGCATCGGAGCCGTCTGATGATCGAGAGCGTGACCGACCACGCCATGGTGATGCTCGAGGCGGACGGCACGATCGTCTCGTGGAACCCGGGCGCCGAAAGGCTCTACGGCTACACGGACTCGGAGGCCCTCGGACAGAACATCTCGATGTTCACTCCCGAAGAGCTACGCCGCGGGGAAGACGAGCTCGCCGACCTCCGTTTCGCGATCGAGCATGGCCCGGCCGAGGGGGAAGGCTGGCGCATGCGGAAGGACGGAAGTCGGGTCTGGTGCCACTTGGTGACGACGCCCGTGCGTGACGAACAGGGTCAACTCGTGGGTCTCGCCCGGGTGACGAGGGACCTTACCGAACGGCGCGAGGCCGCCAGGCTGGTCGCCCAGCGTGCGCGCCAGCAGGCCGCGCTGGCGGAGCTCGGCATGCGGGCGCTTGCCCACGCAGAGCCCGAGCCCTTGATGGACGAGGCGGCCCACATCGTCGCCAGGACGCTCGACCTGTCGCTATCGGCGCTGTTCCTCGTGCTGGATGAGAGCGTCCCTCTCGAATCGGCGTCCTTGCGCCTGGCGTACGGGACCGGATGGACACCGGGTCTCGTCGGCACGCTCGAAGTGCCGCCCGAGCCCGGCAGCATGCTCTGGTACTCACTCGTGGAAGGCGGTCCGATGATCGTCATGCCGGAGGCATCGGGCCAGGTCCGTGAGTCGCTGCCTCCACTGTTGACCGAACACGGCGTGGTGGCCTGCGCGTCCCTCGCGCTTCGCGTCGGCTCGCGGCCGATCGGCATCCTCTTGGCCGCGTCACACCGCGCGATGCCTTTCGAGGACGGCGAGATCTTCTTCCTCCAGGCGATCACGACGATCGTGGGCTCCTTCCTCGAACGGACCCGAGCGGAGGAGATGCTGAAGGCGCTCGATGCCGATCGTTCGCGATTGCTGGGGCGGATCCTCACGAGCCAAGAGGAGGAGCGAGCACACGTTTCGCGCGAGCTCCACGACGATCTCGCCCAGACCCTCGCCGGGATCACGCTCTTCGCCGCGTCCCTCGAGGCCACGACGAAGGGGAAAACGAAGGAGACGTCAGAGCGGATCGGCCAGATGGCGCAGGAGTCCGCGGAGGCCGTTCGCCGCCTGATCGGCAACCTTCGTCCTCTCGAGCTGGCGGATGGATTGGCACACGCGACGGAACGACTCGCCGACATCGCAGGCTCCAGACGCGGCGTCCCCATCGAGGTCCGCTTCCATGGCTCGCCGAAGCGGCTGCCCCACCACGTGGAGGTCGCCGTCTATCGGATCGTGCAGGAGGGCCTCAACAACATCGGCAAGCATGCCCCACAGGCCCCCGCTGTGGTCGACCTCCGCTTCCTCGGCAAGTCCGTCGAGATCGAGATCCACGACGAGGGCCCCGGATTCGAATCGCAGGAGATCTCGTACACGGAGGGAGACCACGTGGGGCTCCTCGGGATGAGCGAACGAGCCACGCTGATCGGTGCCGATCTGGAGCTGGACTCCGCACCCGGCAAAGGCACGACCTTGCGGCTGCGTATCCCGGTCGGCGCCGAGCTGGCAACGCGAGAGAGCGCATGACGGTCCGA
>Ga0299913_10005898_pt1 | contig 10541 bp, 8 predicted proteins | sample RVTome_9_FD_201360 | JGI IMG/M metagenome (GOLD analysis project Ga0299913, IMG submission 201360) | Soil microbial communities from uranium-contaminated site in the Upper Colorado River Basin, Wyoming, United States - RVT155D38 (version 2) ... | reverse complement strand
ATATCTGTGCAGCAACATGCGCGTGACCGAAATAGCGCACCATCACGCTCGTCTGTCCATAGGCCTTGGAGCCGGGTCCTGCAGCAAGACGTTCGCCGACCTCCTTCTGGGTCATCACGACGAGAGTTCCGATCTGGGGGGCCTCTTCAAGGACCCGCAGGACGAGATGGGTGGCGATGTTATAGGGCAGGTTCGCCACGAGGATCGACGCACGCACGTCGCTCAGGTCGAACGCCAATGCGTCGGCATGCACGAGATCAACGTTCGTCGTTCCGGACAGGGATTCCGCCAAAGCAGCGACGAGGCGATCGTCGATCTCGACCGCGGTCACGTTCGCCGCCCGCGCCGCAAGGCCCAATGTCAGCGATCCACACCCTGCACCAATCTCGAGGACGCCGTCAGCGTCGGTCACTCCCGCGACCTCGACGACCTTCCGGATCGTGTTCGGATCGATCACGAAGTTCTGGCCGAGGGATCTCTTCGGATGGGCGCCGTGCGCGCTCAACAGCTCGCGCACCCGGGCCGCGCCGAGAAGCCCAGTCATCCGACCCCGAACAGCCGCGACGCGTTGTGGTAGGTGAACGCGGCCACCTGTTCCGGTTCGATCCCGAGGACACCTGCTACCGCGGCCCCCACATGCACGACGTTCGCCGGCGAATTCGGCTTTCCACGATGCGGAACCGGGGTGAGATAAGGGGAGTCGGTCTCGACGAGGAGCCGATCCTCCGGAACCGACGGAACGGCTGCGCGTAGATCGTCGGCGCTCGAGAAACTGACGTTGCCGGCGAACGAGACGTATGCCCCCTGCCCCAGCGCACGCTCGAGATGAACCGGGTCCCCGGACCAGCAATGGAACACGAAGCGATCGGGTGGACCGACCTCGTCGAGGACATCCAGCGCCTGCTCGATCGAATCGCGCGTGTGGATGATCATCGCCTTGTCCAGCCGCTTCGCCAGCGCGATGTGCGATCGGAAGGACCGGTGCTGGTCATCGGCGGGGCAGTAGTCGCGATAGAAGTCGAGGCCCGTCTCCCCCACGGCAACCACGCCGTCGCTCGATGCCTGGGCCTCGAGGGCCTGTTCGGACGCCTCGCTCCACCCGGTGGAGGAGTTCGGATGGATGCCTACCGCGGCGAAGACGGTCTCCCCGTCGGCGAGCGCGATAGAGCGAACGTTGGATCCCGGGTCGATCCCGACGGTCACCATCCGCGTCACACCCGCGGTGCGCGCCTCGTCGATCACGTCATTGACCGCGCGGCCCTCCTCACAGATGTGCAGATGGCAATGGGAGTCGAACCACATCGGCGGAGCCGGCGTCAGACGTTCGCCTCGTCGATCCGGGGGAACAACGGATCGCCGGCCGCGACCTCGGCCCCCGCGGGGAGCAGCAACCAGCGATCGTCGGTCCCGTATCTCCGGTCGACGACCTGACCGTCTTGGCCGAGCCGCTCCCACAGCCCCTGTGCGGCCCCCGGCATGAACGGTGATGTCATCAGGGCGAGCAGCCGGAGGGAATCGGCCAGCATGTACAGGACGATCTCGAGGCGCCGGCGCTGATCCGGATCCTTCGCGAGGACCCAGGGAGTGACCTCCTCAACGTAGGCATTCGCTTTACGCACGAACTTCCAACACGCCTTCAGGGCATCGTGGGGTGCGATCGCGTCGATCGCGGCCTGCATCTCGGCGAACGCCTCCCGCTGGGTCGCAACGAGCGCGTCTTCGGGCTCGGCCCCTTCATCCGCGGTGGGTGGCTCAGGAACGCGTCCGTCCAGGTAGCGGCCGATCATCGACAGCACTCGCGAGGCGAGGTTCCCGAGGTCGTTCGCAAGGTCGGAGTTGTAGCGCGCGACCATGCCTTCGAACGAGAAGTTCCCGTCCTGACCGAAGCTGAACTCGCGCATGAAGTGATAGCGGTAGCCGTCCACCCCGAACACCTTCGTCAGCTCCGTCGGATGGATGGCCGTCGCCCGCGACTTGGACATCTTCTGCCCACCGACCTGCAGGAATCCGTGCGCGTAGATCGTGTCGGGCAGTGGGACGTCGAGCGCCATCAACATCGCCGGCCAGATAACCGAGTGGAACCAGAGGATGTCTTTACCGATCAGGTGCACCGTCGCGGGCCAGATCCGGTTGAACTTCTCCTCGTCGTAGCCGTAGCCGACCGCGGTGATGTAGTTCTGGAGCGCGTCGACCCACACGTAGATGACGTGCTTCGGGTCCCACGGCACGGGCACGCCCCAATCGAAGCTGACGCGCGAGATGGAGAGATCGTCGAGGCCGACGTTGAGCTTGCCGAGGATCTCGTTTCGGCGGGCCTCCGGTTGGAGCCGCTCCGGTTGGGTCTCGTAGAGCTCGATCAAACGATCGCGGTAGGCAGAGAGCCGGAAGAAGTAGTTCTCCTCCTTGATCGTGTCGGGGACCCTGTCGTGCAACGGGCACTTCCCGTCGACCAGCTCGTCGGGCTGCTTGAACGCCTCGCAGCCGACGCAGTAGAGCCCCTCGTAGGTGCCGAGGTAGATGTCATCGCGGTCGTACAGGTCCTGGACGAAGCGCGCGACGGACTTCTCGTGGCGCTCCTCGGTCGTTCGGATGAAGTCGTCGTAGTTCACCTGGAGATGGGCCCACGCCTCCTTGTACCGGGGGATGATCGAGTCGAGGAACGCAAGCGGTTCCATCCCTGCCGCCTCGGCCGTCTGGAGGATCTTCTGCCCGTGCTCGTCGGTCCCGGTGAGGTAGTAGACATCCCGGCCCTGCATGCGCCGGAATCGACACAACACGTCGCCGGCAATCGTGGTGTAGGCGCTGCCGATGTGCGGGTCGGCGTTCGGGTAATAGATAGGTGTCGTTACGTAGAACACTGGATCGCTCAAGCGGTTCCTCTCGGCGGTTAGGCCCTCAGCGTGGCTTCCGGCGCCCGAATCCCGACCGGATTGCCCCGATAGTGTTTGACTTGTCCCCCGTAGCAGGGCAACATAGCCCGTACTTACCAGATATCACCAGGGGGTCGTAAACCGATGAAGTCTACCGGCGTGGTTCGCAAGATCGACGAGCTCGGGCGCATCGTGCTGCCCTCTGAGCTGCGTCGAGTGTTCGGGATCAGGGAAGGCGACGAGCTCGAGATCTCGGTCGATGGCGAGCGAGTGATCCTCGAGAAACGGACGGATGTGTGCGTGTTCTGCTCCGCCGAGAAACCATCCATCGATTTCCAGGGGCGCTCGGTATGCGAGAGCTGCGCCGGCGAGCTGGGCAAGCAGGGCCGCCTCGAGGTCAAGCTTCCCGACGACGCAGCCGTCAGCTAACCGAACTTCCCGCACCACCGCCGTCGTCGACCAGCGCGTCGAAGACGGCACGTTTCCGGACTCCCGCGTCCTTGGCAACGCGCGCCAGCGCCTCTTTCCGCTCGACCCCTGAGTCCATCAGCCCGCGCGCACGCGACGCAAGCTCGGCGGCGGGCACCTCGATCGCGTGCTCGTGTATGGCTCCGGCGATAACCAGCACGATCTCACCACGCGGAGGGTCGTTCACGACCGAGGCGAGGAGCTCCTCTAGGGTCCCGCGCCTCACCTCCTCATGAAGCTTCGTTAACTCGCGCGCGAGGGCCGCGGGACGAGGGCCGAGGCCTTCGAGCAGGTCTTCGAGCGCCACCTCGATCCGATGGGGTGACTCGAAGAAGACGATAGTGCGCCGTTCCTCCACCAGCTCGGCGATCCGCTTCTTCCTGTCACCCTGCTTCTTGGGAAGGAAGCCCTCGAACACGAAGCGACCCGGTGCCAGGCCCGAGATCGCAACCGCGGTGATCACCGCGCTGGGCCCCGGGACCGCCTCGACGATTACCCCGCCGTCGGCGCATGCCTTGACGAGGCGATATCCGGGATCCGACAGGCCCGGCATGCCGGCATCGGACACCAGAACGACCGTGCGCCCGGACCTTATCGATGCGACAAGCTCCGTAGCCTTACGACGTTCGTTCGCCTCGTTGTAGACGACCAGCGAACGAGCCCGGATACCGAAGTGCGTGAGCAGCTTGCGGGTTCGGCGGGTGTCCTCACACGCGACGATGTCCGCTTCCTGTAGCGCGCGGAGGGCACGAGGGGACATGTCCTCGAGATTGCCGATCGGCGTTCCGCACAAGATCAGCTTTGCCATACGAGCAGACTACGAGTTCGAGGTTGCTCCCCTATGCTCGCACCGTGTCCGACCCGTCTCGGCTCCGGTGGAGTCGCATCGATCTGATCGCGCTCGTGCTTCTGATGCTCGTCGCCGGGTTCCTTCGGCTGTCGGGCCTCTCGGAGCCACGCGAGCTGATCTTCGACGAGACGTACTACGCGCGCGACGCGTGCTGGTACGTCGAGGCCTCGCCCGACATCTGTGAAAGGGCCGCAGATGCCCCCGAGGTCCACCCGCCGCTCGGCAAGTGGATGATCGGTATCGGCATCAAGCTGACCGGCTTCGACTGTCCCGATCCCGCGGTGTGCCGTGGGTCGACCACATCCTTCGGCTGGAGGGTCATCCCTGCGATAGCCGGTGTCGTAACCGTTGGGCTTCTTTTCTTGCTCGCCCGCCGATTATTCAGGTCGACGCTCGCAGCAACGGTTGCCGGGGGGTTGTTGGCCTTCGATCTCCTCCACTTCGTGCAATCGCGAACATCCATGCTCGACATCTTCATCCCCATGTTCGGGGTCGCAGGGTTCCTGTTCTTGGTGATGGACCGTGATCGATCGCTGGACGACCCGTCACCACGATCCGGGTGGGATCGCCCTTGGCTCCTGGCAGCGGGGGCCGCGTTCGGAGCCGCCATCGCGACGAAGTGGTCGGGGGGGCTGTTCCTCGCTGCAGGGATGGTCCTGACGCTGGCGTGGGCCTGGGCGGCACGCCGCGACCGGTCCCCGGGGCAACGCATCCGGTCGCTGTTGCGCTCCGAGGGGCCAGTCATCGCCATCTTCTTGATCGTCGTGCCGATCCTTCTGTACGCGTTCACCTATGTCGGGCGGGTCAGTGGCTCGGTCACCGGTGCACCGTGGAAACAAGGGCACGTCGTGCGCGCGTTATGGGATCACCACGACTACATGCTCGATTTCCATCGCAACCTGGCGAGCCAACACACGTACCAGTCGCCGGGGTGGTCATGGATCGCCATCAAACGTCCCGTGTCCTATTACTTCTGCTCGGATTCGACGGACCCACCCTGTCCCGAGGGGGAAGCCGGCGATTACGGCGAGATCTTCGCAAGCGGGAACCCGTTCGTATGGTGGACGTCTGTCCTGGCGCTCCTCTACGTCGCTTACCGATGGATCCGGACCCGCAACTTCCGAGGGGCCGAGGGAGTGATCCTGGCCGGGTTCGCGTTCACGTACCTCCCGTGGGTAACGCCCATGCTGGACAGACCCGCGATCTTCATCTTCTACCTGCTACCGACGGTCCCATTCATGTGTCTCGCGATCGGCTACGTCGCTACGACGATCGGCACATCGTGGGAGGCCAAGAGTGCGGTGGCGCTGTTCACGATCGCGACGATCGGTGTCTTCGGCTTCTATCACCCGCTATTGGTCGGGGATCCGATCCCTCAGAAGGAGTGGGACGAGCGCATCTGGATCTTCGACAACTGCGACAAGCCGGTAGGCGGCCCGGCAACCTCGACGGTGACCGAAACGGTCGGAGGCGAGATCACTACCCGGGTCGTAGAGACGACATCCGACACTTCGGGATTGCCGCCAACGGGATGGTGCTGGATCTGATCTAGGGAGCGGCCGGCTCGATGTCTATGAGCTCGACCTCGAAGATGAGGGTCGCGTTCGGCGGGATCACACCACCTGCGCCGGCTTCGCCATAACCGAGCTCAGGCGCGATCGTCAGTTCCCTCTGGCCGCCGACACGCATCCCGGGGATCCCTTGCTCCCAACCTTGGATGACCTGACCGGCACCGATCGTGAACTGGAAGGGCTCGCCTCCCTCAGATGAATCGAATTCGGTGCCGTCCTCGAGCGTCCCGGTGTAATGAACGGACACCGTGTCGCCCGGACCAGCTTCCTCCCCCTCGCCGCATTCGATCTCTTCGTAAGTGAGCCCTTCGGTCACCTCGACCGGGCCGGATTCGCACGACGACGCCTCGTCGGCGGTTGCCCCCGTGTCGCTGCTGTCGGATCCACACCCGGCCAGCAGAACAACCGGTACGAGAAGGGATGCGAACGCCAAGGCCCTATCGATCTTCATTACGGCAGATTACGATGCGCCCGATGGAACCGCGGGACATCTACCGGCTCACGGGCGTATCGGATCCACGGATCTCTCCCGACGGGAAACGGGTCGCGTACGTGGTCTGGCGCGTCGACGAGGACGAGAACTCCTATCCAAGCGCGATCTGGATCCGAGAGCCCGATGGAAGCGACACACAACTCACCGAGGGCGTGAAGAGCGATCGCGACCCGCGATGGTCGCCGGACGGCCGGAAGATCGCGTTCATCTCGAACCGTGGCCAGGGCGAGGACGACGACAAGGCGAAGTCGCAACTGTTCGTCGTCGATAGCTCGGGTGGCGAAGCCGCAAGGGTGACGGACCTCAAGGAAGACGTGTCCCAGATCGCGTGGTCACCGGATGGGAGCTGTATCGCGTTCGTCAGCAGGGAGCCCGATCCCGCCTATGACGAGGAAGACGACAGGGCCCGCCCGCCGCGGCGATTCACGAAACTCCAGTATCGACTCGACGACGTGGGGTGGATCGGCGATCGGCCGAGCCATATCTTCGTGGTCCCCCCGGACGGATCCGGCAGCCCCAATGCGATAACGAAAGGTGACTTCCAGGATTCACATCCCACATGGTCACCGGACTCCGCCCGGATCGCATTCGCATCAGCGCGCCACGACGACTGGGATATCGATGCACTGAACGACATCTACGTCGTCGATGTCCACGGCGGGGAACCGGTCGTCGCTACCGGCACGGACGGGACCATCGGTCAGCTCAGTTGGTCCCCCGCCGGGGACCGGATCGCCTACCAGTACACGCCCGGCATCCTCGACATCCCCTACCACGGGCAGATCGCGGTTATCGATGTCGAAGAGCGTGAGCCGAAGATCCTGACTTCTTCCCTCGACCGGAACTGCACCCCGTTCCCCGACCTCCGCGAGCCTCTCTGGGTCGGCGACGACGTTCTGTTCGCGACCGAAGACCAGGGGAACACGCACGTCTACAAGGTCGCCTCGGATGGATCGCGAGCACCGGAGGTCGTGGTAGGTGGCGAACTGAACGTGACCGGCTTCGATGCGGTGGGCGCCAGGGTCGTCCACACCGTCACCGATCTCGAGACCTTGCCGGAGATGTATGAAGGCTCGGAGCGGTTGACCAACGTTACGCGGAGCTTCGCATCAGAGGTCGCGTCTCTGCCGGCCGAACGCTTCGAAGTCTCATCGCCGGACGGATTCCCCGTCGATGCGTGGGTGATGAAGCCCGCCCGGTTCGAGGAAGGTACGCGCTATCCGGTGCTACTGAACATCCATGGAGGACCGTTCACTCAGTACGGCAACCGCTTCTTCGACGAGTTCCAGGTCTACGCACGCGCCGGATACGTAGTGCTGTTCGCCAACCCGCGTGGGTCATCGGGCTACTCCGAGGAGATGGGGCGGGCGATCCGGGGGCCTGGGGCCGAAGGGCCGGGCTGGGGCAGCGTCGACCACGAAGACCTGATGGCCGTCGTCGACACAGCCCTCGAGAAGTTTGACTTCTGCGATCCCGACCGCCTCGGGGTGCTCGGTGGTTCGTACGGCGGCTACATGACGAGTTGGATCATCGGGCACACCGATCGGTTCAAGGCGGCATGTTCGGAGCGGGCCGTGAACAACTGGCATTCGATGCACGGCTCGAGCGACCTCGGATGGGTCTTCAAGGGCTACTTCGGAGCCTTCGCGCACGAGGACCCGGACACATATCTGAAGGTTTCACCCCTCAGCTACGCCCCGGACATCACCACCCCGCTGCTGATCCTTCATTCCGAATCGGACCTTCGCTGTCCGATCGAGCAGGCAGAGCAGATGTTCACGACGCTCCGGTTATTGAAGCGTGACGTGGAATTCGTCCGCTTCCCCGCGGAGGGCCATGAATTGAGCAGGTCGGGAAGTCCTCGTCATCGGGTCCAGCGCTTCGAGCTGATCCTCGATTGGTTCGAGCGCAAGCTCAAGGAGTAATGCGGATCGGCTTCGCCGTTCCTGTTGCTGGGGCGGTGTCGCCGGGGCCGACACGTGCCCTAGTAAAGGAGGTACTCCAGGCGGGTCAGGATGTCCGCCTTGTAGAGATCCGCGTCTTTCCGGGCGGTGAGCTGCTTCTCGGGGAGGGTAAGGATCTGTTCGACCCCCTCGAGCACGTCTTCGATCACGAAGGGCTTCTCGATGTAGTGATGGGCCCCGAGCTCGTATGCACGAAGGCGGGCGGGTTCCGAGGTCTGACCGCTCAGGACGACGATCTTCGAGCCGATCTCCATGGCGAGCTCCTTGATCGCCCGCAAGACCTGGAACCCGTCGGTACCGGGCATCGCGAGGTCGAGGATCAGTAGGTCCGGTTGCATGACGGCGAAGTAGCGGATCGCCTTCTTCCCGTCGCTAGCCGACATCACGGCGTGCCCGTTCTCTGACAGCACACGGCAGATCAGTTTTCGTACCTGTGAGTCGTCGTCTGCAACCAGTACTCGGGCCATGGTTCCTCCTTCGTGGGCTGAAGCGGAGAAAGTGTCTGTCTGATATGTCGGCGATGCCACAGACGTGCTCCATAGCCTTAATGGCTGGAATCTCCTTGATCACGGCGTCCGATATGTCGCGTCTCGGGATGAGCGCTGACTAGACACGCCGCGCGCGGCCCCCATGCCATTCGCGTTGAATGACTAGTCATCGCGTCGGACAGGAACGGACATTTACCGCGGGCTGACCACCAGGAAATGAGGCGTCGTCGGACCTGATTCCGCCCTCATTGTGTATTCAGTTCGGCGGGTCGGTTCCCGATGATGGGCCTATGAATACAACGATCACTCTGCCCCGCCCGCTGGACCGCCGCAAGATGGTGACTGCCGCTCTCCTCCTGGTTGCAACCCTTCTCTCCACGCAGCTCGCTGCCGCGCGTGGAATCTCGTTCGAGGGCCCCTCCGTCCCCGTGATCGTGCAAGGCACGAACGAGGCCGATCTGCGCGCCGCGGTTACGGGCGTAGGAGGAGCCGTCACGGAGTCGCTTCCGATCGTCCAGGGTGTCGCGGCCGACGTCCCCGAGGACTCGATACCGGCACTTGAAGCACAGACTTCGATCACCCAGGTCACGAGCGACTCGGCGATCGGTTTCCAGTCCGACGACTTCACTCTGACGCCGAACCGGGTGCCGACGATCGCGGGATCCTCACGTCTGTGGAACGAGGGCGTAGACGGTGCAGGCGTAACGGTCGCCTTGCTGGACACGGGCATCCACGCTGCTCACCCCGACCTCGCGGGTCGAGTCGTCCACTGCGAGGACCTATCTGGTGAAGCAGGTACCGAGGCCCACTGCGCCGACACGTTCGGTCACGGAACCTTCATGGCCGGCCTGATCGCCGGCAACGGGACTGCGTCGGGCGGTAAGTACAAGGGCTCGGCACCGGGAGCGAAGCTCGTATCCGTCAAGGTCGCCGGTTACGACGGCGCGACGGACATCTCCAACATCCTGGCGGGGATCCAGTGGGTCGTCGCGAACAGGTCGGCTCACGGGATTCGCGTTCTCAACCTCTCGCTCGGAACCGACTCAAGTCAGGATTACCGCACCTCGCCGCTCAACTACGCGGTGGAGCAAGCCTGGGAATCCGGCATATCTGTTGTCGTTTCCGCAGGGAACTCGGGCCCCGACTCGAGGACGATCCTCAAGCCTGCAGACGATCCGTTCGTGATCACGGTCGGCTCGTCCAACGACGAAGGCACGATGTCGATCAAAGACGACCGTATCCCCGTGTTCTCCAGCCGCGGCCCGACACGTTCCAACGGGCTTGCCAAGCCAGACATCGTTGCCCCTGGAGTCTCCACGATCTCTCTGCGTTCTCCGGGAAGCGCTATCGACCAGCAGTTCGGCGGCACCGCGGTGGTGCAAGACAGTTACTTCCGTGGCACCGGCACATCGATGTCGGCAGCGACCGTAACCGGTATCGCCGCCCAGATCCTTCAGGTGACACCTGCGCTCAAGCCGGACCAGGTTAAGTACCGGCTGATGAGCACCGCACGTCGGATCGCAGACCGCGACTCGTACGCGGCCGGCAAGGGTCTCGTCGATGCCTACGCCGCCGCTCGCAGCACTTCGACGGCGTCGGCGAACAAGTCGGTTCTGCTGAGCACCGGCCTGGGTACCCTTCAGGAGGCCCGCGGCGCGCTCGTCGTAGACGTTCAGACCGTGTCGGGCCAGTTGCCCCTCGTCGGCGAGTTCACTGCCCAGACCAGTGGGGAGCTCCTCGGCACCCTGGAATCGGATGATGGGCAGCGCACCCTGGCATCGAAGGATGGCCAGCGCACCGTCAAGCGCGGGATGAAGACCAAGGGCATGAAGGCCAA
>Ga0299913_10005896_pt1 | contig 10542 bp, 6 predicted proteins | sample RVTome_9_FD_201360 | JGI IMG/M metagenome (GOLD analysis project Ga0299913, IMG submission 201360) | Soil microbial communities from uranium-contaminated site in the Upper Colorado River Basin, Wyoming, United States - RVT155D38 (version 2) ... | reverse complement strand
ACTGATCACTCTCGCGGTATTCCTGTTGGGCGTCGTGTTCACCGTGGTGCTGCTGTTGACCAGCCTGGCCACCCCGCTGCGGCTGCCCGGCTTCGCCGAGGGTTCGCCCGGCTCGCGGATGAGGTGGGTGCGCGACGTTCCAGCATCGCAGCTGTACTTCTACGAGATCGCGCGCGTCTCGGTGGACGAATGGCGGCACAAGTGGCGAGCTAATGCCGAAAGGCTGGCGGTGGAGCGCGTCGAATCGTTGGTCCGGGAGACGCACAACCTCGGGGTGCGGACGAGCTTCAAATACGACCGGTTCAACGAGGCGGTCGCCGTACTGTCGGTGGCGCTGCTGTCGTTTGCGACCTCGGCCGCGCTGGTGGCCTTCGCGGCCGGCGCTGGGGCAGGGACCGGCTCGCAGATGGTCGTCGGGCTCGGGCCGTGGCATCGACTGGTGCTCGCCATGATCGTCGCCGTGTACTGCGGCTCCCAGCTGGTCGCAAGGGTCCGCTCCACCAGACCATCGGTCGAGAACAGCTTCCCAGCCGACGAGGCGTCGCAGATCCGCCGCCGGATCGTCGGCGACGCGCTGTTCGCGGTGCTGGTGCCATTGACCGTCGGTGCGATCGTGCTGGTGCGTGCACCGAACTGGCTCGGCGTGGCGGTCGTCGGGACACTGGTCGCCGGCTGCTACACGGCGTACTGGTTGAGCAGCACTCCGAACCGGGACGCGAAGTCGGGCCGGCGCCTCCGTCGCAGGGCGGTCGGGCTGGTGATCGCCCTTGGGTATGGGGCAGCTGCCGTGTGGCACGTGGCTCGTGACCACTATGCGGGGCAACTGGCGGTCGCCGCGGCCGGCGTGTTGCTGTTGTTGGTGCCGACGGCGCTGTCTTCGGTACTGGCGATGGCTGCGCGACGCCGCGAGTACCGGAAACGGATGCAGACGTTCGATCAGCGCGTGCTAGCCAGCGAGGAAGCGGCCGGGGACGCCGGCGCGGCGCAGCAGGTCGCCGATGTGGCTGGTGTAGCCGACGGGACGGGTGAGCACGACGCCGAGCTGGCCGACCCGGGCTCGCTCGACGAGCCGCTCGAGCTCAGATAGCCCCTCGCTCGGGTCGAAGTCGACCCAGCCGCCGGCCGGGTCGCCGGCCGACAGCACGGCGTGATGTGCGACCTCGGTGGCCACGTGCAGTTGCAGTACCCACGCCTGCCGACCGTCGTGCGCCCACTCGATGCGGACCGGACCCAGCTCGTGCCTGGCGAGATCGGTGAGCGCGCGCACGTCGGCGACCACGCCGGGCGGCAACGGCTGCGGCGCCAGGTCGCCGAGCATGAACCGGTCACCGTGCCCGGCCACACCCTCGACCAGGTCCGGCGCGTCTGCGATCGGGCTGCTCGCCCCGCTGTAGGTGGCGGCCACCGACTCCTGAGCCAGCACCGACACCAGCACCTTGCCCGTGGGGTCCTCGGCGCCGAGCAGCGCATACGGGTCCGTCCAGCCCTTTTGCGTGCGATAGCGCCCTGGCACCTGCTCGAAGGGGCAGGTGCGCAGCCAGGTCTCGTTCGTCCCCGTCGACCGGCCGAAGCGGAACGGCGCCACGTTGCGGCCGACGGCTGTGGCCGCCGGCACCGGCAGGCCGACCGCGTCCGCGACCAGTAGCCCATAGACCTTGTCGCCAATGAACCGGCTGAAGTTGTTGGGCCAGGACGCCAGCGGCCGGGATGCGCCGATGTCCTGGCCGGTCTCCCAGATGATCGTGTGCTCGTGGTGCAGCCCGACCCGCAGTGGGTGGATGCTGAACTCGATCCGTTGGTGATCGGTCGGCGGGATGCGCGGCGCGAAGCCGTAGACGGTCCTGAGCAGCCGGTGTGCCAGCTCCAGCGGGAGCGCGGCGGCGCCCGGCTTCTCGACCGCGCGCGGCGTGGCCAGCGGCGAAAACTCGACGACCTCGCCGAGCGCGACCCCGGATACCCCGCCGTCCTTCACGTCGATGGTCTCGTTGACGATCGTGTGATAGCCGTCGGCGGCCAGTCGGCGCACGGCGGCGGCCGCCTCGGCCGCGCTGTCGATGCCGTAGCGGAAGGGGTTGCCCTTCGGCGACTCCGGGCGGAACGACCGGACGTTGACAGTGCCGGCCGAGCGCCGCAGCACCAGCTCGATCGCGGCCTCAAGGGGGTCGCCGGTCCCGGGCTCGGTGGGATCCGAGACCCGCAGGTGTCGCGGCTGCGGCTGGGGGCCCGGCGAGAAGCTGGCGAACTGGGCGATGTTGTACTCGTCGGCCAGCTCGACGAGGTCGTCGTCCTTGAACGCGCCGCGCCGCGTCGTGCCCATCATCGCGGTTGCGGGGTGGAGGCGACGGCGGCCTTGGCCTCGTCGGCGGCCCTGGCTAGCGTTCCCGCCTCCTCCAGTCCGGCGCTGACAAGCTCGTCCGCCGCCTCGGTGAGCAGCCGGATGCCGCGCTGAGGGTCGAGCGCGTGCAGGTTCTCATCGAGCAGGGTCAGTCGGTGGCGCACCGCGGTGGCGAACTCGAGGGCGCACCCGCTGCTGTAGTACCAGCCGTTGACGAACACCACGGTGTGCGCGAAGTTGGCGACCACATCTGCCCAGAACTCGTGGTAGTCCGGCTGCCGCCAGCCGTCCACATCGTCCAGCTTGGTCGGGTCGATGACCACGCCGGCGAACGCGGCGCGCACCTGTCGCACGACCTGTTCGGCCCTGGCCAGGTTGGCCTCCACCACCTGCTGGCGATGGTTCGTGGCATAGCCGGGGTGCGCTTCCACCAGGGACGGATTCTGCCGCCGCCAGGTCAGGAAGGACTGCCCGGTAGTGATCGGCGTACTGACGTACACAGCCTTGTGATCGTTGACGCCGAAGCAGCGCGCAAACGACAACAGCGCATCCCTCGCGGTACTCATCGTGTCCTCGCCCTGCCTCACGGCCGCATTATCGCCCGGTGCACCGACAGTCTCGGCGCCTGCCAGCCGTGTCGCACCCTATGACAGCTCCCGGTACTCGGTGGCGAGCCGACCGAACACTTGGCGGGCCTCGTCGGCGAAGACGGCCAGTTCGCGGAAGGCTTCGAAACGGCGCTCGTAGTCGGCGACGTCCTGGGTGTCGAGGATGATCGCCGTCGCCGTCTCGGTGCCGACAAGGACGGCTCGCCGGTCGTACAGGTGGAATCCGTGCAGGGCTTGGACCCCGACGGGTCTCGTCCACGGGATGACGCCGAGCTGCAGGTTGGTGCGCCGTGATGCGTCGATCAGTTTTGTCGAGCTGGGCGGCCATGATCTGCGGCGAGCCGACGTGCCACCGCAGGGCGCCCTCGGTCAGTACCAGCACGAACTCCCGGTCGGTGTCCAGCGACGCCTGGCGCTCGACCCGAGCAGCCACGTGGCGGTCGAGTTCGTCGCCGGTCAGGTCTCGCCGGCCGAGCGCGCGGGTGTAGTTCTCGGTCTGCAGCAGCCCGAACACGAGCGCCGGGTGGAAGCCACGGATGACGGCCGACGCTGCCTCCAGCCGCCCGATGCGTCGCTGCATCCGACCCGCGCCGTGCGAGAGCACCGTGCGTGCCTTGGTCGTCTGTTGCCGCAGGTCCTTTGCGAGTCGGAGGAGGTCGCGCCGGCTGTCCGGCCTGGCTCGGTACACCGTGCACAGGGTGCGTACCTCATCGGTGGTGGGCACCTGCCGGCCGGTCTCGAACCTGCTGATCTTCGGCTGTGAGAATCCAGCGCGCTTCGCGGCCTCCATACCGGACAAGCCCGCGTCACGCCGGAGTTGGCGCAGGATGCTGGACAGCTCGTCGGACGGCGCGCTCAACGAGTCCTCTCGGTGCTGCTGGCCGGCTTGTCGCCGTGGAACCGTGGGTTGGCGGCCCACCATGGGCCGAAGTCGGTGGCTGCCCGCCACGCCGCCTCGCGCGCGGCACGGTACGGGACTGCTTCTCCGGGCTCGAGGAGTTCGGCGCCGAGGAATGTGGCGTCGTCCCCGTAGTGCATGAGGACGACCCGCTCGTCGTCGATGAGCCAGAAGTCCCTGCTGATGGCGAGCGCCTCTTGCGGCAATTCGGTCTGGGCGAGATCGAGGACGCGAACCTCTTCGCCGGCCTGGGTGTTGAGCGCGTAGCCCCACTCGCAGGCAAATCGCTCATAGTCCGTCGGCGGATCGTGGATCACCCGCACTCGTTGCCGCCGCCGACCGCCGGCCGCCTCACGGCGCAGATAGTCCAGCCACGGCTGCTTTCGCGACCAGGTTGGTTCGGGCTCGCCGTCGAGCCATCGGCGGTAGTCGGAACCGTCGGTCGCAACCTCGTAGCGGCCGAGGATCTCCAGCCGGAACAGGCTTCGCCGGCCGGCCTCGATGACCTCGCCGAGTTCGTCCGCGGTCAGCACGCGGGGACTTCTCCCTTCAGTTCAGGGAGTAGGTGTGCGGGCAGTTCGTATTCGATGGCGGCATCCTTGCTCCGGGACAGATCGCATCGATCAAACTAACCGAGCAGGAGTTGGCGTCCTTTGCCTTTCTGGAACCTGCCGAAGCGGTTGACCGGCTCATCCCTCGGCTCGCTCGCCGTATCAGTGCCGCCTGTCAGGCGCGCGCCGCCAGTGTCACCACCTACCTCGAACACGGCGCGCCCGTTTCCCAACAGAGTCGTGAGTGGCGATGAGTGCTATGGCACCTGTTGGCACTCACGGGCCGCGTCAGCGGCAGGTGAGGGGGCGGGTGAGCAGGCGGCGGAGTTGGCCGATCTGGTCCTGGTTGGGGGCCGCGCCCAATTGAGCGCGGATGTCGTCGACGGTGCTGCCGGCGAGGGTCCAGCCGAGCGGGGGTTGCGGGCCGGGTTGGCCGTAGAGCGCGATCTGGAACCACAGGCGGTCGGGGCGCTGGCCGTCCACGAGGATCTCGCGGCCGCCGGGGGAGACGGGCTGGGTGAAGGCGACGGCCGCGGAGGCCCTGCCGTAGGAGTCCCTGCTGCCGATGCCGCCGAGCAGCGCGTCGAGCGGCGCGGACACCTCGAACGGCTTGCGGTCCGGCGCGGCGCCGGCGCCCTCGCCCACCCCGTTGTCGATCTGCACGAAGATCGGCACGATGCAGTTGCCGCCCGCGGTCTCGTCGCGCGCGGCGACCGGCGCGAGCGCCCGCCATGCCTCCAGCGCGGTGAGCGCCCCGGAGTTGTCGAAGAGCCCGCCGTCGGCGGCGAAGGTCACGGCGCCCTCCTCGACCAGCCCGGATGCGTCGGCGCACGCCTGCCGCTCGACGCGCCCGGTGGGCGAGATGTACGGGAACCGGGCGGACAGGTGGGCCGCGGCGGACATCGGCACGTCCTGGTCGGCGCATAGGTAGTCGACCAGCTCGCCGGTGACCGGCAGGGCGTCCGCCAGCAGTCCTCCGGCCGGCGGCTCCGGTGAGCGGCAGGCGGCGTCGGTCGGCGAGTCGAGCGCACCGCCCGGCGCCGCGGGCTGGACGCGGTCGGCGCGGGTGGTCTCGAAGTCCACCGGGCTGGCGAGGAAGCGGCAGCCGTCCTCGACGCCGGTGCCGTTGAACGCCAGCACCGGGATCCGCCACCCGCCGCCCGCGTTGGCCTGCCGGTAGCTGGCCCGCATGCCGCGGGACAGGCCGGTGCCCGGCTCGCCCCACGGCCGCTCCCAGGCGCGTTCGAGGATCGCGGCGCGGTCCGGGCCGCGGTGGCCGAGGAAGGCGTAGCTGAGGTCGCCGATGAACCAGCGCGCCAGGTTGGGCGCCAGGAAGTCCATGCCGAGCGCGTCCTCCACGGTGGCCGGGGTGCCGGCCGCGGCCCCGCCGCCCTCGGCCAGGTCCACCCGCCGCGCCGACCAGGCCGCGAGGCCGACGCTGCCGCCGGAGGCGCCGCTGGCGAGGAACACCGGCAGCGGCTCGTCGCGCGCGGCGGTGTGCGCCTGCCCGCGGTCCAGTTCGGCCGCGGTGCCGCCGGCGCATTCGGCGTCCGTGTGCACCGGCCCCGGGCCGAACAGGCACTCCATGACCAGCGCCGTCCACACCGCGGCGCGGATGCCGCCACCCTGCGCCGCGACGATCACCAGCGGGCGGGCCTGGCCGCCCTCCGCCTGCTGCCACGAGCGGAAGGCCTGCTCCAGGGTCGGCGGCGGCGTGCCCGGCTGCGCCTCGATCCGCCGGACGTCGTGGTAGCCGCCCCGGTCGATGACGGACAGCGCGACGAACCACACCAGCACGAACAGCAGCACGGGGAAGCGCCGGTAGCCGAGCGCGCGCACCGCGGGCACCAGCCGGTAGCCGGTGAACGGGCCGCTGCGCGCCTTGGCCGTCAGCCAGCCGGTGGCGCCGACCAGCAGCGCGACGAACGTCAGCACGACGGCCACCGACCCGCCGCGCGCCGGCAGCGTGATCTGCAGCCGCGGCACCATGGTTGCCGCGCCGAGCGCGAGCGCGACGAGGGTGATGGCCGGCCAGCCGGTGCGCCTGGCTATCCGCGGCACGCCGACCAGCAGCACCCCGGCCGCGGCCAGCACCAGCCCGACGCCGAACACCAGCAGCGTCCAGCCGGCGCGCGGCGGCCCGGAGCGGACGAACAGGTCGAACGCGCTCGCCCTGGCGATCACCCAGATCAGCACGGCGAGCAGCCCGGCGCCGACCATCACGGCCAGCGCCTGACCCGCCGCGGCGACCTCCGGCCCTGCCGTCGGCGACCTGGCCGCCGGCGGTGTGGCCGGCTCAGACTTTGGGACGCCGGAGAGCGGGAGGCCCAGCGCCCACAGCAGCACGAGCATCGCGCCGGGCACCATCAGCCCCCAGCCCAGTCCGAGTGCGGTCAGCGCCAGGCCGGCGAGCAGGAACGCCACGCCGATGCCGAGCAGCAGCGGCTGCGGGTCGGCGCCGCTGTCCGGATCGGGCCGGTCGGCGGCCGCGCCGGTCAGGTGCGCGGTGACGCCGGTGACGACGAGCGCCGCGGCGAGCCCGGCCAGCAGCGCCAGCAGGCCCTTGCCGAGCGTCCAGGCGCGCACCACGTCGTCCGTCTGCTCCTTGCCCATCCCGAACAGCAGCAGGATCGCGGCGACCAGGCCGAGCTCGACCAGCACCGCGCGGGCCGACACCACCGCCCGCCGGACGTCCGCCCGGCCGCCCAGGTAGGCGATCGAGGTGATCAGGATGGGGACCGCCACCAGCATCGCGACCAGCAGCCGCAGGGTGCTCACCGGCGGGCCGAGCACGGCCGCCACGTCGACCGCCGGCGCACCAAGCGCGAGCAGCACCAGCGCGTTCTCCGTCACGTCGATCACGACGAGCGCGGCGGCGCCGAAACCGACCGCGACCAGCCAGCGCCGCCTGGCGGCCACGAACCGGTCGGACAGCGTGTCGTTGACCGAGATCAGCCGCGCCAGCAGCGCGGCGAGCAGCAGCCCGTACACCCCGATGAAGATCAGGTCGAGCGCGGCGAGCTGGTGCACGAGGGTCTGTGGCGACGCCACCACCCTGGTGTTCGGCTGCGCGGTCACGTAGTGCTGCCACGCCTCGCGCTGGCCGCGCACGGCCTCGATGGCATCGGCCCCGCCGATCCGCAGCGGGAACCCCAGCGCGCCGGTGCCCGGCTCGTCGGGCAGGTGCATCTGGTGCAGCGCCCGGTCGACCTGCCGCCTGGTGAGCAGCAGCGCGCCGAAGAGCACGACCAGCAGGAAGTAGGCGGGCCGGTGCGCCCAGGCGGGCACCGCGAGCCGCAGGGCGCGCAGCAGCGACCGGACGCCCCGCCAGCCGGCCCGGCCCGGGCGGCCGAGCAGCACGCGCACCGGCGCGAACAGGGCCGCCAGCAGCCGGTGCAGCAGGTGACCGAGTGCCTGACACGCGAGCACCAGCCGCGACATCGCTCACCTCCCGTACCGGAAACGATTCGGTCCGCAACCTTCTGATACCTGCGGTCGCCATTTGATGCGCGTAGCGTTACGGATTGGTCTGATCGTGTGGCGCTAACGCCCGCCTGGGTTGTGCCGATCGCTACGGTGACTACGCGACGTGCCCGATACTGCGGCGCGGCTACTCGACCATCGGGTCGGATGGATGGGGACCTGACATGAGCGATGCCATCGGTGTGTGGTTCATCGGTGCCCGCGGCTCGGTGGCGAGCACCGCGGTGGTCGGTGCGCTGGCGGTGCGGGCTGGGCTTTCCGAGCCCACCGGCTGCGTGACCGAGCTGCCCGAGTTCGCCGGGGCCGACCTGCCCGGCATGGACCGGCTGGTGTTCGGCGGCCACGACGTGGTGGACGTGCCGCTGGTCAAGCGCGCCGAGCTGCTGGCGGCGGCCGGCGTGATCCCGCCCCACCTGCCGAACGCGCTGGCCGGCGAGCTGGCCGGGGTGGACGCCGAGCTGCGGCCAGGCGTGCGCGCCGGTGACGGCGACCAGCGTGGCCAGGTGCGGCGGCTGGCCGCGGACCTGGCGGACTTCCGCGCCAGGAACGGGCTGTCGACCGTCGTGGTGATCGACACCTCGTCGACCGAGCCGCCGGCCACGTTCGACGGCGACCTCGCGGCGCTGGAGGCCGCGCTCGACGCGGGCGAGGAGCCGCTGCCGCCGTCCTCCCGCTACGCCTATGCGGCGTTCCGCGCCGGCTGCCCGCTGGCCGCGTTCACCCCGAGTCCCGGTCCGCGGCTGCCCGCGCTGGTCGAGCTCGCCGAGCGCGCCGGGGTGCCGTGGGCCGGCAGCGACGGCAAGACCGGCGAGACGCTGCTCAAGACCGTGCTCGCCCCGATGTTCGCCTCCCGCGCGCTGAAGGTGCTGTCCTGGTCCGGCGTGAACCTGCTCGGCGGTGGCGACGGCGCCACGCTCGGCGACGCGGCCAACGTGACCAGCAAGATCGACACCAAGTCGCGCGGCCTGGAGCGGATGCTCGGGCATCCGGTGATCTCGCCGCTGCACATCGACAACGTGCCGGACCTCGGCGAGTGGAAGACCGCGTGGGACCACGTGCACTTCGCCGGCTTCCTCGGCACCCGGATGACGCTGCAGTTCACCTGGGCCGGCTGCGACTCAGCGCTGGCCGCGCCGCTCGTGCTGGACCTCGCCAGGCTGCTGGCCCGCGGCCACGCCGCCGGGCTCAGCGGCCCGATCGGCGAGCTCGGCTTCTTCTTCAAGGATCCCGCCGGCTCCGACGAGCACCGGCTGGCCGCACAGTTCGACGCGCTGCTGGCGTGGGCCACCTCGCTGGGCCAAGGCGCCGCGGGCGCCGCTGGGGCGAGGGTCGCCGGATCGACGGAAGAGCCGACGGCGTGAGCCACCGGCTTGCCGCGTTCGCGTCGCTGGTCCGGGCGCCGGCCGTGCTGACCGTGCCGGGTGACACCGTGGCCGGGGCGGCCGCCGCCGGGATGCCGTTGCGCGGACGGCGGCTGGCCCTCCCGCTGGCCTCGGCCTGCCTGTACTGGGCGGGGATGGCGCTCAACGACTACGCCGACCGCTCCTTGGACGCCGTGGAGCGGCCGGAGCGGCCCATCCCGTCCGGGCGGGTGCGGCCCGGCGAGGCGCTGGCGCTTGCCGGCGGGTTGACGGGTGCCGGGCTCGTGCTGGCCGGCGTCGGTGGCGGCGCGCGGGCGGTGCGGGTCGCCGGCGGCCTTGCCGGCGCGGTGTGGGCGTACGACCTGTGGTTGAAGTCCGGCCCGCTCGGGCCGTTCGCCATGGCCGCGTGCCGCGGGCTGGACGTGCTGCTGGGCGCCTCCGGTGCGCGCGCCGCGCTGCCGGCGGCCGCGGTGCTGGCCGCGCACACGGCGGGGGTGACGGCGTTGGCGCGTGGGGAGGTGCACGGCTCGTCGGCGGCCTCGGGGTGGGCCGCCGTCGGGGGCACCGCGGTGGTCGGGTTGGCCGCGGCCGCCGGCCCTGCGTCGTCGCGGCGGCACCGGCTGCTCGGCGGGCTGGGTGCCGCGGCGTACGGCGCGCTGGTCGGCCGGGCCCAGGCGAGGGCCGCGCGCGATCCGTCCGCCGGGACGGTGCGCCGGGCCACCATCGCGGGGATCCACGGCATGGTGCCGCTGCAGGCCTCGCTGGCCGCCCGCGCCGGGTCCCCGGTCGGCGCCCTGTCGGTGCTGGCGGCACTCCCCGCGGCCCGCGCCCTCGCCAAGGTGGTGAGCCCGACATGACCCCGCGCGACAGACCCGCGCATGGCGGCCTGCGGTTCGGGTACGGGACGAACGGGTTCGCCAACCATCGGCTCGCCGACGCGCTGGCGGTGATCGCCGACCTGGGTTACGTCGGCGTGGCGCTGACGCTGGACCATGCGCATCTCGACCCCTTCGCCGACGACCTGCCGTGCCGGCTTGACGGCGTACGTACCGAGCTGGCCAGGCACGACCTCGGCGTGGTGATCGAGACCGGCGCGCGGTACCTGCTCGACCCGCGTCGCAAGCACCACCCGACCCTGGTGTCGGACGATGGCCGCGGGGCGCGCATCGACCTGCTGCGCCGCGCGGTGCGGATCGCCGCCGAACTGGGCGCGGAGTGCGTGTCGTTCTGGTCGGGCACGCTGCCGCCGGGCGCCGACGACGACACCGGCTGGCAGCGGCTCGCGGACGGCGTGGCCGAGGTGCTC
>Ga0299913_10005895_pt1 | contig 10542 bp, 9 predicted proteins | sample RVTome_9_FD_201360 | JGI IMG/M metagenome (GOLD analysis project Ga0299913, IMG submission 201360) | Soil microbial communities from uranium-contaminated site in the Upper Colorado River Basin, Wyoming, United States - RVT155D38 (version 2) ... | reverse complement strand
GACGGGGTCGGTGATCGGCAACCTCCTGCTCGTGCTCGGGTTCTCGCTCCTCTTCGGCGGCCGTGGCGAGATCGACCGCCAGTCGAGCTTCCTCGCCCTCGGCCTCGTCGCCGTCACGACCCTGCTGCTGCTGATCCCCTCGATCCCGGGCTGGGACGGCGACCCCGACCGCGACTCGCTCGTGAGTCTTTCGATCCCGGTGTCGATCGGGCTCCTCGTCGCCTACCTGGCGCTGACGTGGTACTCCCTGCGGCGCCATGCGGCGCTCCACATCGCGAGCGACGAGGAGATCAAGGGCTGGTCGCTGCGGCTCGCGCTCCTCGTGCTGGCCGGTGCGACCGTGCTCACCGCCTTGGTCGCGGAGATCCTCGTCGGCACGCTGGAGGTGTTCGCGCACCAGGCCGGGCTGACCGAGTTCTTCGTCGCCGCGGTGATCGTCGCGATCGTCGGGAACGCGGCCGAGCACGGCGGTGCGGTCGTCGTCGCGGCCCGCGGCAAGATCAAGCTCGCGGCGGAGATCGCGCTCGCGTCGAGCGCGCAGGTCGCCGTCTTCCTGATTCCGGCGGTCGCGCTGCTCGCGCTGTTCCTCGAGCCGCTCTCACTCGCCTTGCGACAGGTCGAGCTGGTCGCGCTCGGCGTCGGTGTCGTCGTCTCGGCGATCCTGCTCGCGGACGGACGATCGAGCCGCCTGAAGGGCGTGATCCTGATCCTCACGTACGTCGGGATCGCCGTCGCGTTCTACCTGGTCGGCGAGCGCTTCTGACCAGCGAGCCGGTCGACGTCGGGCAGGGGGAGCTCGGTGGGATCTCGGTCTTCTACGCCGACGCGCCGCCACCCTTCGTCGTTTCCGCCATGTTCAGGGTCGGCCGCTCGGACGAGACCGCCACGACCACCGGGCTAACGCATCTCGTCGAGCATCTGGCGCTGCCGGCTCGGAGCCGGCGGTCGCTCGACTTCAACGGCACCGTCGACAACATCCTCACATGCTTCTGGGCGGCCGGGCCGGAGGCGGAGGCGCGGGAGTTCGTCCGCGCGACGACGGCCACGCTGTCCGCGCTGCCGATCGAACGGCTGCAAACGGAGCGCCAGGTCCTGCTCGCAGAAGAGGCGACGCAGGGCCCGAACCTGACCCGTCTCGCGTTTGCGCTCCGCTACGGGCCGCTCGGCCAGGGCCTGACAGGCTATGACGAGTACGGCCTGCGACGCATCTCCGCAGAGGAGGTCACGGCCTGGGCGTCCTCGCGCTTCAACCGCGGCAACGCGGCGATCTGGATGACCGGCCCGGATCCGGGCAGCCTCGGGGTCGGCCTGCCCGAGGGACCGCGATACCCGCCGCCCGAGACGGTGACCATTCAGGAGGTGGCCGAATCCCTTCCCTCTCTCTACCGGGGCGGCCCGCCGGGCGCAATCGCCCTGTCGATCGAATCGGAGCGCACGCCTGCCTTCCGGGTCGGTCTGAGCATCCTCGGCCACCGCATCCAGGACCGGCTCCGCTTCGAGCTCGGGCTCACGTACGAGGTCGAGAGCGTCTTCGTCCCGCTCACCGCCGAGAGCGTCCACGTCGTGATCGTCTGCGACGCGACCGAGCAGAACGCGCGGCGCGTCTGTGAGGAGATCCTGAGCACGATCGACACGCTCGCCGCCGACGGGCCCACGCCGGAGGAGCTGCAGGAGGAGCTGCTGGACACGCAGCGGTTGGCCGCCGACAGGTCGCAGGTCACCTCACAGCTCTTCTACGCAGCCGCCCAGCACCTGATGGGAGAGTCGTTCAAGAGCGCGCGCGAGCACCTCGAGACGCAAGAGCGGCTCACGGCCGCCGAGGTGGCCGCCGCGATCGAGGTCGCCCGCCGCAGCGCGATCGTGATCGTCCCGGAGGCGCCCGCGGAGCTCTCCGGCCTGAACGACTACCCCACGTCCTCGCCTGTCGCGGTAACGGGGCGCCGCTTCACGGGCGCCGGCGTCCGCCTCCGCCGCAGGGGCTGGGAGCCGGTGCTGACAGTCGGCGAGCAGGGCGTCACGATCGCCGCGGAGCAGTGGCGGACCACCGTCGCGTTCGACCGGTGCGTGGCGCTGCTCCGCTATCCGGACGACACGCGGACGCTTCTTGGCGAGGACGGCTACTTCGCGCACGTCGATCCGCGAGCGTGGCGGCGCGGCATGGACGCCGCGGCGGCGATCGACGCGGCGGTGCCCGAGGAGCTCGTGATCCGCATGGAGCCCGCTCTGACCGCCCACAGCGACGCCGTCGAACGCGTGGCCGCGGAGAAGCTGAAGCGCCGCTGGGTGGTCTCCGAGGAGCTCGAGCTGCTGCCCGGGCGCCTCGAGCACGGAGAGACGATCTTGACGCTGTGCGAGGCGTCGAAAGGGATGCGGGCGGGGCTCCTGGCAGTGACCGACCGCCGCCTGATCTTCTTCGCGAGGATCCGCAAGGAGACGTGGCTCGAGTTCACGTTCGGGGAGATCGACCGGATCGAGGGCAGCGAGGGCATCCTCGACTCGACGGTGAAGATCGAGGCGCGCGGCGAGGAGATCACGTTCAGCGGCATCGCTCCGAAGGAGCGCACGCTCGAGGTCGTCGGCGAGGTCGAGAGCCGCCGCGGCGGCTGATGCGGCGGCTCAGGCGCGGACGGCGGCGCCGAGCGCCCGCGGGATCGCCTCGAGCGCGACGTCCACGTCCTCGTCGCCGACGTCGAGGTGCGTCACGGCGCGGAGCACGGTCGGATGGATCGTGGCCGACAGGGCAACGCCCTGCTCGGCGAGCCGGGCGAGTGCGTCCTCCTTCGGGAGCGGAGCGACGTCGATCTGGACGAAGTTCGTCTCCACCCGGTCGGGGTCGACCGCGAGCCCGGCCCCGGCAAGGCCGGCGGCGAGCCGCTTCGCCCGCCGGTGGTCGTCGGCGAGGCGCTCGACATGGTGGTCGAGCGCGTACACGCCGGCGGCGGCGACGATCCCGGCCTGGCGCATCGCGCCGCCGAAGAGGTGCTTCAGGCGGCGTGCGCTTCCCATCACGTCGGCGCGGCCGGCGAGGATCGCGCCGAGCGGGCAGCCGAGCCCCTTCGAGAGGCAGAGCGTGACCGTGTCGAAGCGCGAGCCGATCTCGGCCGCGTCGATCCCGGTCGCAACCGCGGCGTTCAGCAGCCGCGCGCCGTCGAGGTGGAAGCGCAGGTCGAGCTCGAGCGCGAGCCCGCGCAGCTCGCCGATCTCCTCGAGCGGCCAGACCCGGCCGCCGCTCGCGTTGTGCGTGTTCTCGACCCAGAGCAGGCGCGAGCGCGGGGAGTGGATCGCGGGGACGCGGTAGGCGGCTCGCACCTGCTCAGCGGTGAACCGGCCCGCGACACCGGGGAGCCCCCGCGTGACCACGCCCGAGTGCACAGCCGGGCCGCCGAGCTCGGAGATGAAGACGTGGCAGTTCTCCTCCCCGAGGAGCTCGTCGCCGAGCTCGGTGTGGAGCCGGATCGCGATCTGGTTCGCCATCGTCGCGGTCGGCAGGAAGACCGCCTCCTCCTGGCCGAGCAGCCGCGCCGCGCGCTCCTCGAGCTCGTTCACCGTCGGGTCCTCACGCTTCTGCTCGTCGCCGACGGCGGCCGTGGCGATCGCGGCGCGCATCCCGGAGGTCGGCCGCGTGGCGGTGTCGGAGCGTAGGTCGATCACAGGCGACAAGCTACCTTGACTCGATGGACCTGACGCTTCTCGACGAGGTGCTCGCCGGCCGCGGCGAGCCGGCTTTCCGCGCCGTCCAGGTGTGGGAGTGGGCGGCGCGCGGCGTCTCCGGGTACGACAGGATGACGAACCTGCCGAAGGCGCTCCGCGACGTGCTCACGGCCGCGGTGCCTTTCTCGACCCTGACCGTCGAGGACGAGGCGGTCGCGACCGACGGCACGGTCAAGGCGCTCTTCCGCACGGCGGACGGCCATCCGGTCGAGGCGGTCTTGATGCGCTACCGCGACGGGCGCCGCTCGATCTGCGTCTCGTCCCAGTCGGGCTGCCCGCTCACGTGCACCTTCTGCGCCACCGGCGCGATGCGCTTCGGCCGGAACCTGAAGGCCTCCGAGATCCTCGACCAGGTGCTGCACTTCCGCCGAATCGAGCCCGTGAACCATCTCGTCTACATGGGCATGGGCGAGCCGTTCCTGAACTACGAGGAGGTGCTCGCGTCGGCGCGGCGCCTGCCGGACGTCGGGATCACGCACCGCCGCACGACGATCTCCACGGTCGGGTGGATGCCGGGCCTGACCCGCTTCGTGAGCGAGGTCGACGAGCCGATCCGGCTCGCGCTCTCGATCCACGCCGCCGACCCGCGCCTGCGCTCCTCGATCATGGCGGTCAACGACCGCTTCCCCCTTCCCGCCGTGCTCGCCGAGTGCCACCGCTACTTCGCGCTCCGCCGGCGGAAGGTGTTCGTCGAGTACGTCATGCTCTCGGGTGTGAACGACTCGCCCGAGCGCGCGCAGGAGCTCGCGGCGTTGCTCGACCCGAAGGTGTTCAAGGTGAACCTGATCCCGTACAACCCGACAGGCATGTACGACGGGTCCTCCCGTGACGCGATCGCTGCGTTCAAGCACGTGCTCGACCGCGCCCGCATCCCGTCGACCGTGCGGCTCACCCGCGGCCGCGACATCGCCGCCGCCTGCGGGCAGCTTGCCGCGGCGCGTTGACGCGCGGGGCGAAGCCGCGCGAGCCTAGGCCGGTCGGCCTAACTCGATCGAGGCATTTCGCACGAGCGGCTCTCCGACCATAGTGAGTGGGTGGAAGCGGCCCACATCACCTGGCGTCCCCTGGGGCGACTGCTCGTCGAGCGCGGTCTGTTGAGCGCCGACGAGCTCGAGCTCGCGCTCGCGAAGCAGCTGCAGACCGGCCAGCGACTCGGCGAGACGATCGTGGAGTCCGGCTTCGTCTCCGGCCCCGAGCTCGCGAGCGCGCTCGCGGCGCAGTACGGCATCGAGCTGACGACCGAGAAGGGCTTCGGCACAGGCCTCCGCTCCGAGATCCAGCGGCGGCACGAGAGCGACCGCGCGAAGGTCCTCCGGCTAGCCCCCGCTTACGTCGAGGAAGCCGCGCCCGAGCAGGACCCGCCCTCGCAGGAGCCCGAGCCCGAGCCCGAGCCCGATCCCGGCACGGGCGAGGCCGCGCTGCTCGTCCTGCTGGAGGAGCAGTGGGCGAAGCTCGCCGCCGCGGAGGCAGCGCTCGCGGAGCGCGAGCTGGAAGCCCGGCAGCTGGAGGAGATCAACGAGAGCCTGCGTGCACAGATCGCAGAGCTCCGGCTCCCGCCGCCTCTTCCGGACACACCATCGAGTCACCTCGTCTTCGTGCAGCTCGACGGGCGCTACGAGCTGGTCTTGCGCGACGGCCCCCCGCCTCGGCTCGGGGCCTCGGTGGCGCTCCGGGACGTCGACGGCGACTTCGTCGTCGCCGGCTCGCGGCGCTCGCCGCTTCCCGGCGACGCACGCCCGTGCGTCTTCGTGCAGCGCGCCTAGCCGCTGGGCCAGGCGGCGGTGCCGGGGCGCAGGTCGTACGCGCCGCCGGGCCGGCAGTGCGCGGAGTGGTACTCGCCCGCAGGCGCCCGGGCATCGTCGTGTGCAACGCGGGCGGCGATCACGCGAGCGTCGCCGGGGGCGACTCCGAGCGCCCGCGCGACCGCCTCGGTCGTCTGCACCGCGTAGCACTGCGTCCGCGCCTCGCTCACGACCCCGCGCAGGTGCCACGACTCGTGCGCGAGCGTGACGATCCCGCTGACCGCCGCGAGCGTCTTCGTGTCGCAGCCGCCGCCGAGCAGGCACGCGAACGAGCCCTGCTTCCCGCGCCAGACGCGTTCCAGGCTGCCGCACGTCGAGGCGGAGAGGCTCGTCTCGTCGTCCGGCCGGCCGTGCTCGTCGAAGTCGACCCAGCCGGCGTTCGGCGTGATCTCGACGAGGCGCGTCCAGAAGCCGGGGCAGCTGACGTCGACGTTTCGCAGCGCGACCGCGCTCGCGACGAGCGCGAGCCGGTTCTCGTTCTGCTCGCGGCGGCTGTACTGCCACGCGGAGACGACCATCACCGGCACGAGCAGGACGAAGGCGATCTTCAGCACGCTTGCGTTATCGGCCGCGTCCGGGCCGGGCCGTAGGTTGAGGTGGATGCGCCGCCGCCGCCGTTTCCGCGCGCCCCCGCCCGCCGTCGCGCGCACGGGCGAGCTTCGCACGCGTGCGCTCACGGAGGTGGTTCGGCTGCCGCGCCGCAGCGCCCTCTACCCCGAGCTCGCCCGCGCTCTCGCGGCCGCCGACCGCCTGCACGCGCTCCGCACCGACCTCGAGCCCGTGCCCGTCCGCACGACCGCCACGACCCGCCAGAGCGGCTGCTACCGCTCTCGGGAGGGAGACCCCGTCGACGTGCGGGTCTCGCGCCTGCACGGCCGCGTCGCGCTCAGCTTCCTGCACGAGCTCGGTCATTTCATCGATCATCAGCACGGCTGGGAGCTCGGGCCCGCGCTTCGTGCGCGGGCGCTTCCGCCGTCGCGCGCCCCCGCCGGGTCGGGACGCTCGCGCCGACGCTACTTCGACTCGCCGAAGGAGGTGTGGGCCCGTTCCTACGCACAGGCCGTGCTCGCCCGCTCCGGCGACCCGGTGCTCCTCGCCGAGCTCGCGGCCCTGCAGGCCGCCGACGACGCGTTCGTGTGGCCGGAGCCGGAGTTCGCCCCGGTCGCGCATGTGCTCGAGGACGTCCTCGGCCGGCTACTCGCCGTCGCCGCCTGAGCCGGCGCCGAGCCCCACGGCGAGCCCTGCCTCGAAGATCCGCGTCACCGGCGCGCGCAGCGCCTCGCGGTCGCCCACGACGACGTCCATCGACTCGACGAGCTCCCCCGCGTAGACCGTCTCCAGCCGCGCCACGCTCTCGAGGTCGCAGTCGTCGGCGATCACCGCGTGCCGCCCCCGCTGCTGCACGGCGTCGACCGCGGCGGCGAGCCGACTTTGTGTTGGAACAACCCTCTCTTCCCCCCGCGCCGGCAGGTGGATGCCGATCAGGAAGCCGGCCGTGAACGCCTCGCCGCCATAGGACACGACGAGCGCGCGCTCCGCCGTCGCCTCGCCGAGCACGGCCTCGGAAGCGTCGCGGGCGACGCGGGCGAGCTCGTCCCAGTCGAGCTCGAGCCGCTCCACGAGCACGCGCGGCGAGAGCTCTGCGCCGACGAGGGCGACAGCGCGGTCGAAGTCGGCGGCCTCGTAGCTCCGGAGCACGGCTCAGGCCGAGCTGCGCTCGGCTCGAAGCATGCGGGCGACCGGGGCGGGGAACCACCAGTTCCAGTCGCCCATCAGCCGCATGATCGAGGGGACGAGCAGCGCCCTGATCACCGTCGCGTCGAAGATGATCCCGGCCGCCAGGCCGATCCCGAACTGCTTGATGTCGGTTCCCGGGCTCGTCGAGAGCACGAAGAAGGCGAACATGAGCACGAGCGCCGCGCTCGTCACGAGCTTGCCCGTGCGGGCGAGCCCGAGCGAGATCGCCTGCACCGTGTCGCCCGTCTCGTCGTAGGCCTCGCGCATCCGCGTCAGCATGAACACCTCGTAGTCCATCGAGAGCCCGTACAGGAACGCGAAGATCATCAGTGGGATCCACGAGATGATCGAGTCGGTGGCGGGCACGTTCCAGATCTCCTCCGCCCCGTGCCCCTTCTGGAAGATGAAGACGATGATCCCGTAGGCGGCGCCGAGCGAGACGAGGTTCAGGAGCACCGCTTTCAAGGGCAGCAGGATCGAGCGGAATGCGCGCACCAGCAGGACGTAGGTGAGGAGGATCACGAACAGGAGCACGAACGGGAAGTTGCCGTAGGTGGCCTCGATGAACTCGCGCTCCGAGGTCGGAATCCCCGCAAGCGTCACCTGCGGTCCGCCCAGGTCGGCCGCGGCTGCGGGGACGACGTCGTCCTTGAGCCGCGCGATCGTCGTCCGGGTCTCCTTGCTGGAGCCGTCGCTCGTGGAGTACGCCTCGACCAGAGCGAGGCCGTCGGCCCGGGCCGACGGAGGCGCGGCCGCACCTGCGATTCCCCCGGTCTCGTCGAGCCGCGCCGCGAGCCGCTCGAGCTGCTCGGGAGTGACGTCGCCCTCGACGACGACCTGGAACGGCTTGTGCACGCCGTCCGCGATCCCCGCGTCGCGAAGCACCTGCGCCCCCGTGTGCGCGGTGCCGGCACCCGGGAAGTCCTTGACCTGGGCGTCACCGGGGTTGAGCTGGACGCCGTAGAAGAGCAGCACCGCGACGATCGCCAGGCCCGCGGTCGCGACCGGAACCGGCCGGCGGACGACGAAGTGCGCCCACCTGTTCCAGAACCCGTGCTCGGGATCGTCGCTGCCCTCGACGAGGCGCCTGGGCATGACGCGGACGCTGTTGATCCTCGGACCGAGCGTGTACAGGAGCGCCGGCAGGAGCGTGATCGCGGCCAGCACCGAGACGGCTGGGATCAGCATGCCGCCGATCCCGATCGAGCGGATGAAGGGGAGCGGCAGCAGGATCATGCTGAGCAGCCCCACGGCCACGGTCGACCCGGAGACGATCACCGACCGGCCCGCGTGACGCATCGTCTGGACGATCGCCGCATCGCGGTCCGAGCCGTGCCGCAGCTCCTCGCGGAAGCGGAAGATCATCAGCAGCGCGTAGTCGATCGCGACGCCCAGCCCGACCAGCGCGACCAGGAACTGCACGACGATCGAGACGTCGGTGACGTAGGTAAGGAGCCAGATCAGCGAGAACGTGTTCAGGATCGACGCGATCGCGATCAGGAGCGGCATCGCAATCGCCGGCAGCGTTCCGAAGGTGAAGAGCAGGATCACGAGCGCACCGAGGCCGCCGATCGTCGCCTCGACGAGCACGCTCGGAGGCTCGGTCTCGTCGGTGGTCTCGCTCGCTTCCGCGTAGAGCGCGTCGACGCCGGTGACATAGCCCTCGACTCCCGCGGGCAGCGCGGTGGCGAGCGCCTCCCTGGTCGGATCGAGGTCGGCGCCCTCGAAGCCGAGCTTCCCGGCGGCGTAGACGTTCGCGAACGTGACCGTGCCGTCGTCGGAAACGTAGAGATCGTCGCCCGTGTTGAAGAACGAGCTGACGCGGGAGCCGGGATTCGCGGCCGCAACCTGCTCGATCGCCTCCTCGACGCCTGCCACTTCCGTCACGGCCTCGCCCGCGCCGAGCACGATCACGAACGGGAAGAGCTCGCCGTTGCCCAGCGCGGCCACGGTGCGCTGATCCGCCTCGTAGCCGGGGGCGCCGGGGTTGGAGAAGTCCTCGAGCCAGCGGTCGGCGACCTGGCCCGCCGAGAAGGCTCCGAAGGCGGTCAGCACGATCCACGCCCCGATCACGATCCGGCGGTGGTGGACGACGTAGTCGGCGAGACGGTCCATCGCGTGACCCTACAGACCGGCGGCCGGGCGGAAACTCACCGGTCGCGCGGCGGCGGCGCTGCCCGGTCCCACTGCCGCCGGATCCAGCCGCGGGCGTCGACGCGGTCCATCACCGCCTGGTCGAGGCTGGCCGCACGCCGGACGAGGATGTCCTTGAGCAGCTCCTCGTCCGCCGCGTCGAGGTCCGCCGCGAGGCTCTTGATCGCGTCCGCGAACGCCCGTCCCTTGTGCGCGGCCGCCAGCTCGTCGACGCGGCGCTCGAGCTCCTGCCGGGAGCTCATGCGCCCTTCTGCGCCTCGAGCTGCCGCGCCTCCCCGGCCTCGCCGGAGAGATCCGGGTGCTCGTCGAAGCCGTACTTGACCACGGCCCGCTTCGCCGCCTTCACCTCGTCGAGGCGGCGGACCGGCCGCGTCGTCGGCGCCTCGTGCAGCAGCTCCGGGCTCTCCGCGGCCTCGCGCGCGATCGCCAGCATCGCGTCGACGAACGCATCCAGCCGCTCCTTCGGCTCCGTCTCGGTCGGCTCGATCATCAGCGCCTCGGGGACGACGAGCGGGAAGTAGATCGTCGGCGGGTGGTAGCCGTAGTCCATCAGCCGCTTGGCGACGTCGAGCGCCGAGACGCCGTGCTCGCGCTTGAGGCCGCGCGCGCTGAGCACGAACTCGTGCATGCAGAGCCGGTCGTACGGGAGGTCGTAGGCGTCGCGCAGCCGGGCGAGCAGGTAGTTCGCGTTCAGCACCGCCACCTCGGACATCTCCCGCAGGGCCGGGCCGTAGGCGCGGATGTACGCGTACGAGCGGACGAAGACGCCGAACGGGCCCGTGAAGCCGCGCACCTTGCCGATCGACTTCGGCCGGTCGTGGTCGAGCCGGAACTCGTCGCCGCCGCGCACGACCGCCGGCACGGGCAGGAACGGCTCGAGCTGCTCGCGGACGACGATCGGCCCGCCGCCGGGGCCGCCGCCGCCGTGCGGCTGCGAGAACGTCTTGTGCAGGTTGATGTGGACGATGTCGAAGCCCATGTCGCCGGGCCGCGAGATCCCGCAGACCGCGTTCAGGTTCGCGCCGTCGTAGTAGAGGAGCGAGCCGGCGTCGTGGAAGATCTCGGCCACCTCCTCGATGTGCTCGTCGAAGAGCCCGAGCGTCGAGGGGTTCGTCAGCATCAACCCTGCCGTGCGCTC
>Ga0299913_10005894_pt1 | contig 10543 bp, 7 predicted proteins | sample RVTome_9_FD_201360 | JGI IMG/M metagenome (GOLD analysis project Ga0299913, IMG submission 201360) | Soil microbial communities from uranium-contaminated site in the Upper Colorado River Basin, Wyoming, United States - RVT155D38 (version 2) ... | reverse complement strand
TCAGCAGGTGCGAACCGGCCGGCGATCCCTGCGCGGGCCGGAACACGTCGGGATCGACCCCCAGGGGCTGGATGGCCAGGCGCTCTGGCGGCGCGCCCAGGGCCTCGAGACGGGCCCGCATGGTCTCGCCGAGGGCCAGGATGCGGTCCGCCGACGCGAAGAGCGGCGCGTACACGTCGGCGCCGCGCCCGCGTACGAACGAGGAGCAGTCGTAACCGTAGAAGGACACGACGAGGGGCGCCCGCCACACGCGCGCGGCGCCAAGATCGGCAAGGCCGACGTCCCCGTAATGGCAGTGGGCGATGTCGAAGGGGCCCTCGCGGGCGAGCACGGGCGCCCGGTGAAGCGTCTCGATGCGCCTCCGCAGGGTGCCGCCGGCCTGCGCCAGCCATGCGGACGCCAGGCGCGGGTGGCGCGCGGCCGACGTCGCGGCCGAGAGCGCGGTCCGCGCGGAGCGTCGAAGGGCCGAAGCGCCATTGGCGCGGGGCGCGTCCAGCCGTACGATCCGGGCCCCGGCCGCGGTGTCGGGGTCGAGGCCTTGCGGCGGGCCGTGCGTGAACACGACCACCCTATGGCCCCGCGCCGCGAGCCCGTCCACCTGCCGCGAGATGAACGTCTCGGTGCGCTCGGGATAGGCGTGGACGAAGTGGGCGAGGTTCATGCCTGCTCCCGCCGTGGCTTCGCCGCCTCCATCCCGTCTTGCCCCCCGGGCTCCAGCAATTCGACGCTGTAGCGGCCCGACACGACCCCGTCCACTTCGAGCTCGACGCGGGGCCCGCGTAATGAGCCGTGCTCCGCGATCTCGAGCCGGAAGCCGGCCTCGATGTGATCCACCGCCCGGTGCGCGGCATCGCCGAGCCAGAACCCCACCTCGTAGAGGCCCGGCCGGAGATGGAGCTGCTCCAGGCCGACCCGCACGACGTTACGACCCTCGACGAGGTCCAGCTCCCGGCCGAGCGCCGCCATCTCGAGGTTGAGCAGCGGACCCGAGCCCGGCGGCGCGAGCGAGACGGCGAGACTGGACACGCGCAGCGGCCGGCTCGCGTCTATGCGCACCAGGAACTCCGCCGGCCCATCGGTGACGAGAGGGCCGCTGGGGTCGCCGCCCTGGGCGTAATGGGCCTCCACGAAGCGGGCCTCGCCCGAGCCCCGGCGCCGGACGGCGGTCAGGTCGACCCACGCGTCGGCGACGCTGAACCCGCTGCCGCGCGCCAGGTATTCGCCGACCACGTCCTCGGTGCGTCCTATCGCCGCGATGCGCCCGCGCTCCAGCAGCATGCATCGGGTGCAGAGCCGCTGGATGGCCCGCATGTCGTGGCTGACGACGAGCACGGTGCGGCCGAGATCGGTGGACAGGTCGCTCATCCGCGCCAGGCAGCGGCGCTGGAAGTCGTGATCTCCCACCGCGAGCACCTCATCGACGATGAGAATGTCGGGTTCCAGATGGACGGCCACCGAGAACGCCAGCCGGAGGTACATGCCGCTGGAGTAGAACTTGACGGCGGTGTCGATGAACCGCTCGACCCCGGCGAAATCCACGATCTCATCGAACTTGCGGACGATCTCGCCCCGCTTCATCCCGAGGACGGCGCCGTTCAGGAAAACGTTCTCACGCCCCGAGAGTTCCGAATGGAAGCCGGCGCCGACTTCCAGCAAGGATCCGATGCGGCCGCGCACTTCGGCCCGGCCCACGGTGGGCGCCGTGACCTGCGAGATGACCTTCAGGAGCGTGCTCTTGCCCGCACCGTTGCTCCCTATGATGCCCACGGTCTCGCCCGGTGCCACGTCGAAGCTCACGTCGCGCAGCGCCCAGATCGCGTCGCCGCGCTCGCCCCGCTCGGCGCGGCTCGCGAGCGGACGGCGCACCGCGAAGAAGGCTCGGCGCGCGACGCTGGAGAGCTGGTCCCTCAGCGTGTTGTGCAGGTCCCTGGTCGTGGTGACCCGATAGCGCTTGCCGATTCCTCGGGCGTGGATGGCGGCGACCGGGTCAGACGACATCGGCGAAGCGCGCCTCGACGCTGCGGAAGTAGAAGGCCCCGGCGACGAGGATCACGACCGCCACCGCCGCCGAGGTCATCACCATGGCCGGGGGCGCCGAATCGGTCCCCAGGAGGGCCCACCGGAAGCCCTCAACCACGCCCGCCATGGGATTCAGGCCATACAGCGTCCGCCACGGCTCCGACAGCAGGCTGCTCGGGTAGGCGATCGGGGTGACGAAAAGCCACGCCTGCACGATGAACGGAAGCGCGTGACGCACGTCGCGATAGCGCACGTTGAACGCCGACAGCCAGAGCCCGACCCCCAGCGAGGTGACCAGGGCGAGGAGGAGCAGCGGTACGATCCACACTACGTTGGCGGTGGGGGTGATGCCGTAGTAGGCCATCATCGCCAGCAGCACGATGAAGGCGATCGCGAAGTCCACCAGCCCCGCGAGCACCGTCGCCGAAGGTATGGCCAACCGCGGAAAGTAGACCTTCGTGATCAGGTCCCTGTTGGCCACGATGCTGTTCGCAGATTGCGTGAGCCCGTTGGCGAAGAACGCCCAGGGCACGAGCGCCGTGAAGCTGAAGACCGGATAGGGTGCTCCGTCGGACGGGATGCGCGCCAGCCGGCCGAAGAACACGCTGAAAACGACCATCGTGAAGAACGGCTGCAGGATCGCCCACGCGGCGCCGAGCGCGGTCTGCTTGTAGCGGACCTTCACGTCGCGCCACACGAGGAAGTAGAGCAGCTCCCGGTAGCGCCATAGGGCGCCCAGGTCGATCGGCACCCAGCGGCGCGGCGGCTGGATGACCGTGAGCGGAAGCGAGTCGTCGTGGTCCGCGGCGGCCCTGCCGGCCTCCGCCGGCTCGGCGGCGGCCATCGGCGGCGCCGGCGCGTCGTCCGCGGTCAAGCGCCCTCCCCCTGGCCGGAATCCGCTTCGGAAGAGCCAGCGGCCGGGCGCGCGCTGCCGTCCCGGTACCGAACGACCCGCGCGGGCGTCCCCACCACGACCGCCCAATCCGGCACGTCGTCGCGAACGAGCGAGCCCGCCCCGACGACCGCACCTGCGCCGATGGAGACGCCGTCGAGGATGGTCGCCCGGGCGCCGAGCCAGGCGCCGTCCCCGATGTCGATCCCGCGGGAGACGCGGGCCTGCTTGAGGATCGGCGTGTCCGGGTCGTCGAACGCGTGCTCGCCCGCGATCACGGCCGTGTAGGGCCCCACGGAAACGTTGGAGCCGACCCGGATGTGGCTGCCGGTCCGGAAGTAGCAGTTCGGCCCCATCGACACGAAGTCGCCGAGCTCGATCACGGCGTCCGTCCCGCTCAGGATGCAGTTCCGGCCGATCAGGACCTCGTTGCCGAGGCGCAGGCACGCACCCTCGCGGCTCCCCTTGGCGTCCAGGACCGAGCCCTCGTCCAGCGTGACGTTGTCGCCCAGGTGTATGCGTCCTGGACAGCGGAGGGTGACGTTGCGCGCGACGAGCAGGTTGCGGCCGGCGCCGCCCAGCACGGCGGGCAGAAAGGTCTTGCGAAGGAGCAGGCCGAGGCCGCCCGGGACGGGACCGAGGAGCGCGACGATCGCTTCGTAGGCGAGCAGCGAGGACCAGGACCGGCTACCCACGAACATGGCCTGGTACTTGGCGAGGGGAGAGGCCGCGTCGCTCCTCAGGTGCTCGATCAGCGGCGTCGCGGCGTCGCTGTCGGGCGCCAGGCGTCCCTCCTCAGCCCGTTGCATCACGTCGGCTCGATCCATGTCCACCCTCTCCGCCCCCCCCGACCCGGACGTCCGGCGCCGCCGCGCTCGCCGGGCTGTCGGCCGCCGCAAGCGCCTCCGCCGCGGCCTGCCTCGCCGCGGCGCAATCCAGCCCGCGCGGTCCGATCTCCGTCCGACGCCACACGAGGTCGTCCACGGTCCTCGCCATCTCGGCGCGCGCACCGTGCACCAGCTGACCGAAGATAACGGGTTCGCCCGGGACCACGCGCCGGTCCCACCCTTCCGTCCCGCCCATGGCCGCCACGACGGCTCCTGCGTCGGGGCCGTAGCAGCGCGCCAGATGACGGCGCACGTCGGGGGCGAGGCCCGGCGCGGCGTGACGCACGTCGGCGGCGGCGAGGGCCCGGGCGTCGGCGCCGGCTCGACGCCCGGCGGCTCCGCCCCCGGCCGCCCCCGTCTGCCCGCCGGCCGCGGCATCCCCTTCCTCGCCGCGCGGCACGGCCCGATCGCGTCCGAGGGACCGCTCCACCGCCCGAACGGCGTCGCGCGCAAGGGCGCCCGCGTAGCTGAACCGGACGCTGACCACGCTGATGAGGCCGGGCGCGCCCTCCCCGGCGTGGTCGTGGACGGCGGGCGCCCGCAGCAGGCGGTCGGGCGAGCCGCGTCCGGAAGGGTCCAGCGGCAGCAGTCCCGCGTGCACCAGCAGGACGTCCTCCTCGCGAGCGCGCGGGCCGTCCCACGCGGCGTCGGCCTCGGCCAGAAGGGGCCCCGGGTCCACGGCGGCCGGGTCGAAGGAGGCGGGGTCGCCGGGATAGGGGTAGTGGCCGGTGCCGAGGATCGTCCGGCCCCGCCATGGGACGAACAGGAGCTGGCGCGCGACGCCGTCCATCCGGCTGCGCAGGGCGAACGCGACGGGATGGCCGCGGTCGGGCAGCAGCACGTTCAGCGCGAGCGAGTAGCCGGCCCGGGCGGGCTCCGTGCGGCCCAGCAGGCGCGCCGCGATCCGCCGGGAGCCGGCGCCCGCGGCGACCAGCGTGCGCCGCGCGCGCACCTCGTGCTCCTCGCCGGTGATTACGTCGCGAACGCGGGCGCCCACCACCGCGCCGTCCGCGGCGCGCAGGAGCGCGGTCGCCTCCGTGTGGTTGGCCGCGCTCGCGCCGGCGGCCATCGCCCGACGCACGACCTCGAGCACGAGGCGCTCGGCCGAGTACATCTGCCCCTCGTGCCAGAGCCCGCCCCCCGTCACGCGTCCCGGCAGGTCCGGAACCAGCGCGAGCGCCTCCCCGCGGTCCAGGATCCTCCAGCCGCCCAACCGCTCCGCGGCAGGCACGTGGGACAGCAGGTCGGCCGCTGTGAGGGCCAGGCGCAGCGCCGTCCGGCTTTGCGTGAGCCCGCGATAGGTAGGCAGCAGGAATGGGAGCGCGCCGACGAGGTGGGGGGCGCCGCGAACCCACGCCGCCTGCTCCCGCGCGCCCGCGCGAACCGCGGCAGGCGCGAGTCGACGCAGGTCGCGCAGCCCTCCGTGCAGGATCTTCAGGCTGTTCGCGGACGTGCCCGCACCGAAGTCGTCCCGCTCCACCAGCGCGGTGGAGAGCCCCGAACCCGCGGCGGCGCGCGCGATGCAGGCGCCCGTCACGCCGCCGCCGATCACCAGAAGGTCCGCCGACGGCTCGCCCCCGGGAGGACCGGGGGGCGCCCCACCGCGCCGCGGCCCCGAACTGTCCCGCGCGCCGCTAATCGTCGTGCGTCCTGGCTTCCGCCTGGTTCGAAAACCCGGAGCAGCCGGCGGCGTTGCAGGCGCGGATCCGGTAAGTGTAGCGCTGGTCGTCGTCGAGGCCCGAATCGACGTAGCTGGTCTCGTCGGCGTCGACCGTCGCGATATCGTTGAACGAACCGCCCCTCCCTCGCCGCCGCTGGATTTCGAACCGGGTCTCATTGTTCGATTCGTCGCGCCATTCCAGCCGGATCTCGTCCTCCGAGATGCCCTCGGCGGTCAGGTCGCCCGGGGGCGGCGGCGCACTCGCCGTGGGGGTCGTCACGTTCACCTCGTCGGTGAACGACGAGCAGCCGGCCTCGTTACAGGCCTGCACGCGGTAGACGTAGGTGACGCCGTCGGTCAGGCCGTTGTCATCGAAGCTCGTCTCGTCGGCACCCGCCTCGCCCGCCTCCACGAAGTCGTCCTCCGACGCGCGCCGTCTCTGGATGCGGAAGGCGTCCTCGTCGGAGGCATTGTCGTTCCACTCCAGCCGCACCTCGCTGGAGGACAGGGCGGTCGCCGTCAGCCCGTCCGGCGGAGGCGGGCTCTGCTGGCCGGCGAGCGTCGTCGCAACGACCGGTCCCTCGTAGTCGGAGCAGCCGACGGCGTTGCAAGCCCGGATGCGGTAGGCGTAGGCCGTGGCGGGCGCCAGCGACGCGTCGGTGTAGGTGGTGACGTCGGCGTCGACGCGCGCCACCTCGCTGTACGGATCGAGGATCGATGAGCGGCGCTCGACGCGGAACGTCTCCTCGTTGTCGGAGGTGTCCGTCCAGTCGAGACGGATCGCCGTCGCCGACTCGGCATCGGCGACGAGGTCGTCCGGGCGGCTCGGCGCGGACGACACCACCTGGAACGTGACGGTGAGGAGCGCCTCGACCACCGGCGCGTCGCCGGACACCGTGACCTGCGCGGAATAGGTGCCGGCCGCCAGCCCCTGCGGGTCCCCCCGCAGCTGCAGCGTGGTCGGGGCGGTCGACTCCTCGAAGGCCGTCTCCAGCCAGCCGCTGCCGGCGTCGTCGTACTGGACGGTGGTCGAGAGCCCGGTGAGCGACCCGCCCCCCGTGTTGGTAACGGCTACGTCGGCGCTCTCGGAACGCGGCCCTCCTCGGCGGGCGGACAGCGTAACGAACACGGGGTCCAGCGCGACCACCGGCCCGGGGAAGACGTCGACGGTCGCGGTCCCCCGCACGGAGCCCATGGTAGCCGAGATCGTGACCGTCCCCTCGCCCATGGCGGTGACCAGACCCTCCTCGTCCACCGTGGCGATGGCGCTGTTGCCGGAGCTCCACGTCGTGGGCCGGGGCAGCGCGTTACCCCCGGCGTCGGTGGCCGTCGCCTGGAAGCGGCGGGTGGCGCCGATGTCGAGCGTCACGGCAGCGGGGTCGACGGTCACGGTTGATACCGGCACGGGCTCGACCACGACCTCGTCGCAGGACGTGGCGAGAACGCCCAGAGCCGCGGCGACCCAGAGCGCGCGGCCGGCCGGAGTACGGGTCCGGGTCCGGAGCATCAGAACCTCAAGCGTACGAGGGAAAGATCGACCCCCTCCGCCCCACCCCTCACCGCCGGCCCCACCTCGACCCGCGCCGCGTCGCCGGCCGCGGTCCCCACGCGCTCCGCGCGCTCCAGCGCGGCGGAGTACCAGAGCTTCTGCTCGAGCGCCCCGAGCAGCGACACCAGGGCCGCCGCGCCGAGGCCGGCGGCGAGGTACGGGCGCTCGACCTCCGTGCCCGCCACCTGCCCCTCGGGACACTCGCCGCCGATCGGCACGACGATGCAGCGGACCACCTCCCGCTCGCTCATCAAGCCGAACGCGACCAGTCCCGCCGCCGCCCCGAGCGTGATCGTGCCCACCAGGTAGCGGCCCGTGCGGAACTGTCCCATGCCCGGCGCGAGCGCGTTCCCGGCGAAGCCGGTGGCCCGTGGCAATCTCGTCCGGTCGGGAACCGACTGGGGCGGCTGCGCCGAAGCGATGCGCGACCGCACGATGTCGGCGTCGCTCGCGCCCGGACGCAGGTCCAGGTAGTGCCCGAGGTCGGAGCGCGCGCCCTCCCCGTCGCCCTGCTCCGCGCGCACGAGGGCCCTGTTGTACCATGGCTCGGGCCAGGAGGGGGCAATCGCGACGACGCGCGTGAAGTGCGCCTCGGCGCCGGCCAGGTCGCCCGCCGCCGCGCTCGCTACGCCGTCGCCGAACGCGGCCTGGGCGCGCGCGTCGACGGCGGACGGCGCGCTGCCCGTGAGCTCGCCGAGCCGCTCGAGCGCGTCCTCCGCCCGCGCCCCCGATGCCTCCAGCGTGAGGAAGCGGCAGTACTCACCGGCGGCGGCCCCCGCGTCGCGGCTCTCCTCCAGCCCGCGCGCGAGGCGGTAGGAGATCTCGGCGGATGTAGGGTCCAGCGCTGCGGCGCTCCGCAGCAGCGCCGTCGCGCCTTCGGCGTCGCCGAGCAAGGCGGCTTCGTCGGCCTGCGCGAGCAGCTCGGCGGCCGCGGGGCGATCCTCGGCGGTGCCGGCGCCTGGCGCGTCGAGCGGGCCGCGCTCGTCGCACACTTGCTGCCGGGTCCGGATCCTCTTGAGGTCCTCCTCCAGCGCGCTCTGGGACAGCGCCGGCGCGGCGTGCCCGGCCACGAGCAGCGCCGCGACGGCCAGGGCGCACGCCGCCCCGGCGCGGCCGGCGGCCGCGCGATTCGTCGCGCTTTCGGACCTGCTGCGGCTCATCGGACGGACACCCTCGTCGGGACGGGTCGGTTGTTTCGACTGCGGTCGCCGAGCTGGCCGTGGCGGTTGTAGCCCCAGCAATACTCGCGGCCGTCGGTCGCGGAGCCGCAGGTATGCGCGCCCGCGGCCCGGAGGCGACGGAACCGCAAGTCGCCGGCCACCGGAGTCGGTGTCGAGCGGTCGGTGGTGGTGCCGTCGCCGAGCTGGCCGTAGGCGTTGCTGCCCCAGCAGAACGCGGCGCCGTCGCTCGCCAGGCCGCACGCGTGCACGCCGCCGGAGGTCAGGGAGCGGAACGTCGCCGCGGTGGCGACGGGCGTCGCCGCCAGGCGGTCGTCGGTGTCGCCGGTGCCCAACTGCCCCTGGTTGTTGCGACCCCAGCAGTGCACCACGCCGTCGGTCGTCAGGGCGCAGGTGTGGTCGCTGCCCGCGGCGAGGTCGGCGTAGCGCGCGTCCCCCGCGGCCGCACGGGGAGCGGACCGCCGGTCGGTCGTGCCGTCACCGAGCTGGCCGTACTTGTTGCGGCCCCAGCAGTGGGCGGAGCCGTCCAGCGCCAGCCCGCACGTGTGCATCCAGCCGGCGACGAGCATGCCGAACCGTAGCCGCGTCGCCGCCTGCGTCGGGGACGAGCGCCCGTCCAGGTCCGACGTGCCGAGCTGGCCGTCGCCGTTCCCGCCCCAGCAGTACGCGCGCGAATCCACCCCGAGCGCGCAGTTGTGCGCCAGCCCCGTCGTGATCGACCGGAGCGGCACCGGCGCCTCGACGGAACGGCCGTCGAGCGACTCGCCCGTCCGCGTCACGCCGAGCTGCCCGTTGCCATTCGATCCCCAGCAGTACGCGCCGCCCTCCCGCGTCAGCGCGCAGGCGTGCCGCACCCCGGCGGACACGGTCGCGAAACGCAGGCCGCCGTCGAGCTGGCGGCCGAGCTGGCCGCTGGAATCGTCGCCCCAGCAGTCCAGGCCGCCCGCCCCGTCCACGGCGCAGGTGAAGGTGCCGCCGGGACTCAGGCCCGGCAGCACCGAAAGCACCGGTCCCGGGGCGGATCCGGCTTGGGCGCGGCCAGGCGTCGCTGCGCCGCCGCCGTCCGCTCCCCCCCTGCCGGCGGCCTCATCGCCCGCGTCGGCTACGGCCGGGCCGGGCGGGGGCGCGGGGCTGGCGAAGGCGCGGAAGGTGAGGGGCTCGATCTCGGCGGCCACCTCGGCCACGAGCCGCTGCTCCCCTTCGCCGTCGCCGAGCGTCCACGCGGCGCGCGCGAGGCCGGTCGCGTCCGTCGCTCGCGTCGCCGGGGCCACCGAACCGCTCCCCTCGGCGGGGCGGAACGTTACGCGGATGCCGGCGACGGGCCGTCCGTCCGCGTCCAGCACGCGCACGCCCACCGAGTCCGCGAGGGTGCCGCCCGCGACGGCGCGCTGGGAGCTGCCGAGCGGGCGCGCCGTGGCGGCGCGCAGGGCCTCGTCCGAGGGGCCCGCCGCGCCTCCGTCGGCGTCGCTTCCGGGTGCGTCCTCCGAAGCGGCCTCGCCGGGGGTGGTCGCGACGGGGATCCCTTCGGGGTCCGGCGGGATGGACGCGCCCCGGTCGAGCGAGCCGGCGAGGGATTCCGTGGCGCGCGGCCCGAAGACGACCGCCGCCACGGCCACCGCCACCAGGAGGACGAACGCCGCGATCCACCGGGGCGCACGCCCCCGGCGGGCGGGGGCGGCCCAGGGCTGCGGGGGGACGCCCGGGGGCGGCCCGTCCGCGTCGTCGCCGGGCATCGGCAGCAGCACTCGCGGAAGGTCGCCGAAGGATGGCGGAGGGCGGCGCTCGCGCAGGTCTTCGTCGTCGGGCAGCGCGAACGGGCCCGGCCCGGCGCCGCGGCCGGTATCGGACGCGCCGCCGACTCGTGATGCGTCGGTTGGGGAGCCCCCGCCCTCGGGCGGGGGGGATTCCTTCGACATCGCGGCGTCGGGTGGAGTCTCACGAGCACGCCCGCCGGAGCGGGCGCATGGGAGGAGGCAACGCAGCCTCCCTCCGTATGTTAGTGGCATGCTCCGGGCCACGGTAGCCGGCCGGGGGGTCCCCGAAGGAGCATTGCCGCTTCACAAGGACGAATCCGCGGGGGTCGCGGTCACCTCGGAGGGGAGGGCGAGGTCCGTCGCAGGGCTGAGCACCCGTCGGCGTCCTCGAGACGTCCAAGCTCCGGGGGGAGGAATCGAACCTCCACAGCGAGATCCAAAGTCTCGCGTCCTGCCATTAGACGACCCCGGATCGAAACCCGACGAAAAAGCTACTGGCGGAAGCGGCGGGGCGACAACGCTCGCGCGAGGCGGTGCCGCGCCTCATTCCGGCGCGGGTGGCGCGCGGTCGACGTCGCCGGCCGAAGCCGGCTCGCCTCCCCCG
>Ga0299913_10005893_pt1 | contig 10543 bp, 11 predicted proteins | sample RVTome_9_FD_201360 | JGI IMG/M metagenome (GOLD analysis project Ga0299913, IMG submission 201360) | Soil microbial communities from uranium-contaminated site in the Upper Colorado River Basin, Wyoming, United States - RVT155D38 (version 2) ... | reverse complement strand
CAAGCTCTATCTCATAGAGTTTTGGCACCAGGATCGCGCCCGATCGCCGCTTCCGGCACGAGAATCGCCAGTGTTGACGGGCTTCTCTGCTCGCGGAGCACGGGGAAACTGTTGAAGATGGGCTTGAGGCTGCCGTCGCCGAGGGAGAGTACCCTCCTCGGCGTTTGCCCATCCTGCCGGCCTCGGCAAGCTCGAAGTGGGTGTTGTTGATACCAAAGCAGACGACCTGCCGCTCCCAGCAGGTCGAACAGTCTTTGATGAGGTGGAAGGTAGGGCTAGGATGTGAAGGCTATGTCTGCGAAGATACTAGACCAGTATATCAAGACATATCGCCTGCGCAGCGGCCTCTCTCAGGGTGAAGTAGCCTTCCTTCTTGGAGGAAGTCGTACTGGAGGCTCGAAGATATCGCGCTATGAGCTTGGACGAAGGATGCTACCACTTGAGACGGCATTGGGGTTAGAAACTGTTCTTGGTGCACCGGTTCGAGACCTCTTCCGGGGAGAGAATATGAAAGTGGAGGAGAGTATCCGACACCGGGCGAAGATCCTCCGGGTTCCGGTCGAGAACGAACCGGAAAGTGCAGCCAAACTCAGGCGTCGAGCGACGCTACAACGCATCATCGGCGATCCGCTTGAAAAGGGTTCAGGGCGAATATGAGCAAAGCTCAGAGGGTAGTGGGAATCTCTCCTACCTCGCGTGGTTTCGGCTTCGCTGTGCTGGAGAGTCCCGAGAACCTCGTGGATTGGGGCCTGGCGCATGTCCGGCCACCAGAGCCTCAGAAGGTTGCCGTTCGAGGAGCGGAACTTCTTGAGCGACACCAGCCGGATCTGCTCGTACTGCCGGCCGGAACGAGAGGGCAGCCGCTATGGGAATCGGTCGCGGGAAATGCTGAGGCTACTCGCAGAAGAGGCACGCGCTAGGGCGGTAGAGGTACTAAGAATTGACAGCGAGGAAGTCCGCCGGCACTTTGCTGATGCCGGCCTTACAAAGCAGGATCGAGCTCTTGCCTTGGTTGAGCGCTTCCCCGAGCTCCTACCGCGCCTGCCTGCGAAGCGACGCCCGTGGAAAAGCCAGGATGAGCGGATGGCGATCTTCTCAGCCGCAAGTCTCGTGCTAGTAGCGGACCTCAAGACTGCGACCATAGGCTCCTAGTTTTGAGTCACTACTTTCAACTCGCCGCCCGCATATACCCGGAAACCGTCGCGGAGAACTACCCGTGGAGCATTTAGACTCAGGGAGCCGCCAGCTTCGACAGAAGTACTTGGACCAATCTCGATCGACTGGCAGGCCTCATGGACTTCGCTACTGGTAACCACAATGCCGGAGAGAGAGATGGTCTGCGGTTGGCATCCGCTGGGAAGCACTTGAAGGATGAAGGGGTCCGGGGAGCAGTTGTTGGTCTCGTCCTTCTCGTCGCCGAGGAACTTGACGCAGGCACCGAGGAGATAGTTCCCAGGCTCAACGGGAGCCTCCATAGTTTCGCTCGCGGTCCGCTCATTCCCGACACTAGGTGAGTTAATCGTGTCGGCTTCGAGCATCAGGTCTTCGTGGTCTAGTTCACCGTCGAGGGTGGCGAGGAAGCGAACAAGACTGGGAGTCAAGACGTATTCCTCACCGACGTTCCTGACAACCGCAGTCATGTCGAACACTTCGCCGGCAAGAAGTGTGGTTTGGGAGGTGGTAGTCTGAACGATGACCATGTCAGGGCCATAGGTAGAAGAATCCTCTACAGTCAAATCAATTTTATCTGTGCAGTTGTTGGAAGTGTTCTGCTCCTCTGGATAGGACTTTAAGCATGCCCAGACCTCATGGTGCCCTGGCGTGTCGGGTACTGGAAGTGTTTCGGCCTCGCCGTCAACCTCGCCCGGTGCAAGAGTGCTCTCCTCGTTGTCCTCTCCGACCTTCATCCCATCGATGTAGTAGCTCACTGGAACATCGTCAGGCGAGATCCGGTCACCGACGTTCGTAGTCGAGAAGCTAAAGCGGACCTCGCGCCCACTTCCGGGCGTGCTGTCATCTACGTCAGGATCGAAGACTTCGAGGTCAAAGCCGACGCTTCCGCCACCTCCACCGCCGCCACCTCCACCGCCACCGTCGTCGTAGTCGACGGTCAAAGTGACATCATCGATGCGGAAAACGGTGGCGTCTGACGCGCTAGTAGTGCCGCTAAAGTGGATCTGAATTGTCTCGCCAGCGAACTGGCTTACATCGAATTCAGCTGAGCGATAGCCGCCAGGATACGCATCCCAGTTCGAATAGCTATTGAGGCCATAGAGATAGTCTCCGTCTTCATCGCGAATCGAGGCGAGAATAACATCGCGCGGCGGCGCGCTACTTAGCTCCTTGGTCGAGATCCAGTACCAGAACTCTAGACTCGCGGTGTCAACTTCAGCAGGTATGGTGACTTCCTGGTAGAGGGCACCCGAGAGCGAGTTACCCCACGAGCCATCGGAGCGTGCAAGGTAAGCGTAGCCGGGGGAACTCCGGTAGCTGTTGAAGCGGTCATCCGCCTGGAAACTCCCGGTAGTTGTCCAATGAGTGTCATCGTCAGTGAAATCACCGTTCTCGATGAGCTGGTTCGGGTCGAGCTCTCCCCCTCCGCAAGGCTGAGTACGAAAGGAACGAACTGCGCCACTGATCGGTAAGCCGTAACCATCTGCCCAAGCTTGGAAAAAATAGCGGGAATCGCAGTCAAGGTTGGTGAGCGTATAGCTTCGGAAAACAAAACCCTCTCCGACCCCCACGCTGAAAGGCTCGACTGGTACGACGTGCGGGAGTGAATCCTCGCGCATGCCCCAGCGAAACCAAGCTGTGGTAAGAGTGCCGTGCGGATTGACCGAAAGGCGCAAAATCGCGGCATCCGACGTTAGGTTTGCTACCTCCTCGGTGAAAACCGTGGGATAGTCAGGCGGCTCAGGAGCGCATGAGGCAGAGACCGTGACGCCGCTCCCTACAGCAGCAGTAGGCACACACTGAAGGCATCCACCGCGACCCGTGTCAACGTCGCAAAGTACAAGGTGTGGATCCTGAAGGCTATCTGACCAATCAAGGCCATGCCGAGAATTCTGGCCATAGAGACGTCGAGCCCAATAGTCACGATCAAGATGGGTATCGGCGGCCATCCAATAGCGCCACTCTACTATTCCACTATCGCTAAGCTCACTGAATACGTAGAATGGTTTCGCTAGAGGCAACAAGTCGAGCCCTGACCCTTCATAAGGCTCATATATCCAGCTTCCCGTGTGTCCCTCTGCAATTATCTCCATGCTAAAATCGTCTTCCTTGAGTGGTGACACATAGAGGCAGTCAAAAGCCTCGAACGGGTTTCCGAACCGGCAAGTACGGGCGCTTGCACCACCGAGACGGCTGACCATTTCATCGCTGTATACGATTTCTCCAATACTCCCGGGAAGGCTCATAAACTCGTCTACGATCTGGCCGCAGCGATCGCGATCTAAAGCACCCGGATAACTCGCGCAGGCGAACCAATCCTGAAAAATAAAAAGATAGGAGGGATTCGTGCAATAGCGGTCAGAAAGAATGCCAGCCATCCAGAATGCCATCTGGCGCGAGTCGAACTTCTCGTTCGCTGTTGAGTCTCCTAATCCACTATCATCCATTTGCCACATACCAACTCCCGGATGCCAAAAGACTCGCTCGCTCGCGAGCAAGTTCGGTGGTGACAAGGATGGAACCAGGCTATCGCCTCGGCCAAGTGCCATTGGTGCGGGGGTAAGAGAGTGGACACCATCATTTAGTTCCACCCAAGTCGGGGCCAAGATAAGGGCGGCCAGCTTCTTTGTTGAAAGTGAGGGGCAGTAATTCACAGTCTCGGCTGCGAGCAGAACGTCATTAAGCGGAACTGCTCCGAATGAGTACGCGAGCAAACTTGTCGCTGGTGCCAATGTAAGCAAAAACATGACGCCTAGCCGACGATACTGAATATTCATTCAGAGGCGCTCCAGAGCATCACGGTGGTACCGCTAAGCAGCCAGACCAACGCGGGATCATCAATCTTTTTATACAGTATTCCGGTCTCACCGGGCTCCAATGTCAAAGCCTGCTTAGGATTGGCGGGGTCGGCAAAGCGTCGCATTTCAAGTGGAGCGAAGTACACCACCTGATGATCACTGTTCAGCCACGCAGCAACTCCTCGCTCGACTCTGCTCACCTCTCCCGCCGTATTCGTTATCGTTCCGAAGAGTATATATTGCTCATTAGAGAGCACGGGACGGCTTTCAATCAGTTTTAATCTGTATTGACGTGAGGGAGACCTGGCAATGGAGGCAAGCTCTATGTTCCAGGATATAGACGCTACTTGGAGAGGTGGGACGGAACTTTCTAGCTCGAAGGGAGCAGGCTCGCCCGGCCGCAGGTGCTTGATGAACGGTACAGCAGAAATCACCTCTATTACTTCGCCGGTGCTGCCAAATAGCGTGGCCGTTATTCGATCAACCTGCGTGGGTTGACAGGTGTGATTTCGAATCAAGGCTCTGTACAGCCAGGTGCTCGCTGTCGGAATGATTCGAACGGTTTGACCCAACGCCACGACGCCGCTGCCGTCTACCTGATCGACTTCGTAAAGCTTCCCAGAGAATCCTGGCAGAGATCGTGAGCGATCTGAGTCTATAGAAAGTCCGGTGGCCGGTGCTGAGGTTGCGGCGCCAGGAGATCGAGTGGGTAACGGCTCCAATGTTACCGGAACTGCAGCTCTAGAGGATTGATCCGAAAAAGTCGGGAGAAGCGAGTCGTAGTTGGCCGGAGGACAAGGGGTTCCTTCGAGGTAACCGCCAGTCCTCTCCTGCCGGTTAGTAGAGACTTGGCCTGTTGCGGCAGCAGCTAAGAGTAACCCCGCTATAACAAAGACGGAGTACGAAAAGATGGAAGATCGACGGATGCTCAAGCTCATCGTGTTGGTCATCATAATGTAAGTAGGTCGGTCAGTCAAGAGAGATGCGCAGATAGGGCCGGCAACTTTTGGTGACTTGGAAGGCTTCACCGTCTGAGCGAGACTTGCGTATACAGTGTATCACTTAGGGATTTCCACCTATCGGCCCCATGTTTATTGGGGCAATAACTATCGGCCCCATGTTTATTGGGGCAATAAGCCTGTGGCGATCAAGATTGCTGACCTCCTGCACCACCTCTATATCGTCGGGCGTACAGGAGCCGGTAAGTCGACACTTCTGCGTACTGTGGCTAGCCAAGACATAGCGGCCGGCGATGGACTGGCTCTCCTTGATCCTCATGGCGACCTCGTCGGTGTGTTGGCCGAGGAAGCGAAGCGGCTTCGCCCCGACGACCTCGTTCATCTCGACCTCGCTGATCCGGCGTCTTCGTTCTACCTCAATCCAGTAGCGGATGTCCAGCCCGAAGAACGTCCCCTGGCTGTCGCGGGCATCGTCGAGGTCTTCGCTAAGCTCTGGGTGGACGACTGGGGACCTCGATTGGAGCACCTGCTGCGGAACGTCATCTGGACGCTCCTGGAGAGGCCGGGCTCTTCGCTGCTCGATGTCCCACGTCTCCTCTCCGACCGGGACTTTAGGGAGGACGCACTCCGGCACGTCGAGAACCGTGAGGTAGCAGCTTTCTGGCGCTATGAGTTCGCGAGGTACTCGCCGGGCTTCCGGGCGGTGGTCGTCGCTCCACTCCAGAACAAGGTTGGTGCCTTCCTCTCGGACCCGCGACTACGGCGCGTTCTCGGCGGCGAGCGCTCGAGCTTCAACCTCCGCGAGGTCATGGACCAGGGGAAGGTGCTTCTCGTGTCTCTACCGAAGGGAAGGATCGGCGAGGGACCGGCTGCGCTTCTCGGGTCCCTCCTGGTGTCCTCGCTTTCCCTTGCCGCTCTCTCGCGTGCCGATGTACCGGAGGAGAAGCGCAGACCGTTCTTCATCTACCTCGACGAGTTCCACACCTTCACCACGCTCTCCCTCGCGACGATGCTCGCCGAGCTACGGAAGTACCGGGTTGGACTCGTGCTCGCTCACCAGTACCTCGGCCAGCTCGAGTCGGCGGTCCGAGATGCCGTTCTCGGCAACGTCGGCACCATGATCGCCTTCCGAGTCGGAGCACAGGATGCTCCGTTGATCGCCCGCGAGCTCGCTCCCGTCTTCAAGCCAGAGGACCTCATCAACCTCCCGAACTACCACATCTACCTGCGTCTCCTCATTGACGGCGAGCCGTCCCGCCCGTTCAGCGCCAGGACTCTCTCGCCGGCCGAGCTTGAGGCCCTACTGCGCGAGCGCGCCGCCTGAGCCAAGGCGCCACAGCGTCAGCGCCCCTCCGATGCCGAGGAGAAGGACTAGGAGAGCCAATCCCACGGTTCCTAGGGTCGGGATTTCAAGGACGGAGGGCGGCTCCTCGGGGGAAGGGATGGAAGCAAGGCCGCCGAGGCCAGGACCGCCCGTTGGGCCGATGGTGGTGGCGAGGCCGGTGGCGGTGTCAATCTCGTAGAGCGCGTCGGCGTTCGAGGCGAAGACGACGTTGGTGGCGAAGAGCCGGGCGGAGTCCGTCTCGAAGTCAAGGCCAAGGGAGAAGGCGCCAGCGATCGCATGCGGCCCCACCAGGGTCAGAGCTGCCGTCGCCTGGTCGACGATCCAGAGCGAGAGCCCGTCGATGCCGTAGAGCGTGTCGGTTGCCGGGTCGAAAGCCAACCCCGAGAGCGAGCTCCCCAACGGCCCTACGACCGTCAGGCTCGCATCCGTCCGATCGACGATGACTAGGGTGTCGTCTCCCTGGTTCGAGCCGTAGAGGACGTCGTCAAGGGAATCATAGGCCAGGCCTGCCACCCGGGTCGCTGCGCCAGGAAAGAAGCCGACCGGCGTGACCGCGGCCGTGGCCGGGTCAATCTCGACTAGGCGCGGGTCGTTCGAGAACGGAAGAAGGTCGGATCCGTATAGCGTGTCGGTCGAGCTGTCGTAGGCAAGGCCACCCATCGTGGCGAAGTGGCCGGCGAGCTCGCCGACCTCCGTGGCCGCTCCCGTCGCCTGGTTGACGACGAAGAGACTTGAGTTCTCGAGGACTGCCTGGTCCTCTTCGAGGCCGTAGAGGGTTCCGCCGGCGGCCGGCAGGGGGCAATGAGAGTTGCTCCGAACGCGAGGGTCCTCATCATCTCTCCTCCGAGGGTAGGGCGGCATCACCGCTGTCCAAGGTCCGAGGAGTATACCATCTTCGTCTAGTCGAAGTTGGTCTAGGCAGGGGCGAGGGCATAGACCCTCCCTCATGGCCACTCGACACCCGGAGAGATACCAGCGGATGCTGGAGCGTTTGCGGGAGGCGCGCCTCGCCGCGGAACTGACGCAGGAGGACGTCGCCGAGCGCCTGGGCGTGCCTCAGAACTTCGTCTCCAAGCTGGAGCGCGGCGAGCGGAGGATCGACCCGATAGAGCTCGCCGAGCTCGCCGAGCTCTACGCGAAGGACCTCTCCTGGTTCCTCGCCTGAGGGAGTGCCCGGAGCGCAGGCTGAGAGCCAGTTTGACTCGCCTCTTCTCAGTCGCCTCCGGTGTCGTCGGGAGCTGCTACGTCTACCTCGACGACTTCTCAGCCTCCGCGCTCGCCTTCTACGACGTCCTCGAAGCGGCTCTGGCGAAGCGGCAGATTCCCGACGCCAGGATCTCCCGCGTCCACCTCAGGGAGGGAGGATTTCTCTCCGCGAAGCGCGAGTACCTTCGGGTCGAGCGCCAGGGCACCGCGTTCGACATTGGCGCCGCGCCCTTCGGCCGCGGCTACTTCTTCTCCTGGTGGCTCGTCGAGCGACCCTCACGCCTACCACGTCCCCTCCGGCGACTTCTCGGCACGGAAACCCGCCACGCGAAGGACACGGCCGAGCTCTTCCGTGTGACGGTTTCGTGTGCCATTCTGGAGGTCGTCGACGAGTTCACCTTCGGGCAGGGAACACGAATCTCCCAGCCAAGGCCGCCCGTGCGTGCTATTCGCGTGTGACGCCGCGCTCGCGAAAGGGGGATAAAGTCGGCCAAAGGAGGCCAAGAGCCGACATTCGCAGAAGAGCCGGAAGTCGATCCGGGAGAGTCGCTTTAGGAGCTAAGTCTAATCGTCCCCGTCACTTCCGGAAGAGCCCTTGACCGTCTCCCTGCCTGTCCCGGTTCAGGGGAGCAGGGGCACTAGGGAGGTACGTGTTGCCGGGATGTGGCGTGCACATACCGGTCGAAGTCGCTTCTTCTCATCAGGGAGAGCAAACGATGAGCCATCTACGCCAGGTTGTCCTAGTACTCCTCGCCCTGCTCACAGCAGCGTCGACATTTGCCGCGGTACCCGATAGGGCCTGGGGAACGGCGTTCGTCGGGCAGGACGCCCCAATGTGGGTATCGGAGGATCTCTCGATCGTTGAGGGCGAGCTCCAGCGTCAGCACTTTCACCCGGACATTCTCACTCTGGTCGAGAACCAGATTGAGGCAGGCAAGGTCAACTCGGCGGGTTGTGAAGTATTTACCGAACCGACGCGCGGGCCAAATGATCTTGGTCGCTTCAAAGGCGACACTTCCGCAGCGATCAGGGCCGCCACTGTGGAACTGATTACAGGCGAAATTACAGATCGAAAACAAGGGTTCCTCTATGGGCGTCCCGGAACGATGCTTGAGGTGAGTTCCGATGGACATCCAAGGAAGAGTAGTAAGTATAGGTTCGTCTACGTCTTCCTGCGCTTGGCTGATATAGCTGTTGGCGAGGCGCGTCTCTGTTCGGGCCTTAAGGAAGACAGGCCGCAACCAGAAGCCGGCGCCAGCGTTGTCCTCGCATTGGAAACCGCGATCGAAGACGGTCGTATCCTGGGCTCGACACAGGACGGCTATCCGATTCTCCAACCTAGGCCGAATGAAATACTCATAAGTGGGGCGCTTCCCAAGGCATACAGAGGCCGAGCGGTTGACGTCGAAGATCTGCGACGAGCGCTGCGCGGGAACGGAGGTGGGCAATGAGAACAAGCGGCCTGCTATTCCGTACCGTAGTCTCGATCGCAGTCTCGCTCGCCTTGACGAACTCACTGTTTGCTTGGAGTGAGTGCATTACGACCCTTCACAACGGCGCCAATTCGGGTTTCAACTTCGTCTATCCCTCGGGATCAGGCGCGGGATGGGACTGGTTGAACTCAGGCATGAGCCTGTGGAAGAAGGACTGCGGCGATCAAGCACCGCCCATGCAGCGTTCGACTTCAAGCCAGGGTGGGCTGATCAACATTGACGTCAGTTACATGGCGAACGGCGTCCCCTGCGACGGAAGTAGCACCGCGTGTGGTTGTGGGGAACTACTTCTTGACTCGTGGGGAAACATTACTGGGGGGTCCTTCGAGGTCTTTAACTACAACGCCGCAGGAGGCTTCTGCGGCTACCTCGGCGAGGTCTTCGCACACGAGATCGGTCATGTCCTCGGATTTGGGGATTCAAGTTGCAACGATAACATCATGGGTCCGAGTGCCAACTGGGGACTGACCTTCGATCAGTGCAGTTTCTTGGACATGATGTTCAACATCGAGAACGAGGATCCTTGTGACGACCCACAGCCGCCCTTGGGGTGCGACAACGGACAAGATCCTCCAGGCTCGCCCATCGTCATCGATCTCGCACGAGACGGGTTCCGATTCACAAGTCCTCATGCCGGTGTGGAGTTTGATCTGGACTCGGATGGAACCGCAGAGCAAATCGCCTGGGTGGGCGACCCGCAGGACGCCTTCCTTTTCCGGGATCTCAACGGCAACGGATTAGTGGACGACGGAGGCGAACTCTTCGGCAACTATACAGTGCTCTTGGATGGCAGCAATGCCGCTCACGGATTCGAGGCAATTATCGAACTCGACCTACCAGGCCAAGCTGGTAATGGCGATGGAGTGATCGACGAGAGAGACTGGGGCTACCATCTCTTGGAGCTGTGGGTCGATTCCAACCTCAACGGCATTTCGGAGGCAGGCGAGCTTGTCAATCTCACTGAATCTCCGGTTCGCTCGATCTCTCTCAACTACCATCGGAACCGCCGTCAGGACAAATTCGGCAACCTGTTGACCTATTGGAGCAAGGTTCGGCTGGTGCACGGAGGTAAAGTGCTTCCCAGCTGGGCAGTAGATGTCTTCTTCCAGCAGCCGAGCCCCTAACCTCCCCTGACGAGGAACTAAGGAAGGGCGATGTGAGGTAGCAGCGCCCTTCCTTGGTGTGGCCGGCGAAAGCATCGACTAGTAGGTTGGAAGTCCTTCTGGGACCTGGTCACAGGGACCGAAGAGAAGCGCAAGGCGCCGGGCGCGAGCCGGCGCTGAAAGAAGCGCGGAGCAAACTCGCTGGCTAGGGCCCAGAGTCCCAGCCCGCGGGTAGGTGCTGCTGAGGCGGCGAGTGTCCGACGAGCCTCTGCACCCTTGCGGCAGGCGCCGCTCGCACCGTTGCAGCCTTTGAGGCGCTACGCATATCAGGGCGAGATGCTGTAGACGATCGCCTCTATGGAGCCAAAGCGGGATCGGCATATTGGAGCCAGCCCAGGATCGGCATAAAGGAGCCACCGAGGTGGCCGCCCGCCGGTCCGGCGGTGCACGGATCGGGGTCTCGGAC
>Ga0299913_10005892_pt1 | contig 10544 bp, 9 predicted proteins | sample RVTome_9_FD_201360 | JGI IMG/M metagenome (GOLD analysis project Ga0299913, IMG submission 201360) | Soil microbial communities from uranium-contaminated site in the Upper Colorado River Basin, Wyoming, United States - RVT155D38 (version 2) ... | reverse complement strand
GGCTGGGGCCATGTCCTATTGCGACCTGGACCGCCCTCCGCTGGACGCGCGAGCCCTGCAGGCGGCGCTGGTCAGCCCGGGCGGCTTCTGGACCGACATCGTCGTCACGTCCTCGACCGCAAGCACCAACGCCGACCTGGCCGATGCCGCTCGTGCCGGAGCGGCCGAGGGCACCGTGCACACCACGGACCACCAGGTGGCCGGGCGCGGACGCCTCGACCGCACCTGGGACTCACCCGAGGCGTCCGGCATCGCCGTCTCGGTGCTGTTGCGTCCCACCGAGGTTCCTGCCGGGCAGTGGGTGTGGCTCCCGCTGCTCGTCGGGCTGGCGGTCGCCGCCACGGTGGAGGAGTGCGGTGTCGAGGCGCGCCTGAAGTGGCCCAACGACGTCGAGGTCGGCGGCCACAAGATCGCCGGCATCCTGCTCGAGCGGGTCGACACCCCCGACGGCCCGGCCGCCGTGGTGGGCGTGGGCCTCAACGTCTCGATGCGCGCCGAGGAACTGCCGGTCGACACTGCGACATCGTTGCTGCTCGAGGACGCCACCGAGACCGACCGGACCGTCGTGCTGCGCCTGCTGTTGCGCAATCTGGAGGCGCTGTACCGGGCCTGGCGGGGTGCCGGAGGCGATCCCGCCGCCGGCGTCCGCGAGTCGTACGTGCGGCGCTGCGTGACGCTCGGCTCTGACGTCAGCGTCGCGATGCCTGACGGCTCGACGCTGGAAGGGCGGGCCCAGGACGTCGACGACCTCGGTCGCCTCGTGGTCGACGGCACCCCCGTCAGCGCCGGTGACATCACCCATGTCCGGCCCCGCTAAAGGGCGCGGCTCCCTTCCGCGGCGGGTTCGCGTGACCCCGCATCCCGCCTGGCGGCGTTCTCGTCGGTCGCCGCCGCCCCCTACGCGCTGCGCGCGTGGGAGGTGCCCCCACCCCAGTGCGCCTCCCTCCTCGGCCTTGCCAGACGGGCGCGGATGCCCCGCGAACTCCTCCACCGCGGAAGGAAGCCACACCCTTTCCGGGTTCGTGACAAAATCGGGGCCATGACCCTGTCGCGCAAGCTGATGATCGACGGTGAGCAGATCGTCACCACCACCCGCACGCATGTGAAGGTGCTGTTCGTGCCTGTCATCATCTTGCTCGCGGTGGGGGCCGCCGGCGGCTTCCTGGCCGCGAGCGTCGGTGCTGGCGTCGCGCGCTGGATCGTCATCGGCGTTGCGGTCGTGCTGGCCCTGTGGGGAGCGGTGCTGCCGTTCGTGCGCTGGTTCCTGTGGACGTACACGCTCACCAACAAGCGCATCGTCGAGCAGAAGGGCATCCTCACCCGCACCGGTCGCGTCATCCCGCTGAGCCGCGTCAACGACGTGGCGTTCGAGAAGAACCTCAACGACCGCATCCTCGGCTGCGGCACGCTCGTCATCCACGACGCGAGCGAGCAGGCCGGGCTCGAGCTGCGCGACATCCCGCACATCGAGGACCTCCACCGCACCGTCACCGGTCTGGTCGACCAGGCCCACCGGACGAGTGATGAATCGATCTGAATCACGCGAAGAGCTCAGGGACGAGCTCGCCCGCCTGATCCTTGGCGGCGACCCGGATCTCACCAGTGAGGAGGTCTCCTCCCAAGGGGGTCTGAGCCGTGAGCGCGGCGAACGACTGTGGCGCGCGCTGGGGTTCCCGGACCCGGGCGACAACCCCACCTATGGCGAGCCCGACGTCGAGGCCATCACCATCGTCGCGACCGCGCTCGACCGCGGAATCCTGGACGAGCAGACGATCTACCGGATGACCCGTGCGCTCGGCCAGACGATGTCGCGGCTCGCCGACTGGCAGGTGGCCACCCTCGTCGAGCAGGTCGAGGCGCACGTCGGCGAGGGCCGGGCGGAGAGCCGGCTCGAGGCTGCGGTGGCCCTGGCCAAGGAGGCCGAGCCCGGCTTCGAGCGGCTGATGATCTACGCGTGGCGCCGGCACCTCGCGGCGGCTGCCGCCCGGATGGAAGCGCTCGGAGCGGCCGACGCGGAGCTGCTGTCCACCACGATGACCGTCGGGTTCGCCGACATGTCGCGGTTCAGCGCGCTCTCGAACGAGCTCGACGACGACAGCCTCGGTGCGCTCGTGGAGAACTTCGAGAACCGCTGCACCGACGTCGTCACCGGGCACGGGGGCCGCGTCATCAAGGCGCTCGGCGACGCCACCCTGTTCGTCAACGCGGACGCCCGCAGTGCCACCATCACCGCGCTCGACCTCATCGTCAGCGTCGGATCGCAAGAGGAGATGCCGGCCATCCGGGTCGGCCTCGCCACCGGCTCGGTGCTCAGCCGCCTCGGCGACATCTTCGGCCCGCCGGTCAACCTGGCCGCCCGGCTCTCGCACGTCGCCCGCAGCAACCGCGTCATCGTCGACCATCCCACGGCCGAGGCGCTCGACCCCGCCGAGTTCGACTGTCGGCGCATGCCGGCCCGTCCTCTGCGCGGCTTCGGCGAGATCGCCCCGATCACCGTCAGCCGTCGACGCGGGTTCCGCTCGGCTAGCCTGAAGCGGTGAGCAGCCCCCGGGCCGACCTGGCCGTCATCGGTGGTGGCCAGCTCGCCCGCATGATGCAGCAGGCCGCGATCGGTCTCGGCGTCCATATCCGGCTGCTCGCCGAGGGCCCCGACGTCTCGGCCGCCCAGGTCATCGGAGACCACCGGGTGGGCGACTACACGAACCTCGACGACCTGCGGGCCGTCGCTGCTGACGTGCCGGTCGTCACGTTCGACCACGAGCACGTCCCGTCCGAGCACCTCCGGACGCTGGAGGCCGAAGGACACGCGTGCCGACCAGGCCCCCATGCCCTGCTGTTCGCCCAGGACAAGGGCGAAATGAGAGCCCGTCTGGGCGAGCTGGGCGTCCCGTGCCCGCGCAACGCGCCCATCACGTCGCTCGCCGACCTCGAGGCGTTCGGCTTCCCCGCGGTCGTCAAGACCACCCGTGGCGGCTACGACGGCAAGGGTGTGTGGTTCGTGCAGTCGGCGGCCGACGCCGAGGAAGCTCTCGCCAGCGGTCGGGCACTGATCGCCGAAGAGCTCGTCGACTTCCGCCGCGAGCTGGCCGCCCTGGTCGCCAGGCGGCCGTCCGGCGACATGGTCGCGTGGCCGGTAGTGGAGTCGTGGCAGGCCTACGGCGTCTGCAAGGAGGTGGTGGCCCCCGCCCCGGAGCTCGACCCTGCTCTCGCCCGCGAGGCCGAGGCGATCGCCCGAACGATCGCCGCCGCCCTCGACGTCACCGGCGTGCTCGCCGTGGAGCTGTTCGAGACCGTCGACGGCCGGCTGCTCGTCAACGAGCTCGCCATGCGTCCGCACAACACCGGCCACTGGACGATCGACGGTGCGGCCACCAGCCAGTTCGAGAACCATCTCCGGGCCGTGCTCGACCTGCCGCTCGGCCCGGCTGAGGCCCGTGAGCCGTGGTCGGTGATGGTCAACATCCTCGGGGGCTCGATCGACGACCTCGAGGCACAGCTGCCGGTGGTGCTCGACGCCGTCCCTGGTGTCCGGGTGCATCTGTACGGCAAGACGGTCAAGGCCGGCCGCAAGGTCGGCCACGTCACCGCGGTCGGCAGCGACCTCCGGGACACTCAGGCCCGCGCCCGCCGGGTGGCAGATCTCTTCGAGAAGGGGACGACGAATGACTGAAGCTCGAGTCGGCATCGTGATGGGGTCGGATTCCGACTGGCCCACGATCCAGGACGCCGCCACGGCACTGAGCGAGTTCGACGTCACCTTCGAGGCCGACGTCGTCTCGGCCCACCGGATGCCAGATGAGATGCTCGCGTACGGCCGGGAAGCGCAGGGCCGCGGACTCGAAGTGATCATCGCCGGGGCCGGCGGTGCCGCCCACCTGCCCGGCATGCTCGCCTCCGTCACGACCCTGCCGGTCATCGGGGTCCCCGTTCCGCTCAAGCACCTCGACGGCATGGACTCGCTGCTCTCGATCGTGCAGATGCCGGCCGGCGTGCCGGTCGCCACCGTCTCGATCGGCGGCGCGCGCAACGCCGGCCTGCTCGCCGTCCGCATCCTCGCCGTCGGCGACCCCGACCTCACCGCCCGGATGGCCGGCTTCCAGCAGGAGCTCGCCGACACCGCGCGGGCCAAGGGCGAGAAGCTCCGCAACCCCGCCGGCGGCGCCGGTTTCCACTGACCTGGGACTGCTATTTGGGCAGGCCGTCCTTCGTGCAGAGGTCGCCGATCTCGTCGGTGCGGTCGTTCTTGATGTGGCCGAACATCCTCAGAGCTCGCTCGCGGTCCCAGCGGACGCTGAAGTCGGCGATGGGGACCGTGCAATTGAGGCCGTCGCCGCCCATCGCCGAGGAGAGCGCGAGGGCGAACCGGGCGAGTGCGATCGGCCCCATGCCCTCGCCGACCTGCACAGAACTTGCCGCACCTGAGTTCACCCGGAAGTACCGCACCGGATTGATGACCGTCCAGGGCGACCGTGCCTTGCTCGCGATGCCGCCGAGCACCTCGCGCTGGCTCTGCCCGCGCTGGATGTCGCCGGTGGCGTGGGTCTTGCGAGAGCGGGAGTACCCGAGCGCGGTCTTGCCGTCGGCGTTCTGGCACCCTTTCTCGATGTTGAGCCCGGCGTCCTTGTCCTTCAATGCCTTCTTCGGGCAGATCTCGACGCCGCCGAGTGCGTCGACGACCTTGACCAGGCCGCCGAAGCCGATCTCGACGTAGTCGTCGATCTCGAGCCCCGTGGTCTGCTCGATCGTCTGCACGAGCAGCTCGGGCCCGCCGAAGGCGTAGGCGGCGTTGATCTTGTTGGTGCCGTAGCCCTCGATCGGCACGATCGAGTCGCGCGGAATGGACAGAAGCACGGACGGCCCGCCACCGGTGTGCAGGATCAGGATCGTGTCGGTGCGGCCTCGTCCGCCGGTGTCCTTGCCGGTCTTGAGGTCCCGCCGCTCCTGCTTCGACAACCCTTTGCGGCTGTCGGAGCCGACGAGCAGGTAGGTGGCGCCCGGCTGGCCCTCGGGCCGGTCGCCCTCGGGGTCGGCGTCGACGGTGCTGAGCTGCGACCACGCCCAGAGCGGAACGGCGACGAGGAACACGATCCAGGCGAGCAGGAGGATCAGCACGACTCGCAGCGAGCGGCGCCCGGTGCGCTTGCGTGGCGGCCGGCCGCGACCGCCACCGCCGCGGGGCGAGCCGGGTGGCGGAAGATTCGGCGGGGGGAGCTCGTCGCCGCGGGTCTCCGCCGGCTGCACGGTCGTGGGGCGAGGGTCAGAGCCGCTGCCGTACAGCCAGTCGTATCCACCCTCAGGGCGCTCGTCCGGCATGCCCTGACGGTACCGGACCACCCTGTGTCCGGATCTGCTTGACGTGCAGGACGGCACGGGAAAAGCCCGCGTGTCGCGGCGAGCCCTCGACCTCTGGTCGAGACTTTTGTGGTTCGATCGTCGGGACCTCATTTCCTTCCCCAGTGAGGACCCCATGCTTGACGAACGAGTCGGCGTGTTCGGCGGTTCGTACTCCCACGCCGCCGAGGCGTCCGAACGCGTCCAGTTCCGGCGCGCCCTCACGCTGACGTTGATGACCCTGCTGATGCCGGGATCGGCGCAGCTCGTGATGGGCAACCGCCGGCTCGGCCGCATCGCCGTGCGGGTGTGGCTCGGCTGCCTCCTGGTAGGCGGATTCGTCCTGTTCCTGACCCTCACGTCGCGCAGCGGTCTGTTCACGCTGCTCACGAACGAGCGGGTGCTGACGATCGGCCGCTGGCTGCTCACGGCCGGCGCGATCGCCTGGGTCGCGCTGCTCCTCGACGCTTGGCGGCTCGGCCGGCCGCTCCAGCTGCGTCGCAAGTACCGCCTCTGGATGACCGGGCTGAACGGCTTGCTCTGCTTCGCTACCGCCGGCGCGATGCTGTTCGCCGCGCACCTGGTCGCTGTTCAGAACGGCTTCATCGGCACCGTGTTCGCATCCGACACCGTCTCCGGTCCCGAGTCCGGCCGGTACAACGTCTTGCTGCTCGGCGGCGACTCGGGCCCCGACCGCAGTGGCCTCCGTCCGGACTCGCTCACCGTCGCCAGCATCGACGCCGAAACCGGACGCACCGTGCTCGTCGGCCTGCCCCGCAACCTCGAGAACGTGCCGTTCCCGAAGGGCTCGGTGATGGCGAAGGAGTTCCCACGCGGCTTCGACTGCGACGGCTGCGAGCTCAACGGGATCAACACCTGGGCCAACAGCAACGCCGACCTCTTCAACCAGAAGTCGCCCGGCATCAAGGCCACGATGGGAGCCGTCGAGGAGATCACCGGTCTGAACCTCAACTACTACGCCATGGTCAACCTGCGCGGGTTCGCCAAGCTCGTGGACGCGGTCGGCGGCGTCACCATCAACGTCAAGGAGCGCACCGCCATCGGCGGCATCGGCGCGCCCATCAAGGGCTGGATCCCGGCCGGCAAGCAGAAGCTCGACGGCAAGGCGACGCTCTGGTACGCGCGCAGCCGGGTGCAGAACGACGACTGGTCGCGCATGGGACGTCAGAAGTGCGTGATGAACGCGATGCTGCACCAGCTGAGCCCGAGGACGGTGCTGATGAACGTGGAGAAGATCGCCGACTCGAGCCGGAGCCTGCTGACGACCGACATCCCGGCCAAGCAGCTGGGCACCTTCATGGACCTGGCCCTCAAGGCACGTACGGAGAAGGTCTCGACCGTCTCGCTGGTGCCGCCGGTGATCTTCACCGGCAACCCGGACTACGACAAAGTACGCAGGCTCGTGGACAAGGCGATCGACAAGGCCGAGGGCAAGTCCGCGTCCGGTGGCTTCCTCGACGCACGCCTGTCGATGCCGGACACCGCGCAGGAGAAGAAGGATCCCCGCAAGGCGAACCAGACCGAGGACCTCGACGCACTCTGCTGACGAATCGAATCGTCCCGGCCTTCTGCGCATCGGCGACCATGCGTCGGTGATAATGGTGCTTTCCCGCTCTTGACCGTGAGGAAGCATGGGCCACCGCGCGACCCTGTTGGGCCGCGGCTACCAGGACGATTACCTGGATTCGCCGCGCGTCCGATTCCGGCGCGCTCTGGCGCTGTGCGCCATGACCGTCGTGGCGCCCGGCTCGGCGCAGTACGCGGTCGGCCGTCGCTGGGTGGGCGTGCTCGGTCTCGTCGGCTGGGCCTGCCTCCTGACGACCGGAGGTGTGCTTGCCTGGCGGTTCCGCACGAACCGCTCCGCCGTGCTCGACATGTTCACCGACACCGACGTCCTGATGACGGCCCGCGTCGGCGTCGCCCTGGTGGCGATCGCCTGGATCGCCCTGCTGGTCGACGCCTGGCGCCTCGCCAAGCCGTTCCGGCTGAACCTGGCGCGCGGCGCACTCGTCATGCTCGTCAATTCGGCGCTCGTGCTGGGCGTGGGGGCATCGGCAGTGGTGGCATCGCAGGCGATCGACGCGCCGCGGCAGGTGATCAAGGAGGTCTTCACGGCCACCAAGACGTCGGCGCCGCTGCAGGGGCGCTACAACATCCTGCTGGTCGGCTCCGACTCCGGCCCTGATCGCATCGGCATCCGTCCCGACTCGCTGACGGTGGCCAGCATCGACGCCAACACCGGCCGTACGGTACTGGTGTCGCTGCCGCGGAACCTGCAGAACGTGCCGTTCCGCGAGGACTCCCCGATGCGCACGCTCTACCCGAACGGATACAACTGCGGGAGTCCGTGCCTGATCAACGCGGTGCACACCGCAGCCGAGGGCCGCAAGGACCTGTACCCCAACAGCAAACACCCCGGACTCGACGCGACGATCGACGCCGTCGAGGGCGCCACTGACCTCAAGGTCAACTACTACGTCATGGTCAACCTCAAGGGCTTCCGCTCGCTGATCGATGCGGTCGGCGGTGTCGAGGTCGACGTCAAGACTCGCATCCCGATGTTCGGCGACACCACCCTCTACAAGCAGGAGTACATCGAGCCCGGCAAGCAGGTGCTGAACGGCAAGGAGGCCCTGTGGTACGGCCGCAGCCGGTACCAGGCCGACGACTACATCCGCATGGGACGCCAGAAGTGCCTCATGTCGTACATGGCCGCGCAGCTCAGCCCGCAGAAGGTCGTGTTCAACGCCCAGGAGATCGCGTCCTCGAGCAAGCAGCTGCTGCGCACAAACTTGCCGGGCAAGGAGCTCGGCCAGTTCGCCGACCTCGCACTGAAGTCGCGCGGCAAGCAGATCTCGACCGTCTCGCTCGTGCCGCCCCGGGTGAATGTGGTCACGCCCGACTTCGACAAGATCCACCGGATGATCAAGAAAGCTATCGCCAAGTCCGAGGCCATCGGGGATTCGGCCGGGCCGACCGACGACGAAGCAGATCCATCGCCCAGCCGGGACCCGCGCCAGAATCCCGGCAAGGTCGGTGAGGGCAACGATCCGCGCGAGGCCAACTCCACCGACGACCTCGCCGACACGTGCTAGCCCTCTAGCCCTACTTCATCGACTCCTCGTACGCCTCGATGACCTCGTCCGGCTCGCCGTCCATCATCAAGACGCCCTTGTTGATCCAGATCACCCGGTTGCAGGTGTCGCGGATCGACTGCATGGAATGGCTCACCAGGAAGACGGTGCCGGCGTTGTCGCGGATGTGACGGATGCGGGCCTCGCTTCGGTTGCGGAACGTCTTGTCGCCCACTGCGAGGGCCTCGTCGACGATGAGGATGTCGTGCTCGCGGGCCGTGGCGATGGCGAACTTCAGCCGCGCGGTCATGCCCGAGGAGTAGGTGCGCATCGGGAGCTCGATGAACTCGCGGATGCCGGCGAAGTCGACGATCTCGTCGAACCGGGCCTCGATCTCGTCGAGCGTGAGCCCGAGGGCCAAGCCGCCGAGGATGACGTTGCGCTCCCCGGACAGGTCGCGGATGAGCGCCGCACCCACGCCGAGCATGCTCGGGCGCGACGAGGCATAGATCGCACCCTGTGACGTGGGCGTGAGCCCGACGATGGCCCGCATCAGCGTCGACTTGCCGGAGCCGTTCGAGCCGATGACGCCCACGCTGTCGCTCTCGTAGGCGGTGAAGGAGACACCCTTCAGGGCGTGCACGGTGCGGGTGCTGCGTCTTCGCTGTGCCAGCTTGCGGGCCGTTTCGTTGGCCGAGGCCCGCTTGCCGGTGGCGAGCACCTTGTACTCGACGTGGACGTCGTCGACGACGACAGCGGGCCGGCGGTCGTCAGTCGGTGCGGCCATAGCGCTCCTCGGCGGCCCAGAAGTACACGGAGCCGATGATCAGGGCGGCGAACGACCATGCTGCGCCGTAGGCCCAGTACTGGGTCTCCATGACGTAGTCCGGGCCAGTCAGCATGATGCTGCGCGCCAGGTCGAGGAACTCGTGGATGGGCTGCCCGTCGGCGATCTTCATGATCGTCTCGTTCTCGCCGAACCGTCGCTCGACGCTGAAGAAGATGCCGGACGTGTAAAAGAAGAACCGCGAGACGAACGGCAGCAGCTGGGTGAGGTCGCGGAAGTGCACGGTCAGCCGGGCGGTAATGAGTGTCAGCCCGGCGTTGAAAACCGTGAACAGCACGATGAGCGGGATCAGCAACAGCCAGTCCCATAGCGGCTGATTGCCGAAGGCCAGGACCAGGATGATCATGATCACGACCATCGGGACGAACTGCAGCAGCCGCTGGGTCACCAGTGCGAGCGGCAGGGACATGCGGGGAAAGCTCAGGCTCTGCACCAGGTTGGCGTTGCTGGTGATCGACTTTGCACCCGACGTGAAGCAGCTGGAGAAGTACTCGAACAGGAACACGCCGATGACGAGGAACAGGATGAACTGATCCGGCCGGCCCCTCGGGCCGATGAGGATGCCGAAGATCGTGCCGTAGACGGCGGCGCTGATGAGCGGCTTGAGCACGACCCAGGCCATCCCCAGCCGGTTGCGACCGTTCTCGGCCTCGATGCGGTACCGCGCGAGGGAGTAGATGAAGGCGCGCCGCCGCCAGACGTCGACGAGATAGGCGCCGATCGGAGGGCGTCCGCCCACCTTGTGCAGGCCTTCGCGCGCCGCGTACTCGGCGAGACTCATCCGTTCGTGGCCCTCTCGTGCGGGTGGCCGGGCTGACCGGATGAGTCTAGTAGACGCCTCACGTGGCCCGAGCCCGCTCCTGCTCGGCGAGACGCCCGATCTTCTCGTCCGAGGCGTTGGCGACGAGCACCAGAGACCCGCCTCCGAGACCGGCTGCCACCAGCAGGTCGACGTCACGGCTCAGCGGCCCGGGGCCGACGAGCAGCCGCTCGTCCGACGGCTCGGTCGCGGCGGTCAGCTCGGCATGGGTCGCGCGGCGGCCGTCGACGTCGAGTGCCAGGGTGTCCGGGCCGGGAGGATCGAACGGGACGAACACGTCGCCGTGCGGAGGGACCTCGGCACCGATGTCGAGGAAGCCTGCCGGCGGATCGGCGAATCGTCCGCCGAGCGGGCGCAGGGACGCTGCCACCCGCACCGGTTCGTCGGCCACCAGCTCGGGCCCGCTCAGGCCGATGTCGGCGTCTGCGTCGACCACGACGGCGCCGACCGA
>Ga0299913_10005891_pt1 | contig 10544 bp, 11 predicted proteins | sample RVTome_9_FD_201360 | JGI IMG/M metagenome (GOLD analysis project Ga0299913, IMG submission 201360) | Soil microbial communities from uranium-contaminated site in the Upper Colorado River Basin, Wyoming, United States - RVT155D38 (version 2) ... | reverse complement strand
AAGAACACGACCACGGCACGCCTCTCCGACCACTCTTTCGAGCGACCATAAAGGAGATCGCCCGAGCGCGGGTGGATGGCCCGTGGCCTGGGGCTCGGCCCCAGGTGGCACTAGAAGCCGAGGTCGCCGTCGAGCCCGTCACTGCGGCGGTAGGTGCCGCTGCGCCCGCCGGTCTTCTCCCACAGGGTGACGTCGCCGATCGTCATGGCGCGATCGGACGACTTGCACATGTCGTAGATCGTCAGGCACGCGATCGAGCAGGCGGTGAGGGCCTCCATCTCGACGCCGGTGCGGTCGACGGTCTCGACGTGCGCCTCGACCTCGATGTAGTCGTCCTCGATGCGGAAGTTCACCAGCACCGAGCCCACCAGCAACGGATGGCACAGGGGGATCAGCTCGGGCGTGCGCTTGGCCGCCTGGATGCCCGCCACGCGGGCCACCGCGAGCACGTCACCCTTGTTGATGGCCCCCCGGGCGACCAGCGACGTCGTCTCGGACTTCATGTGCACCCGACCCCGGGCCACCGCCCGGCGGTGGGTCGGCTCCTTGGGCGTGACGTCGACCATGCGGGCCCGGCCGAGGGGATCGAGATGGGTGAGTCCGCGGTCAGACATGGCCAAAGACTAGACGCCGCGGCCGGGGCGGGGACGAGCCGGGCGGGTCAGCCGCCGATCTGGCTCATGCTGCGCCGGGGGCGCACGAATGCAACCTGGCCGATCATGTGGCCGGCCCACTTGTCCGCCACGCAGCCCTGCACGGCCCGGGCGATCTCGTCGTCACCAGCACCGCCCCGCACGAGCGCCCGCAGGTCGACCTCGTCGACCGCGAACAGGCACGAGCGGAGCTGGCCCTCGGCGGTGAGCCGGATGCGGTCGCACGAGTCGCAGAACGGACGGGTCACCGACGGGATGACGCCGACCTCGCCCCGCCCGTCGCGGTAGACGAACCGCTCGGCGGGCTGGTGGCCCCGGGCGACGGGCTCGACCGGGTACACGGCGTCGATCGCCGCCACGATCTCGGCCTGGCTCACGACGGCGTCGGAGCGCCACGTCTCATCGGCGTCGAGCGGCATCCACTCGATGAAGCGCACGGTGACCCCCCGCTCGCGCCCGAAGCTGGCCAGGTCGACGACCTCGTCGTCGTTGACGCCCCGCATGACCACGGCGTTGACCTTCACCGGGTCGAGACCCGCCTCGACCGCGGCCTCGATGCCCTCGAGCACGTGGTCGAGCTCGTCGCGGCGGGTCAGGGCGACGAAGCGGTCGCGGCGCAGCGTGTCGAGCGAGACGTTCACCCGGCGCAGGCCGGCGGTCACGAGGTCGGCAGCCACCGAGCGCAGCGTGGCACCGTTGGTGGTGAGCGCGACGTCGACCGGCCGACCGTCGCCCGTGTGCAGCGCGGCGACCTTGCCCACCAGCACCGGCAGGTGGGCCCGCACCGTGGGCTCGCCGCCGGTGAGCCGGATGCTGTCGACCCCGAACCGCTCGACGCACACCCGGGCGATGCGCTCGATCTCCTCGAACGTCAGGACCTCGGATCGGGGGAGCCAGTCCATGCCCTCGGCGGGCATGCAGTAGGTGCACCGGAAGTTGCACCGGTCGGTGACCGAGACGCGCAGGTCACGGTGCACCCGGCCGTAGCCGTCGACGAGGGGCTCGGTCATCGACGACCAGCCTACGAGGGCGACGCCGCGGTCGGCGGTTCGGCCAGCAGTACCACCTCGACGGGCTCGCCGGCGCCCACCCCGTCGCCGTCGGGCAGCACGGCCAGGCCGTCGGCCCGGGCCATGGCGCCGAGCTGGTGCGACCCCTGGCCCCCGGACGACCGCACATGCAGCTCGCCGGCCGGCGACACCGTGGTGACGACCCGCACGAAGTGGATCTTGCCGTCGGGCCGCCGGGCCAGCGGCTCGGCCGCCACCGCCCGGTAGCGGGGCAGGTGCAGCCGCGCGTCGGGATGGCCGGCCAGGCGGCGCAGCCCGGCCCGGGCGAACAGGGCGAAGCTGACCATCGACGACACCGGGTTGCCCGGCAGGCCGAAGACCGGCACGGGCCGGCCGGCCGGGCCGGGGACGAGGCCGAACGCCAGCGGCTTGGCCGGCCGGATCGCCACCTGCATCCAGCGCATGTCGCCGATGCGGTCGAGGACGACCCTGACCAGGTCGATGTCGCCCATCGACACGCCACCGCTCGACAGCACGGCATCGCAGGTCGCCGCGCCCCGCTCGATGGCCCCGGCGATGCCCGGCTCGTCGTCGGCCACCCGGCCGAGATCGACCGGCTCGAAGCCGGCCTGGGCCACGAGTGCCAGCAAGGTAGGGCGGTTGCTGTCGCGGATCTGGCCGGGCTGGAGGGGCGCGGGGCCGGTCACCAGCTCGTCGCCGGTGGACAGCACGCCGACCCGGGGGCGGGGGTGGGCGACCACCTCGGCCACGCCCAGCGAGGCCAGCACGCCGAGGCGGGCCGGGGTGACCTCGTCACCGGTGCCGAACACCCGCTCGCCCGGCTTCAGGTCCTCGCCCGCCGCGCGCAGGTGGGTGCCGGGCTCCACCGCGACCTGGATCCGCACCGACCGCCGGCCGTCGAGCGGCTCGGTGCGCTCGACCATGACAACCGCGTCGGCCCCCTCGGGCACGGGCGCGCCGGTGAAGATGCGCATCGCCTCGCCGGCGGCCAGCGGGCGGTCGGCCGGGTGCCCGGCGGCCACCTCGCCGGCGACCGGCAGCACGACCGGGGCACCGGCGGTGTCGGCGGCCCGCACCGCGTAGCCGTCCATGGCGGTGTTGACGAAGGGGGGCACGGCCTCGGCCGCCACGACGTCGCCCGCCAGCACCAGACCGGCGGCCGACAGCGCGGGCACCGGGCCCGGCACGAGCGGCTCGCAGCGGGCGAGGACGTGCGCGAGGGCCTCGTCGAGGGGGATCACCCGGCCACCCTACGACGGCCGTGCCGCCGCGGGAGCGGCGTGCCCCCGGCGCGGGCCGCCGGGGCCCGCCGTCAGACGATGCCGCGCTGGCGGACCAGGTCGGCCAGGAAGGCCCGGAACTCGGGCCCGAGGTCGTCGCGGTCGAGCGCCAGCTCGACGGTGGCCCGCAGGTAGTCGAGCTTCTTGCCGATGTCGAAGCGGCCCTCGTCGAACACGAACCCGTAGACGGGCTGCTCGTTCAGCAGGATGGCGATGGCGTCGGTGAGCTGGATCTCGCCGCCCACGCCCGGCTTGGTGCGGTCGATGGCGTCGAAGATCTCGGACGTGAACAGGTAGCGGCCCATGACCGCCAGGTCGGAGGGCGCGTCCTCGGGGCTCGGCTTCTCGACGATGCCCCGGAGGCGCACGAGGTCGGGCTGGTCGGTGGGCTCGGGATCGGCGCACCCGTACGACGACATCTCCTCGAGCGGGAACGACTTGAACGCCACCACCGAGGCCCCGGTGCGCTCGTGCACGCCGATCATGTCCTCGAGCACCGTCGAGCGCTCGTCCATGATGTCGTCGCCGAGCATGACGATGAACGGCTCGTCGCCCACGTGCTTGCGCGTCACCGAAACGGCGTGGCCGAGCCCGAGCGCCTCGCCCTGGCGCACGTAGTGGATGTCGGCCAGGTCGGCAAGGCCCCGCATCTCGGTGAGCAGGTCGTGCTTGCCGGACGCCTCGAGCGCCACCTCGAGCTCGATCGACCGGTCGAAGTGGTCCTCGAGGCTGCGCTTGCCCCGCCCCGTGATGATGAGGATGTCGTCGATGCCGGCCCGCACCGCCTCCTCCACCACGTACTGGATGGCGGGCTTGTCGACCACGGGCAGCATCTCCTTGGGCTGCGCCTTGGTGGCCGGCAGGAAGCGGGTGCCGAGCCCCGCCGCCGGAATGACTGCCTTGCGCACACCGTCAGTCACCGACGGTTCACCTCCTGTCGTGTCGGGTCTTGCCGCTGCCCGGAGCGACCGCATCCGGCGCCGCGCGCCGGCCCGACCCGCACCGTAGCCAGGACGCAACCAGGGGTGCCCGGTGCGTCGGCCCGTCATCCCCGGAGCGGTGGTGCGCCGGCCGCCCGATCGCTACGACCCCGAACCCCACAGCGACGGTCGGAACGGCACCGGGTGCCGCGCCCACGGCTGGTCGCGGTCGAGGACCGACTGGACGGCCAGCCAGCCGAGGGCCAGCGTGCCGGCGAGGCCGGCGTACTCGAGACTGCCATCCCACACGGGGTCGTAGCCGTCGCCACCTGCGATCGCCACGCCGATGACGGCGAGGGCGGGCAACGACCAGACGGCCGGCACGACCGCCCGGAGCACGCGCAGTCGGCCCGCCGCCTGATCGTCGCCGGTGGCGGAGGCTCGGTGCCCGAGCGCCCGGATGAGCAGCCAGAGCGCGACGCCGCCGGCCGCGAAGGCGGCGCCGATGACGAGAGCCCGCGCGTCGGATACGTGCGACCAGCGCTGCTCCACCGAGTAGTCGACCGCCGAGCCGATCTCGCCCACCTCGCCGTCGACGACCCCACCTGTCAGCGGGTCGACGCGCACGTACCGGTAGGGCAGGGCGGACTCCGCCAGGCTGGCGACCCCGGCGACGGCGGCGACCAGCGCGGCGGGCCGCAGCGCCAGGGCCCACGCCCCGAGCGCGACCAGCGCCCAGCCCACGGGATCGGGGAGCAGGTCGGGGAGGTCGGTGCGGAAGTCGAGCGAGACGAGCGCGAGACCCGCGGCCACGAACGAGAGGGGGCGCCGCACCCCGACATCCATGCGGTGAGGGTAGTCCCCGCCGCCTGCACCGCAAGGGCTACGAGCCGGCGCCGAGGCGGGGCTCGGTGCCCCGGGCCAGGCGGACGATGTTGGCGCGGTGGCGGGCGACGATCAGCGCGGCGCACACCGCCACGCCCGCCACCTCGAGGGGCGGCGCGCCCCGGAACGCCAGCCCCAGGGGCAGCGTCGACACGGCGGCGATCGACCCCAGCGACGCCTTGCGGTAGATCGCGACCGTGAGGCCGAACACCAGGGCGGCCGCGGCGGCGGCACCCGGGTAGAGCACGAGCGCCATGCCGGCGAACGTGGCGACACCCTTGCCACCCCGGAACCGGCGGGTGGCGGGCAGCACGTGGCCGATGACCGCCGCCACGCCGCAGGCCACGCCGAGGCCGTGGCCGCCAGCGGCCCAGCCTGCGGCCGCGGCCGCCGCGCCCTTGGCGAGGTCGCCGGCGAGCGTGACGGCGCCGGCCACCGTGCCCGAGGTGCGCAGCACGTTGGTGGCCCCGGGGTTGCCCGACCCCGCCTGCGTCGGGTCGACGCCCCGGCGGCGGGTCACCAGCAGTGCGGTGGGGAAGGTGCCGACCAGGTAGGCGGCGATCACGAGCAAGGCTGCGCCCACGGGTGCGAGAGTGGCGACGATCACGACCCGGCGATGGTACGGCGGATGGGCCGCCCCGGCATCGAGCGGGTACGCTTTGGCACTCGCACACCGCGACTGCTAACTCCCCCGCAGGGGACGCCTACCCCGGAGCCGACATGCCGACGTACGAATATCGCTGCAAGGACTGCGGAGAGCAGCTCGAGGTCGTACAGTCCTTCTCCGACGACCCCCTGACCCAGTGCCCCCGGTGCTCCGGCACGCTGCGCAAGGTCTTCTACACGCCGGGCATCTCGTTCAAGGGCAGCGGCTTCTACAAGACCGACAGCCGGTCGTCGTCCGGGTCGGGCTCGTCGGCGTCCTCGTCGTCCGACTCGTCGTCCGACGGCGGGTCGTCGTCCTCGTCGTCATCGTCCTCCGACGGCGTCTCGTCCGACACGTCCTCCTCGACGTCGTCGTCCTCGTCGTCGTCCACCGCCGAGGCCGCCGCGAAGTGACCATGGCCGGGGGGTTCGAGCCGGCGGACGGCGAGCGCCTCGCCGACGTCGGGGTCTACGGCGGGTCGGGCTTCTACTCCTTCCTCGACGACGTCGACGAGGTCACGGTCGACACGCCCTACGGGCCGCCGGCGGCGCCGGTCACGATCGGCGTGGTCGCCGGGCGCCGGGTGGCGTTCCTGCCCCGCCACGGGCGCGACCACTCGCTGCCGCCCCACCGGGTGCCGTACAGGGCCAACGCCTGGGCCATGCGGGCGCTCGGCGTGCGCGCGCTGTTCGGGCCGTGCGCCTCCGGCTCCCTGCGGCCCGACATGCGCCCCGGCGACTTCGTCGTGGTCGACCAGATCGTCGACCGCACCCACGGCCGCGAGGTGACGTTCCACGACGGGCCGGGCAGCCCGCCCGAGCTCGCCCCGGTCGAGCACGTGAGCTTCGCCGACCCCTACGACGAGCGTCTCCGCGCCGTGGCCGTCGAGGCCTGCCGGGACGAGGGGGTACCCGTGCACGAGAGCGGCACGGTCGTGGTCATCCCCGGGCCCCGGTTCTCGACCCGGGCCGAGTCGCGCTGGTACGCGGCTCAGGGCTGGCACGTGATCAACATGACGCAGATGCCCGAGGCGGTCCTCGCGGTCGAGGCCGGCATCCCCTACGCCGCGGTGGCGCTCATCACCGATTACGACGCCGGCCTCGAGGGCGTCCCCGGCGTCGAGCCCGTCACCATGGCGCAGGTGTTCGCCTTCCTCGAGCAGAACGCCGAGGTGGCGCGCAAGGTGCTGATCCGGGCCGTCGAGGCGCTGCCCGACGACCTGCTCGCCGGCTGACGACGCCGCGGGCCGGAGCGCCGCCATCCCGAGACGGCCGGCGTCCGGCGGTGCGCTAGCGTTCCCGGCCGGCTTCCCCCGCCGATCCCCCAGTCGCGGAGGCAGCCGTGTCCCCCACCCCGATCGTCCTCACCGTGCGCGCCCGGCGCGCGCTCGCCCGCCCCGCGGTGCGCCGCCTCTGCGTCGCCGCCCTGGCCCTCGCCACGACCCTCGCAGTCGCCGCACTGGTCGGGTCCGCGTCCGGTGCCGGCGAGCGATGGGGAGCGCCGCGGCCGGTTGCCGTGGCCACCCGCGACCTCGCGCCCGGCGACGTGGTCGACGGCGCCGCCGCCGAGGTGCGCGACCTGCCAGGCGCCGCCGTGGCGCCGGCGGCGCTGGCCCGGGTGCCCGAGGGCGCGGTGGTGCGCCAGGCGATCGCCGCTGGCGAGCCCCTCGTGCCCGCCCGGCTCGCCCCCCACGGTCTTAGCGGCGCCGCCGCCCTGGTGCCACCCGGGGCGCGGGCACTGGCGGTGCCGCTCGGGCCGGCGGGGTCGCCACCGCTGGCGGCCGGCGACCTGGTCGACGTGCTGGCGCTGCTGCCGCCCGGCGGGGCGGGATCGGGCACCGACCCCGCGTTCCCGCTGGTCGAACGGGCGGCCGTGGTCGACGTCGGCGAGCGGGCGGTGACGGTGGCGGTGCCCGAGCGCGACGCGACGCGGGTCGCCTGGGCCCTCAGCCACGGCGCCGTCGTGCTCGCCCTCGCGGGCGGTTGACGCCCTCGCCGGCGGCGACGGCGCGTCCGGCGGCACCTCAGCGGAGGGGCGTGGCCAGCACCATCAGGATCGACACGCCCACCACCAGCCGGTAGAGCACGAACGGGGCGAACGACCGCGTGCGGATGAGCTTGAGCGTGCCCCACACGGCGATGTAGCCGGTGATGCCCGAGGCCACGATGCCCCAGGCGAACGGCGCCAGGTACTCGCTGGGCACGCCGCCCTCGCCCTGCACGTCGAACCACTTGAAGATCACGGCGCCGGCGGTGATGGGCAGGCTCATCAGGAACGCGAACCGGGCGGCGCCGTCGCGACCCAGCCCGAGGAAGCGCCCGACGGTGATGGTCACGCCCGACCGCGACACGCCCGGCTGCAGCGCGATCGCCTGGCCGACACCCATCGCCAGGGCGTCGGTCAGGCTCACCTCGTCGATCGTGCGCTTGCCCCGGGTGCCGTCGGCCAGGGCCAGCAGCAGGCCGCCCACGATGAGCATCGTGGCGATCAGCCAGATCTGCCCGGTGTTGCGCTCGATCGTGTCGGCCAGCAGGGCGCCGGTGATCGCCGCGGGCACCGACGAGACCACGATGAACCACCCGAGACGACCGTTCGCGGTGCGCGGCTCGGTGAACGCGGCGCGGGTGATGCGGACGATGTCGCGGCGGAAGTACGAGAGCGCACCGACCAGCGTGCCCACGTGCAGGGCCACGTCGAACGTCTTCGCCAGCGACTCGTTGCCGGCGAAGTCGTCCCACCCGAACAGCCAGGGCACCAGGATGAGGTGGCCGGACGACGAGATGGGCAGGTATTCGGAGAGCCCCTGGGTGATGCCCAGGATGATGGCGTGGAGGATCGACACGGCCCCGTCGTTATCGGTCGTCTCGGTGGCCGGTCGCCACCGGTGAGCCATGCATGCTCACCGACCGGCGGGGTGCCCCGCAACCCCGAACGCTCGGCGTGCCCTGCGGGCGCTGCCGGTGACCCGGTGCGCCGACCGGGGATCAGGCGCCGCTGAGGGTGACGCCGGGCACGACCAGCGCCACGGCGCCGGTGCCGCCGGGCGTCCACTCGCGCTCGCCGCCGACGGCGGAAACGTCGAGCAGCAGCCGCTGGAGGGTCGACGCCGCCGTCGCCTCGCGGATCGGCTCGGCGCGGGCACCGCCCCGCAGCATCACGCCCTCGACACCCACCGAGAAGTCGCCGGACACCGGGTTGACGCCCGAGTGCAGGCCGGTCATCGACTGCACCAGCACCCCGTGGTCGACGTCGGCGATCAGGTCGTCGAGCGTGCCCTGCCCGGGGGCGACGGCCAGCGCCTGCGCGCCCACGCCGGGGGTCGAGCGGTACCCCCGCACAGCCGAGGCGGTCGAGGGCACCCCGGCACGCCGGCCCGTCATGGTGTTGTGCAGGAAGCCCCGCAGCACGCCGCCCTCGACGAGCGGCACCCGGCGGGTGGCCAGTCCCTCGCCGTCGTGGCTGTCGGCCCCCAGCGACTCGGGGTCGGTCGGGTCGTCGACCAGCGTGAGCAGCGGCGAGGCGATCTGCTCGCCCACCCGGTCGGCGAAGGGCGAGCGGCCCTTGAGCACGGCCTCGCCGTTCAGCGTGCCGGCCACGACGCCGAGGAGGATCGCCGCCATGCGCGGCTCGAGCACGAGCGTGACGGTGCCGCTGGCCGGCTGCACGGCACCGAGCAGCCCGGTGGCGCGGTCGGCCGCGTCGCCGGCCGCCTCGGCGAGGTCGACGTCGCCGGGCCCGCGGCCCACCGACACGCCGTAGCCGATCTTGGTCTCGCCGCCGTCCTCGGCCAGGGCCTGGGCCGACAGGTGGCAGTACGTCGACCGCCCGGCGACCGCGATGCCGGTCGAGGTGACGACCGCGCCGACGCCCGATCCGTCGCCCCACTGCGCCACCCGCACGCCGACGACGCGCCGGTCGTGGGCCCGGACGGCCCGCTCGAGCTCGAGCGCCAGGTCGACCTTGCGCTCGGTGGGCATGGCCGCGAGCTCGTTGCGCCACAGGTCGACGTCGGGCGGCTCGACCCCGTCGGGCTCGGCCAAGCCTACCCACGGCTCGGGCTCGGCGTAGGCCGCGTTGTCGCGGGCTTCGGCCAGGACGTCCGCGACGACCGCGGGATCGAGCGAGCCCGCGTAGGCGAAGCCCTGGCGGCCGCCCTGCACCACCCGCACGCCCATGCCGGCGGTGGTCGCCTGGGTGAGCGACTCGATGTCGCCGCCGTGGACGCGCACGCTCGTCGACGACGAGCTGCCCACGAACGCCTCGACCTGCTCGCCGCCGCGGGCCTCGGCCGCCACCTTGGCGGCCACGCCCAGCAGCTCGTCCTCGCCGGGATGACCTGCGGCGGTCATGCGCCCGACACCGCCACGTCGGCGACCACCAGGGTGAGGCCCGCCGCGCTCATCGGCAGCCAGGTCAGGTCGGCGCCCACCGCCACGACGTCTCGCAGCAGTCGCTGGAGGGTCGACGCGATGGTGAACTCGCGCAGCGGCTCGGCCACCTCGCCGCCGCGGATGCGCCGGCCCTCCGCACCGGTGGACAGATCGCCGGAGGTCGGGTTGACCCCCGAGTGCAGACCCGACACCTCGTGTACCAGCACGCCGCCGTCGACCCCCGCGACCAGTGCAGCGGCGTCGAGGTCGCCCGGCGCCGGCGCCACGGCCCGGCAGCCGGCGCCCGGCGTGGTCTTGAACCCGCCCCGCACCGCCGAGCCGGTCGACGACGACCCCATCCGCCGAGCGGTCCAGGTCGAGTGGGCGAACCCCTGCAGCACCCCGCCGCTGACGAGCGGGACGGGCCGGGTGGCCACGCCCTCGTCGTCGACCGGCGTCGCACCCCACGACCGGCCGTCGGTCGGGTCCTCGACGAGCGTGACCAGGGGGGAGGCGACCTGCTCGCCCACCCTGTCGGCGAACAGCGAGCGGCCCTTGACGACCTCGTCGGCCGCGAGCGTGTCGGCCACGAGGCCGACGAGCTGCGCGGTCACCCACGGGTCGAGCACCACAGTGAGCCGGCCCGACGGCGGCTGGGCCGCGCCGAGCATGCGCACCGCCCGGTCGGCGGCGTCGCGGGCCGCGCCCGCGACGTCGAGCTCATCGATGCTGCGGCCGAGGGAGAAGCCGAACCCGGTC
>Ga0299913_10005890_pt1 | contig 10546 bp, 10 predicted proteins | sample RVTome_9_FD_201360 | JGI IMG/M metagenome (GOLD analysis project Ga0299913, IMG submission 201360) | Soil microbial communities from uranium-contaminated site in the Upper Colorado River Basin, Wyoming, United States - RVT155D38 (version 2) ... | reverse complement strand
GACGACTGGGACGAGGATCTGGCCGGTGCCCTGGCAACCCAGATTGGTCTCGAGCTGACCGAGGAGCACCTGGCGGTCATCAGGTTCCTGCGCCAGGACTTCCAGGAAAAGGGCGAGACGGCCACGCTGCGCCGAGTGTCGACTCTCGGAGGCTTTCCGACCAAGCGACTGTTCGAGCTCTTCCCCAAGAAGCCGGCCAAGAAGATGGCCTACGTCGCCGGACTGCCCAAGCCACACGGCTGCGTATGAGCCTCGGATGACACCCGGCCCGACCTCGAAGGAGTTCCGATGACCATCACGGACACAGCCACCGTCGTGCCCTCGTTCGGCGAGGTGCAGACCGACCGCAAGCTCGCCATCATCTGCTCAAAGGGAAACCTGGACATGGCCTACCCCGGGTTGATCCTGGCTAACGCCGCGCTCGGCGAAGGCGTCGAGACCCATCTGTTCTTCACGTTCTGGGGCTTCGAGCTGATCAACAAGAAGACCATGGGTGACCTGAAGTTCACCATGCTGGGCAATACGGCGACGCACATGCCCCAGGGCCTCGGCGGACTGCCGTGGATGACCTCCATCGCTACCAGGCAGCTGAAGAAGTCGATCGCGGCGCTCGGCGTGCCGGAGGTCCCGGAGTTCCTCGAGCAGATCGTCGACTCCGGCGGGCACCTGTGGGCCTGCCGCATGTCCGCCGACATGAATCACCTCACGATGGATGACCTCTACGGAGGTGTCGAGGCGATCATCAGTGCCGCGGATTTCATCGAGAAGACCGACGGCGCACAGATCCTCTTCATCTGAGCCGGCTATCCGTTAGGAGGGCGGGGACGTGATGAACTCCTTGATGGTGCGGCCGCTCGGAGGCGATCGTTACGCCGTGCAGGTGCGTGGACACGAGCTGATCGTCGATCAGCCGACGGACACGGGTGGCACCGACATCGGACCAACCCCGGTCGAGCTCTTCGCCGCCAGCCTCGCATCCTGCGTGGCGCACTACGCCGGTGGCTTCCTGGCCCGTCATCACGTCTGCCGCGAGGGACTGCGAGTCGACATGACGTGGCAGATGTCGGCGGGTCGCCCGGCGCGAGTGGCAAGCTTCGGGCTGCAGATCACGCCACCACCGGCACTGCCGCGTGAACGGCTACCCGCTCTGCTCGCCGTAGCCCGGGCATGTACGGTCCACAACTCGCTCGAACGAGGTCCGGACGTGTGCATTGAGATCGCCCCGGCGTAGCGGGCATATTCCTTCCTCCGGTGGAGCGCCTCGGACTGGACTCGTGCCGAGCCCCGACGAACATCGCCTATCGGCAGGCGTGGTGGTCTCTCGCGCTCTCGAGCAGGCGTTCTCGGCCCGATTTCGTCCAGACGTCCTCGTGGGTCGGGACCAAAGGCAGGTTCGCTGTCCGGAGCTTCCCGTTAGCGTCTGAGTTGCCGAATGATGAGAGGTGCCGATGACGGTCGCCAAGCCGGACATGGTGGCCTGCGTCGCCTTGCTGCCTCAGCCACCGGGGCGGCAGCCCAGCGCGTGACCGAAAGGAACATCGCCATGAGTGACACCGGAGCCGCATCGACCCTGCAGCAGCTGAGTACCGAGGACTGCTACCGATTGCTGAGCACTCACGCAATAGGGCGCCTGGGCGTGAACTCGGATAGATATCCGCTGATCTTTCCGGTGAACTACGCGATGGACGGCGACGTGGTCGTTATACGGACGAACGCTGGCCTCAAGTTGACGGCTGCGGACCATGCGAACGTTTCCTTCGAGGTGGATGACATCGATCCGATTCGCCGGGTTGGCTGGAGCGTCTTGGTCCGGGGACTGTCAGAGGAGATCACGAGCGAGCACCGGGATGAGCTGCTCGAGCGCACCAAGGCGGCCGGCGTCGAGCCATGGGCACCTGGCGAACGCGGGCACTGGGTTCGGATCATCCCCCACCTGGTGACCGGCCGAGTCATCGTCCCTGGTGAACTGCCCCCGGCATTCGAGCCGCATGGCTACCTGTAGCCGCCTGTAGCACCTTGACGTCGTCATCGGGAGAAGCGTGGTTCACGTCGGACTTCCTGGACAGGTCGCCGAGGCGCCGCGGGCACAGGACGGCCGTAACCGAGGCGCAGGATCATGTGTGCGTGGCCGATGCCGGTGAGAGGGTTCCGCACCTGCCATCTGAGGTCATCCTGCTCGAGGGGCTGGTTCATGAACGACGCCGAGATCCCAGCCGCAGTCGCTTCGAGGAGCATGCGTTCGAGGGCCTGGCCGGCCCGGACCCAGTCAACCGGTGTGTCGGAGGTTGTCGACAGCACCGCGAGCGTCGGGGCTATTTCGAACGCCGCGTGGTCTCGCGGGGCGCCGGCAGGGCGGAGGTCGCGGAAGGGTGTGCCCAACCGGGTCGGCTGCGGACCGAGTGACTCGGACGGGATGCCAGCCTTCGTTTCTTCACGCTCCTCACCCACCCATCGGGCTCGCTCGTCGATGCGAGACGGCTGGGCCCGCTCAACGATGTCCGCGTCGCGAAGGAGCTCGACGATTCGTGCGACCTCAGCGGGATCGTCGAAGACGCTCAGGACTGCTCCTTCCGTACGTGCCGCCTCGCTCAGCGACGCCAACACCCACTGGGGCAGGTGTCGGTCCTGGAAGGGACGTCGGTTGGTCCGGCGTGCCAACAGCGCTTTGTAGAAACGGCCCAGATCAGCCCGCTGCCGCTTGTCGACGTCGATTGTGGCGACCAGCGTGGGGTCGTTTGGGTCTGGCATCAGCCGTGGTCGAGGATGGAACCCCAGGTGCGCGATAGCGACCCGAAGATTGAACACCGCGGCGCCGCAGCTGATCAGCAAGGAGCGACCGGTGGGGTCCGAGTCGCGCAGTTGTCGCGACGCGTCGGCGTATACCTCCACGTGATTCGATCCCACGGCGAACTGCCAGGGCTGAGAGTTGTGCAGTGACGGAGCGAGGCCACCCGCGCGTAGCAGCATGTCGACGTGCTCGGGTTGGATGACTGGGTCGAGCGCGCGAACGGTCATAGGTACCTCCCTGCTCGGTCTCGCTCCAGGGTCGGATCATGGGTGACAGAGTGCTAGGGCCGAACGGCCCCCATCTCGTGATGAGGTGTGGACTAGCTGCCGAGGAGCGCGGAAAGCACGCCGCGCTCGATCTCCAGGTCCTCCCGGGCAGCGACCACCAGCGTCCGCACGGGGCTGCTGGAAGAACTGATGTCCGCGTCGCCGCGAGCCTTCTCGTTGAGATCGCCGACGAGCTCCACGCCGAGATGGGCCAGCTTCCGAGCCGCGGAGGCCCGGACCGCAGATGCGTTCTCGCCGACCCCGCCGGTGAAGACCAGGACGTCCAGCCCGCCCAACGTGGCCGTCATGGCGGCGACGCCGGCGACCAACCTGTGCACGTAGACGTCGATGGCCAGGTTCGCCGCCGCTTCGCCCCGTTCGGCCCGCGGGAGAAGCGCCCGCATGTCAGCGTCCGCGCCCAGTGCCAGCAGCCCGGATTCGTGCTCCAGCGCGGCTGCCACCTCAGCTGCAGATAGTCCGCCGTGCTCCTGCAGCCAGAGCACGAGCCCGGGATCGACCGACCCCGATCTGGTCGCCATCACCAAGCCTTCCAGCGGTGTGAACCCCATCGTGGTGTCGACCGAGCGACCGTCAGCCACTGCACAGAGCGAAGCACCCGCACCCAAGTGGCACACAACCACGCGAAGCCCGGCCGCAGGTTGCCCGACGATCTCCGCGGCGCGACGGGAGGCGTAAGCGTGCGACAGGCCATGGAAACCGAATCGGCGGAGATTCCACCGCGAGCGCCATTCCGCCGGGATGGCGTAGGTGTACGCGACCTCCGACAGAGTGGCGTGGAAGGCGGTGTCGAAGCAGGCCACTGTCGGCAGACCGGGTCGTGCCGTGGCGACAGCGTCGATGCCCGCCAGCGACTTGGGCTGGTGCAGGGGAGCCAGATTGGTCAGGCGCCGCAAAGTCGTCAGGACACCGGCGTCCAGAACGGTCGGTTCGGTGAAGGCGGTTCCTCCATGCACGACTCGGTGGCCGACCGTGTCGACCTCCGTGGCGTTCAGGAATGCAACGAGCTCGTCCTGGTCGAATCCGTCCCGGTCAGCGGGTATGTCGTGCTTCGCCAGGCTCGTGCCATCCTCCATCACGTTCATTTTGAGGCTGCTGGAGCCGGCATTGACGACGAGGACCCGCACGGCAGTCCGTTACGACCGGGCGTCGTCGTCGGGCGCCTGCCAGCTCCCCACGTCTGGCATGTCCTCGCCGTGCTCGCGGGTGTATGCCCGGTGACGTAGCCGGGAGTCGACCATCTCCTGACGCAGCGACGCGGCGCGCGAACCCAGGCCCGGCACCCGGTCGATCACGTCGATGACCAGGTGGAACCGATCCAGGTCGTTGAGCATGAGCATGTCGAAGGGCGTGGTAGTGGTGCCCTCCTCCTTGTACCCGCGGACATGGATGTTGGCGTGGTTGGTACGACGGTAGGTCAGCCGGTGGACAAGCCATGGGTAACCGTGGAAGGCGAAGATCACCGGACGGTCGGTCGTGAAGATCGTGTCGAAATCGCGGTCGGAGAGCCCGTGCGGGTGCTCCCGCTCGTCTTGCAGCCGCATGAGGTCGACAACGTTCACCAGCCGTACCGCGAGTTCCGGCAGCCGCTTCTTCAGCAGCGCCGCCGCTGCCACCGCCTCGAGCGTCGGCACGTCGCCGGCGCACGCGAGGACCACGTCGGGATCGCCCGCGTAGCTGTTGCCGGCCCAGTCCCAGATTCCGAGGCCTCTGGTGCAGTGCGCGACCGCTTCGTCCATGGACAGCCAGCTGGGAGTCGGCTGCTTGCCCGAGACGATCACGTTGACGTAGTTCTTGCTGCGGAGGCAGTGGTCAGCGACCGACAGCAGCGTGTTCGTGTCCGGTGGGAGGTAGACCCGGATCACGTCGGCCTTCTTGTTGACCACGTGATCGATGAACCCCGGGTCTTGATGCGAGAAGCCGTTGTGGTCCTGGCGCCAGACGTGCGAGGACAGGAGGTAGTTCAACGACGCGATCGGCTGGCGCCACGGGATCTCTCTCGTCACCTTCAGCCATTTGGCGTGCTGGTTGAACATCGAGTCGACGATGTGGATGAACGCCTCGTAGCAGTTGAACAACCCGTGCCGACCGGTGAGCAGGTAGCCCTCCAGCCACCCCTGGCACAGATGCTCCGACAGCACCTCCATGACCCGACCATCGGGTGCCAGGTGGTCGTCCGTCGGCTCCGTAGCTGCCAGCCAGGTCCGGTCGGTCGCCTCGAAAACGGCCTGCAGCCGGTTGGATGCGGTCTCGTCCGGGCCCATGACGCGAAAGTTCGTCGGGTTGGCGACGATGATGTCGCGGAGCAGCTCACCGAGGACCCGCGTCGGCTCGCTCGTCTCCACCCCCGGCTCCTTCACCGTGACGCCGTACGACCGGAAGTCCGGGATCCTCAGGTCTCGCAGGAGCAACCCGCCGTTGGTCACAGGGTTGCCGCTCATTCGGCGCTCCCCGCGAGGGGGGAGCGAGCGCAGCTCCTCGACGAGCCGACCGTCCTCGTCGAAGAGCTCCTCCGGCCGGTAGGACCGCAGCCACTCCTCGAGGAGCCGGCGGTGGTCCTTGTCGGTCCGGGTTCCGGCCAGCGGCACCTGATGGGACCGGAACGTGCCCTCGACCTGTTGACCGTCCACCGTCTCCGGGCCCGTCCAGCCTTTCGGCGTCCGCAGCACGATCATCGGCCAGCGGGCCGCCCGCACCTCGTCGCCGTTGCGGGCGCTGCGTCGGATGGCCGAGATGTCGTCGAGCACCTGGTCGAGCGTGCTCGCCATGACTTGGTGCATGGTGGCCGGGTCGTCGCCCTCGACGAAGTACGGCTTGTGCCCGTAGCCCACGAGCAGGGCCTCGAGCTCCTCGTGCGGGATGCGGGCCAGGACCGTCGGATTGGCGATCTTGTAGCCGTTGAGATGCAGGATCGGCAGGACGGCCCCGTCCCGGGTCGGGTTCAGGAACTTGTTGGAATGCCAGCTGGCTGCCAACGGTCCGGTCTCTGCCTCGCCGTCGCCGATGACGCAGGCGACGAGCAGATCGGGATTGTCGAAGGCCGCCCCATAGGCATGCACCAGCGCGTAACCGAGCTCGCCGCCCTCGTGGATCGACCCGGGCGTCTCCGGGGCGACGTGGCTGGGAATGCCGCCGGGGAAGGAGAACTGCCGGAACAGCTGACGCATGCCGTCGACGTCCTCGCTGATATGCGGGTACGTCTCGGTGTACGAACCTTCCAGGTAGGAGTTCGCCACGAGTCCGGGACCGCCGTGCCCCGGGCCGGTGATGTAGATCGCGTTCACGTCTCGGTCGACAATGATGCGGTTGAGGTGGGCATAGAGGAAGTTCAGGCCGGGAGTCGTCCCCCAGTGCCCTAGCAAGCGGGGCTTGACGTGTTCCGCCGCCAGGGGCTCACGAAGCAGTGGGTTGTCCAGCAGGTAGATCTGCCCGACCGACAGGTAGTTGGCGGCCCGCCAGTAGGCATCGACCCGCCGCAGCAGGTCCGGCGGCAGCGGCGTGGCCGTGGTCATGAACTCCTCCAGTACAACTGCGTCTTAGAGCAAGGGGCCGGGGCTGCTCAGCATGCCGGAGGCCGCTTCCTCTTCGCGCGCCGCCTCCTGCGGTCGCGGAACTGCGACGACCGGTGACACCGCATGCGAGAGACAGTAGTGACTGACCGATCCGAGAACCGTCCGCCGAAGGCCCGTGTGCTCACGGGTGCCCAGCGCGAGCAGGTGAGCATCGCGGGACCGCTCGACCAGGGCGGGGCCGGGGCCGCCCTCCACGATGTCCAGCGACCAGCGGACCTCGGCTGCGTTGGATCCGAGCGCGTCCAGCACCCAGTGTGTGGCCCGTGCGCGTGCATCTGCGATCGCCGCTTCGACGTACTTGGACGACCCGGTTGCCTGCTCGAAGCTCGACAGCTGCCAGGCGTGGACCACGCGCAGTCGTCTGCCGGAGAGCTTGGCCTGCTCAGCCGCCCAGCGCAGTGCCGCTGCCGCCGCGGGGCCGTCGTCGACGCCGACCACAATCTCTCGCCGACCTTGCTCAATTGCTTGGCTCGTGTTGGTCTCCATGATCGTCTCCCGTGCGATTGGCGCCCGGTGGGTCGGATGCCTGCCGCCACCTTGCCGCTCCGGCCGCTGCGACGGCACCGCCATCAGACCCGCACGGAGGGGACGAAGGGCCTGAGCATGAGGCGCGCGAATGCGGTACACCTATAGGCATGACGGAGACCGACGCCGCCGACCAGGTGTCTGCCGATGCGGCGGGCAAGGGTGCAGGTGAACACCGAAAGATCCGCGTGTTTCTCCTCGACGACCACGAGGTGGTACGCCGCGGACTGAAGGATCTGCTGGAGGCGGACGGGGACATCGAGGTGGTGGGGGAGTCCGGTCTGGCCCAGGAGGCGACCCGGCGCATCCCCGCCCTGCGCCCGCACGTGGCGGTCCTGGACGGCCGCCTCCCCGACGGCTCGGGGATCGACGTGTGCCGCGACATTCGGTCGGCGCACCCGGAGATCGCAGCACTGATCCTCACCTCGTACGACGACGATGAGGCGCTGTTCGCGGCCATCATGGCCGGCGCCGCCGGTTACGTGCTCAAGCAGATCCGGGGCAATGACCTCGTCGACGCCGTACGGCGAGTAGCTGCCGGGCAGTCGTTGCTTGACCCCGCGGTCACCGCTCAGGTCCTGGAGCGACTCCGCCAGGGCCCACCCCAGGATGCGGCGCTCGCGCCACTGACCGACCAGGAGCGCCGGATCCTCGAGCTCATCGGGGAGGGCCTCACCAACCGCCAGATCGGTGAGCGCATGTTCCTCGCTGAGAAGACGGTCAAGAACTACGTCTCGTCGCTGCTGTCCAAGCTCGGGATGGAGCGGCGCACCCAGGCCGCGGTGTTCGCCTCGAAGCACTTCCCTCCGCAGTAGCGAACCGCCTTCCTCGCCCATCGTGCGCGCCGTCACCGAGTCCGGACTCGCCGAGGTCTGCGCGGCACTGCCACCGAATCCCAGGGTCGTGGCGAGCGGCAACGGAGCGCTCCCACGCCAGCTCTTGGGAGTGCTGGACGCTCAGGTCCCGGCGTACCGCCTCTTCATCCTGAACGCCCACCACGGGATCCCGACTCGACCAGATGTCGTGCACGAGACACCGTTCGTCGGGCCGGGCATGCGGCGCAGTTCGACCCTGTCCTACGTGCCCGCCCGGCTCTCGCTGGTACCGCGTCTGTTTGCGACGACGATGCCGCCGGACGTCGTTGTGGTCACAGTCGCTCCCCTGCACGACGGAAAGCTCTCGCTCGGCACTGAGGTGAACGTCCTCCCTGCGGCGATCGAGGCGTGCCGGGTCCGCGGGGGCGTTGTCGTTGCCCAGGTGAACCGGCACATGCCGTGGACGTACGGCGACGGGTTGCTCGGTCCTGATGACGTCGACGTCGTCTTCGAAGCTGACGCGCCGCTGGACGAGCCGACACCGACAACGCCGGACGACGCTGCCCGGCGCATCGGCGAACTCGTCGCCGCCCGGATCAAGGACGGCGCCACCTTGCAGCTCGGCATCGGCATGGTGCCCGACGCGACGCTGCCGGGACTGAGGGAACGCCGCGGCCTGGCGATCTGGTCGGAGATGTTTTCCGACGGAGTCCTCGGGCTCGAGGAGGCGGGCGCACTCGATTCCGAGGAGCCCCTGACTGCGTCGTTCCTGTACGGATCAGCGCAGCTCAGCACCTGGGTCCATCGAAACCCGCGGGTGCAGGTGCTGCGCACGGAGACCACGAATGCCCCCGCCCGGATCGCTTCGAAGCGAGCCATGACGTCCATCAACACCGCCTTGCAGGTGGACCTGTTCGGGCAGGCCAACGCGTCCCGTATCTCTGCTCGCATCCACTCCGGCTTCGGGGGACAGACCGACTTCATCGTTGGCGCCCTGCACGCCGACCGCGGCCAGGCCCTGATGGCACTGCGCTCCTGGCATCCCAAGGCGGACATGTCCTCGATCGTGGCCCTCGTGGACGAACCGGTGACCTCGTTCCAGCACACCGCCGTGGTGACGGAACAGGGCGTGGCGGAGATGTTCGGCCACGACGAGCGAACCCAGGCCCGCCACCTGATCGAGCAAGCGGCGCACCCGCGTGTGCGAGGAGAGCTGTGGGAGGAGGCGCACGCGCTCGGACTCTGCGACTGACGAGCGCGCCCAGAGGTCCTCTGGATCTGATGACATCGGACTGCTGGGCCCAGGCCTTTGGTCCCTGGAACGCCCAACTGACTCCGACCAGAGTTGGTGATGCCAGCAACGGAACTGGCAACGACGACCAGGAGGACATCATGACCGCCATCAAGCTCAACGGCCCCCCGGTGATCCGCTCGGACGAAGCATTCTTGGCCGAGCCCACCGTCGAGGAGACCCCCCGCCACAAGGCCTACCGCTACACCCTCGCGGCCACCCGCCTCTCGCTTGGCTGGGTCTTCCTCTGGGCCTTCCTCGACAAGCTCTTCGCCCTCGGGTTCGGCACCGGCCGTGACGCTGAGACCGGCGTCGTGGACCGCTTCGGTGACGCTGCCTGGATCAACGGCGGCAGCCCGACCGAAGGATTCCTCAAGTTCGGCGCGGACGGTCCGCTCAAGGGCTTCTACAACGACATCGCCGGCGCCGCCTGGGCCGACTGGCTGTTCATGATCGGCCTCGCCGGGATCGGGATCGCCCTGATGCTGGGTGTCACGATGCGCATTGCCGCCGCTGCAGGCGCCCTCCTCATGGTGATGATGTGGAGCGCGGTTCTCCCTCCGGAGAACAACCCCTTCATGGACGACCACATCGTCTACGCCCTGGTCCTGGTCGCGCTCGCGCTGACCTCGGCCGGCAAGACGCTCGGCTTCGGCCGGGTATGGGAGCGGATCCCCCTGGTCGCCAGGCACGGCTTCCTCAAGTAGCCACCGCTCCCGCACAGGGTCGGCACCCTCGCAGGGTGCCGACCCTGGCATCGTTGGAGAGGACCGACCACCACACGCGCCCCTCGCTCATCGGGGCTCAAGCCTTCCGGGAGGACCGATGGAGCCGCAGGTCGTGCGGGACATCGTCGAGCAGGCAGGTCGTGCGCCCTCCATCCACAACACGCAGCCTTGGCGTTTCGTCGCCCGTGAAGACACCATCGAGCTCTGGACCGACCCCTCCCGAAATCTCAACGTGCTCGACCCGACCGGTCGGGCCCGGCACCTCTCCTGCGGCGCGGCCCTGCTGCACGCGCGAGTTGCTGCGGCGGGAGCCGGGTTCGCATGCACGGTGACGGTGCTCCCTGCCCCGGATCAGCCGGAGCATCTGGCCGACCTGCGCCTCGCCGAGGCCGAACCCGCCCCGGAGGATCTCGAGCTAGTCGGCGCCATCGCGACGCGGCACACCACCCGCGCTCCCTTCGCCGACAACCCGCTGCCCCCGGAGGTGGTGACCGCGTTGCGACACGCCGCGGAGCTCGAGGGCTGCTGGCTGCGTGTGGTCGA
>Ga0299913_10005889_pt1 | contig 10547 bp, 13 predicted proteins | sample RVTome_9_FD_201360 | JGI IMG/M metagenome (GOLD analysis project Ga0299913, IMG submission 201360) | Soil microbial communities from uranium-contaminated site in the Upper Colorado River Basin, Wyoming, United States - RVT155D38 (version 2) ... | reverse complement strand
CCCTTGAGGGCCGCGGCGATGGCGAGCCCCACGCCGGTGTTGCCCGAGGTCGGCTCGACGATGGTGCCCCCCGCCTTCAGGAGGCCCTCTCGTTCGGCCGCCTCGATCATGGAGACCCCGATCCGATCCTTGACGCTGCCCCCGGGGTTGAGCATCTCGAGCTTGCCGAGGAACTCGCAGGTCAGTCCGGCCCCCAACCGCTTCAGGCGGAGCAGCGGGCTGCGGCCGATCGCGTCGATCAGCGAGTCGTAGATCTCCATCGATCCCCTCTTCGTCTCTCAGCGTCGCCGGGCGAGGTAACTGTGCCAAAGAACGGGCCTCGGGACCAGGGCCTAAGCAGAACAGCCGATAACGGAAGCGCTCGCACCCGGCAACCGTTGACTGAACCAGGACGTCATAGGTACCGACATCACCTTTAACATGGAGAGATCGTGAACTTCTTCACAAGCTCGCTCTGGTCCCGTCTCCGCCCGAGCCGACGCGCCACCGTCATCCTGGTCTCGGTGGTCGGCGCCCTCGTCGTCCTCGCGGGAGCGGGCGCCGCTTACGCCACCTACGACTACTCCGAGCGCTACGAGGGCCGCATCCTTCCGGGCTCGCAGATCGCCGGCGTCAACGTCGGGGGCCTCGACTTCGATCAGGCGGTGGGCGCCGTCCGGGCCGCGATCGGTCCCCAGCTGAACCGCGAGATCCGGGTCACCACCGACGGCCGTTCCTGGACCATCACCCCCAAGGAGCTCGGCGCGCGCAGCGATGCTCGCCACGTCGTCGAGGCCGCTCTGCAGGCAAGTCGCGAGGCGTCGTTCGTGACCAGGATGCAGATGAGGTTGTTCGACCGGGATCTTGGGTTCCAGCAGGATGTGGCCATCACCTATCCGCGCCAGGGAGCGCGGGGCTTCGTCGAGGGCATCGCCAAGTCGTACGACCGTGAAGCCGTCGAGGCGAAGCTCGATTACTCGACCGGTTGGGTCGAGGTCGTCGACGCGCGAGAGGGCCGCGTGGTCAACGTCCGTCGCAGCCACCGCTCTCTGATGCAGGCGCTTCGCAACGAGGAACCGCGCACAGAGCTGACCGTGAAGACGGTCGAGCCGGAGGAGGAGGGCGAGTCGTTCGATCAGGTCCTGCTCGTGAGGATCGGCGAGAACAAGCTCTATCTCTACGAGGACGGACAGATCACCCGGACATGGACGGTCGCGACCGGCCTGCCCGAGTACATGACACCCACCGGTCTCTACGAGGTGACCGAGCTCCGCTACATGCCGACCTGGGTCAACCCCGCTCCCGACACCTGGGGGGCGAGCATGCCCGAGTCGATCCCGCCGGGTCCGAGTAACCCGCTCGGCGTGCGAGCGATCAATTGGTCCGCACCGGCGATCCGCTTCCACGGCACCTCCGCGACCTACTCGCTCGGTTACAACGCCTCGCACGGCTGCGTTCGGATGGCGAACGAGGAAGTGATCGAGCTCTACGACATCGTCAAGCTCGGTACCCCGATCGTCTCGGTTGTCGCCGGCGAGCTGAAGCCCCTCTACACGTCGTCGTCGTCCGATCCCGAGCCGATCGCAGAGAACGACGCGGAGGCCACGCGGGAGACCCAGGAGACCGACAACGACACCGGGAACAAGAAGGGCAACAAGCAGGGCTGACCGCTGGTCGCAGTGATGTTTCAAAGGCATCCGTGACGCCTACCGATCTCCCCGAGAGGGTCGAGCCTGAAAGACCCGGCTTCCTGTTGACCATGGCGGGCAGCTTCGTCGGTGGCACGGTTCTCGGCGGGATGGGCCTCCTCTTCGGGATGCTCTGGTCGGAGCGCTTCATGCCCAATGCGGAGCTCGAGGGGATCGTCCCGCTCATCGTCGGTGTGGCGGCAGGAGCGTGGATCGGTCCACCACTGTTCGTGTGGTTGCTGTTGAAGCTCGCAAGCCGGGCGGCCGCGGCTCCGACGGCAGCGCTGCTCGTCGCGGCGCTGCCGGTGTGGGCGATCGTGAGCGTGCCGTCGTTCGCGTGGCTGTCGCAGAAGAGCGCCGGCGATGCCGGGCCGGGGCGCTTCGTGGAAACCGTCCTGCTTCCGCTGATCCTGCTCGTGCCTCCCGCGTACGTCTCTCGCTGGCTCGTGTTGCACAACGAGCGCGTGCGTGCGAAGCGCGAAGAAAGTTCCCGTTGAGCTCTTGCGACGCGCCGCGCGGACTCGGTAACCTGGAGGGGTACCTCGTAGAGGTGAGTAGGCCTCGGCCGAAAGCCACTGCGGGGTACATCTCTTTTCCCGGCCCCCGACCAGCGCCGCGGCCCCCTTGACAGCGTGCGAAAGTTACAAAACTAGCTTAGGTACATCAGTTACCTAAGAACCGAAATTTTCTTAGTGGGGTCCGTTCTGGGGGGAGGGACCATGGCGGCCCTGTGACGCGGAATGTGCCTCAGTCAGAAAATTTCGGTTAGAGGGAGGCCAGGAAGTCCGCGATGACGCCGTTCACGGCGTCCAGCTTCTCGATCATCACGCCATGGCCGCAGTCGAACATCTCCAGCCGGGCCCCCGGGATCGCTTGGGCGATCTCGACCGAGGCGAAGCCCGGCACCATCTGGTCCATCTTGGCGCCGTAGACCAGCGTGGGCACGCTCACGGTCTTCAGCTCGTCTAAGACGTCGTGTTTGTCGAGGGCGTCGAGCTGGGCGAGCAGGGCATCCTCGCCGGCGACCGGGTCGTCGTCGCCCATGAAGACGGCCACCATCTGGTCGACCATCTCCCGGCCCATCTCGAAGAACTCGGGCGTGAACATCCGGAGCATCGAGGCTTGCGTAAGCATCTCCGGCCCCAAGGCCCTGATCATCGCCCTCGCGGCCTCGTGCTGGCGACGCATGAACTCGATCGGCCGGGCGAAGGTGATGCCCAGGATGAGGGCGGAGACCCGGTCTGGATGGTCCAGCGCTATCCGTTGGGCCACCGCTCCGCCCATCGAGACTCCGAACACCACCGCCTTGTCGATCTCGAGATGGTCGAGAAGCCGGACGGCGTCGTTGGCCATCTCGTCGAAGGTCGAGGGGATCGCTCCGGTCGACTTCCCGACCCCGCGGTTGTCGAAGGTGAGGAACTCGTGGCTGGCCGTCACGGCCGGGATGGCGGAGGCCCAGAAGCGCTCGTCCAGGGCGAAGCCCATGACGCCCAGCACGGTGTCGCCCTCGCCTCGACGGCTGTAGTGAAGTGAGATGTCTCCAAGATCGGCCTGGGGCATTGCGGCGGATGTTATCTGAGCCTCCGCGCCGCCCTCCCGAGGAGGGAGAGGCGCCGATCTCGACGCCTGAGATCCTCGGAAAGGCTCGGGGGGGCTCAAGCGGCTTCACCCAGGGCCCGATAATGGGTACGCTGTGAATATGCGCAAGCTTCTGCTCGTGGTTGTGATGGGCGCCACCCTCGTGGTGATGATGGCCGCGCCTGCGTTCGCGATCCGGGACCCGTTCGACCCTGCTATCGACCTGACCCCGGATGCGCCGGCCACGTCCGGCGACACCTCCGGTCAGACCGATGGGGGCGACGGCGGTGCGGACGTCGGGGGACAGGTCGACGAAGTGGGATCGGAAGGCCTCGCCGCGACGGGAGCCGACACCGAGCCCTGGCTCGTCGCCGCCTATGGCCTGATCGTTGCGGGTGCGGCAGCCGTCGCGCTGTCGAAGAACTTCAGCACCACTTCATAGGGAGAATCCGCAACTCCGCGCGTTACCTCGCGTAGCCTCACGCGCCGTGAACCTCTGCTGTAAACCTGCCTGCGCGCGCCCGGGAGCGGTCGTGCTCGGCTACGACTACGCCTCCCGGACGGCCGTGCTGTCCGACCCGGCCCCCGGCGAGCAGGACCCCCATCTGTACGTGATCTGCGGGCCGTGCGCGGAGAAGCTGCGCCCCCCCAAGGGGTGGACCATCGAGGACCTCCGCTCCGCACCGCCTCTCTTCGCGACCGGGCCGAGGTCCGCTCTCTCACTCCTGCCCGAGGAGCCCGAGCCCGAGCCCGTCCCCGCGGCCTCGACCCGCCAGCTCTTCTTCGGCTCGAGCGTCTAGCCCCGGCCGCCGGCCGTCCGGCGCCTTCCCCTCGGCTTAGGTACGTGTTACATAAGAACGATGCCCACGACGTCGCGCCGCCTCTATGCGGATCTACGAGGCCTCGATCGCCACGAGCTCCGGCGGGTCCTCATCTTCGTGCGCGGCCTGCTGCAGGCCCGGGGAGAGGAGCTGGGCGACGAGGTCACCGACCCGACGGCCAACGTGACTTACCGGCTCGAGACGGTGCGCTGTGGGAAGGCGGGCTGCGCCACGTGTCCTCACGGGCCCTACTGGTACGCCTACTTCCGCGAGGAGGGGAGGCTGCGCTCCCGCTACATCGGCCGGGAGCTTCCGGAAGAGGTTAAGGCGATCCTCGCCGGGGACACTCCAGAGGGTGACTAGTCCTGATATGCCCCGAAACCATCCCGGGGTGCTATTGGCGGCTCATCCGGGTGGACGACATGATGGAGCCACAGCGGTCACGGGGAGGCAAGCATGGATTGTCCGCAGTGCGGAAGCTCTGATTCGACGAATATCGTCATCAACCTCAAGGCCGACGACAACGTCCAGTTCTATTCCTGCCGCAAGTGCGAGGCACGTTGGTGGGAGCATCGTGGTGACACGATCGCCCTGGACGAGGTCTTGAACCTCGCGGCCCGGGCGGACAGCCGCTAGGCCCCCCGGTCTCCTAACCCGGCACCATCCTCCACGGGGGCGGCCCGCGCGCGGCCGCAGTGTTCGGAGATCCGCGCAACGAATCCGCTCGGACGTCGTTATCCAGGTAGGTGCGGACGCTCGACGCCTGAACACCGTTCCGGCAACAGGTGCCAGTTGAGGGGGTCGTGCCGGTTGAGCGGTCCCCAAACGAGCGAGAGCTCGTGAGGGGACGCGATCCGGGCTGGCACCGAGCGTCCGCAGGTCTTGAAACGCGGCTTTTTCCCTCGTGCGCATCATCGCGCCCGGCCCCCACAAAAACCACCCGTCAGCGGGCGGGCAGCCTCCTGGCGATCACCAGGGCCCCGTGGGCTTCGGCCCCCTCGTCGGTGAGCTGGAGGGTGCCGAATCGGCGGCGATAGCTCAACCGGTAGCGCTCCTCGAACCCCGCCTTGCCGATGGCCCGGATCGAGGGGGCGTTGTCGGCCTCGGCGGCGACCCAGACGCGGGCCACGCCCCCGGTCGCCAGCTCCGCGCGCAGCCCGCTGAGGGCGAAGGGGTAGACGCCGCGGCCCCGGGCATCCGGGCGCGTGAACGACTCGTACACGTAGGCATCGCCGGCGGGAGGCATCACGTAGCCGCGCAGCTCCCTGGTCCACGCCGCGAACAGGGTCACCCAGGAGGAATGCAGGATCTTGCTCGCCTCGCGCACGAGGTAGCAGTGGCTCGTGGGAGAGAGCCGGGCCGCGAAGGTCGACGCCGAGTCGGTCCCGATGTCGCGCGCGAAATCCGCGGCGTCGTCCGGGGTGGCCACGACCAGGCGCAGACCATCGGAGGGCGCGGTCGTCCCTCCCGCCTCGGCCGAGAAGACGATAAGGGCGTCGTCGGACCAGAGGTTGTCGGCCACCCGAGAGGAGACGAGCTCCCATACCTCGATCGGTCCGCGCGCGCGAACCCGGTTGAAGCTCTTCGAGAGGCTCTCGGCCAGGCTCGGACGAACGTCCGGCACGCGGGCTAGTTGGACCTGCCGCGCAGGAGCTGTTTGCGCTCTACCTCGTTGAGGCCGCCCCAGATGCCGTACGGCTCGCGGGTCGCAAGGGCGTACTCGAGACACTCACGCTGCACCTCGCAGACCCCGCAGATGGCCTTCGCCTTGTCTTCTCGCACGCGGCGATCGGCGGGCGGCTCGTTGTCGTCGAGGCCGAAGAAGAGCACGGCGGGATGGGGCAGGCACGCGGCCCTTTCCCTCCATGCGAGCTCCTCATTGCTGAGCGCGGAATCCATGAGATGAAGATGGTCCCAGGCAAGAACGTCCTGGTCAATGCCCGGAGGGGCCCTACTCGTCACCCCCTAGACTCCGCCCATGCCGGATGACCTCACGCCGATCTTCAAGGCGTACGACATCCGCGGCGTCTATCCCGACGAACTGGACGAAGCGGTCTCCCGGCGCATCGGGGACGGCTTCGTGCGCTTCCTGGGGACCGAGAAGCTGGTCGTGGGCCGAGACATGAGGACATCGTCGCCGTCGCTCGCCGAGGCGTTCATACGAGGGGCCTCGGGTGCCGGCGCGAGCGTCGTGGATCTCGGTGAGGTCTCGACCGACGCCCTGTATTTCGCCTCCGGCGAGCTGAACCTGCCGGGGGCGATGTTCACGGCCTCCCACAACCCTGCGCGCTACAACGGCCTCAAGCTGTGCCGCGAGGGGGCCGCACCGATCGGGGCCGACTCCGGCCTTCGCGACATCAGAGCGCTCGCGCAGGAGGCGGACGAAGACGAGGCCGAGGCCCGCTCCGAGGCCTACGACATCCTGCCGTCGTACGCCGAGCACTGCCGCTCGCTCATCGACCCCGGCGTATTGCGCCCATTGAAGGTCGCGATCGATGCCGGCAACGGGATGGCGGGCAAGACCGTGCCCCCGGTCTTCGAGGGACTGCCCTTCGAGGTGGTTCCCCTCTTCTTCGAGCTCGACGGGACCTTCCCCAATCACCCCGCCAACCCGATCGAGCTCGAGAACCTCGCGGATCTCCAGCGAGCGGTGACGGGACAAGGTTGCGACGTGGGGATCGCGTTCGACGGCGATGCCGATCGCGTCTTCCTGGTGGACGAGACGGGGGAGCCGGTGACGGGGTCGGTGACGACCGCGATGGTCGCCGAGCGACTCCTCAAGAAGTTCCCCGGCGAGACGATCCTCTACAACCTGATCTGTTCGTGGATCGTCCCCGAGACGGTGACCAAGAACAGCGGGCATCCCATCCGCACGCGTGTCGGGCACTCCTTCATCAAGAAGATCATGGCCGAGACCGGCGCGATCTTCGGAGGGGAGCATTCCGGCCATTACTACTTCCGCGACAACTACCGTGCGGACTCGGGGATGATCGCGGCCCTCTTGGTGCTGGAAGGCATGTCCGAGGCCGAGGCGCCTTTGAGCGAGACCCTCAAGCCGTTCAAGCGCTACCACGCGTCGGGAGAGATCAACTCGGAGGTGGCGGATCAGGAGGGCACCATCGAGGAGCTGGCCGAGATCTACTGGGACGGCAAACAGGACCGGACCGATGGGCTGACGGTCGAATACGACGACTGGTGGTTCAACTGCCGTGCGTCGAACACCGAACCCCTGTTGCGCCTTAACCTCGAGGCGCGCACCGAGGAGCTTATGGAAGGCAAGCGTGATGAGGTCCTGGCCGTCATCCGCAAGAGTTAAGGAGGCGCGATGACGCTCGATCAGAAGTTGCTCGACATCCTGGTATGCCCCAACTGCCGCGGCGAGGTCGAATACCTCGAGGCGGACTCCGAGATCGTCTGCCGGGGTGAGTGCGGTTACCGCTATCCGGTTCGTGACGGGATACCGGTGATGTTGATCGACGAGGCCGTGAAGCCGTGACCCTGCAAGGGCGAAGGCCGCACACGGACCTGGACGACCTGAACCGGCTGGCCGAGCTCGACTCGCAGGACGTTCTTGGCTCCGTCGAGCGTTTCGGCGATCAATGTCGCGAGGGGTGGGAGATCGGTCTCGGAGCGGATGGTCTACCCGCCGCGGAAGGCGTCGAGTCGGTCGTGGTGTTGGGCATGGGTGGGTCTGGCGTGTCGGGTGACGTCGTCGCCGCGATAGCGGAGCCGCGGCTCCCGTTCCCTCTGCGCACCATCAAGACGTACGGGCCCCTCCCGGAGTGGGTAGGTCGCAACGCCCTCGTCTTCGCGGTGTCCTATTCGGGCAGCACCGAGGAGACGATCGCCGCGGTGGACGAGGCGACCGCGCGCGGAGCCCGCATCGTGACCGTGTCGTCGGGAGGGCCGCTGGCCGAGCTCGCGCGCAAGAACGGCATCGCTCACATCGCGATCCCAGGAGGACTGCAACCGCGAGCGTCGTTGGGCTACCTCACGATGCCGATCCTCGGCGCACTGGTGCGCATCGGGCTCGTCCCCGACCCGCGCGGCGATATCGAGGACCTGGTGGAGATGTTGCGCGAGCTGGGCGACCTCTGCCATCGCAAGGTCCCGGCCGCCCAGAATCCGGCGAAGGACCTGGCGCTGCGGATGTTCGATCGCGTGCCGGTGATCTACGGAGGCAGCGGTGCGGGAGCCACCGCCGCCTACCGCTTCAAGTGCGACATCAACGAGTACGGGAAGGCCCCCGCGTTCTGGAACGTGCTGCCCGAGATGGATCACAACGAGATCGTCGGGTGGAACGTTCTCTCGGAGCTGACGAAGGAGCGGTTCGTCCTGGTGCTGTTACGCACGGCGGACGACCACGAACGGGTCGATCTACGGTTCGAGATCACCCGATCGCTCGTCGGCGACGAGTTCGCGGACGTGGTGGAGGTACCCGCGAAGGGCGCCACGACCATGGCCCGGCTGTTCTCCCTGATCATGCTGACGCAGCTGGCGGCGATCTATCTCGGCCTCGCATACGGTGTCGACCCCGGCCCGGTCGACGTGATCCAGCGACTGAAGGGCGAGCTCAGCAACAGATAGATCTCAGATAGGAGCCGTGAACCGATGACCGTGCAACACGATGTGAAGGACCTCACTTTCGCAGACGAGGGCCTCCAGAAGATCCAGTGGGCGGACCGCAACATGCCTGTGCTCGCTCGGATCAGGGAGCGCTTCGAGAAGGAGAAGCCCCTCGACGGCATCCGCATCGCGGCGTGCCTTCACGTCACCACCGAGACGGCCAACCTCGTCAGGACCTTGGCTGCTGGGGGCGCGGACGTCGCCCTCTGTGCCTCCAACCCGCTGTCGACCCAGGACAGCACCGCTGCGGGGCTCGTGGCGCACTACGACATCTCCGTGTTCGCCATCCGTGGCGTCGACGAGTCGGGCTACTACGGCCACCTCAAGGCCGCGCTCGACAGGCGCCCCATGATCACGATGGACGACGGATGCGATCTCGTGAGCATGCTGCACACGCAGCGCCCCGACCAGCTGCCCGAGGTGATCGGCGGCACCGAGGAGACCACCACCGGCGTTATCCGTTTGCGGGCGATGCAGGAGCAGGGCGTGCTCGCCTATCCGGTGATCGGTGTCAACGACGCCGATACGAAACACCTCTTCGACAACCGTTACGGGACCGGTCAGAGCGCTCTCGACGGCATCATCCGCGCGACCAACGTCCTTCTCGCCGGCAAGACGATCGTCGTATGTGGCTATGGGATGTGCGGACGAGGCGTCGCGAGCCGCGCCCGGGGCATGGGCGGTGACGTCGTCGTTACCGAGATCGATCCCACGCGCGCGCTGGAGGCCGCCATGGACGGCTACCGGGTGCTCACCGGCAGTGAGGCCGCCCGCCAGGGCGACATCTTCATCACCGTGACCGGCAACAAACACGTGCTCGACGAACGCCACTTCGAGGTGATGAAGGACGGAGCGATCCTGGCGAATGCCGGACACTTCGACATAGAGATCAACCTGCACGCGCTGCAGCAGATGGCGTCGTCGCACCGCGAGGTCCGAAGAGAGGTCGAGGAGTTCGAGCTCGCTCCCGATCGCCGCGTCTACGTGCTGTCGGAGGGCCGTCTGGTGAACCTCGCGGCCGCCGAGGGCCACCCCGCGAGCGTCATGGACATGTCGTTCGCGAACCAATCACGGTGTTGCGAGTGGTTGGTGGCGAACGCCAGAACCTTGGAGAAGCGTGTCTACGACGTCCCGACCGAGATCGACAAGGACGTGGCGCGGCTCAAGCTCGAGACGATGGGGATCCGGATCGACGAGCTGACCGCGGACCAGAAGTCCTACCTGGCGGGCTGGGAGGAAGGAACCTAGTCACACCCCGTCCCTAACCTCGAGCCATGCTCGAGGCGGGTGGTCTCTTCGGTTCGCGCTGCGTCGGCTGCCGTTGCCGCGGCCCCCTGCTGTGTGACACCTGCCTGCGTACCGCCCCTCGCCCCGCGGGGTTGAGGCGGCCTCCGCAGGTCGACCGCGTTCTCTGCCCCTGGTCCTACGAAGGTGTGGCGCGCTCCTTGATCCTCCGGCTGAAGGTGCGCGGCGTGGACTCCGCGGCCCGCCCGTTGGCCTCGGCGATGGTCTCCGAGGTGCATGGCAACGGTCTGGGAGCGGGGGTGGTGACCTGGGTGCCGGGACGTCCCAGGGACATGCGTCGCCGCGGTTTCGATCATGCCGAGGTGCTCGCTCGTCTCGTCGCCCGGGAGCTCGGCCTCGCCTGCCTCCCCATGCTCGTCCGGCGCGGTCATCAGGCCGACCAGGCGGGTCTGACCGCCGGCCAGCGCGCCCGCAATCTGAGCGGTGCCTTCGTCGCGCGCTCCGGCCCGAAGAGGGTGCTGGTGGTCGACGACGTCATGACTACGGGCTCTACCTTGGCGAGCTGCGCCCGCGCGCTGAGGGCCGGGGGGATCCGCTCGATCGAGGCCCT
>Ga0299913_10005888_pt1 | contig 10547 bp, 12 predicted proteins | sample RVTome_9_FD_201360 | JGI IMG/M metagenome (GOLD analysis project Ga0299913, IMG submission 201360) | Soil microbial communities from uranium-contaminated site in the Upper Colorado River Basin, Wyoming, United States - RVT155D38 (version 2) ... | reverse complement strand
ATGCGCCGGTGAGTCTCTGCGTTGCCGCGACCTCCAGGCGGTTGCCGAGCGTCGCGGGGAGAACGAGCGACGCTTCAAAACCGTGTTGCAATCCTTCTCGCCGGAATTCGACGGTATCGAGCCGGATGGAAACCGCCTGTGCTCGCTCCGGCTGATGGAAATTGATCCGGATGTCTTCTCCTTCGAACGTCAGCGGGCCGGAACTGTCGACGGAACCCATCTGCGAATCGATCAACGCATCCAGCGCAATGCCCTCTATCGTCCACGCGCCGTCCTCGTCGCGCGAAACGTCAATTGCCGTGTCCCGAATCAGTACGCGTTCCGCAACCAGTTCGCGATCGAGAAGGAGGCGCATCAGACCGACTCCCACTCTGACTTCTTCCGCGTTCAGGACCGTAAGCGAGTTGCCTTTCGAAACGAGCTCCGCGTCGTAGAAGTTCAGCTCAGGTCCGCGCAGTCGCCACCTTGCGTCCATGCCGGAAAACTCGACTTGCATGCCGATCGCAGCGTTCGCCCAGGCTTTGATCTCTTCCTGGTACTCTGGAAGCTTCGGCAAAAAAAGGCGAAAAAGACCGACTCCGACTGCCAGCAGGATGACCAGCGTCGTACCGAGGTAGATCGAATATTTGAGGAGCTTTCGCAGCAGTTTCTTCATGTGCACTTCTGGCAGTTTTCGGCGTGTTCCGCGCTCATATCAAAACGACGTCAAACTGGTCTCTGAGATAAAGGGATTCCGGCTGCAAGCGGACCGCCTTTCCCGTCTGCGCCTCGATGTCGGCCAGTCCGTTGGATTCCTCGGCGAGCAGTAGTTCAATGATGTCCTGATGCGCGAGCACGAGGACTTCATCGAACTTGAACTGTCGATGTTGTCGGATGATCTCGCGGAAGATCTCGAAACAGACGCTGGCCGGCGTCATGACGAATCCGCGCCCGTTACAATTTGGACAGTCTTCGCACAGAATGTGCTGCAAGCTTTCGCGCGTGCGTTTGCGCGTCATTTCGACGAGCCCCAGAGGCGACACCGGCGTGACCTGATGGCGTGCGTGATCGCGCACCATGGACTGTTCCAGTACCTGCATCACGCGGCGCCGGTGCTCTTCCTCCTCCATGTCGATGAAGTCGATGATGATGATCCCGCCCAGGTTGCGCAGCCGGAGTTGCCTCGCGATCGCCACTGCCGCCTCCAGGTTGGTGCGGAAGATGGTTTCCTCCAGGTTGCGGTGCCCGACATAGCCGCCGGTATTGACGTCCACCGTGGTCATGGCTTCAGTCTGGTCGAAAATGAGGTATCCGCCGGATTTCAGCGGAATGTTGCGGTCGAGCGCCTTCCTGATCTCGTCTTCGATGCCATGCAGGTCGAAAATCGGCCTCTGCCGCGTGTAAAGCTCCAGCATCGGCTCGATTTCCGGCAGGAATGTCGCTGTAAAGGTCTTCATTTGGTGAAAATCGGCTTCGGAATCGACCAGTATCCGTTCAACGTCGCTGGTAACGAGGTCGCGCAAAACCCTTACCGGCAGTGGCAGATCCTCGTGGATCAAGGTTTTTACCGGGGCTTTCCTGCACTGATCCTGAACGGCCGACCACAGTTTTTGCAGAAACTCCAGATCCCCCCGAAGCGCCTCCTCGCTCGCGCCCTCGGCCGCAGTCCGGGCGATCACCCCGCCGGGACGCCCATCCTCCGCCTGAATGCGCTCGAGCCCTTCTCGCAGGCGATCCCGTTCTGTGCCGTCATCGATACGAGCCGACACGCCGACGCCTGAGCCGTTCGGCAACAGCACGAGGTAGCGGGACGGCAGGGTGATGAAAGTCGTGAGCCGCGCCCCCTTGTTCCCCAGCGGTTGCTTGACGACCTGAACAAGAACTTCGGCGCCTTCCCGAATGAGTTCGCGGATGTCCGGGAGCTGCGGCGACTCCGGGCCGCGGTCCGCGGCATCCGGTCTGGCGATGTCCGAAACGTGCAGGAAGCCGGTACGCTCCAGTCCCAGATCCACAAATGCCGCCTGCATACCGGGCAGCACTCGCGATACCCGGCCTTTGTAAATGTTGCTGTTGAGCCCGCGGTGCGTGGCGCGCTCGATGTACACCTCCTGAAGCACCCCATTCTCCAGCAACGCGGCCCGCACTTCCCGCGGCGTCACGTTGACGAGAATTTCCTCTTTCGGCAGTTGCTCGCTCACGCTCAGCGGCGCGACGATGAAGCGGCGGAAAGCACTTCGACGCCGGCCTTCCTCAACAGGCGGGCCGTCTCGAACACCGGCAGCCCGACCACACCGGACCAGCTGCCCGTGAGACTCTCGACAAAAATGCCGCCAATGCCCTGGATGGCGTAAGCGCCGGCCTTACCGGCGGGTTCGCCGCTTTGCCAGTAGCGCAGCGCCTCGTCCGGGTCGATGTTGCGCAGTTGCACCCGGGTCTCCGAGACCGCGGCAATTTCCTGCCGCGGTGTACTCACCGCAACCGCAGTCAGCACCGTGTGGCTGCGTCCGGACAGGTTTGCCAGCATGCACAGCGCCTCATCCTGTGAACCTGCCTTGCCGAAGACACGCCCGTCGAGCAGCACGATCGTATCGGCGCCGAGTATCACCGGTTCGTCGCTGTGAATTTGCCGAGACTTCCTCGCCTTGCCGCGCGCCAGTCGCAAAACGAGAGCCGCTGCCGGCTCGTCCTGCAACGGCGTCTCGTCCATGTCAACACCCTCCCAGGTATGGCGAACCCCAAGCGCCGCCAGAATCTCGCGACGTCGTGGCGAGGCGGACGCGAGATGAAGAACCGCGTCAGCCACGATGATATGGGTGCCCCTCCAGAAGGGTCCATGCGCGATACAGCTGTTCCGCGAGAAGCACGCGTGCAAGGCCGTGAGGCAGGGTCAGCCGGGACAACGACAAGCGGCAGTCGGCGCGTTCCGCGCATTCCGCGGATACGCCGTCCGGGCCGCCAATGACGAAGGCGAGGTCTCTGCCGGCCTTTTGCCATTCCTCAAGGTGCCTGGCGAGTTCGCCGCTCGTCCACTGCCTGCCCGTTTCATCGAGCAGCAACAGCTTCTCCGACGCCTTCAGTTGTCGCAGCACTTTCCCCCCTTCCGCCTCGACTGCGCGTTCCGGCGTTTTGCTGCCTGCGCGACTCGACGTCCCGACGGTATCGAGCCGGAATCGCCAGTGGCCGGGCAACCGTTTCGCGTATTCGTCAAAAGCATCGTCGACCCAGGGCGGCTGCCGGTCGCTGACGGCAATCAGCCGAATGTGCACAATGGCCCGCCTTGACTATCGGTCTCTGGCAGCGAGATCGCTTGACGGCGCAAGCGACCATAGCTTTTCCAGATTGTAGAACTCCCGCACGCGCGGCAGCATCACGTGCACGAGCGTATCCTGCAGATCGAGCAGTATCCATTCGCTGCCTTCTGCGCCCTCCACACCGGTCGGACGATGTCCCGCTGCGCGCGCCCTTTCGGCAACGGCGTCAGCGAGCGCCTTGACGTGACGGTTGGACGTCCCGCTTGCGACGATCATGAAGTCTGTGACGGTCGTCAGGTTTCGTACGTCGAGCTTGACTATGTCTTTTGCCTTTACCTCTTCCAGCGCATCTACCGCCAGGTCGCTCAGTTGTTCGCTATTCATTCACCAATCCGATCGTGTGTGCCATTTGAAATCATTCCCCTGCCTCGTCGAAGCCGTGCGCAGGCTTGTCCGCCTCACTGGTGGACGCCGCATAACAGCCGCTTCGCTCGATGACTGCGCGCACGGCATCCGGCATCAGGAATCGCGGGTCCCGGCCTGCCGCAACCAGGTCCCTGATTTCGGTCGACGAAATCTCCAGTTGCGTCACGTCGTGGATGTAAATATGCCCCGATTTTGCTTGATGCAGATCGCCGATCCGGTGCGTGCCCCGGTCGGCAAGCAGTTCGCCCAGCGGACCGATATCGGGCGCGCGCCAGCCGGGGCGATGCGCTACCACGATGTGTGACAGTTGCAGAATCTCGCGCCAGTGGTACCACTTCGGCAATCCGAGGAACGCATCCATGCCGATCATGAGTGCGAGCGGCGTGAGCGGAAACTCCGAGCGCAGCGCGGTCAGTGTATCAACCGAGTACGACGGCCCTTCTCGCTGCAGCTCGCGATCATCGACGACAAATCCGTGCTGTCCTTCCGTCGCCACCTGCACCATCTGCAGACGCAGCTTCGCATCCGCAACGGGCGCACCCCGGTGTGGCGGACTGCCTGCGGGCATGAATCGCACTTCACCGAAGCGCAGTGCCTGCAGCATTTCAAAGGCGGTCCGCAGATGACCATAATGTATCGGGTCGAACGTCCCGCCGAATATTCCCATCGGGCCCACTGTCACTTCTCCGGATGCACGTCGAGCCGGCTCGGGCCAGCCCGTCGGTCTTCGAACCCCGTTGCAATTGTCAGCAAGGACCGCATCCGGATGAGCAAGATCAGGCTGCCTTGCCGGCCGGCATCGCAAGCCCGAACACGACTTCCGTCGCCAGCTGCCATGGATCCACTGCCGTCTGTCCCCTGGCGGCGGCATCCGCGCGACGGGCAACCTGTAACAGGCGATAAAAATCCGCAGCTGAATGTCGCCCGATGCAGCCTCTGACGATTCCCTGCCTGTTGCGCCAGACGCGCTGCCTCTGCAATGCAGAGCCGAGGTTGATTCCGGAGCGCACACTTTCGGCGATACTCGCAAGCGCGCGCAGTTCACGCGTCAACGCCCACATAATGAGAACCGGCTCGACGCCTTCTGCCCGGAGTCTTCCGAGCATCCGGATCGCGCGCGTACCCTGGCCTTCTACCGCGGCATCAGTGAGTTTGTAAATGTCGTAGCGGCTGCTGTCGGCGACAGCGCGCTCCACGTCCGCGCCGCTGACAGGTCCTTCACCCAGCCACAAACGCAATTTCTCGATTTCCTGATTCGCGGCCAGCAGATTGCCTTCCACGCGGTCGACCAGCAGCCCGACGGCGTCGGCATCCGGCTTCAGGCCGAGCCTTTTCATCCTTGCGCTTATCCAGGCCGGCAGTTCCCGCGCGTCCGGCGGCCATACCTGCACGTAGGTGCCGGCCGCCTCGACCGCCCGAACCCAGGCTGCCGCTGCTTTTTCCAGCTTCGGCGTTTCAATGAGAACCAGGAGATCGTCACCGGTTCCCTGCACAACCTGGGCTATCGCGGCAGAGCCTTCGCGACCGGGTTTTCCCGTCGGCAGCCTGAGTTCGATGATTCTCTTTTCCGCAAAGAGAGACAGATTGCCGGCCGCCGCCGTCAGCTCGTTCCAATCGAAGCCCGAAGTAACAAAGTGAACTTCACGCGCGCCGAAGCCCTGCTTACGGGCTTTACCGCGTATCTCGTCCAGCGCTTCCTGAACGAGCAAGGGCTCGTCGCCAGCAACCAGGTAACAGCGTGACAGAGATTTTTCGAGTGCTGAAGAGAGTTTAACGGCCGGAATTTTCACGCGGGGGTCAGGGCCTCGAATTGCAACAGACGACGTGCCGTTGACAACCGGCAATCGATAATACCCCGTATTCGGCGCAGGTTCAGAGGGCCTCCAACTGGTCGAGGCCGATCGCCTCTGCTTCGAGCAAAACGGGGATCCCGTCCCTCACCGGGTAGAGCAGCTTGCCGTCGTCGGTTACCAGAGCTTCTTTGAGCGCAGCATTGAGCTGTGTTCCCTCGCGATTGACGATCTTGCCGGACTGAACCGCCGCATTGACCTTTTTCAGGAGATCGGGGCGGGCAAGCGACAGCCCCTTGTGCGTTACCGGGCAGCACAGGATCGCGAGAAGGCGTTTGTCCATGGTCAGCGATATGGCGGCAAAACCTTGATTCACAAGCCGTTGCGGTTCATTTTGTTATGTTATACCATTTTGTTTCCGAGCTGGCGCGGACTTTGCGCGCCACTAGCGCTCAAACCCGAGCATAACGGCTACCGATGATGGTTAACAGCGCCCGCAAACCGGCGGCGACGCTCGACAGGATTGCAGCAACGCTGTCGGGGCTTTGCCTGCTGCATTGCCTCGCCCTGCCGCTTCTGATCGCCGGTCTCCCGGTATTGAGCGAACTGTCCAGCGGGCACTTTCACGCCCAGATGCTGACGGTAGCCATTCCGGTCAGCGTTGTCGCCCTGGGCCTGGGCTTTCGACGCCACGAAAACAGCTACGTTATCGCCATCGGCGTCCTCGGCATGTTGTTGCTCGTGGTCGGCGGGACGGTTGCGCACAGCCGCTATGGCCTGGCAGCGGATCGCAGCCTGAGCGTCGCGGGCGCTCTCATACTCGCGGTCGCGCATTATTTCAACAGCCGCCTCAGCCGCCACTGCCGCAGCAATACATCGTCCGACGGTCGTTACTGAGGCGGAGAAGCTTCGCGGTCGCCGTGTCGCGGTGGCACGGGGTCGTAGCCGGATCCGCCCCAGGGATGGCATCGGCCGATGCGCGTGGCCGCAAGCCAGCCGCCGCGGAAGGCGCCGTGCGCGCGGAGAGCCTGCGCCGCGTACTCGGAACAGCTCGGCTGAAAACGGCAATTGATGCCGAGAAGTGGCGACACAGCGTACCGATAGACCCAGACAATTCCCCGCATCGGCCAGGCAATCATCCTGCCCGCAAGCCGAAAAAGTGGTGCATCGGAATGTTCCATTGGGTCGCCGTCCCGCCGTCGCCATCGCGTGCCGGACGGTCCGTCTTCTATAGCAATGCCCAGTGCCGCCAGCCTGTCTCGAATGGCATCGGCGGTGGCAAAATCGCGCATCGCGCGTGCGCGTTCGCGCTTCGCCAGTAGTTGCTCGATTTCGGCTTCGGGCAGCCCCTTGTCGTCACCTCCTGCGAACCATTTTTCCGCACGCGTCTGCATGAGACCGAGGAGGTCCGCCCCTGCCAGCATCTGCAGGGCCAGTTTGCGCCGCTTCTCGTCATCCGTCGTTTTATTCAATTGTCGCGCCAGGTTGAAGATCTCCGATAACGCCCGCGGCGTATTGAGGTCGTCTTCCAGAGCCTCGATCACTGCCGCCGGCGGTTCGGCTCCGGAGCGCTCCCGCCCGCTCGGTTCCATGCCCCGTACCGCACCGTAGAGACGGTCGAGCATTCGCCGCGCGGCATCCACCGACTCGTCGGACCAGTCCAGGGGCTGCCGGTAATGCGCGTTCAGAAGCGCCAGCCGGATCACTTCTCCGGGAATGGTCCTGATGAGGTCGTGCACCAGCAGAACGTTGCCGACCGACTTGGACATCTTAGAGTTGTCGACGCTAAGGAGCCCGTTATGCAGCCAGTAACGTGCAAATGTTGCTCCGTCGTGCGCGCAGGTGCTTTGCGCCAGCTCATTTTCGTGGTGCGGAAAAACCAGGTCCTGGCCGCCTCCGTGTATGTCGATCGTCCGTCCGAGGTGCTCGGCCGCCATCGCGGAACACTCGATGTGCCATCCAGGCCGTCCACGGCCCCACGGCGATTCCCAGCCCGGCTGATCGTCCGCCGACGGCTTCCACAGCACGAAGTCATGCGGCGCCTTCTTGTACGGAGCAACTTCCACGCGAGCGCCTGCGATCATCTCCTTCAGCTCGCGTTTCGACAATCGGCCGTAGCCGTCGAACGTGGAAACGTCGAACAGCACATGTCCCTGCGCTGCGTAGGCGAACCCCTTCTCGAGGAGCATCTCGATCATCTCGATCATCTGTGGGATGTGTTCGGTCGCTCGCGGTTCGATGTCCGGCGGTGCGACGCCGAGCGCTGCCATGTCACTGTTATATATCTCGGTGAACCGCGCGGTGATCTCACCGACAGGAACCCCCGACTCCTTCGCGGCAGCGATTATCTTGTCGTCTACGTCTGTGAAATTGCGTGCGAAGGTCAGCTCGTACTTGCGCCGCAACAGCCTCGCCAGAACATCGAACACGACCGGAGGGCGCGCATTACCGATGTGGGCATAGTTGTACACTGTCGGCCCACACAGATACATCGTCACGCGGCCGGGCGTCAGGGGCTTAAACGGAATCTTGCTGCCAGTCAGTGTGTCGTGCAGATGGAGGGCCATCGACGCCTTATCCTTCAGGTCGGTGGGAATTCATGACGGCTATGATAGCAACATATCGGCACCGCGCTTCACTGGGCATTCGCGCCGAATCCGCGGCCATTCGCGGCAAATTTTCCGCGGCGTCATGTAATATCGGCATCCCGCGGATCGTTTTCATCCCAACTCAAGGAGCCGGAATGCCCGAGGAATCAATTCAGTTTCATGCCCGCCGTTCGGTCGAGCAGGTTGAGGAAGGCGACGAACTTGCGCCCAGGTTCGACGAACGGGGATTGATAGCGGCCGTTACCACCGATGCAGCGTCGGGGGAATTGTTGATGCAGGGATACATGAATGCGGATGCGCTCAGACTGACGATAAAAACGGGCGAAGCGCACTATTTCAGTCGCAGCAGGCAAAGTGTCTGGCACAAGGGAGCTACCAGCGGATTTCTGCAAAAGGTCGAGGAATTGCGGATAGACGACGATCAGGATTGCGTGTGGCTCAGAGTTTCGGTAGTGGGCGGAAGCTGTCACGTCGGTTATCGATCCTGCTTCTATCGCAGAATTCCTGTCGGCGAGAAACAGCGAATCATGGATCCGCTGAAGCTCGAATTCACTGACGCTCGGAAGGTGTTCGATCCGCAGGATGTGTACGGAGACGCTCCTAATCCTACCATTCTGTAACAGCGCAGTTGCAGGGGCTTCAGTCGGAGCTCGATCGCGATGGTAAGCGGCTCCTACAGGTAAGTCAGAATCGACCCTTCGACCTGGGCTGCCGACCTGCGCGACGCTTCGCTACAAGGGGCAACGGCTCCCGCGTCGCAATGGCGCGAACCTGATAGACGTACTCGATCGTGCCGATGAGCCATAGAAAATATCCCAGCAGTTCGATGAATTCCTCCACAGCAAGCTTGATGACCCTCAGATAATCGTCGCCGAGTATCGCCATCCAGAGTGGTTCGTGCCCTACCAGGCGAACGAATGCAAAATGCACGATGGCGCCCGCGAACAGAAGCGTGACTCCCGGCGACGGCCACAGCCGTAGCCACGCGATACGAAAACGCCGTCGATGCCTGTATGTATAGGTGATGATGAGTGCCGCAACGATCGCCATCATGACCTGCCAGAAGTTGTCGGCAACGAGGCGATCCAGAAAGTAATCCAGCTCTCGAATGAGAAATGCGAGAGCCAATCCGCCGAAGGTGAAGGCGATCGGCCGCTGCGACGGAAAATAGCTCGCAACCCAGGCATACAGCAAGCCGCATATAAACAGGATCGCCGGTTGAACGATTTCCAGGGGCGAATACTCGCTGGTACCGAGGGTGTCTCCGGCATGGGTGAAGATCTGCAGCTTCAGGCTTCCGGGAGAAGCGATTTCGATCTGCGTCAGAGCCCAGGTGGCGAGCGCAATGCCGACGAAGTAAACGATATAGCGAACCAGTGCCATGCGCCGCCCTCTAAACCGGGACTGCGTACTATAGCTAAAATCGTCTGCGAGTTCGCTCCGGCTCAGGATCAATCGTTGCACGATCAGAACGCGGGGGCGCGTACCAACAACCTGCCGGTGTTGCAGCGAGGCGAACCTACTATTGAATCGACGAAAGCTGGATGAGCACGATGCGGACCAGATCGTCCACGATTGCCTCACGCAACAGTTCTTCTTCCCTGGCCTTGCCGAGCACTCTTGTCTCGTCGTAGGTGTAGTCGCGGGTCAGTGTCTGTAATCGAGGCTCCAGCAGCATCGTTTCACCACTGTTCACCGCATAATAAACGGTGTAATAAACCTCGAACTCCGTTGGCACATTACGGGCGGAAACGGATAAAACGCGCTGACCTGTCTCGTCGCTCAGCAATGAAAATTCCGCGGTGGCGTCGACCGGCGAATCGACCAGTTCCGCTCCGGCTCTCGCCAGTTGCTCCCTGAACCTGCGATAGAAAAGGCTGTACCGGTCATCCGCCGCGATATAGGTGCGAGCCATTTCCGGCGGTACGGTCGGATCGCTTCGCAGATGAAAGCCGCAGCTTGTGAAGGAAGCCGTCAGCGCCATCACCGCTGCAAGCTGTACCGTTTTATACAACGACATTAACGAGGCGTCCCGGCACAACGACGGTCTTTCGGATGGTCTTGTCGGCAACGAATCGGCGCACGTTCTCTTCCGCGAGAGCCAGCTCCGAGATCGTCTCGTTGTCCGCGTCTGCGTCGACGGTAATGCGGCCGCGCAGTTTGCCATTCACCTGCACGACAATTTCGATCATTGCGCGGACCAGCGCGGTCGAATCCGGCTCCGGCCAGCGCACGTCCACCGGGGCGGTACGATGCCCCAGCACATGCCATAACTCGTGGCAAATATGCGGCACAATAGGCGACAACAACAGCACGCCGGCTTCCAGGGCTTCGCGCACCACGGCACGACCTGCCGGCGACGAGTCGCCAAATCGACTGACCGAGTTCAGCAATTCCATCACCGCGGCGACAGCAGTATTGAACGTATAGCGACGGCCGACGTCGTCGCTGACCTTGGCGATCGTCTGGTGGGTTTTGCGGCGCAACGCTTT
>Ga0299913_10005887_pt1 | contig 10548 bp, 13 predicted proteins | sample RVTome_9_FD_201360 | JGI IMG/M metagenome (GOLD analysis project Ga0299913, IMG submission 201360) | Soil microbial communities from uranium-contaminated site in the Upper Colorado River Basin, Wyoming, United States - RVT155D38 (version 2) ... | reverse complement strand
TGTTGGCCAAGTCCTAAAACTATTTGACAAAACCATGAGCGGTTATACAATTCGATAGCAGATGTCACTAAAAGATAAAAATGGCAGGCTAAAATGGGAGGGCTGACCTCTAATCGGCCAGCTGAGGTCATTGATGGGCGGTGACGGAGCCATTACCCACGAACTCAGCGACCGTCTAGCTGAGGATTTGATGAACGAGCGCTTTGAAGCGCTCGTTTTATATCTGGGTGACTCTCACCCGAACCTGACGACCGAATGGGTCAGCGCTATGTTTCGGCTAAGGGACAAGGAAATATCGTCAGACCGCGAACTGTTCACTCCGGACATGTATGCTTTTGCCGCCAAGCAATCAAACAAGATGAGACAGCTGGATTGGCTCGACGGCCATGACGTCAATGAAATGTACGACCGTTTCCCGCGTAGACTACACATGGACGCCAGAGACATGTATTACGCTCACTCGGGCATCCACAGCATGATCCATCGACGCGATCGTCTGGCCGCCGCAGCCGAGATTTTTAATTACTCGCTCCTATCTTCCAGCCGACCGGATAGTTTCTTAGCCAGGCAAACTGCCAATATGTACGAAGAATTGGCTTTTTACGACATGTTGGATGGCCAGTCCGGCCAGCACTTGGCCGCCGCCCGTCAACTTAACGAAACGGTGGTGGAGGATGTACCCTCCTGGAGTTATCCATACCGCATTCACGCACTGATGTCTTTGTTCGACCTAGAAGCCATTGAGCTACTGACAAATATCAAACGGCCAGATGTCAGCGCTAATCCATATCTGGGTTTGAAAAAAGTTCACATCGATTTTAATACTGCTTTAATCTTTTATGCTAGGCAAATCGAAGATTATGCTAATCGTGGAGACGAAGAGATTGCCTTAATTAAGAATGATGAGCTGAGCGAACGGGTACGCGAGCAAGCAAATAGTCGCTGGACAATGATGACCGGTGCACTGGCCGAGGGGTTGGCGATGTCGGTAATCCAAGACCATATTTTGGACAAGGGGCTACACAAAAAGTACTGGGTCAGACAGGCATTTCTTCGAGAGGATTCGATGGCCGATCGCAGCTTGCCGACTCCAGACCGATCCGAAGCGCTCGACGTGCCCAACCTGTCATTTGATTTGCAAATTTATGAACATACTTCCGCCGACGGGGCGAACGTGCCGATCGAGGTTAAAAAATCTGCTCGGCCATCACGCAGCAGTCTGCACCCTGATATTGAAGTCATCACTTTTAAAGACAGCAGCCAGGCGCGCCCCTTTGCTCAGACCGCAAGAGCTTTTGCCACGAGCCAAATCGAAAAATATACAGGCGAGCTTAGCTACGCACAGGTTGAAGCCCACGATACGATTTACAATCGGGTAGATCCTGCCCGTTTATTCAAACAATTATAAAAGTAAAGCCCGGACAGTTTGGTGGTGATTGATAGCGCCATTTGCGGGCGCCGGTTCAAATCAGCTATCAAACTGTCCGGGCGGGTGAAGGATTAGGGGATGTACTCGTCAGAGACGATCAGCTCTCCCGATCCTTCGTTGTCGTCCAGCCATCCGTGGACGTATTGGCCCTTGCGGGCGACAGGACAGTTACCCGTCCGGCCCCAGATGTAAAAGCGCCCTTTGATTCCCGGATGGGTCTCGAACTTGTTGATTCGCTCAACGAGCAAGGACATCTGGTCGCCAACTTGGCTTTGGCTGATCTGCTCCCTGACCTGAAACCAGAGAGGGAGCAAATTGTTTCTGATGGCTGAGGTGACTGAATCGCCGAACTCAGGTGTATTCGGCAGCTTGTTTACGATGAACGATTTGCTGACCATCGCCCCACTTCCTTTCCCAGTGTTTGTTTTGGTGGTCCGATTATAGCCGGTAACAGAGAAAAACACAATAGTAAGCCACCAGCTTGAAAATTTACAAAGTTTATGCTAATATATAGAAATACAGTTACCTAAAAAAAAATAAAAAATAATCATGGAAAAAAACTCGGTCCGACAGCTTGATAACCCAGAAGTCCTGGCCTCTGGCAGCGATGAGGCCGAGATCGTTGAATGGTATCGTTCGCTGGGCCCTAACGCCGATTTGCACGGCCAAGAAGATCAGCTGTTTGACCATGCCATGAAGCTATATCTGTTATCAACCCAAGCGAACGAAGAAATCCAACACGCACCGGTGGCCCAGCAGAGGGACTATTTCTGGAGATTAGACCGACGCCAGCGTAAACCCCACGAGCATATTTTTTCCAGCCCGGAGCATGGCTTAATGGCCGCTGTTATGACGCTTGAAGTAGCGCGGCTAGTGGACAATGAACCCAAAATTCGCCGCCACTTGCTGGATATGTCCAGCGCTTTGCTTGATACAGTCAGCAAGGACCCTCGCCTGGAGGGCTGGAACAAGTTTGGCGGCCAAACTCGCTATGAAGCCGCTAAATATATTTTGGACATCGAAGCCATGAAAATTCGCGACCAACTTAAACAGGGGCAGGAGTACCAAGCCGCGGAGGATGAATTTCAGCAGCTGGCCAAGGCCCAGGTTAAGAAATTTCATGAAATCCTGGCCGATCATCGCGGAGTCAAAGACGGCGAAGTCTACGAGCATTTTGTCGAGCTGGTCGGCCGCTTTACCAACTGGCGCAACCAAGAGCTTGATAAGTGGGCGGTACGGGCGGCCACGCCACGCGAAGACCAGCCCAGTAAAAGGCTGGGTCACAGAGGCAAGAAATTCGCCACCGATATCTTTGTCGAAAGTTTGGATAGCCTAAGCGTTGTACCCGTTCAGGCCAAGCTTGATCCCAACTACGAATCTAGCGGCTATGATCACAGCATAGTCATGTACGACCGCCACGCTGGCTGGCCGAACGTCCGAGAGCACATGGGCTTGGTCGCCGACGCGATGTGGGCAAGCTATAAATTCGAGCAAACCGACGAACAAGACCGACTGCTAAAGAGCGAAGTGGACTATTTCACCAAGCAGGTGCTGTCAAACATCTAAAAAAGTTAAAGGGTCGTGATTCACGATAGGTAACGGGTTCCCGCGAACGGGAATGTTAGCTTTCGTTAGTCACGACCCTGGGGTCTGATCGCCATCCGGTTGGGATGGCTGTTTGTCGAGAGAAAAGTGATTGGCTGTGCGGGGCTACGTCCCCTGCATCTTTAGAGTCCGCTTGGGACTTTACAGAACACAACCGTGCCACCTTCCGCAGCTGGCGGCTGACCGCCAGATGCAAATCAGCGAACGGGCAGTATTACCGCTCCTCCAGAAGGCAGACCGAACCATCCTGGTTCACCAGGAAGGTCACGAACTGGTCTTTGTACTCCGGACACTGCGGGGCTTCCATTACCTCCCCCTGGGCCATGACCCAGAGGTCGTAGCCGTTGCACTGCGGTTTGAGAACCCGAATCACTCGGATAGTCGAACTGTTGGGTGTACGGATGAGGACATTGGCCCGCGGGTGTTCGAAGAACAGGGCGGTGTCTTCGGTGTCGAAGCCGACTTCGCCGTTGGCCAAGGCCTCCAGCTCGTCGATACCTTCCAGTACCTTGAGGGGTGCCGGGGAGGTCATGTGAACACCACGTGGCCGTGGCACCCGTCGTCTTCCATGTCGATCAGACCACTGAAGGTCTGGCCGTCGACACGGATCGAGACGCGAGCACCGTCGAGGGAGCCCACCTTGGTGCCACTCTCGAAGCGAACCTTGAGGCAAGGTTCTTCGAACTCCACCGGGATGGCCCGGTGACTCTGAATCTCCTCGATGACGGTCATCATTGCTCGCCCCCTTCGCTCGCTACGTGGTGGCCAGGGTCCTCCGCTGGTACGACCAGTTGCCTCGGTCCCTTGAAGGTGACTGTGATGTCACCCGACGCGACCAGATCAAGATCTGGATCGCGCTCGGACGCTATTACGTCCATCTTCTACCTCCTGCTGCCGCGGTGGCTGGTGCCAGCCGTCGGGCTAGTTTGGCCGCTTCCCGCTGACCTTCGCGACGTCGCTTGTCAGATGCGCTGACATGTTGACGCCGGTTGGTCGCATGGTTGCGGTGCCTATCGCGATCCGCCAAAGGTGTCTCCTTCCGATTGGCGGTTGGTAGCTAGCGAATTGCTCCCTTCTCTCGATGTCGATGTACCACCCGCAAAGCGTTGAATAAATTGGGCATTTTTGCTGGCCCATTCGCCTCACGAATGGTTCAAACCATACTCCAAAATTGATTTTTTGGCAAGAAAAAAGCTCGAGCGTTTTGGTCAAAAACGGCCGAGGCCGCGGCGGTGGTTTGACCGTACGCTGGAGCTTGGGGTAGAGGGGGCGGCGGTTTTGGGTTAGAGTCGGCTGTTTTTCTATCGCTTCCGATAAAAATTTGTAAGAGACGATAGCGGGGCGGGTCGGTTTGGGAGAGCTTGCTTGGTGAACGTTTATCTGGGGAGAGTATTGTTCACGATTCGCGAGGGGCTCAAACGCCAAACCGACACCTGCCCGCTTTTCCTGGTTAAGGTAGTTGTCAGCGCGCCGGAGGTAGCCAGCGCTGGAGACACCTGACTCCGCCCAGGAATCTAAAAAGAATGACTGAACCGCCAAGGTGCAAATGTCAGGACGAATATCTTAACAAATAACAGAGACATTATCAAGTTTGAAAACACTAGAGCTTGACGCTTCTTTGCCGGCCGAAGTAGTATTGACGACGCGGATTAGCACTCGTATACTTACAGTGCTAATTGTATCTGGAAAACTTTAACTGGAGGATCATTTTAATGAGTTCAAATTCTAATATGCCCAAACCACTCAGCTGTCGAGTAATTATTAAACAGGTTGCACAAGAGGCAAAGACAGAAAGTGGAATTTATATTCCAGAAACAGCTGTAAAAAAACACGACGTAGGAGAGGTTCTTGCAATAGGGACAGGGGTGAAAAGTGTCAAAAAAGGTGATCGAGTTGTTTATACTTACTCGCCCTCCGTAATTGTTGGAAAAGAAGAATATATGATTGCCACAGTTGATAGCGGTCATATTAAAGAAGACACGATTGTAGCAATTCTGTAATTAATTTCAAAGGAGTTATTGATGGCAAAGAAAATATTTTATGACGATGACGCCCGCCGCCGAGTTTTGGGCGGCGCGGAGATGCTCTATAACGCGGTCAAAGTAACTTTGGGCCCCAAAGGCCGCAACGTGGTGCTGGGTAAAAGCTATGGCGGACCAACCGTTACGCACGACGGCGTGACCGTGGCCAAAGACATCGAACTGCCCGATGACGAAGAACAGTACCTGGGTTACGGCGTTGGCGCAGAGCTGATCAAGCAGGCCGCCAACAAGATGAATGACGTCGCTGGTGACGGCACAACTACTGTGACCGTGCTGACCTATCATATTTTGGACGAAGCCAACAAGCTCATCGCGGCCGGCCACAACCCGATGGAACTAAGAAGCGGCGTGGAAGACGCTGCCGCCGAAGTGTTGAATAAACTTAACTCGATGAGTGAAGACGTCGGCCGGGACAAAGCCCGCATTGCTGAAGTCGCCACGATTTCCGCCGGTGATAAGGCCATTGGCAATCTTATAGCTGAGGTTATTGATGAGGTTGGCAAGGATGGCACAGTTACTGTAGAAGAAGGCCAAGGCCTTGATTTAGAAAAAGAAGTAGTCAGTGGTTTCACCATGGACCGCGGTTTTATTAGCGCTTATATGGTGACCGACCCGGCGCGCATGGAGGCGTCTTATGAAAAGCCGCTGATTCTAATTACCGATAAGAAAATCAGTAGCGTCCAGGAATTTCTGCCACTGCTGGAAAAAATTGCCGCGGCTGGCAAGAAGGACCTGGTCATCATTGCCGAAGATGTGGACGGCGAAGCCCTGACCACTTTGGTGCTAAACAAGCTCAAAGGTGTCTTTAACACCGTGGCCATCAAAGCCCCGGCTTTCGGTGACCGCCGCAAGGAAACGCTGCAGGACATCGCCATTTTGACCGGCGGTCAGCTCATCAGCGACGAACAAGGCACCAGCTTTGAAAATGCCGATATCTCAATGCTGGGTTCTGCCCGAAAAGTCATCGTCACCAAGGACGACACCACCATCATTGAAGGTGAAGGCAGTGCCGCCGAAGTCGCTGCTCGCATCAAGCAAATCAACGCCCAAGTTGAAGCTTCGACCAGCGAGTATGATAAAGAAAATCTGGAGAAGCGCCGAGCCGCGCTATCTGGCAAAGTCGCTGTCATCAAGGTCGGCGGTGCGACCGAAACTGAGATAGAGGAAAAGAAGTTCCGGGTCGACGACGCCGTGGCCGCAGTCAAGGCGGCCCTGGACGAAGGGGTAGTGCCCGGCGGTGCCATTACCTTGATTAACCTTTCAGATGGAATTGACCATATAGACATGTCGAATAAGAACATACCGAGCGGGAACCTGACTTACTCTCATGGGTGGTATCTACTGAAACGGGCGCTCGAACAACCCTTCACGATATTAATGGAAAATTCTGGACTTAATCCTGGCGAGTGGCGACCGCAGGTCAAGAAAGCCAAGCCCGGCCACGGCATCGACGTCAACAACCCGGACAAGGTTAAAGACATGAAGGCCGCCGGTATCGTCGATCCGACCCGCGTCGTCAAAGAAGCCGTTCAAAACGCCACATCGATTGCCGCCACGGCCATGACCATGGGCGCGCTGGTAGTCGAACTGCCAGAAAAGAAAGACGCCCCAGCCGCTGCACCCGACATGGGCGGCATGGGCATGATGTAAGACGCTCGCAGGCTCGCAATTAAGGAGAGAGGGCATTTCCCTCTCCTTAGCCGCCTGCGGCGGGTATCCTCTCCCCAATTAAGTATTCATTAAAGCCGGAATAAATCCGTTTTTAATGAATGATAGAAACTATTAAGCCAACCCGAATTTATTTCGCGTTGGCTTAATACAAATTGAGGGGAGATACCTGAGCCTTAGCGAAGCTAAGAGGGGGAAGTCATCCCCCTCTTACGAAAATAAATCCCGCCGGACATGCCGGCGGGAAACGCGTTTTTATTTGTGACCTAACTATATCGCACACTTTCTTTATTCAAAGCCCAAACAGCCGAAACGTTGTGAGAACTACAATTCGTACATTTTTTCAATCTGTTATTTAGAATTTAACATTATTAACAACGATTATTCGCCGAATTTAGTTTGGACTGGTAACTATTCCTGCGGGTTGTTGGGCCGGGTCAGGTAGTTGACCTCGTTGACCACGTCCAGCAGGGCCTGGGCCTTTTTCTTGTCGTCGTCTATGGCTTGGGCGGCGTCGAACGCGGCTTTAACCAGCGATGGGTCGTCGGAGGCTCGAAGCATCATTAAAATCGTTTCAAAGCGCTCCTGTGGGTTTTGATCCAGATGCTCAACCAGCGGATTTAGCTGTTGCAGGGCCTGCTGTTTGATGTCAAATAATTCGGTGGCGTTGCCACTGCCTTTTTGGTCGTCGGGTAGGTCGAGGACCGGCGGCTCTGGAGGTTGGACTACAGTAGGCGCAGGCGCTTGAGCGGGCTCCTCAGCGGCCGGTTGTTCATCGGCCGGTTCTTCGGCTGTTCGGGCAGTGGGCGGTTCATCAGCCGGCGGCTCGGGCCGGGCTGGCGGTTCGTCGGCGGTTATCGGCGGGGAAGAATGGGTCGGCTTAACGACTGTCGGCGGCGTGACGGAACCGTTAATCTGCTCGCCCAGGGCGGCATTGATTTCTTCTGCAACGTCGTCGCCGATTAAGTTTTGATTTTGGATACCGGTGCCTATGTCATCGCCCACTTTTGCTTCCTTTTCGAGAGTATCCTATCACACAAAGCGCTTACGGTATACTGGAGTGAACAGCGGAGTTTAAGTGTGCTCGACGATCTGAAATATATCGCTAACCGCGACAAAAGCGACGCTCTGGGCAAAGCGGCCAAAGCGCCGTCTCAGCTTAAGCATAGCTTTGGCGTAGAACTTGACGGTGAGACAAAACCCAAAAACGTGGTTTTCGCCGGCATGGGTGGCTCTGCCTTGGCGGCCAATTTGTTTATGGGTTGGACCAACCCGGCTTTGCCGGTGGCCGTGACGAGGCATTATGATGTCCCGGGGTTTACTGGCAAGCACACGCTTTTTATCGCCAGCAGTTATTCCGGCAACACCGAGGAAACGCTCAGCGCGCTGGCCCAGGCCGAAGCCGCCGGAGCCAGAATCATAGTCATCAGTTCCGGCGGCAAGTTGGCCGCCATCGCCCGCACCCAAAATTATCCGTTATATGAATTGCCCAGCGGCCTGCAGCCGCGTATGGCGGTGTTTTACAGCTTCCGGGCGCTGGCCGAGCTGTTTGAAGGTTTGGGCCTGATGAGCGAACTGTTGCCACAACTTGAGACAACAGCGGATTTTTTAGACTCGGCCCAGGCCAGCTGGCAGCCGGACGTAGCCACGGCTCGCAATCCGGCCAAGACCATCGCCGAGGAAATCGCCGGCAAAACCCCAGTTATTTACGCCGGGCCGCGCCTTTCGGCCGTTGCCTATAAATGGAAAATCAGCTTCAACGAAACGGCCAAAAACGTCGCGTTTTATAATCAGTGGCCGGAGTTTAACCACAACGAAATGGTTGGTTGGACCAGCCACCCGGTCGAGAAACCTTTCGCTCCGATTGAGTTAATCAGTAGCTTTGAGCATGAGCGGGTATTAAAGCGGTTTGCCATCACTAATCGTTTATTAAGCGGCCGGATGCCGCACCCGCTGGAAGTCCAGGCCGAGGGCAATTCCCTGGTCGAGCAAATGCTTTGGGCCGTGCTGCTAGGTGATTTCGTAAGTATCTACCTGGCGCTTATCAATAATGTCGACCCGACGCCGGTTGAGATTATTGAAAAGCTAAAAAATGAATTGCAGGACTAACTAGAAACTCTCAATAAAGTTTTGTTCGTACTGGCCTTCGGCCCAGAGGATGAAGGCGATACCGATAAAGAGCAGGACGAAAAGATAGATAGTACGGGTGTATTCGCTCATGCCGGTTGGTTTGGCCTTTTTCTTGGGCATCCTAAATTTCCTCCTGAGTTAGCAAACGGGCTTGGATGATTAAACGATTGCTGGCCGTCCAGATGGGCGTGCAGGTATAAAGCGTAGCAATCGGTTCGGCTGAGGGACCCTCCACGCTCAAATCGGTAGGCGGAACGATTCTAGTGTCGAAGACCTCATAGACATACTCTTTTTGCTGCCACCAAATGGCGAAACGCTCACCGATACTGATTTTATCCAAATGGTAAAAAGTCGCAGGCTCCGAATAGCTCCACCGGTGGCCGACAATGACGGTATTACCACCGGCCGCCGGGTCGCTGGTGTGGGGCAGGCGCCAGGTGCCGCCGCCCCCGATTACGCTCAGGTTACTGCCTTCGATGATGGGCTCGTCCAAATTGATGTCCGGCACCACCAGCCGGTTGTCTTTGGGCGGCGCGGACAAGTTGGTGTCGTCTTGGCCTTGGCTAAGCTGTCCGTGATAAACATAGCCGTCGTTCCAAAGCTTGTCCCACCAGAGGGTGATATTGGGCAGCCACGGCAGCAGCGAGATATAAAGCCCCAACCCAACCACTACCGCAGTCAGCGCGTTATTAAACTGGTGATGGCTGAAATTCACCTTTACCATATCCGACAATTATAGATGGTTGCTATAATTTTTTCTAAAGAGGAGGCGTTATGGAAGGTTTTAACCCCGAAACTCAAATTGAAAACAAAGACATGAGTTTGGATGAGGAAATCTATAAATTTGCTGAACACCACGCCGGCCAACACACCATGGCTGATTTGGCGAACCGTGTAGCGCAGAACTCCGAGGGAAGATTTACTGCCGAAGAAGCACTGGTTTCGGTCCGGGCACAGATGGGCGCAAGTTTCGACCTGACTTCTAGTCGTACCGTCGCTATTGGTGGCTCCTCACCATCAGAACGACAAAATCGCATCGAGCGATAATCAATCAAATCCGGATTTATTTCGGATTTGATTGATACTGAAGTTGGGGGCAATATCTGAGCTATTGGCAAAGCTAAAAGAGGGAAGCTTCGCCCTCTTAAAGTGGCACGCGTTTAGTCGTGTCGTAAAGACTCGATTGGGTCTTTTCTAGCCGCTTTGACAGCCGGTACGAACCCGGAACTGACACCAACGACAAGCGAGCCCAGCACACTGAGACCCATAATAGTCGGCGTCAACTGCGGTGTGAAGTCAGTCGCCGCTGAGACGCCCAGCACCAGGCCGACCGCTATCAAAAGTCCGATCAGCGCACCGACCAAACTGAGCACCATGGCTTCGATGAGAAATTGCGAACGGATTTGTCGTGGCGTAGCACCGATGGCTTTTCTGATACCGATCTCCCGAGTGCGTTCACTGACCGTGACGAACATGATGTTCATGATGCCGATACCGCCGACTATGACCGAAATAAAAGCGATGGCGCCGATTCCCAGCGTTACCTGGTCGAACAATTGGTTGGTAATTTCCAGGAATTCTTCGGGCTTGCTGATACTGAAATTGCGTTCCCCGCCTCGGTTATCGGCCAAGGCATTGCCGACACTGGCGATGACGTCGTCTATGGTATCAACA
>Ga0299913_10005886_pt1 | contig 10549 bp, 4 predicted proteins | sample RVTome_9_FD_201360 | JGI IMG/M metagenome (GOLD analysis project Ga0299913, IMG submission 201360) | Soil microbial communities from uranium-contaminated site in the Upper Colorado River Basin, Wyoming, United States - RVT155D38 (version 2) ... | reverse complement strand
CGCGGTTCTACGACCGCCTCCTCCCGTACGCGGGGCAGTGGCTCGGGGCCGGGACCGAGATCATGCTCGGCCCCGCCCACACCCATCTCGGCCGGTTCGCCCGAGCGGCCGGCCGGCTCGACGACGCTATCGAGCACCTCGAGACCGCGATCGTCGATCTCACACGGTCCGGTGAAGTCCCGTACCGCGCCCACACCATGGTCGACCTCGCCGACGCGCTGCTGACCCGGGGGGCGCCCGGAGATCTCGAGCGGGCCCGGGCCCTGGCGACCGAGGCGCTCGAGGTGGCGCGCTCGGTCGGCCTGCTGGGCCTGGTCGGGCGCGCGGAGGCGCAGCTGTGAGCACCACGTCGACGACAACCGAGATCATCCTCGTCACCGATCTGGTCGGATCAACCGAACAACGGGGACGGCTGGGGGAAGAGGCGGCCGAGGAGCTGCGGCGCACCCACGACGGGCTGCTGGCCGACGCGGTGGCGAGGAACGGCGGCGAGGTGGTGAAAGGCCTCGGCGATGGCGTGCTGGCCCGGTTCGCGGGGGCGGCTGACGCCGTCTCGGCCGCGGTCGAGATCCAGCAGGCCGGCACCCGAGCGGGCTTCGAGATCCGGGTCGGGGTCAGCGCGGGCGACATCACGACCGAGAACGGTGACTGCTTCGGGACGCCCGTCATCGAGGCCTCGCGCCTCTGCGCGACGGCCCACGGTGGGCAGATCCTCGTGGCCCAGCTGGTGCAGCTGCTGGCCCGGGGACGGGGCGGCCATACGTTCACCGCGATCGGTGACCTCGAGCTGAAGGGCCTCGCCGAACCGGTGGCCACCGCGGAAGTCGGTTGGGAGCCGCTGGCGCCGTCGGTGGACGACCCAGCCACACAGGTACCCCTCCAGCCCGCCATCGCCGGTGACGAGCGCTTCGCGTACGCAGGCCGCGTCCGCGAGCGCGACGCGCTGGACGTGGCGTGGAAGCGGGCGGCCAACGGCGACCGTCGTCTCGTGCTTCTCTCCGGCGAGCCCGGCATGGGCAAGACCCGCTTGGCCGCGGAGCTGGCACGGTCGGTGCACGGCGAGGGCGCGACGGTGCTGCTGGGTCGAGCCGACGAGGACCTGATCTCCCCCTACCGCCCGCTGGCGGAGGCACTGCGCCACCTGGTCACCCATGCTCCGACGGAGCTGCTCGAGGATCACGGACGGCAGCACGGCGACGCGCTCACCCGCCTGGTCCCCGAGCTCGTGCGGCGCGTCCCCGACGTGGCTCCGGCGCCGCCGGTCGACGACGAGCGACTCGCCTTGTTCGACGCAGCCATCGACCTGCTCGGTCGTGCCTCGACCAGCGCTCCGGTCCTGGTGATCCTGGACGACCTCCATTGGGCCGACCACTCGACGCTGCTCTTCCTGCGTCACCTGGCGCGCTCCGCGCCGGCGATGGCGCTGCTCGTCGTCGGCACCTACCGCGACACCGACCTGAGCCGCGACCATCCATTGGGCGCCGTGCTGGCCGACCTGCGCCGAGAATCGAGCGTCGAGCGGATCGCCATCGCAGGCCTCGACGACGGCGAGGTCGCCGAGCTCATGACGATCGCCGCCGGGCACGAGCTCGACGACGACGCCGTGGCACTGGCGCGGGCGATCCACGAGGAGACCGGCGGGAACCCGTTCTTCATCGGCGAGGTCCTGCGCCACCTCGCCGAGTCCGGCCTCATCTTCGAGCGCGACGGCCGGTGGACGACCGACAGGGCGAGCGTGATCTCCCACGTCCCCGACGGGGTCCGCGAGGTCATCGGCCGCCGGCTGTCGGCCCTCGGTCGGGACTCCGACAAGGCACTGCGGACGGCGGCCGCGCTCAGCGCCGAGTTCGACGTCGACGTCCTGGCCGCGGTGCTCGACCAAGACGAGGACGATCTCATCGACGCGCTCGATGAGCCGCTCTCCCGGCGCCTCATCCTCGAGGTGCCCGGCAGCGTCGGTCGGTTCCGCTTCGCACACGCCCTCGTCCGGCAGGCGCTGTACGAGGAGCTCTCGGCTCTGCGCCGGAGCCGCCTGCACGCGCGCATCCTCGAGGTCCTCCGCGACGGCGGGTGCAAGGAGGCGACCGTGCTTGCCCACCATGCCTGTGAGGCGGCGGGGAGCGGGAACGCCGAGCTGGCGGTCGAGCTGGCCGGGGCGGCGGCGCGCCACGCGACGGAGCAGCTCGCGCTCGAGGAGGCGATCCGGTGGTATGGCCGGGCGCTGGAGGCGGAGGAGGCAATCGACGAGCCAGACGGGTCGCGCCGCGCCCGCCTCCTCCTCGACCTCGGCGACGCCAAGAACTCCCTCGGGCTGATAAGAGAAGCGCTCGACGACGTCGCCGAGGCGGCCGCCCTGGCCCGGCAGGCCGACGACGTCGATCTGCTGTACGGGGCAGCCCTCGCGTACGGGGCGAAGCTCGGCGCGTGGATCGCACCCCTCGACCAGTTCGGCCCAGCCCTGGTCGACGAGGCGCTGGCGCGCTGCGGTGCCGGCCCGGCTCGGCGTGTGCCGCTCCTGCTGGCCCGGAGCGGATGGCTGGTGTTCAGCGATCACCAGGCGCGCTTGAAGCTGACCGAGGAGGCGCTGGCGGCGGCGCGCGGCGCGGGCGACCCGCGTTTGCTGTTCGACGCCGTCCTGGCCAGGTGCGACGCCCTGGTCGGCGACGCCGACCTCGACGAGTTCGAGCGTCTGGCGGGGGAGGCCCGCTCGCTGCTCCGCGACGACTGGCGGGCCCTCGATCACTTCGGCGTGTATCTCAATGAGGGGGTGGCCCGGCTGCGACGGGGCGACCTCCTCGGCCTCGGCCGCATTTCGCTCGACATGGTCGAGGCAGCCGAGCGGTTCCGCTCGCCGCTGCTCCGCATGCGGGCCTTCACGATCGCCAGCGCGGTCGACTTCGTCGCCGGTCGCATCGACGAGGCGCGACAGAAGGCGGAGACGGCGATGCAGCTCACTCAGCACATCGAGGGTGAGGGCGTCTACACGGTGCCGAGCATCCTCTCCTACACGATCGAGGTGTTCGCCGGCGGGTCGGACGCGGTGGCCAAGGCGTGGACGCGGGCGGTCGAGGCGGCGCCCGACTACCTCGCCATGTTCCCCGGCAACGAGGTGACGGTCCCGGTGATGGCGGGACGGCCGGCGGACGCGGCGCCCGCGGTGCGGGCCTGGGTCCGGGACGTTTTCCCCTTGCTGCCCGGCGTGTACCGGCAGGCCGGGACGTTCGTGCTGTCGTTTTCGTGGCAGGCGCTGGAGCCCGACGACGGGCGCCTGCTCTACCGGGCGCTGCTGCCGTACAGAGGCCAGTGGCTGGCGGTGTACACGGAGTCGCCGTACGGGTCGGTCGACTTCCACCTGGCACGGTTCGCCCGGGCGGCTGGTGACCGGGACGAGGCCGTCGGTCACTACGAGGCGGCGCTCGCCGACCACTCCCGGGTCGGCGAGGTGACGGTGCGGGCCCACATCGCCTGCGAGCTGGCCGAGACGCTGTTTGAGCGGGCGGCGCCGGGCGATGCTGAGCGGTCGCGCGTCCTCGCCGAGGATGCCGCCCAGGTGGCGGACACGATCGGGCTGGAGTGGATTGCGGCCCGCGCTGAGGAGCTGCGGTGAGCACCACGGACGCGAAGGCGCTGACCGCCACCGTCCTCGTCACCGACCTGGTCGGATCGACCGAGCTGCGGGCCAAGGTGGGCGAGGATGCGGCCGAGGAGCTCCGGCGGGTCCACGACCAGCTGCTGGTCGACGCGGTGGGCCGTCACGGCGGCGAGGTCGTCAAGGGCCTCGGCGACGGCGTGCTGGCCCGCTTCCCGGGCGCGGCCGAGGCGGTGGCGGCTGGGGTCGACATCCAGCAGGCGGCCGCCCGCCGCAGCTTCGACATCCGCGTCGGGATCAGCGCCGGCGACGTCACCCTGGAGAACGGCGACGTCTTCGGCACGCCGGTCATCGAGGCATCCCGGCTGTGCGCCAGGGCCGACGGCGGGCAGATCCTCGTCGCCCAGCTGGTGCAGCTGCTGGCGAGAGGACGCGGTGGCCACGCCTTCACCCTCGTCGGCGAGCTCGAGCTCAAGGGGCTCCCCGAGCCGGTGACGGTCGCCCAGGTCACCTGGGAGGCGGCCGCCGCCGACGCCGCGGTGCCGCTCCCCTCCGCCCTGGCGGGCGGCGACCGACTCCTGTACGCGGGCCGCGCCGCGCCGCGCACGCTGCTCCGGGAGCGGTGGAAGGCGGCCATGGCGGGAGACCGGCAGGTCGTGCTGGTCTCCGGCGAGCCCGGCATGGGCAAGACGCGGCTGGCCGCCGAGCTGGCACGGGAGGTCCATCGCGACGGCGCCATCGTCCTGTTCGGTCGGGCCGACGAAGACGTCGACACCGCCCATCGGTCGATCACCGAGGCGCTGCGTCATCTCGTCGCCCACGCGCCGGTCGGCGTGCTCGAGGAGCACGTGGCCGAGCACGGCGACGCGCTGACCCGGCTGGTGCCGGAGCTCCTTCGGCGGGTGCCCGATGCGCCGCCCGCTCCGCGCCGGGAGGACGACCGCGTCGCGCTGTTCGACGCGGCCGCCGATCTCATCGGGCGGACGGCCGCCACTGCGCCGATCCTGCTGGTGCTCGACGACCTGCACTGGGCCGACCACGCCAGCCTCCTCTTCCTCCGCCATCTCGTGCGGGCGCCGGCGATCCCGTTGCTGGTCGTGGGCACCTACCGCGACACCGACCTGAGCCGCACCCACCCGCTGGCGGCGATGCTGGCCGACCTTCGCCGCGAGCGGAACGTCGAGCGCCTCGACCTGCCCGGTCTCGACGGCGGCGAGATCACCGAGCTGATGGCGGTCAACGCCGGCCACGACCTGACCGACGAAGCCGTCCGCCTGGCCGAGGTCATCCACGGCGAGACCGGTGGCAATCCGTTCTTCGTGGGCGAGATCCTCACCCACCTGGTCGAGTCGGGCACCATCTACGAGCGCGACGGCCGGTGGACCAGCGACAACCCCGGGGCGGCCACGCTGGGCGTGCCCGAAGGGGTGCGGGAGGTCATCGGGCGGCGGTTGTCGGCGCTGTCGCCGGAGGCCGACAAGGCGATGCGGACGGCCGCAGCCGTCGGCCAAGAGGTCGACCTGCGGGTGCTGGGCCACATGCTGGACACCGACGTGGAACAGCTGCTCGACGTCCTCGACGAGCCGCTCCAGCGGGGTCTGCTGGCGGAGGTCTCGGGTGCCATCGACCGCGTCCGCTTCGCCCACGCGTTGGTGCGCCAGGCGCTGTACGAGGAGCTGTCGGCCAGCCGCCGTGTGCGGCTCCACCACCGAGTGTCGACCGCCCTGGCCGCGACCGGTCGAGGGAACGTCGCCGAGCGGGCCCACCACGCCTGCGAGGCGGCGGTGGTGGCCGGCGCGGAGGAGGCCATCGAGCTGGCGGTGGCCGCCGCGGTCGACGCGGAGGGTCAGTTCGCCTGGGAGCAGGCGGCCGGTTGGTACCGGCGGGCGCTCGACGCCGAGGAGTCGATCGACGAGCCCGACGCGGCCCGGCGGGCGAGGTTGCTGATCGCCCTCGCCGAGGCCAGGAACGCGGCCGGGGCGATGCTGGAGGCCCGGGAGGAGGCGCTGGCGGCGGCCGACCTGGCCCGCCGGGTGGGCGACGTCGAGCTGCTGGCCGGCGCGGCCATCGCCTATGGCGGCGGCCTCGGGGCGTGGCTCGACCCTCGTGACGTGGTCGGGTTGGCGCTCGCATCGGAGGCGGAGCGGATGCTGCCGGCCGGCGACTCACTACTCCGGGTGATGCTGCTCCTGCGCCGCTCGGGATGGTTGGTGACCGCCCACGACCCGGCCGAGCGGCTGGCGGTGACAGCGGAGGCGGTCGCCATGGCGCGGCGGCTCGGCGACAGGAGCCTCATCGCGCTCGCCCTCGGCAGCCGGGGGGACGTCGTCCGAGCGCTCCCGGAGGCGACCGAGCTCATGGGGATCGCCCGGGAGCTGGGTGAGCTGACCGGGCACGCGCCGGCGGCGGTGGGGCTGTTCGACTTCCGCTACTGGATGGCGGCCGCCCTGGTGATCGAAGGACGGTTCACCGAAGCCGGCGCGCTGACCAAGGAGTGGCTCGAGATCGCCGATCGGATCCGATCGCGGACAGCCAAGTGGAACGCCTTGAACCTGGCCGCCTCGCTGGCGTTGGTACGGGGCCGCTTCGACGACCTGTCCAGGTGGATCGAGCAGGTGCGGGAGCTGGCCCCGAGCATGGGCGATGTCGGGGCCGTCGTGGTCGAGACCACCGAGGTGAATGTCCTGCTCCACACCAACCCGTGGGGCGGGTGGGTCGAGCGCCACCCCGCTCTCGAGGCGCGGACGGCAGCCATTGTCGGCGTCTCGCCTTGGCGGGCGATCGCCGCGGCCCACGACGGAGACCGCGAGCGGGCGAGCGCCGAGCTGGCCCGGTGGGAGGAAGAGGAGCTGCCGCACGTCCCGAGCTGGGTGGTCGGCCCGTACATCGCCGTGGCGTCGCCCGCCGCGAGGGGACTCGCCCCCGCCCTCGCCGAGCGCATGTACCAGGGGATCCTGCACCACGACGGCCGCTGGATCGCCGCCGGGTACGAGGCCATCACCGGCCATAGTGACGTGGCCCTCGGTCGGTACGCAGCCGCCGCCGGGCGCCTTGACGAGGGCATCGACCGACTCGAGCGGGGCATCGCCGAGCACGACCGGGCCGGCGAGGTCCCCGTTCGCGCCCTCGCCGTGGTCGACCTGGCCGAGCTCCTGTTGGAGCGGGGCAGCCCTGGCGACGCCGACCGAGCCCGCGCCCTGGCCCGCGAGGCTCTCGCGGTCGCCGAGCGCATCGGCCTTCCCTTGGTCACGCAGCGAGCCGCCGCCCTCCTCTAGCCGACACCCCGGAGGCGGGTGCCCCACGTCACGTGTGACAGGGGCGACATTGCCAGGAACGCGACATATCGCGTCGAATGTCCAGTGGAACCGATCCACGGGGGTGGACATGGCCGTGACCGAGCCGACCGTTCGCATCGATCGTCCCGCGCCTGAGACGCCGGTGGCGCTGCACCTGCAGGGTGTCCACCAGGCGTACCAGCGGGCCGACGAGCGGGTCGAGGTCTTGCGGGGCGCCGACCTGGAGGTGCGGGCCGGCGAGCTGGTGGCGGTCATCGGTCGCAGCGGGTCGGGCAAGTCGACCCTTCTGCACGTGGCGGGCGGGCTGGTGACACCCGACGCCGGGGAGGTGGCGGTCGGCGGCCGGCCGCTCTCCTCCCTCGGCGCCACCGAGCGGGCCGCCATGCGGCGGCGGGAGATCGGCTTCGTCTTCCAGTTCTTCCACCTGCTGCCACACCTCACCGTGCGCGACAACGTGGCGCTCCCGCTGCTGCTCGACGGCTGCCGGGCCAGCGACGCCCGCCGCCGGGCCGACGGGCTGCTCGAGGCGGTCGACCTCGTGCCCCGCGCCGACCACCTGCCCTCGGAGCTGTCGGGCGGTCAGCTCCAGCGCTCGGCCATCGCCCGGGCGCTGGTGACCGAGCCGGCCGTGGTCCTGGCCGACGAACCGACCGGCAACCTCGACGCCACCACCGCGGCCGAGGTGCTCGACCTGCTCGTCGCTCAGGTGAGGGACCGGGGTGCGGCGCTGGTGCTCGTCACCCACGACCGAGCCGCGGCCGAGCGGGCCGACCGGGTCCTGCAGCTGGCCGACGGCCTGCTGGTCTGAGGGCGCCGACGCCGTGCTGCGCACCGTGCGCTTCCTCAACCTCCGCCGGCTCACCGAGCAGCCGGTGCGGGCCCTGCTCGGCGTGCTCGCCATCGCGGCGGGCACCGCCCTGTTGGTGGGCGTGATGATCGACCAGGCCAGCCTGACCCGCTCGTTCGGTGACTTCAACGAGCAGCGGGCCGGGGCCGCCACCCTCGAGGTGATCGGCCCGGGCGGTCCGGCCGGACTCGACGAGTCGGTGCTGCCCGCGGTCGAGGCGGTCGACGGCGTCGCCGCCGCCGTTCCCACCATCCAGACCGTCACCATCGCCGAGGACGCGGCCGGCGCCGAGCGGTTCGTCGTCGTGTTCGGCGTCGACTGCCGGATCGAGGCGGTGCTCGGAGACTTCGGCTGCGACCAGGCCCAGCTCGAGTCCATCGCCGGCGTGTTCGCGGTGTCGCCCCGGCTGGCCGCCGCGGTCGGCGCCGACGGCGTCCTCCGCACCGACGCCGGACGGCAACCCATCGCCAACGGCACGCCGATCGAGCAGCTCGACGCCATCAACGACGGCAACGTCGCCGCCTTCTCGCTGCGCGACGCGCAGCGACTGTTCGGGCACCAGGGCGCCCTCTCGGCGATCCTCATCGTTCCCGAGCCGGGGGTCGCCGAGGGCGACCTGTGGCGGGGGCTGGAGGAGGCCATCGGCGAGCACAACCAGGTGCGGCGGCCCGGCGTGGCGAACGGCGCCGAGTTCGCTTCGATCTTCATCTCGATGCTGTTCCTGATGAGCCTGTTCGGCCTCGCCATCGGAGCCCAGCTGGTCCACAACACCATCACGCTGACGCTCGAGGAGCGGCGGCGCGACCTGGCGGTCACCGGCGCGCTGGGCGCCCCGCCCCGCGCCCTGCTGGCGGGAGCGCTGACGGAGGCGGCCGTCCTCGGTGCGGTCGGCGGACTGCTCGGCGTCGGTGGTGGGTTCCTGGTGGCGCGTCCGCTGGTGCAGGGCATGTCGGACAGCATCGACGAGCTCACCGGGCTCACCCTCGAGGTCCACGTCCCCGGCATCGCGGTGGTGGTCGGCATCGTGCTCGGGATCGCGGTCAGCATCCTCGCCGCCGTCGGCCCGGCGCGGCGCGCCTCGCGCATCGACGTCGCGGCCGAGCTCCAGGGCCAGGCCCGCCGGGACGAGACGGCGACCGCGGCCAAGGGGCGGCGGGCGCTCGTGTATGTCGTGCTCGCTCTCGCCGGCGTCGCCCTGGCCTGGGTGGGCCAGCGCGACGGCGCCATCGAGCCGTGGCAGCCGCCGGTCGCCTACGCCGGCTTCGGGCTCACCGCCTTCCTGTCCTTCCGCGCCGCGCAGCACGGGGCCGCCCCGCTGCTGGCCCGCCTGGTCGAGATCCCCTGGCTGCGCAACGGTCCCGCCCGGGTGGCGGCCAGCAGCATGGCGGGCGAGCCCAAGCGCACCGGCGTGATGATCATGGCGGTGGCCGCCGCCATCGGGACCGGCGTGGTGCTGGGCAACACCAACCGGTCGATCGTGGCCGGGTCGAGCTGGGTGGCCGACAGGCACGACGACGAGCTCTTCGTGTCGTCGCTCCCGGCCAACAACAGCCTGGGCATCGAGGCCAAGCTCTCGCCGCCCGTGCTCGAGCGGCTGCGGACCGTCCCGGGGGTGGCCGAGGTCCACGAGGAGCACGGGTTCTGCGGCGAGCACCCGGTTATCGGCAGCCTGTGCGTGTCGTCGCACAACGGGCGGGTGACCGAGTTCCCGGTGTACCGCGGCCGCTCGTCGGTGGCCGAGGTCTTCGCCCACGACGAGGTGCTCATGGGCCCCGCCCTGGCCCGGGCCCAGGGGCTGCGGCCGGGCGACACATTCGACCTGCCCACCCGCTTCGGGATGCGCACCCTGAAGGTCGGCGCCATCTGGGGTCATCCGAACCACACCGGATCCTCGGTCACCGTGCCGCTGGCGACGTTCCTGGAGATGTACGGGAGCCGCCCTCCGGGCAACGTGCTGGTCGTCCCCGAGGAGGGGGTGTCGGCGGCCGAGCTCGACCGGCGCATCGAGGAGGCGGGCCTCGACCCCGACCTCATCTCCTTCGACTCCGACGAGCTGGCGGCCGACTTCACCGAGAGCATCAGCGGCTTCGTCACGCCGTTCGCCGCCCTGCAGCGGGGGATGCTGATCGTCGCCCTGGTGGCGGTGACCTCGACGCTGCTGCTGGTCGGCGTCCAGCGCCGGCGCGAGCACGGCCTGCTGCTGGCGGTCGGCATGGCGCCGGGGTCGCTGGCCCAGATGGTGCTGATCGAGGCCGGCATCGTCGGGCTGGCCGGCGCCATCCTCGGCACCGCAGCAGGGATGGTGACCTACGTCGCCATGATGTGGGTGTCCCCGCTGATGACCGGGCTCTCGGCCCCGTTCCGGTTCGACCTCCTGGCCCCGTTCACCTACGGCGCCACCGGCGCGCTGCTGGTGGTGGTGGCCGCCGCCTTCCCGGCCTGGCGCACCTCCCGCCTCGACCCCATCGCCGCCCTCCGCTACGAGTGACCCGCCGCGATCAGGGGAGGGCGGCGAGGCGGGACCGAAGACCGCTCATGGCCATCTCTTCGGCGCCGGCGCGCGCCTCTGCCGCGAAGCGGGCCGCGTCGGGAACGCCGAGCTCGGCCAGCTCCAGCGCGGCGTGCACCCGGAACGAGCGGATGCCGTTGCGGTCGTAGCCGCCGACGGCCGCCCGCAGCAGCCGCTCCGCATCGTCGACCTCGCCGAGGACGCGGAGAGCGACGCCGAGATGGTGATCGACCGCGCCGAGGAACGACTCCACGCCGGTGGAGACATAGCGGCCCGGCACGGTCTCGAGGACCGCCCGCGCCCGACGG
>Ga0299913_10005885_pt1 | contig 10549 bp, 8 predicted proteins | sample RVTome_9_FD_201360 | JGI IMG/M metagenome (GOLD analysis project Ga0299913, IMG submission 201360) | Soil microbial communities from uranium-contaminated site in the Upper Colorado River Basin, Wyoming, United States - RVT155D38 (version 2) ... | reverse complement strand
AGTTCGACGTCGTGGACCCGCCGGGCATGTACGTGTACCACTCGCACTTCAACTCGACCGAACAGGTCGGCCGGGGGCTGTACGGCGCCTTCTACGTCGAGCCGGCGCGCGGCGACTGGAGCAAGGTCTACGGAGAACGGGTCGACGTCGAGAGCACGCTGTTCCTCGGCGACGGCCCAACGGGCTTCGTTCTCAATGGCAAGGAGTTCCCGGCGACGCAGCCGATCGTGGCCGAGGTCGGCGACGGCGTCCTGATCCACCTCTCCAACGACGGCGCCCAGATCCACCCCATGCATCTGCACGGCTACCACTTCCAGGTGGTCGCCCAGGACGGGTCCGCGCTCGCCCCGGGCCAGCGCTACATGGCGGACACGCTGATGGTCGCCCCGGGCCAGCGGTTCGACATCCTCGTGCAGGCGGACTACCCGGGCCTGTGGGCCTACCACTGCCACATCCTGCCCCACGTCGAAGGGCCACACGGGATGTATGGAATGGTGACCGCGCTCGTCGTGCAGTAAGGATCGTCGGGGGGGTGAAGCGGTGGGAACGAACGCGCATCCGATGACGGGGGTGGACAGCCTCGCGCCGGCCGAGATCGCTCGACTGGTAGAGGAGCGTGGCGTCGCAAAGGCGAACGCGTCGTTCCTCACGACCTTCGTGCTCGGGGTGCTGGCCGGGGCATTCATCGCGCTCGGCGCCCTGCTGTCGACGGTCGTCGCGACGGGATCGAACTTCGGCTACGGCGTCACGAAGCTCCTCTCAGGCGTGGCCTTCTCGCTCGGCCTGATCCTGGTCGTGGTCGCCGGCGCCGAGCTGTTCACGGGGAACAATCTCATCACGATGAGCTGGGTGAGCCGGCACATCTCGCTCCGGCGGCTCTTCCGGAACTGGGCGATCGTCTACGTCGGCAACCTCGTCGGCGCGCTCTCGATCGTCGCGATGCTGTACCTGGCCGATTGGTGGAAGCAGGCGGACGCGGCCGTCGGCGGCACGGCGTTGTCGATCGCCGCCGCCAAGGCGTCGCTCCCGTTCACGGTCATCGTCTTCCGGGGGATCCTGGCGAACGCCCTCGTCTGTCTCGCGGTCTGGCTTGCGAGCGCCGGCCGGAGCCTCACGGACAAGGTCCTGGCGATCGTGTTCCCGATCACGGCCTTCGTCGCTGCGGGATTCGAGCACAGCATCGCCAACATGTACTTCCTCCCGATGGGTCTCGCTCTCAAAGCAGAAGATCCGGTCGTTCGGGCGTCGGGGCTCTCGAGCGAGGAGGTGGCGCACCTCGATGTCGGCGCAACGTTCGAGAACATCGCGGCGGCGACCGTCGGGAACGTGATCGGCGGAGCTGTACTCGTCGGCCTCGTCTACTGGTTCGTCTACCTTCGGACGGGCTCGCGTGCTTCGAAGTGACCCGGTCCGGCCACACGGGAGACGCAGTGTTGCAAGCATGCGCCGACGCCCTCCGGCCGACGCCGGGTGGCGTGGCGGAGGGCGCCGACTGGTTCTTCGGTCAAGCGGCCTTCGTGGTCTTGACGACCTTTGAGGACCTGACCGGGATGGTCTTGGCCTTCGGCGCCTCGAGGGCCTTCACGGCCTTCGGGACGACGACCTCGAGGATCCCGTCCGAGTACTCGGCGACGATCTTGTTCTCGTCGATGCCCTCGGGGATCGGGAGCCGCCGCTCGAACTGTCCGTACGCGGCCTCCATCCGGTAGTACTCCTCCTCCTCCACCTCTTCCGTGCGCTTCCGCTCGCCGCGGATCACGAGCTGGCCCTCCTCCAGCGTCACGGACAGGTCCTTCTCGGGATCGATGCCGGCGATCTCGAGCCGCACGACGACGTCGTCATCGCGCGCGAACACGTCGGTCACCGGAAGGAACGGGCGACGGACGAACAACGGAAGCCCTGGGTACGACAGCCGTGCCCGAGGTCCGAGGAACTCTCGGACCACCTCGTCCATCCGCCGCTGCATCGCCGCGATCTCGTCCCACACTTCGATCACGGGACTCACCCCCTCGCGGAGACTCCACGGTCTCCATCTGAAAGGGTGGGTCAGATCCGGGCGTCTTGATACGGGAGGAAGACCTACGACCGAGGGGACCTTTCGACTCGAACCGTGAGGAACGCGCCGTTCTGGGAATGCAGGGGCTCTGGATGGGCTCCTAGGAAGTCGGGCTCCCGGCCGCCTCGGCGCTCCTGGCCGCCTCGGGGCTCCTGGTCGCCTCCCTCCATCTCCGGAGGTTGTCGATGTGCGACCGTGGCTCCGCGCCGTGCTCGCAGAGCAGCGGGTCTTCACATGGCGGGTTGCCCTCCATCGTGAAGAAGTTGAACCGGCAGTCGGGGCACAACACGTCGAGACCCTCAGGGAGGTACGGGCACTCGCCCCAGGAGCACGACCGTTCGCCTTCGCCCGTGGCGAAGTCGACAGCACACCCAGGACACTGTCGGAAGCCTTCCCACCGCTCCACTCCGATCACCTCCTCCCATGATTGGACCTCGGATCCAGGCACGCGTACGAGGGGCGTATGCCCCGGCGCGCTAGGGCCGTTCGGTCCGAGTCGCCGATCGCCGGATGACTCTCGACCGCGTGGCTGCAACGTCTTGCGCGGCTGGTCATCGATACGCCCTGCTTCGGCGGTCGTCAGCACGTCCTCCAAGTTGTCAGACGCACGTCCCGGTGCCGAGAGCTTCTCAGTAGGCGGCCGCTGCCTCGTCCCTGCCGCGCGCGAATAGGGGCTCCACGAGTGCCCATGCAGCTCTGTGGAGCTCTTCGGAAGACGTCCGGTCGGGGCTGCCGGAGATCCCCGCCTCCAGGACGTGAGGATAGGTGCTGATGGCGCGGTACATCGCCCGAACGTACTCAACCCCGGCCAGGACGAGGGGAGCCTTCTGTTCCCGCAGTGATGGGCGTAGTGCGCCGTCAACGGCTTGGAGATAGCGCCCGAGGCGCTCCTTCTGGACTTCTTTGCCGATCCCTTGCCCGTGCACGACCACGCGAGCTCCCGGCCCGCCGCTCGCTGCGGCATGAGAGCCGAGTTCCCTCTGCGGGTCGTCGTATCGAAGGGCGTCCTTGACCCCCGCGGGCAGGCCCGGCACGTTCACCACATGAACGGCGGAGCGTGTTCCAACGAGCAGTCGAGCCTCGTTCTCGCTCAGCGCGAGGACGAAGAAGCGACCATCGCCGGTGAGCAAGGGCAGCAGCGGCGACACGTGGAATCGGTCCGAGACCACGACCAACTCCTCGAGATCGAGAGGGAGCCGATAGCAACGGAACCATTCCGCCCGCAGGAACAGAGCAAGCCCCCTGCTCTGGTGCCTCCAGAATGCCTCGTCATCGATGAGCTCTCGGGCTGGGTGGAGAACCTCGCTCGCATCCCGGTGTCGGATCCCGGTACCGACCAAACTCTCCTCCGCTCGGCGGATGAGGTTCTTCAGGCGGATGGGGTCTTGTTGCGTCTCGGGGCCGCTGCGGTGGGTGGGCATGTACAGCGACACGCAGGCGGACCGCGGCTGCTGAGTCAGCAGCTCCAGATCATCTCGAGATAGCGCATCCACATCGGCTCCCTCCTCCCTCGGGCCGCGATCGGCGTTGGTCGGCCCGGGTGCGAACGATCCAGTCTGGGCTCCAAGAGTTGGACGGAACCAGGGCCGATCGTCCGTGCATTCCAGGGCACTCGCCGATCCCCCGGGCATCCAAGCGCTCGGCCCAGATGCCCGGAATGGAGAGGACGTTCGGCCCTCCGAGGCCGAGCGCGGGACACATAGCTTCGAAGTGAGCAGGAGGTGTGACATGTCACTCGTCACCGAGTACCTCGACGCACGTGGCATCCCCTACGAGGTGATCCACCACGATCCCTCGGCGACTTCGCTCGAGGAGGCTCGCGCCCTGCACATGGATGCCGGCCAAGTCCTCAAGGCGGTCGTGATCGACACACGGGGCCGGCACGCCGTTGCCGTGATCCCTGCATCGCGCCGGCTCGATATGTACCTCGTCCACGGCGCGCTGGACGATCCATCGGCGCATCTTGCAACCGAGGCCGAGCTCCAGGGGGACTTCCCCGCCATCGAGCTGGGCGGCGCTCCGGTACTCGGATGGCTGCTCGACGCCGAGACCCTCGTCGACCCTTCCGTGCTCGACCGCGACACGGTCGTGTTCGCTGCCGGCACACGGACCGAGTCCATCCGGGTCCGGACGCTCGACCTGTTCCGCGGCGAGAGCGCCGCCTTCGTTCCGCTGGTTGCCGAGTCGGAGATGGAAACGGCGGGAGCGAGCGATGGATGACGGATCCGGCCGGAGGTCGGTCCAGGGGGCTCCTGCAGGCCTCGCGCCGTTCCGGTGACATGAGGACACGAGACGGGGGTGGAAAGGGGAACACCGTAGGGAATCCGGTCGTCCACTTCGAGATCGGAGGGGTCAGCGTCGAGCGAACACGCGCGTTCTACTCCGAGCTGTTCGGTTGGGCCGGACCCATGCCGGTCAGGGGGATCGGAGCCTTCGCCATGTTGGGCGATCCGGATGGGAACATCGTCGGCCTGTTCAGAGAGGCCGCGTAACCCGGCGTCGCGCCCTGCCTCTCCCCGGCTCGCGGCCGGTGAGGTCGTGAGTGGCGAGTACCGAGGCATTCTTCGTTGCTCGAGTACTTTTTGGGCCCGATGAGCACCGGCCATCCCGCGGCCGTCGGGGCCGAGACGGGGGTTACCCACGATGGTTGATCCGGAGTGGACTGCCCTCCGGCGGGTGACCGTGCTAACGCCCGAGGCCGCGCTGATGGACCTCCGATCCACCGCCGAGGGCCTCTCGGGCGATGAGGCGGCCGCTCGGTTGGCACGGACCGGGCCCAACGAACTCCCGAAGGAACACGGGCCCGGCCTGGTGCGACACTTCCTCGACCAACTGCTGCATTTCTTCGCCCTGATGCTGTGGGTCGCCGCCGGCCTTGCATTCATCGGTGGTATGCCAGAGCTCGGAACGGCGATCGTCGTCGTCATCCTCGTGAACGGGGCGTTCAGCTTCGCTCAGGAGTATCGGGCCGAACGCGCCGTTCGCGCGCTCTCAGCCCTTCTTCCGGAGACGGCGGTGGTGCGACGAGTAGGCCGGAAGCTGACCGTTCCGGCGTCCGAGCTCGTGCCCGGGGACATCCTGCTCCTTCGGGAGGGTGATCGGATCTCGGCGGATGCCCGCGTCCTTGGCTCTTCTGAGCTGAAGGTCGACATGTCCACGCTCACCGGGGAGTCGAAACCGGTCGGGCGTCTCCCCGAGCCGCTGGCGGAGGCGCCCGTCGACCCACTCGACGCGCCGAATGTCGTCTTCGCGGGAACCTTCGTGACCTCCGGTTCCGGCACCGCGGCGGTGGCGGCGACAGGAGCCATCACTCGGCTGGGGGGGATCTCACGCCTGACCGCGGGAGTGGTCCGCCGGCCTACGCCGCTCCGGATCCAGTTGAACCGTGCGGTGCGTCTGCTCGCAGGTTTCGCCGTCGCCACCGGCCTGACGTTCTTCGGCGTGGCCCTCGGTCTGGGCACCGCTCCTCGGGATGGGTTCCTGTTCTCGGTGGGGGTCATCGTCGCGCTGGTCCCAGAAGGGCTCCTGCCGACGCTCTCTCTGTCTCTGGCCATGAGCGCCACCCGCATGGCTCGTCGAGGAGCCCTCGTCCGGCGGCTCGAGTCGGTGGAGACGCTCGGATCCACCACCGTCATCTGCACTGACAAGACCGGGACGATCACCACCAACCAGATGACCGTGAATGCGGTGATCCTTCCTCACGGCCGATACGTCGCAACGGGTTCGGGCTACGAACCGGCCGGCACCATCCTCACCAGCGAGCGTCGACCCCTCGTCGAAGAGGAATTGCACGACATCCACCGCCTTCTTCACGCGGCCGTCCTTTGCGGGGACGCCCGAGTGGAGCAGTATGACGGCGGGTGGCGGTGCATCGGAGACCCGACCGAGGGCTCCCTCCTGGTTCTCGCGAGGAAGGGCGGTGTCGAGCGGGAGGCCGAGGAGCGAGCCGCCCCGAGGGTTCGCGAGTTCCCTTTCGAGTCCCAGCGCCAGCGGATGAGCACCGTCCACATCCTCGCCTCTGGCGCATACGAGGTCCTCGCGAAGGGATCTCCCGAGACCATCCTCCCGTTGTGCAAGAGCATCCGCCTGAACGCGGCGGCTTCACCCTTCGGCAAGGACGAGGAGCGAGACGTCCTGAAAGCCGTGGATTCGCTCGCCGTCCAGGGGCTACGGGTGCTGGCCTTGGCCCGTCGCGAGATCGAGAGCGAGGTTCCAGAAACGGCACGGGAGGCCGAGGCGGAGATGGAGTTCCTCGGGCTGGTGGGGATGGCCGACCCGGTTCGTCCAGAGGTCCCGGAGGCCCTGGTGAGATGCCGGCGCGCAGGGATCCGCGTCGTCATGATCACCGGAGATCATCCAGCGACCGCGATGTCGGTGGCGCGCGCGGCGGGGCTTCCATCTCACACCGTCATGCTCGGCTCCGAGCTTCCCGACAGCGACGAGGCTCTCGGCAACCTCTTGAGCACCCATGAGACCGTACTTGCACGCATCGCCCCGGAGGACAAGCTGCGGATCGCCCGGGCTCTGCAAGGACGAGGCGAGGTCGTGGCCATGACCGGGGACGGGGTGAACGACTCCCCTGCACTCCGGCAAGCCGACATCGGGGTGGCCATGGGCAAGGTGGGCACCGACGTCGCTCGGGAAGCCGCGGATCTCGTGCTCCTCGACGACAACTTCGCCCATATCGTCGAGGCGATCGAGGAGGGTCGAGCCGCTTACGACAACATCAAGCGGTTCCTCACCTACCATCTCACCGACAACGTCGCGGAGCTGGCTCCGTTCGTGGTCTGGGCCCTCTCCGCCGGACGGATCCCGCTGATGATCTCGGTGCTCCAGGTGCTCGCCCTGGACATCGGGACGGACCTGCTGCCGGCTCTCGCACTGGGAGCGGAGAGGCCGGACCCCGGCGTCATGGATCGTCCGCCTCGCTCGAGGAGCGCGCGCCTCCTGGACGGGCGAGTCCTCGGTCGAGCGTTCGGCTTCCTCGGCCCGGTTGAAGCCGCGGCCTCGCTTGCCCTGCTGCCGCTCGGCGCAGCGCTGTACTTCGGCTGGCCAAGCGAGCCTCTGCCCATCTCAGGCGTCGAGCGAGACACCCTATCGTCCATGATATTCGCGGCGATCGTGCTGATGCAGATGGCCAACGCCTTCGAGTGCCGGTCGACACCCGCCTCGCTCCTGTCGATCGGCCCGCTCTCGAACCGTCTACTCGTGGGTGCGGTTGCTGTAGAGGCCGTCGCTCTGGCGGCGTTCATCTACGTACCAGCGATCCGGAACACCCTCGGTCAGCATCCGCTCAGCGCGGCACAGTGGCTTCCCGTCCTCGCTACGCCCTGGATCCTTCTAACGGCGGAAGAGGCGCGGAAGGCCGTGGTCCGCCGGCGGGCTCGGCGCCGACGTGAAACGTCATCGGGCCTTTCCCGTCAAGGAGCTCGTTGAAAGAGCGGACGGCGTACCGGCCGCCAGCAACCGCCCAACTTCATCGACCGTCAGAGCACCGAACTGGTGCCGCCCACGGCCTCGCGCATCGGGCGTCTCGAGATGCGGCCCTCGCATCCAGCCATGCTCCTCGACAACAGGGCAAACGGCACGGTCGAAGCACACCTAGGCATCGGCCATGGTCGACCCCCACGTCGAGAGGCCGCTACCCTGCCGAGCGTCCCCCGGGCACGAGGTCGAACGGCTCCCGAGGGTCGGTTCGCGTCGCGGGAGGCTCCCGGTGAGATGAAGAGGACGCTCGACGGAGTCGGTCTTCGGTGGGACCTGCCGGTACTTCGGTCGCTCGACGGGTACCGGTGGGCCTGGCTCCCGCGCGATTTGACGGCCGGCGTCCTCGTCGTGGCGGTCGCCATCCCGCTCAGCATGGGGATGGCCGAGGTGGCCGGCATGCCGCCGATCGTCGGCCTCTACAGCTGTGTCCTTCCGCTGGCCGCGTACGCGCTCTTCGGCTCCTCCCGGCAGCTGATCGTCGCGCTCGACGCCTCGACGGCGGCGATGGTGGCGCTCGCGGTGGCACCGGTCGCCGGTGGCGATCCCATCCGGTACGCGGCGCTCGCCGGGCTGGTTGCGCTCCTCGTCGGTCTCATCTTGGTTCTGGCCGGAACCTTCCGGCTCGGGTTCGTCGCGCATCTCCTCTCCCGACCCGTCCTCATCGGATATCAGGCCGGGCTCGCCCTCGTGGTGGTCGTCAGCCAGCTCCCTCGACTCCTTGGGATCGCGGTAGAGGAGGACGCGACCTTTCCTCGCGCGTTCGAGATCGCCGGGCGGCTGGACGAGTCGAGCCTCCAGACATTCGCCGTGGGCGCCACGTGTCTCGCGGTCGTCGCGTTCGTGGCCGTCTGGAAGCCGGGGCTTCCCGCAGCGCTGTTCGCGATCGTGGGTGCGACCCTCCTCGTCGAGCTCGTCGGGCCGGCGCTCGCCGACGTTGACGTCCTGGGTGAGCTTCCCGCCGGCCTTCCGCCGCTCCGGATCCCGGCGTTCGGAGCGGCGGACGTCACGGCGCTGCTCCCGATCTCCGCTGCGATCGCGGTCCTCGCGGCCGCAGACACGATCGTCAGCTCGCGGGCGTTCGCGCGACGGGGCGGGTACGAGGTCGATGCGAACCGCGATCTGATCGGTCTGGGGGCCGCGAACCTCGCGTCGGGGCTGTCCGGAGGCATCACCACGAGCGCGAGCGCGGCGCGGACCGCGGTCGTAGAGATGGTCGGGGGACGCTCGCAGCTCGCGAGCGTGAGCGCGGCAGCCGTCATGGTGGCGGTGCTGCTGTTCCTCACCAGACCTCTCGAGAAGGTGCCGGCGGCGGCACTGGCGGCCGTCGTGATCGGCGCGGTCCTGCGGTTGATCGAGGTCGGATCGCTGCGACGCCTATGGAGGACCCGGCGGATCGAGTTCGTCATCGCGATCGCAACGACGTTGGCAGCCGTCGCGATCGGGCTGCTCGAAGGCATCGTGACCGGCGTCGCGCTCTCCGTCGGGGACTCCCTCGTCCGCGCGGCCCGTCGGCGGCTCTCCCGTGCGCCGGGAAGGGGCACCCGCGCTGAGGAGGCGCGACCGGCGCCGGCTCCGGGCATCGCGGTCTACCGAGCCGGCGGACCGGTGATCTTCGCGAACGCCCATCGGCTCCGGGACGGCGTGCGACGCGCGGCAGCCGGAGCACCGGGAGCGCGTCGGCTCATCGTCGACGCTTCCGACGTCGTCGACATCGACGCGACGGCTGCGGAAACGCTTGCCGATCTGCGCGATGACCTGGCCGCTCGAGGGATCGAACTGGTCCTGTCGGGTCTCAACCCCCAGGTCCGAGGGGTGCTCGATCGGGCGGACGTGCCCGACCGACTTCCGCCCGCACCCGTGGTCGATCCCGCCGGATCGCGTCCGGCATGACGACCGTCGCTCGCCTCACGCGGCCACGGGCGTCCGACCGCGCAGCTTCTTGAGCTCCTCTACGACCTCACCCAGGACTTGCTTGGCATCCCCGAAGAGCATCTGCGTCCGCTCCAGATGGAACAGATCGTTCTGGACGCCGGCGAAACCGGAACGCATCGAGCGCTTCACCACGATGACGGACCGCGCCCGGTCGGCATCCAGGATGGGCATGCCGTAGATCGGGCTCGTCCGGTCCGAGCGGGCCGCGGGGTTGACGACGTCGTTGGCCCCGACGACGAGCACGACGTCTGCGCGAGGGAAGTCGTCGTTGATCTGCTCGAGATCGAAGAGCCGGTCGTAGGAGACGTTCGCCTCGGCGAGGAGGACGTTCATGTGACCGGGCATCCTGCCCGCGACGGGATGGATCGCGAACCGCACGTCGACGCCACGGCGGAGGAGCGTCTCGGACAGCTCGTGGACCTTGTGCTGGGCCTGCGCCGCGGCCATGCCGTACCCGGGGATGACGATCACGAGCTGGGCGGCGTCGAGCATCATCGCCGTCTCCTCAGGATCGATCCGTCGGATCGGACCCTCCTCGCCTTGGCCCGTGGCTTCGGCGCCGAACCCTCCCGCGAGGACGCTCCAGAACGAGCGGTTCATCGCGCGGCACATGATGATCGACAACAAGAGGCCCGACGCTCCGTCGAGCGCCCCAGCGATGATCAGGAGCTGGTTGTCGAGGACGAATCCCATGGCCGCCGCCGCGAGGCCGGCGAACGAGTTGAGGAGTGAGATGACCGTCGGCATGTCCGCGCCGCCGATCCGCGACACGAGGAGCACGCCGAAGACGGTCGACGCGACGATGAGCGGGGGGAACGCCCAGGCCCTGCCCGGATCGAGGACCAGGACGACGACCAGTCCCGCAGCAACGCTGAGGATGAGCAGGTTCACGACGCGCTGGCCCCGGTAGACCCAAGGCCGGTCTCGGACGAGACCCTGGAGCTTCGCGAACGCGACAAGGCTTCCCGTGAACGTCAGGTACCCGAGGAGGACCTCGACCCCGAGCGCCGTCGCCTCGATCGAGTCGAGCTCGGGACCGGCCAGGTAGAACTCGGCTGTACCGACGAGCCCGGC
>Ga0299913_10005884_pt1 | contig 10552 bp, 9 predicted proteins | sample RVTome_9_FD_201360 | JGI IMG/M metagenome (GOLD analysis project Ga0299913, IMG submission 201360) | Soil microbial communities from uranium-contaminated site in the Upper Colorado River Basin, Wyoming, United States - RVT155D38 (version 2) ... | reverse complement strand
GGCCGGCTGCAGAAGGAGCGGGTACGACGCCAGCGTGTCGCCGGCCACCGCCCACGTGAACCCCAGGTCGCCATACGAGCGCAGCCATTCGACGGCCGTCCACGCCAGCGGGAACGAGACCGCCAACGGGACGCCGCGACGGCGGCCGAGCGCGACCGCGATCCCCGTGAGCGCCCCGTTGAAGGCCAGCACGAGCACCGAGGCCACGTAGGCCGGCACCGCCATCACGCTGAAGCCGGTCAGCCCGGCGATCCAGTACAGCAGCGCGCCGAAGTGGGCCACGCCGAACAGGTATCCGCCCACGAACGCGGACCGCGGCCGCAGGCTCTCGTCGCGGTCGAGGAACGCGAGGAAGGGCCACAGCCCGACGAGGGCGAGCGGCAGGAGGTCCAGCGGCGGGTAGGCGAGCGCGAACAGGATGCCGGCCGCCGGCGGCCACCACCACCACGTCGCGATCGGCCCGCGACCGGGCGCGCGGGCCGTCACGCGCTGGGGAGCGGCGCGGCGTCCTCGTCGAGCCGCACCTCGCGACCTTCGCCCGCCGCGCGCCGAACCGCATCCAGCGCGCGCGCCAGGGTCCGCTGCTCGCTCAGGGGCGGCGGCTTCTCGCGCCCCGCCACCACGCCGGTGAAGAACGCCAGCTCGCGCTCGTAGGACTCCATATAGATGTTGCCGATCCGCCGCTGCGCCTGCGGGGTCACATTGACCAGGTTCCCGTGCATGCGCTGGAAGACGCGCAAGGGATTGAGGAGCCCGGAGCCGGCGGTGCCGTACAGGTTCAGGAAGTGGTCGTACTCCTCCCGCTCCACCAGGAAATGCCACGACACATCGAGCGTGATCGACAGACCACCCGCGCAGCTCAACGCGATCACCGCGGTGTCCTCGACGTCGACCTCCGGCATGTGGTAGTAGAACGAGGCGCTCACGCGCTCGGGCTCGGGGTACGCGCACAGCCACAGGACGAGGTCCAGCAGCTGGATCCCCAGATCCATCACCACGCCGCCCCCGGACATCGACCGCTCGTACTGCCAAGCGCCGATCTTGACCTGTGCCCGCCGCTTGAGCCAACCCGCGCGGGCGCGGAACACGTCCCCGAGCGCTCCGTCCTGGATGAAGCTCCGCAGCAGGATCGAGTCGTCGCGGTAGCGGTTGTTCATCCCCACGACGAGGTGCCTGCCGCTCTTCTCCTGGGCGGCGAGCACGTCCTCGACCTCCCGCGCGGTCAGGCCCAGCGGCTTCTCACACAGCACGTGCTTGCCCGCCTCCAGGCAGCGGATGGCCGCGCTGGCGTGCTCGTGGCTGGGGAGGCAGATGTCGACGGCGTCGAGCTCGTCGATCGCGAGCAGCTCGTCGAGCGAGGAGGTCGCATGGACCACACCCGTCCGCTCGCGCAGGGCGCGGAGCTTGCCGGGCTCGTTGTCGCAGATGGCGATCAGCTCTGCTTTGCGGAGCAGCCGGCGATACGCGGGCAGGTGCGCGGTCTGCGCCACCGCCCCGACCCCCAGCAGCCCGATCCGAACCGGCCTGTCCGTCACGCTAGAACCCGAAGTTTGGAATTCGGCTTCGCACTAAGAGGTCGGGCAAGCGGTCGGCAGGACGTTCAAAATGGTCCAGCACCCACCTTCGGCGGGTACCCGAGGCGCGCAACGAGTAGGATTCCGAGGCGTACGATTTGTACGCCGCAGGAAGACGCGAGGAAGCGCAACGCCGCAGATGGGCCATTTTCAACGTCCTGCTACAGGTCGGTCTCGATGCGGGCGATCAGTTGGTCGACCAGCTCGTGCTCCGGGATCGTGTGCTCCTTCTGCCCCTTGAGATAGAGCAGGCCCTTGTGCAAACCTCCGGCGATGCCGATGTCGGCTTCGCGGGACTCGCCGGGGCCGTTCACGGCACATCCCATCACGGCGATCGTGATGTTCTTGTCCAGATGCGCGGTGCGCTTCTCGACCTCGGCCGCGAGCTGGTGGACGTCCACCTCCGCGCGGCCGCACGACGGGCACGCGATCACGTTGATGCCGCTCGGCCTTAGCTCCAGCACCTGCAGCAGCTTCTTCGCCACCCGGGTCTCGATCACGGGATCGTCGGCGAGCGAGATCCGGATCGTGTCCCCGATCCCGGCCGCCAGCAGGGTGCCCAGCCCAGCACACGACTTGATCGTGCCTGCTTCGACGGGCCCCGCTTCGGTGACGCCGAGATGGAGCGGGTAGTCGCGCTCGTCGGCGAAGCGGCGATAGGCCTCGATCATCCGTGGCACGTGGCTCGACTTGAGCGAGACGACGATGTCGTGGAAGTCCATGCGCTCGAGGATCTCGCAGTGCCGGATCGCCGACTCGACCATCCCGCGGGCCGTCGGCTCGCCGTCCCGCTCGAGAATGTCCTGCTCCAGCGAGCCGCTGTTGACCCCGATCCGGATCGGCACTCCCCGCTCGCGTGCCTTCTCGACCACCGCGCGCACGCGCTTCTCCCCGCCGATGTTGCCGGGGTTGATGCGCAGCTTGTCGACGCCGGCATCGAGCGCCAGCAGCGCGATCCGGTAGTTGAAGTGGATGTCGGCCACGAGCGGGATCGAGATGCCAGCTTTGATCTCCGGCAGGGCCTCGGCGCTCGCCTCGTCGGGGACCGTGACGCGCACGATGTCGCAACCGGCCACCTCGAGGTTCCGGATCTGCTGCAGCGTGGCGTAGACATCGGTCGTCTTGGTGGTGGTCATCGACTGGACGGAGACCGGGGCGTCTCCGCCGATCGTCACCTTCCCCACCTGTACGGAACGTGTCTTTCGGCGCTCGAACATGCCTAGAAGTTACGCGACTTAGAGGACCTCGACCACGAAGGCGGCCGCGGGCCAACCGGCTCCCGTGTCCGCGCGCAGGCGCGAGACCGCGTCGCGCACCGTCGCGTCGGAAGCCACGTAGAGGATCCCGTACAGGCGAGCCGGCGTCGCCCGCCTCGCCATCTGCAGCCCGAGCGAGAACGAGCGATCGTCGGGATTCCAGCGGATCGCCCATGGCGGGATGACGACCGATTCCGCTCCCCCGTCCGCGTACGATCCTCCCGGGGGTCGCTCGCCGGCCGTGACCCATGGCCGCGTGACGGGCTCGCGCGACAGGACGAGCATCAGCGGGCGCGCCCCGGTGGTCCGCAAGCTTCCGGTCACGAACACCTCCTGCCCGGGGACGACCCGCCGGGGAGGGTCGATGTCGGCGGCGTCGGTGACGAGCTCCTGGACGACGTAGACCGCGCCGCGGACGGGGTCGGTGGCGATGCCGACGCCGATCCTGGCGCGATGGGGGTCGAGGATCGCCTTCCGATGGCCCTCCGATGCCATGAGCCAGGCCTGCGCGGTCCGGATGTCGAACCGCTCCCAGGGATCGTCCGTGGAACCCTCGGCGGGCGATCTCCGCTGGCTGCGGAACACGTTCTCGAGCACATGCCCCGTGCCGCCCGCCGCGGCGTACCGCTCGTAGGGAGCCAGGCCCGTGGCGTTGTAGTGGCTGAGCCATCCTGCCGCCGCCATCTCGAGGGCGTGGGCCTGCGCGACCGCGCTGGCGAGGGAGTCGAGCACCACCGGGGGCATACCGTGTCGCGCGCGATCCGCGTTGACGGCCTCCACCATCGCGACGCGCGCGCGCGCGAACCGGTCGCGGATGGGAGCGGTGGAGACCCCGGAGGCCGACGGGACCGCCGGGGGCCGGGGGGCCGCGCAGGCGAGCGCCGCCAGCAAGAGCGACGGGAGGAGGGCGCGCGCCGCCAGCCTCAATACAGCGCCCGCACCTCGGTGCCGGGGTAATAGGCGGCCAGAATCCGCTGGTAGTCCCACCCCGCGCGCGCCCTTCCCATGGCGCCCACCTGGCACATGCCGATCCCGTGCCCCCATCCCCCGCCCACGAGCGTGAGGCTGATCAGCCGCGTGCCGACGTGCTCCGGGCGGAACAGGAACTGGGTGCTGTAGAGGATTCGACCGGTGGAGTCGGCGAACAGGGTCCGGATGGCGTCCTCGGCGACCACGAAGCGCCCGGTGGTGGTCCGCACCGCGACCGACAGGGCGCGCCCCTCGGGCGTGCTGGACTCGAGCGCGACGTCGACGAGCGATCCGGGGCCCTCGGGGGGGAGGGGAACCACCGCCGGGAGGTTGCGTCGCATCATCGCGTCGAGCTCGGCCGAGGTCCAGGTCGCCGACCAGCGGAAGTATCGCGATCCCTGGCACCAGTACCCGCTCCCGTCGGGCAGCGCGTCGCTCACTGCGGTCAGGTACGGGGCGGGCGGAAAGTCGAAGGTCTCCTCCACCCGTGTCGTGTGGCCCCCGCACGTCGAATGGTAAAAGGCGTCGATCAGGTATCCGTTGTAGAGCAGCACCTCGCCCCGGGTCGTCCGGACGGCGCGGACGGCGAGCGAGTCGGCCGTGGCGGGAAGCCCCTGGTACGCCTGGTCGAGCACGCTCCCGTAGACGTCGAACCCCAGCTCCGAGCGACTCCCCAACCGCTTGAGGGCGTACGTGCGGGCGGCCACGGCCTGCGCGAGCTGCGCCTGCCACGCCTCGAGCCCGGGCCTGCCCAGCTCCTTGGGGACCACGCCCTCGAGGTAAATCTCGAGCGGCACGACGTTCACGGCGGTGAGCGTGCCGTCCGGGCGAAGCGAGACCTCGAGCGTACCCGGATACTCGACGCCGCCCGCCCGCATCGGCGCGCCCCCGAGCGAGGCGGCTTCGAGCGGCCCGAGGTGCGGCTCGCTCAGCCAGCCGTCCGGCCGGCGCAGCCGAAGCGATGTCTCGAACGGCAGCTTCACCACCCGCCAGTCCGCGCCTCCTTCCACCACCGCGATCGGGCGGCTCGAGCCGGCTTCGTGGATCCACCAGCGGTCCCCGCTCGCCAGCCCGAGCGCGGTGTCCCCGAGCGCGACCCCGACCCGCACGATCGGCTCGGCGGGCAGTACCGGGACGGGCGCGGGCTGGGGGGGCGGCGATGACGAGGGCGGCGCGGGACGGCAGCCGGCGAGCGCGCCGATTACAACCAGCAAAAAAAAGCGCCGCGCGGTGGGCGCGGCGGTAGCTGCCGGTCGCGCGATGTGGGAGGCTGTCACTCGAGCGCCCGCTGGACCCGAACCCCGAACTTGCCCTCCGCCACGTCGTCCATCTCGACTTCCATGTCGAACCCCTTCCGCCGGATCTGCGTGGAGGCCTGGACGCGGGCATAGATCGCCAGGCCCCGCTCGATCCACTGGTACAGGTTGGCGTCGCCCCAGCGCGCATTCAGGCGCGCGTGCAGCTCTTCGAGCACGTCGCCCTCCTGGTCGCGGACCAGGCCGGCCACCCCGAAGTCGTCGCCGAAGTCGCGTTCGAACTTGTGGTAGCGGGAGAGGATCGAGATCGGAACGGTCGGGCGAAAGAGGTTTCCTGCGGTGGCGGCGCGCGCCTCGTGGCGGGTGGGTCCGGGGCCTTCGACCGGACGCCAGTCCAGCAGGCTCAGCCGGTCCTGCGCCTCGCCCGAGGCGGGGATCGCGAACAGCAGCGCGCCTGCGAGGCACGCCGTTCGAAGGTCAGGCGCACGCATCATCTCAGGATACCATACGCCCCTCATGGATACAAGTTCCGCGCCGCGTACCCCTCGATCAGCTCCCCGCGTCGGGAGGGAGCGCCCGGTAGAGGTCGCCGGGCGCGAGATCGGCCTGCTCGAGCTCGAACGACACGGCCCCCGCGACGCCGCCGCCGGCCCGCACGACCATCGCCTTGCCGAGGATCAGGTCCGGAAGGCGGACGCCGTCCCGGACGGGCCCCGGCCGGTACAGCTCGACCACCTGCCCGGGGGCCACGAGGTCGCCCGCTGCGGGTCGCAGGAACAGCTTGTCGAAGGGAGGATGGATCGCCTTCTCCTCCTGGAACGCCACCACCGTTCCCGTCGAGGATCCGACCACCGCCGCGGCGCCCGGCGGGCTCCCGTTCGCCTCACCGGCGAGTCGCACGTAATCGCCCAGCAGAATGGGGTGAAATGCCTGCGTGACCCGCACCGCGGCTGTCTCCCCCGCCAGGCTGTCCACGCGTCCCACTCCGGTCGGCAGCAGCAGGGTGCCCAGCGGCTCGCGAGTGGTGGGATCGTCGATGCGCCGATCGAGGCGGAAGAACTGGAGCATGTCTCCGGGCACGAGCGTGCGGCCCTCCACCACGCGCGGAACGTAGAGCAGGTCGAACTGGGTCTGGCTGCGCTCGGTCACCATCGTGTCGGCGGCCGCGCCCACCACGCTCTCGGACTCGCGCCAGCGCGCGGCATCGACGACCTCCCCCACCGAGAGCAGGTAGTCGGCCTCGAGCAGCGCGGACAACGGCGGGCCGGTCTGCGCCGAAGCGGAGCCGGCTCCGGCGATGGCCAGCCCGCTGAAAAGCCATAGTCCGATGCGGTGCTTCACGTACCCCTCCTCGGCTTCATGTCAGAACGGCAGGTCGTCATCGAAGTCGGTCTCCGGGAACTCGTACTCTCCCCCGTCCCCCGCCGTCTCCCCCGCGGGACGTTGGGCCGCGCCGGCACGACGCTGGCCGCCACCCGAAGGCGGATCGAGCATGATCATCTCGTTGGCGACGATCTCGGTCATATACCGCTTCTGCCCGGTGGACGCATCATCCCAGGAGCGCGTCTGGATGCGACCCTCGATGTAGACCTTGCTCCCCTTCTTCAGGTACTGCTGGCAGATCTCGGCCAGCTTGCGCCAGGCGACGATGTTGTGCCACTCGGTGTTCTCCTCCCGCTGCCCGCCCTCCCCGCTGCGGGACCAGCTGGTGGCCATCCGGAACGTGGCCACCGGCAACCCGCTCGACGTGTGTCGCACCTCGGGATCCACTCCGAGGTTTCCGATCAGCATCACCTTGTTCAAACTGCGAGCCACTGAGCCTCCTGATCTCCCTCGCGGGCCATGGGTATCGAGCGTGTCGTCATCGCCGTAGCGGTGCTCGTTCCAGCCAGGTCTTCCGCCATAGGGCCACCGCGGCGAAACATACCACCAGGAAGGATCCTCCCTTCGACAGGAACGGAAGCGGAAGCCCGGTGATCGGCATCATCCCGACCGTCATCGCGGTGTTGATCGCCAGATGGCTGGCGATCAGCGCCACCAGGCCGAAGGCCAGCGTGCTGGCGTAGGGGTCGGGCGTGCGCTCCGCGATGCGGACGCCTTCGAGCAGCAGCAGGCCGAACAACCCGAAGGCGACCAGCACGCCGATGAAGCCCAGCTCCTCTCCCAGCACCGAGAAGATGAAGTCGGTGTGCCGCTCGGGCAGGAACGCCAACCGCTTCTGGGTGCCGTCTAGATAGCCCTTTCCCAGCCACCCGCCGGAGCCGATCGCCACCTTCGACTGGATCACGTTCCACCCGGCGCCCCGGGGATCGCTCTCGGGCTGCAGAAAGATCAGCAGCCGGTCCTTCTGATACCCGGCCAGCTGGTTCCACAGCGGCAGGGCCACGATGCCCATCAACAGGTTGGTCACGCTCACGTACAGCCAGGTGGAGCGGGAGGGCCGCACCAGGAACAGAAGGCCTCCCAGCGCCACCACGTAGAGCGACCAGAGCGGCAGCGAGAACGTGAGCAGGATGCTGACGAGCGGCGACAGCAGCAGGAACACGATCACCGGCGGTGTCCCGGCCCAGAAGCAGAGCCCGGCCAGTAGCAGGACGTACACGATCGAGGTGCCGAGATCGGGCTGGAGCAGCGTGAGCGCCGCGGGCACTCCCACCAGGAGCGAGGGCACGATCAGCTCCCTCAGCCCGCGGGGCGGCGTCTTGAGCCGCGAGGCCCACTGCGCGATCACCAGGATCGTCGCGATCTTGGCGAACTCCGACGGCTGGAAGCCGACCGGCCCCAGCCGGATCCACGAACGCGCGCCCGAGATCGCCGGGAACGCTAGCACGAGGACCAGCAACATCAGCGACAGGATATAGGCAGGTCGCGAGATCTTTTCGATCAGGCGCATCGGCATCAGACCGATCGCCCCGTAGGCGACCAGCGCCACGAACAGCCAGATCACCTGGAACTGCCAGTATTCGGCGTTCTCACCGCTCGCCGTCTGGCTGGCGCTGTACAGCAACGCGATACCACCGCCCGCCAGCGTCCCCGCGAGCGCGAGCAAGTACCAGTTGTGCTCGGTGGCCTGGCGCTGCACCGCTCAGTCCGTGGAGCGCGTCGACTCGCTGAGCGCGATGGGAGGCGGCGGCGGGGACTCCCGGGGAGGCAGCCCGTTCCGGTCATCAAGATAGGTCTGGACCAGGTCGATCGCGATCGGGCTGTGAGCCGAGCCGCTCCTGCCTTCCTCTACGATCACGGCCACCACGATCTGCGGATCCTCCATCGGCCCGACGGCGACGAACCAGCCGTGGGGGTCGCCTCCGTTGTGCTCGGTGGTCCCCGACTTGCCCCCGATCGTGTAGCGCAGCGGGGCGAGATGGGCGCGCGTGAAAGCGGTTCCCCGCCAGTCGTTGACGACCCCGCTCAGAGAGGCGCGCAGGATCTGGAACTGGTCGCGGGAGAGCGGGAGGCTGGCCGCGACCTCGGGCGGCTGGTCGACCTGCCGGATGCGCGGGCGCAGCAGGTCTCCGCCGTTGACGACGGCGGCCACGAACTGCGCCAGCTTGAGCGGCGTCAGCGCGATCTCTCCCTGGCCGATCGACAGGTTCAGCACGACGCCCGACCCCCAGCGGCCCTCCCCGTACTGCTCGTCGTACCACTCGGGGGAGGCCGGGAACAGGCCTTCCACCTCGTTGGGCAGGTCGATGCCGGTCTTCTGATCAAGCTTCCATGCGCGCCCGAAGCGGGTGATCTCCTCAAGCCCGAGGCGGAGTCCGACCTGGTAGAAGTACGTGTCGCAGGAAGTGATGATCGCGTCCTGCAGCGACGCCCATCCGTGGACCGCATGACAGCCGAACCAGCGGCTCCCGAACTGGTAGCCGCCGCGACACGGCACGTCCTCGAATTCATCCGGGTCCACCACCCCCAGCGTCATCGCCATCGCCGCGGTGGCCAGCTTGAACACGGACCCGGGAGCATAGCGTGCCTGGATCGGGCGGTTCAGCAGAGGGCGCGCGGGATCTTCGATCAGCCCGCGCCAGTCTTCGCTCGACAGTTGACCGCTGAACACGTTGGGATCGTAGGAAGGACTGGAATACAGAAGCAGTACGTCGCCGTTTCGGGGATCGATGGCGACGATCGCCCCGCGGCGATCCGCGGGGAACAGCTCGGCGGCGCGGCGCTGCAGGTCGAGGTCTACGGTGAGGTGGAGGTCGCGCCCGCGCTGTGGTGCCTGGAAGGGCTGCTCCAACCACGGGCCGATGCGGCGTCCGAGCGCGTCGACCTCCACGAACTCCGCGCCCTTCTCCCCCCGCAGTTCCGCCTCGTACATGCTCTCGATTCCGGTCTTCCCGAGAATGTCGCCGGCCGAATACCCCTTGCCTTCGCGCGCCAGCAGCTCCTTCTCGCTGATCTGCGCCACGTAGCCGGTGAGGTGTGCCGTGGCCCTGCCGTGCGGGTACACGCGCCTCGGCTTGGGCTGAAGCAGGAGGCCGGGAATGTCGCTGCGCGTCTCCTCGAGCATGGAGAGCGTGCGGTAATCGAGATCGTCGTTGAGGAGGATGGGCTGTCCCGGGGCCAGCGAATATTGCCGCTCGAGCTCCGCGATCGTCTCGTCGTCGAGGCCGAGGATGGGCTGCAACCGTTCCATGTCGCGATGCAGGTCGCGATCCGAAGTCGGCAACAGCGACACGGAGTAGGCCGGGAGGTTCTCGGCGATGATGTCGCCTTCGCGGTCGTACATGAAGCCGCGCGGGGCAGCGAGGGGGATCTCGCGCACCTGGTTGCGGGTCGAGCGCGCGACGTGCTCCGCGTATTGGACGACTTGAAGTCGGAAGAATCCGGCGAGCAGGATTACGAGAACCGCGAGGATCGTGAGACGGGCGAGGTGGGCGCGACGATTTCTACTGAGGGGATCGAACGGTGAGAGTGCGCGTCGATCTATGGGTGGCGTCATGCGCCCTGGCGATCCTCGAGTGGCAGAATTTTCTAGAAATCTGTTCGGGGGATGACCAAGCTATGCAATGCGATCCCCAGCCGCAAGCATCCAGAAGCGTCGACTGCAAGTTAGCGGCCAGCGATCAGCCGGGACAGGGCCGCGCCGGTGATCGTCGTGTACAGGACGCTGCCGGGCGACTCCCAGAAGAAGCGCATCTCGAAGGCTTTCCAGGCGCCGGCGGCGGCCACCGCCAGCACCAGCACGTCGAGCAGCAGCTTCCCCGCCGCCAGCAGCAGCATATCTACCGCCGGGGCATCGAGATACAGGCTCTCCCGCATCTTGCCAACCGCGTAGCCGATCACCGTCAGGCCGAGGGCGTAGACGCCGAAGTGCAACAACAGCAGGGTGTCCCGGAACAGGCCGGCCACGAACCCCAGCACGGCCCCGCCCAGGGCCCCCGCCCGGATCGCGCCGTACACGGTGAGGATCAGGACGAAATCCGGCGCCGCCCCGGCGATCTCGAGCGGCCGCTCAAGGAACAGCGCCCCGAACCCGCAGACGAAGGCCAGCAGCGCG
>Ga0299913_10005883_pt1 | contig 10552 bp, 8 predicted proteins | sample RVTome_9_FD_201360 | JGI IMG/M metagenome (GOLD analysis project Ga0299913, IMG submission 201360) | Soil microbial communities from uranium-contaminated site in the Upper Colorado River Basin, Wyoming, United States - RVT155D38 (version 2) ... | reverse complement strand
GCGGCGTGCACGAGGCGGTCGTCGTGGCCTACGACCCGGAAGCCGACCTGGCCCTGCTCCACGCTCCGGGCGCCGCCGCGCCGACGCTGGAGCTGTCGACCGCCGTCCCGGGACGCGGCTCGACCGGCGTGGCGCTCGGCTATCCGGGGGGCGGCGACCTGACGGTGACTGCGGCCGGGGTGACCGCGGCCCATCGCATCACCGGTCCGGACATCTACGGGCAGGGCGCGCACACCCGCAGCGTGCTCGAGCTTCGCGCCGAGATCCGCCAGGGCAACAGCGGCGGGCCGCTCGTCGTCGAGCCCGGCATCGTGGGCGGCGTCATCTTCGGAGGCTCCCGCCTGTCGCCCGAGGTGGGCTATGCCATCGGCGCCGACGAGGCCGTGCAGCGGCTCGGCCCGTCCATCGGCTCGACGCAGCCGGTCGACACGGGCGCCTGCCTCTGAGGAGCCGCTGCATCGATCACGGTGGCTGGCACCCCCGCCGTGTAGGCTCCCCGCATGCCGTGGAGCCGCCCCGCCAAGATCGCCTTCATCGGATCCCACTCGGTGCGCAAGTCGAACGCGGTGCACGCCTTCGCCTCGACCGTCGGGCGTGCCGGGCGGTCGGTCGAGGTCGGGCGCGAGGTCGTCCGCTTCAACCCCCTGGGGCTCAACGAGGGCGCCACCCCGGAGGCGCAGCTGTGGGTCCTCATGGCCCAGGTGCAGCAGGAGCTCGAGCTGGCCCGACGCGCGGAGATCCTCGTCACCGACCGCTCGGTGGTCGACAACTTCGCCTACTACCTGCGCGTGACCGGCGGCGAGGACCCGTTCGGGGTCGAGCCGCTCATCCGCCGCTGGGCGGGCACGTACGACCTGTCCGTGCGGCTGCTGCCCGACGTCGGCCTGCTGGCCGATGGGGTGCGCTCGACCTCCGACGCCTTCCGCGACGAGATCGAGGCGATCCTCGACCGGATCCTGCCCACGTACCTGCCCGAGGACCGATGCGTCGCCGTCCCCGCCAGCCGGGTCACCGTCGACTTCGACTGGTGGGCCATCGCCGAGCGGCTGGCCGGGATCGTCGGCGAGCCGCTGGTGGAGGGGCAGCTCAGCGCACCACTGCGCTGAGCCCTGCCGCCGTTCCGCACCGCGGGCCGTTACGACGGGACGAGCGTGTTGGCGAACACTTGCCAGGCCAGCGCCGACTTCGCGACCAGGCTGAGCGCCACGTACACGTACTCCCCGAAGAGGTAGCTGCGCCACGGACCGATGCGCGCGTACTGGAGGACCATGTTCACGGCGAACGAGTTGAAGAACACGAAGAGCGACACGAAGATCGCGTACACGAACGCCGGCGGCTCGGCGGCGGAGCCGGGGCTCCACAGGTAGATGCCGATGGCGACCCATGGCACCACGCCGGCAATGGAGCCGAAGATGAACGGCAGCCAGCCCGGCTGTCCGGGCCGCTCGTAGTGCTCCTGCAGGAGCCCGAAGAGGATCATCGAGGCGTTGACGCCGAACAGCGCCACGAGCGCCGCCACGTCCGCGATGCCGGTGATCATCGCGATGAGGACGATCATCAGCGACGAGCTCAGCGAGTACTCGATCCAGCGCGCGTAGCTGCGCCCTTCGAGGAGGTGACCGCGGTACCACGCCCACGCCGGGCCGGCGATCAGGAGGTGCGCGGCGGCCGACAGGAACAGGAAGGCGGCCACCGCCGGGCCGAGCGGCAGCGTGAAGAGCTCCTCGGTCGACGCGGACGAGCCCGGCGGGCCCTGCATGAAGGCGGCCGTCACGGGCAGCGCGAAGTCGTTGGACAGGACCAGCACGGCGATCCCCTGGATCGCGTGCAGCAGGCCCATGGCCACGTTGTAGAGGCGCAGCCGCCCCAGTGTGTTCTCGCCGTCCACGAGGTCCTCCTTCGACCCGATCGGCACGATTCTGCGCCGTGCCGTGTTCGCGGCCCAGTGCCAATGAGCCCTTGGGTAGGGGGTACGCCCGGCCGCCGGCCGTGGATCACGGCGAAGCCACGCGAGGTCCAGCACGGGTGACGGCCGACTCGACATCGGCCGCTACCATGGTTCGCAACGGCAAGACCCGAGCGAACCATGCGGCTGTTCGCAGCAGCCGTACCAGAGAGTGAGGGAGCTACCGATGTCCGTACGACGAGCCGTTCCAGCCGTCCTGTTCAGCCTCGTCCTGGCCCTGACCGCCTGCGCCCCGGCCGATGAGGGCGATGCGGAGACCGATGGCGCCGCGACCGACGGCGCGGAGACCGATGGCGCGGCGACCGATGGCGGAGGAGGCGACGGCCAGACGACCCGGCTCACGATTGCCACCGGCGGCACCGGCGGCGTGTACTTCCCGCTCGGTGGCGGTCTCGCGCAGGAGCTGAGCGAGAACATCGAGGGCGTGGAGGCGACCGCCCAGGAGACGAGTGCGTCAGTCGACAACATGCTCCTCATCGGCAACGGTGACGCGGACCTGGCCTTCGTCCTCGGCGACACCGCCGCGGACGCGGTCGAGGGGCGCGGCACCGACTTCGAGGGCAGCCCAATCGAGGCCTGCACGTTGGGCATCCTGTACAGCAACTACACGCAGCTCGTCACGACGCCGGACTCGGGCATCGAGAGCGTCGCTGACCTCAGTGGCCGGCGTGTCTCGGTCGGGGCCCCCGGCTCCGGCACCGAGGTCATCGCGCTCCGGATCCTGGAGGCGGCGGGCATCGACCCCGATGCCGACATCGAGCGCTCCCAGCTCCTCGTCGACGAGACCGTCGACGGGCTGCGCGATGGGACGATCGACGCCGGGTTCTGGTCCGGTGGCCTGCCTACTGGAGCACTCGTCGATCTGGCGTCGGCGGGCGAGCTCGCGCTCGTGCCGACGGCCGAGTACACGAGCGACCTGGCCGACGAGTACGGCCCGTTCTACCTGGAGAGCGAGATCCCGGCGGGCACGTATGACGGCGTCGACGAGGCCATCCCGACGGTCGTGGTGCCCAACGTCCTCGTGGTGAACACCTCGATGGACGAAGCGCTCCAGCAGCAGATCACCCAGGTCCTGTTCGAGCAGAAGGACGACCTGGTGAACGTGCATCCGGCTGCCAGCGAGCTCGACGCGGCCACCGCGGGCGAGGTCGAGTTCATGGACGTCTGCCCCGGCGCGCAGACGTACTACGACGAGGCCGGCTGACATGCCCGCCCGATGGCGGGGCCGAGCCATCGGCCCCGCCATCGTGACGCTGCTCATCGCCGGATCGACCGCCTCGGCGGCTGATACCGGCACGGTCGGCGCTGCTCCATGGGAGCTCGTCGGGCGGGCGGCTGACGGAACGGTGGCGGTGCGCCTGCCACTTCCGGACGGCCGCTTCACCCTGGAGTACCGCAACTCGCTGTACCGCAGCCCGGCGGCCGAGCACTTCGCCGTGACCGATGACGGACGGCTCTCGCTCGTCCGCCTCGGGGCGACCGACGCCGCGGTCCTCCAGGAGTACTACGGGGTGACCGAGCCACTCCGACGCGCGACCGCCGGTGCCTGGGCTGGCTGGTGGCACGCGCCCGCCGCCACACCGCTCGAGCTGGCCTCGCTGACCATCGCGGCCAGCTCCCACGGCGATCGCACGCTCGTCGTCGGCAACGGGACGCGGATCCCCCTGTGGCAACTGGTCGGACCGGGGGATCTCGGGATCACGCTCGAGGCGCGACGGGCGGAATGACCCAGGACGAGGAACGCGACTCGGTCGCGGAGACGCGCACCGGCGAGGAGCTCGACCAGGCTGCCCTGCTGGCCGAGTACGAGTCGGAGAAGCCGGCCCGCCGCCTGGGCGGCGTCCCGCAGCTTGCCGTCAAGGTGGCGGCCGCCGGCCTCACGCTCATGGCGCTGTGGTGGGTCTTCAACCCCATCGAGCGACATCTCTACCTGACGCTCTTCCTCGGCGGCATCCTGGCGCTCACCTTCCTGACCTACCGGGGCTGGGGCCGGTCCCAGTCGCAGCGCGACCGCGATGCCGCGGACAACCCGAACCTGGTGGACTGGGCGCTGGCGCTCGCCTCGCTGGCCGCATCGGCGTACATCGTCCTCGACCTGGACCCGTTCTTCCGGCGTGCCGTCGTCCCGAACGATACGGACCTGATCGCCGGCAGCGCGCTCATCGTGCTCACCCTCGAGGCGGCGCGCCGAACGGTGGGCTGGGTGGTGCCGATCATCTGCGTGGCGTTCATCGCCTACGGATTCATCGGCCCCTACGTACCGGCCCCGTTCGACAGCAACAGCTACTCGTTCGAGCGGATCATCGGCCACAACGTCATGGGCACCGCCGGCATCTTCGGTGTGCCCCTGCGCGTGGCGGCGACGTACGTGATCCTCTTCACCCTCTACGGCGCGGTGCTCGAGTTCTCTGGCGCCAGCCGCTTCTTCCTCGACCTGTCGTTCGCCGCCTTCCGCAAGTCGAGCGCTGGGCCGGGACGCACCGTGACCCTCGCCGGCTTCCTACTCGGGACCGTCTCGGGCTCCGGCGTCGCGACGACGGTCACCCTGGGTGGCGTGTCATGGCCGATCCTTCGCCGGGCGGGCTACCCGCCGGAACAGGCGGGCGGCGTGCTCTCCGCGGCCGGCATCGGTGCCATCCTGTCGCCGCCGACGCTCGGGGCCGCGGCCTTCATCATCGCCGAGCTGCTCGGCGTGTCGTACCTCGAGGTCCTGCTGTGGGCGACGGTGCCGACGCTGCTCTACTACCTCGGCATCATTCTCGCCATCGAGATGGACGCACGGCGCTTCAAGGCCGAGGAGGTCGAGCTGACCGCCACGCCGCTGCGCCACCTGCTCCTGCGCTTCGGGTACCACTTCAGCTCGCTCATCGCGATCGTCGTCTTTCTTGTGATGGGGATGAGCGCCTTCCGGGCGGTCGTCCTCGCCACGGCCCTGGCGTTCGCCCTCAGCTTCCTCCACCGAGAATCGTGGATGACGCCGCGGAAGGTCTTCGAGTCGCTGGCCCAGGGCGCGGTCAACGTCCTGCCCGCCGCGGCGGTCATGGCGGCGGCCGGCCTCATCGTCGGGCAGCTCACGCTCACCGGGCTGGCCCTGAAGCTGGCCGGCATCATCGTCGATTTTGCGGGCGGCGAGCTCGTGCTCGTGGCGATCTACGCCGCGGTGGCGATCCTCCTGCTCGGGCTGGCCGTGCCGGTGACCGCCTCGTTCATCATCAGCTGGATCATCATCGGTCGAGCGTTCATCGAGGTCGGCGTGCCGGCCTACGCCGCGGCGATGTTCGTCTTCTACTACTCGGTCCTCTCGGAGGTCTCGCCGCCCACCGCCCTGTCGCCGTTCGCCGCCTCCGCGATCACCGGCGGCAAGCCGGTGAAGACGATGTGGCTCACCTGGCGCTACACGCTGCCGGCCTTCCTCGTGCCCTTCGTCTTCGTGCTGGCGCCGGCGGGCGAGGGGATCCTCCTGACCCGGAGCGATCCGGTCTCGATCGTGACCGCGATCGCGGTGTCGATGGTCGCCGTCGCGGCCCTGGCCGTCGTGACCGGCGGCTGGATCCTCGGTCCCGTCTCCTGGCTCGAGCGCGGCATCTTCGCCATCGGCGCGGCGACCCTGCTGATGATGGTCCCGATCACCATGTCGGTCGGCTTCGCGGCGGTCGTGGCGGGAGTCGTCCTCCACGTGGTGCGGCACCGCGCGAACCGGCGTGAATCGGCGCCCGTAGGATAGGAATCATGGAACTCGGTCTCCGGGGGCGAACCGCGGTCGTCGGCGGAGGAACGTCCGGCCTCGGGCGCGCGTCGGCCGAGGCGCTCGCCGCCGAGGGCTGCGACCTGCTCCTGTGGTCACGAAGCGCCGATGCGCTGGCCGCGACCGCCCGCGAGCTGGCCGATGGGCACGGCGTCCGCGTCGAGCACGTCGCGGCCGACGCCACCGATCCATCGGCCGCCAGGATTGTCGCCGAGGCGGCCGAGGCCTTCGGCCCGATCGACATCCTAGTCTCGAACGCCGGCGGACCACCGACCAGCGACCCCACGGCGACCGATCCGGACGGCTGGGCCCGCGCCTTCCAGCTCCTGGCCGCCACGCCGATCGAGCTCGCCACCAGGCTCCTGCCCGGCATGCGCGAGCGCGGCTGGGGACGGGTCATCGGCATCCTGTCGAGCGGCGTCCGCCAGCCGATCGCCGACCTCGTGTACTCGAACGCCGGGCGATCCGCCCTGGCCGCCTGGCTCAAGACGACGTCGCGCGCGATCGCGGCCGAGGGCGTGACGGTCAACGGCGTGATGCCCGGCCGGATCGCCACGCCGCGGATCCAGCACCTCGACTCGGGCCGGGCGGATCTCGAGGGCGTCACCGAGGAGCGCGTGCGGGCGGCGCACATCGCGACCATCCCCGCCGGCCGCTACGGCCGTCCGGAGGAGCTCGGCGCGCTCGTCGCGTTCCTGGCGTCGGCGCAGGCGTCGTACGTGACCGGGCAGCTGATCGCGGTCGACGGAGGGCTCATTGCCGGGGTGTAATCTCCGCCGATGGACGAGCGAGAGGCCGCGCTGCGGCGCGCTGCGGAGCTGGGGCTGGAGTACCTGGGCGGGCTGCCGGAGCGCCACGTCGGCCCGCGCGCCGACGCCGCCACGCTGCGGGACCGGCTCGGAGGCCCGCTGCCCGAGTCCGGCACCGATCCGATCGACGTGGTCGAGCAGCTCGCCGAGGCCGCCGATCCGGGGATCGTCGCGTCGGCGGGACCGCGCTACTTCGGCTTCGTGGTCGGCGGCACCCTGCCCGCCGCGGTGGCCGCGGACTGGCTGACCGGCGCCTGGGGCCAGAACGCGGCGCTCCACGCGCTCTCCCCCGCCGCCGCGGCGGCCGAGGAAGTGGCCGGCGCGTGGATGCTCGAGCTGCTGGGCCTGCCGCGCACCGCGAGCGTCGGCCTGCCAACCGGCGCCGGGCTCGGCAACGCGATCGGCCTGGCGGCGGCGCGCCACGCCGTCCTCGCCCGCGCCGGCTGGGACGTCGAGGCACGAGGCCTGTACGACGCGCCGGAGATCACCGTGCTCATCGGCGAGGAGGCGCACGCCACGGTGCTGACCGCGCTCCAGTACCTCGGCCTCGGCCGCGACCGGGTGCTCCGCGTCGCCGTGGACGGCCAGGGTCGCATGCGCGCCGACGCAGCCCGGGAGGCGATCGCCGGCGTGGACGGCCCGCTCATCGCCTGCCTCCAGGCCGGCAACGTGAACAGCGGCGCGTTCGATCCCGCGGCCGAGGTCGTCGACGCCGCGGCCGGCCACCCGAACGCCTGGGTCCACGTGGACGGCGCATTCGGCCTGTGGGCCGCCGTCTCGCCCGAGCTGCACCACCTGGTCGACGGCGTGGAGCGGGCCGACTCCTGGTCGACGGACGCGCACAAGTGGCTGAACGTCGGATACGACTGCGGCTTCGTGGCGGTGCGCGACCGGGACGCCCACCGCGCCGCGATGTCCGCCTCCGCCTCGTACCTGATGCGCAGCGAGCAGCGCGAGAACTGGGAGTGGGTGCTCGACAGCTCGCGTCGCGCTCGCGGGTTCGTCCTCTACGCCGCCATCCGCTCCCTCGGCCGCGAGGGCATCCGCGCGCTGGTGGAGCGCTGCTGCGCCCTGGCCCGCCGCATGGCCGAGCGCCTGCGGACGGCCGATGGCGTCGAGGTCCTCAACGACGTGGTCCTCAACCAGGTCCTCGTCCGCTTCGGCGACGACGATCGGACGCGCCGGGTCATCGCCGCGGTCCAGGACGAGGGCACGGCCTGGATGGGCGGCACGACCTGGCAGGGCCGCGCGGCGATGCGGATCAGCGTCAGCAACTGGTCGACGACCGAGTCCGATGCCGACCGGACGGTCGACGCCATCCTGCGCTGCGCCGCCGACGCGTAGCGGTCAGGCGGGGAGGACGACCCGTGGTGCGGGCGCGCCCGCCCGCGCATCGGTTCCCCAGGCTCGCGACATCGAGGTGGCCGCGGCCAGCACCACCATGCCGGACCCGGCGCCGATGAACAGCACCTGGAGACCCGACTCGGCCACGGCGCCGGCGATGGCGTAGGACAGCGGCGTCAGGCCCATCACCGCGAACATCACCAGGCTCATGACCCGTCCCAGGAAGGCGGGGTCGCTGCGCCGCTGCAGCCAGGCCATGCCGGAGACCTGCAGCGCGCCCACGCCAGCGCCGAGCGGGACCGCGGCGAGCGCCGTCGTCCACACGTTCGGCGCAAGGCCGATGAGGATCATGCCGAAGGCGAGACCGATGGAGGTGGCCGGCACGACGAGTGACATCCGGGCCCGATCCCCGACCGTCCCGGCGACGACGGCGCCCAGGAGGGCGGCGCCGCCGAAGGCGGAGAGGACGATGCCGTACGCCATGGGGCCGCTGTCGAAGCTCTCGACCAGGGCCGGCAGCCCCACGAAGAACGGGCCCACCACGGCCAGGTTGATGACCATCACGGCGAGCAGCACGGTGCGCATCTGGGCGTCGGCGTTCGCGTAGCGGAGCCCGGCCGCGATCGAGCCGAGGGCGCCGGCCGGCGTCGCCTCGGACGCGGCGGTCCGGCGCGGGGCCGGGCGGCGGACGAGGAGGAGCGTCACGACGGCGAAGGCGAACGTCGCCGCGTCGATCCCGAAGCCGAGGGCGGAACCGGCGGCCGCGATGGCGACCCCGGCGGCGGCCGGGCCGATCATGCCGGTCACGGCCATGCTGCCCATCACCAGGGCGTTCGAGGCCTCGAGCCGCTCCTCCGGGACCAGCCGCGGGACGAGTGCCAGGGCGGCCGGCTGGAAGAAGGCATCGGCCGCGCCGAATCCGGCGCCGAGCAGGTACAGGTGCCAGACCTGGACCGCATCGGTCCAGACCAGCAGCGCCAGGATGCCGACGAGCGCCGCGCGGGCCGCGCTCGAGGCGATCATGATCGCCCGCGGCTCGTACCGGTCGCTGAGCGCGCCGCCGAGGAGCATGAGGGCCGCCCGCGGAATGGCGGCCGACATCAGGACCAGTCCCAACGCCAGGCTCGAGCCGGTGAGCGCCAGCGTCAGCCACGGCAGGGCCACGAGGTAGAACTGGTCGCCGAGCATCGACACCGTCTCGCCGAGCCAGACGGCCCGGAAGTCGCGGTGGCGCAGTGGCTGCAGCACGCTGAGGTGTCGGACGAACGAGGGCATGCCCCCGTTGTACGCGGCGCTGCCTCCCGCCGTCGTCGGGCGTCCGACGCGAGAGCGCTACGTCACTCGGCCCCGCCGGTCTCGCCGTTGCCGGCTGTGGTGTAATCGCCAATCCGGGACAGCGCACGCAGGAGACCGCAGCACCCATGGCGATCGAGACCGAGCACGGACCGATGACCGGCGACGAGATCGTCGCCCTGACCAAGCGCCACACCCTGTTCGAGTGGTCCGCCCAGTCCAAGGTGGACCCGATCCCGGTCGCCGGGGCGAAGGGCTGCTACTTCTGGACGCCCGAGGGAAAGCGCTACCTCGACTTCAACAGCCAGCTGATGTGCACGAACATCGGCCACGGCCATCCGAAGGTGATCGAGGCGATCCAGCGCCAGGCGGAGACCCTCGCCTACGCCAACCCCTTCATGGCGACCGAGCCGCGTGCGCGGCTGGGGGCCAAGCTGGCCGAGATCACCCCGGGCGACATCGACACGTTCTTCTTCACGAACGGCGGGGCGGAGGCGAACGAGAACGCCGTCAAGCTCGCGCGGCTCGTCACCGGGCGCCACAAGATCCTGGCCCGCTATCGCAGCTACCACGGCGGGACGGCCGGCGCCATGACCCTGACCGGGGACCCGCGGCGCTGGGCGAACGAGCCGGGCATGCCGGGGGTCGTGCGCGTGCTCGACCCGTACCACGGCATCCAGCGCGGCTGGGACAGCGCCGAGGAGTCGCTCGCCGATCTGGAGGAGACGATCCAGCTCGAGGGCCCGAACACCATCGCCGCCTTCATCCTCGAGACGGTGACCGGCACGAACGGGATCCTCGTTCCCCCGGACGGGTACCTGCAGGGCGTGCGCGAGATCTGCGACCGCTACGGCATCCTCATGATCGCCGACGAGGTGATGGCCGGCTTCGGCCGCACCGGGAAATGGTTCGCGGTCGACCACTGGAACGTCGTTCCGGACCTCATCACCATGGCGAAGGGGCTGACGAGCGCCTACGTCCAGCTCGGCGCCCTCGGGATGCGGCGCAGGTACGCGGAGCACTTCGCGGACAACGTCTTCTACGGCGGCCTGACCTACAACTCGCACCCGCTGGCCTGCGCCACGGCGCTCGCCACGATCCAGGTCTACGAGGACGAGGGGCTGCTCGAGCGCGCCACCACCATGGGCGAGCGGATGCGCCGGCACCACGAGGAGCTCGCCGCGAAGCACCCGAGCGTGGGCGCGACGCGCAGCATCGGCCTGTTCGGGATCGTCGAGCTCGTCCGCGACCGCACGACGATGGAGCCGATGGCGCCGTTCAACGGCACGAGCGACGAGATGACCGCCCTCGGCAGGCGCTTCCGCGACGAGGGCCTCTACACCTTCGTGCGCTGGAACTCCTTCTTCACCAACCCGCCGCTGACGATCAGCGAGG
>Ga0299913_10005882_pt1 | contig 10553 bp, 7 predicted proteins | sample RVTome_9_FD_201360 | JGI IMG/M metagenome (GOLD analysis project Ga0299913, IMG submission 201360) | Soil microbial communities from uranium-contaminated site in the Upper Colorado River Basin, Wyoming, United States - RVT155D38 (version 2) ... | reverse complement strand
GGCCGTCGTCCTGAGGCAGGCGGGGCCGGGCGCGTCGTGGCGGGTGACGTACGGCTTCGGGCGACCGGTGGTGCGGCTACGCTTCGAGCGCCCCGCCGGCTTCTTCCGGGAGGAGCACTGGCGGGTCCTGACCCCGGGCTTCGTCCTCGCCCGCGAAGGCGATCTGCAGGTGGTGCGCACAGAGGCGGGACGGGCGGCGGACTCGCTCACGCTCGAGCTGGCGGTGCACACCGCGCCGCTCGCGAGGGAGTACGAGTCGTTTCTCGCCTTCTCGGACGGATCGCTGGCGGTCTACACGGGCCACCTGAACGGGATGGCCTTCACCGAGAGCGGCGACTCCGTCCGCATCCGCGACTTCGTGCTCTCCGCGGCGGGCGGGGACCACGTCGTGGTGCCCGGCGCGTCGCCCGCCGCCAGCCTCGCCTGGACGGACGCGCCCGGCCAGGGCACCTACGCCTACTTCGGGTCGGGCGTGCCGGCCGAGACCCCGGACATGATGCTGCTGATGGACCGCGGCCTCCCCGACTGGCTCGCCCGCACCGCCGAAGCGGCGATCCCCGCCTTCTTCCGTATCTACGCCGAGCGGATCGGCGTGGACGTGCCGGCCCGCCCCCTCGTGCTCCTCGGGCGGGATCCGTCCCCGGCGCCGGGCCTGAACAGCGGGGGCGGCGTGCTGCCGGGCCTGATCCAGCTAATGGTCCAGGGGGACGCATGGACCGAGCGCTCACCGCGAGCCGCGACGCAGGCGCTCCACTTCATCGCGCACGAGGCCGCCCACGTCTGGAACGGCGACTACGCACGTTCGGCCGACCCCGCAGAGTCGTGGATGCACGAGGGCGGCGCCGACGCCTTCGCGGACCGCGCGCTGCTGGCGAGCGGCCTGATCGACCGCGAGGAGTTCGACACGCGAGCGACCCGCGCGGCGAACCTGTGCTCAGCGGAGCTCGGGGGCCGCGCCTTGCGATCGGCGGCGCGCGGGGCCCCTGCCGTGAGCTACGCGTGCGGCAACGTGATGGCTCTCTGGACGGAGGCCGCGCTCCGCACCGCCTCCGGCGGGGACCTGTTCGCCTTCTGGGGCGAGTTGATAGGGCGCGCGGTGCGCACGGGCGGCACGTACGACCAGGCGGCGTACCTGGAGACGGCGCTGGACCTGGGGCTTCCCCACGGAGCCGCGGCCGCGTTGGCGCGGTTGGCCGACACGGATCACGGTGATACGGCGGGGCTCCTCGCCGAGGGCCTCGCGGCCGCGGGCGTGGAGGTGACGCGCGACCCGGTCGGCGACGCATCCTACCGCCAGGAGTGGGGGCGTCGCCTGTTCTCGGCGCTGATGCTCGCCGACTGCGGAGGCGTGAGCTTCTACGGCGGCGGTGGCGCGTACCGGGTCGCCGGCGGGCTCACGTGCGGCGCGTTGCGGGAGGGCGCGGAGGTCTCCCGCGCGGAGGGCCTACCGCTGGTCGAGGACGGGGGACGCGCCTACGATGCGGTGCGGGCCGCGTGCCCCGCGAGCGGGAGCGTGTCGATCGGCCTGGCCGACGGATCGGCGGTCGACGTGCCGTGTCCGGCGGAGCTGCTCGAACGGACGCCGGCGTTACGGATCCGCACGGGCGACTGACGGGTCCACTCCGTCGGTCGTGGGCTCGCCGCCGTACAGCCCCGCGTAAAGCGCCCGATTGCGCGTGAGGATCTTGACGTACCCGCGCGTCTCCGCGAACGGAATCCGTTCCGTGAACAGCTCGTCGTGGCCGTACTCGGGGAAGGCGCTCCACCACTCGACGCGGTGCGGTCCCGCGTTGTAGGCGGAAAAGACGGCCGGCAGCGACCCGTCGTACTCCTCCATGTGCTGCGCCAGGAGCCGCGTGCCGAGGTAGACGTTGATCTCCGGATGGTAGAGGAGCTCGGCATCCCACGGCTCCACGCCCGCCTCCCCTGCGACACGCGCGCCCGTGGCCGGCATGAGCTGCATGAGACCCCGGGCGCCCACGTAGGAAGTCGCGCGCGGATCGAAGAGGGACTCCTGCCGGATCAGCGCGGCGGCCACGTAGGGGTCCAGTCCCCGGTCCCGGGCCTCCTCCGTGATCATCGTGCGGAAGGGGAACGGGTAGAGGATGCGGAGCAGGCGGGCGTTGGGCGGTCCGTCGTCCTGGAGATCCAGGCCCAGCCGGATCGCCGCGCGGCTAAACCCCCGTTGCGCGAGCGCCTCCCCCATGGCGTAGCGGTCCGCCGTGTCGCCGCCGACCGCCCAGGCCAGCCGCAGCGCCTCTTCGGACGCCAGCTCGTCGAAGCCCGCGGAACGGAGCATGTCCAGCCCGCGGACCCAGCCCGCTATGCGCGCCTCGGAGACGGGGTCGGCGGGGGGCGAGGGCGCGAGCGGCAGCGGCCAGAAGGCCTCCCCCAGGCGCGCGCTCGCCACGAGCCCGTAGTACGAGTCGCGATCCTCCCGCTGGACTTGCCGGAACAGGGCGACGGCCGCCGCCGAGTCTCCGGTTTCCTCCCGCGCCCGCGCCGCCCAGTACGTAGCCTGCAGCGTGCGCTCCCCGCGCGGGTAACGGGCGCGATAGGAGTCCCACAGCCGGCCCGCCTCACCGTGATCGCCATCCAGGAAGGCCATGCCGGCCAGGCGCATGAGCGAAAGACCCATCGCATCCGTCCCGGGATACCGGTCCACGACGCGGCGGAAGAGCGCCCCGGCCCCCGCGCGGTCTCCGGCGTCCAGGCGGGTGTCGGCCGCCAGGTACGTCGCCCGCGCGGCGCCGGCGGCCCCGCGCGCCTCGCTCGCGAGCGCCAGATAGATGCGGGCGGCCTGGTCGGGATCCCCCGCGCGGGCCGACGCGCGAGCCCTCAGGAAGCGCGCGGTGTTGGAGCCGGAGGCGGGCTCGAGCGCTCGCATCGCCTCCTCGTACCGGAGCGCGTAGAAGAGCGCGGTCGCGTACTCCAGCCGCACCGCCTCCCTCTCGCTCGCCGAGCCCGCTCCCGCGTCCAGCCACGCCCGGAACCCTTCGAGGGACTCCTCGTTGAGTCCCTGGGCGCGGTAGGCTCTGGCGATCGCCAGGTGGTCCGCCGGCGTCAGGTCCCCCTCCCGCAGCAGGGCGGCGGCCTCGCGTGCGTGCCGGCTGCCCGGCGCACGCTCGACGGCGCCCCGCAACGCATTCCGGCCACGGGCGACATCGCCCATCTCGATGGCGAACTCCGCGGCGCGGACCAGGAACTCTGCGCGGGTGCCCTCCGTCTTCGCCCACGCACGCGCGCGATTCGCGAGCTCTCTCGCGCCCGCCGCGTCGCCGGCTCGCCGGGCCGCTTCGACCCGGGCGCGCCAGCCGAGCAGGCCCGCCATGCCGTCCTCGTGCGGCTCCACGACCGCCCGGACCTCGGCCGTGTCCCCCGCCTCGGCGAGCGCGTTCGCGCGCAGGATGTCCAGCCAGATGCCGGCGTTGCCGGCGCGCGCGTACGCGGTCTCGAGGGCGCTGTCGGCCTCGGCGCCGCGGCCCGCCCGCAGCAGCGCGAGCGCGAGGCGGAGCTCCGCGGCGTCGCGCTCGTCTTCCAGCTCGCCGCCCGGCGTCGGCAGATCGAGGAAGGCGCGGTAGGCGCGAACCGCGCCGTCCACGTCGCCGGTTTCGTCGCGGGCGCGCGCCAGCAGGAAAAGCCCGACGCCGTCATCGTAGGTCTCGATCGCGGGCAGATCCTCGAGCAGCTCGCGCGCCTTCGTCCAGGCACCCCAGCCCGCCTCCGCGCGCGCGGCCAGGACCCGCCGGTCCTCCGGCAGCGAGGCGATGGTGGCCTCGTACTCCCGCATCACGCGCGCCGCGCTCCAGGGCCGGTCCGTCGACAGGTACGCGCGCGCGCGCGAGGGCATCTCCGCCGCCTCCAGCGCTTCGACGGCCGGAGCCACGTCGCCCGCGACCTCGCCCGGGTCCCTTCCTTCGACTCCGCACGCGAGCAGCGCCGCGAAGGCGCATGCGGGCAGCGGGCGCAAGCGCTCGATTCCGCGTGCGGGGAAGCTCATGCGAAGGGGCTCACGGTCGTCTCGTGGTCGCGTGCCGCTCAGGGGATCCGGGCGCGCAAGATGCGAGGTTCAGGCCAGACACGACCGCGTCAGGACGCGACGACCTCTCCCTCGCCCCCCGACTCGCCGCACCGGAAGGTGCCGAGGATGGCGCGTAGCTGCATGATGTACTCGAGCTTGTCCTTGCCGGGCGCGTACAGCCACGAATCGATCAGGTAGTGACGGTTCCGCTCCGGGCACGGCACGAGCCGCGTGATGAAGGCGCCCCCTCCGGGGTAGAAGGCCCCCGTCGCGGTCGAGTCCGAAGGCGGCGTCTCCCAGCGCCCCTGCACCTCGAACACGTCGCTCTCCAGAGTCTGGGCGTGCAACTCGTCGGGTACGCTGACCATGCGGCGGGGGTAGTGCCGGGCGATCGAGTCGCGCCACGCGACCAGCGCCTCGGCCGCACGCTCGGGAGGCGTGCCCGCCACCGGCTGGATCAGCACGTACCGCGCCAGCTCGGCCGGGTCGGGGAGGTCGTTCTTGAAGATCCGCACGGCCTCGGCGGGGACCTCGCGGTACACCTCCGGGAGCGTGAGCGAAAAGCCCTCCTCGCGCATCAGGCGCTCGGCCAGGCGCTCGTTCACGCCGCTCACGTACATCTTCTGGAGCACGAACGCGCGGAAGCGCCGGTCGACCCCCCGCCGGACCTCGTCGAGGAGGACCAGGCCGGCGCTGGCCGGCCGGTCGGGGTCCAGGACGATGGCCGTGACGTGCTGCCCGAGCGCCCAGATGCTCTCCGTCTCCACCAGCGCCGGCAGGGAATCGGGCGTGCCGTCGCGCGACAGGGCATCCTCTACCCAGGGATCCGACGGGCGCCCGATCACGACGACCTGCCGGAACTTCCGGTACTGTCCCCACTGTGGATCGCCGGGCAGCACGTGGGTGACGTCGAACGCGCGTTCCCGCGTCACCGTGAAGACCATCGGCTCGAGGGCGCTGCGCAGGGAATCGCCCATCGCCTCCCACACCTGGTCCGTCGCCGCGACGATGATGCTGGTCGGCGTTCCGAAGGCCACGTTCGACCGGTCCGCTCCGCACGACGCGAGCGCCGGCAGCAGGCCGATGACGAGGGCCGCGTGGCGTAGGCGCATGTCGCTCCGGGGTAGAGGCCGCGCGATGCCGCCTCGGCCATCGGGGCGCCGGGCGGCTCGTGAGGGCTATACCCTGCGAGGCGGCGCAGGCTCCGGCGCGGCGATCGGCCGGCCCCTCGGCCCGGCTCCAGCGCGGCGATCGGCCGGCGCCTCGGCCCCGGCTGTGCCGCGCGGCCTTGGCCGTCCACCGCGTGGCCGTTACCCTCTCGCGATGGGCAACCGGCTCCTCCCGCTCGGCCGCCGCGGCGTCATCCTCCTGGGCCTGGACGGCCGGGACCTGCCCGCCGCGGTCGGCGGCCATGGTGTCGCCGGGTGAACGAGGCACGGGCCTCGGTCGCCGGCGCGGCCCCGGAGGGCGGGGAAGGACGCGCGCTCGGTCATCCGCACCCCCACGGCCACGGCCACGACGTCGGCCCGGGCCGCCTGCGGCTCGTCCTGGTGCTCACGGCCGCTTTCATGGTCGCCGAGATCGTCGGCGGCTGGCTGGCCAATTCGCTCGCCCTGCTCGCCGACGCCGGCCACATGTTCACCGACGCCGGGGCGATCGCGTTGTCGCTGTTCGCGATCCGTTTCGCGCGCAAGCCGGCGAACGAGGACAAGACCTTCGGATACTACCGGCTGGAGATCCTGGCGGCGCTGATCAACGGAGCGGCGCTGCTCGTCATCGCGGGGTTCATCGTCGTGGAGGCATGGAGCCGTTTTCGGGCTCCCGAGCCCATCCACGGAGCACTCATGCTGGCCGTGGCCTCGCTGGGCCTGGCTGTGAACGTCGTCGCCGCGTGGCTCCTGCACGGGGCGGCCGCTGAGAGCCTCAACGTGCGCGGGGCGTACCTCCACGTGCTCGGCGACCTGCTCGGCTCGGTGGGCGCGATCTTCGCCGCGGGCGTCATCCTGCTGACCGGGTGGTGGCCCGCCGATCCGATCGTTTCGGTGCTCGTCGCGCTTCTGATCCTGCGCAGCGCGTGGACGCTCGTGCGCGAGTCGGTGGACGTGCTGCTGGAGGCCGTCCCGTCCCACATCGACCTCGTCGCCGTGCGCAGGGCCATGACCGAGCTGCCCGAGGTGCGGGACGTCCACGACCTGCACGTGTGGACCCTCACCAGCCGGTACGTGGCGCTCAGCGCGCACGCCGTGGTGGCCGACCCCGCCGACAACCAGCGTGTCCTGGGCGAGATCCGTGACTGCATGGAGCGCCGCTTCGGCATCCGCCACGTGACGATCCAGATCGAGCGCCAGGATCTGTACCAGATCGGAGACGCGGCGTCGTCGGGCGCGGATCGATTCTCCGGCGCCGGCGGATCGCCGTCATAGAACCGCGGGACAGCGGCTCCGGGGCGCCGGCCGTCGCAGGCGTGCGCACGTGCGGGGCGCCGCGGTCCCCCGCCTGTCGCGGCCGCGCGCACGTCCGGCGCCGCGGTCCCCTGCCTGTTGCGGCCGCGTCCGCTTTCCGCAATCTTTTCCCGCTTGACTTGGGATCTTCCCCCCTCAGGAGGCAGGAATATGAAGCGATTCTGGATGCTGGCCTTCGTTGCCGCGTTCGGCATGGCCGCGTGCGACACGGCGCCCGAGACGGCGGACGCGGACGACGCGATGGAAGAGGCGGCGCTCGAGGAAACCGTCGACGACATGGCCATGGCCACGCCCGCTCTGGGCGACTACACGTTGGCCGCGCGCGAAGGCGGCAACCCCGAGATGGTCATCGGCGAGGAGGACGTCACCAACCTCAACATCGCCGAGTCCACGTGGACGTTCACGGTGAACGGCGAGCCGGTGTCGAACGGCACCTGGGTGGCCGAGGAAGGGCGCGTGCGCGTCATGCACGAGAGCGGCGACTGCGCGGGCCACGAAGCCGTCTACGACACGAACGTAGGGGACACCGGCTTCACGATGGACCTCATCGAGTCGACCTGCGAGGCGACGGCGACGCACCTCGAGTACACGATGGCCGGCGGCGACATGATGGACCACGGCGCGATGGAAGAGGAAGCGATGGACGAGGGCGGGACGGAGGACGGCGGCGAGCTGTAGCCTGCCTGCTTTCCGCGCTGCGTCGGGCGGCCGGCCCCAACGTGAGGCCGGCGCCCGGCGTGGCGGGCGGGTGGACCTCCACGCGCCCGCCCCGACCCCGACGAGGAGCTCAGAAATGAAGAACACCCGTTTGCTGGCTCTGGTCGCGCTCTTCCCGCTGGGCGCGTGCGCGCGTGACGCCGAGGTGGATGACGACGCGGCGCCGACGACGACGAACGCGGACGACCTGGCCCCCGCGACCCCCGACCCCACCCCCGGCATGTACACGCTGAGCGACGTCGAGGGCGGCTTCGGGGACGACCTGCAGCCGGGCGACGCCCACGCGCTGAACCTGCGGGAGGACGGAACTTGGGACGTGACCGCCAACGGCGAGCCGTTTGCGTCGGGCACGTTCTCGCGCGTCGGAGAGGAGCTCGTGGTCACCTACGAGTCCGGGGCGTGCGCGGGCACGGAGGCGCGCTTCCAGTCGACGCCCACGGAGACCTCGATCACCCAGACGCGGATTGATGCCGCGTGTGACGACGTTCCGGACCGGCTCGTCTGGACCTGGGTCGGCGATCCCGCCGAGGATACCGAGGGGGGCATGTAGGGACCCCGCCGCCTCGCGCCGGGTACGTGGCGCGCCGTCCGGACGCAACCGGACGGCGCGTCGCCGCATCCGGCAGCCCCAGCACCGCCCGTCCCATGATCCGCAACATCGCCATCATCGCGCACGTCGACCACGGCAAGACGACGCTCGTCGACAAGATGCTCCGGCAGGCCGGCGCGTTCCGGGACAACCAGGCCGTGGCCGATCGGGTCATGGACTCCAACCCGCTCGAGCGCGAGCGCGGCATCACGATCCTGTCCAAGAACACGGCGGTCCGCTGGGAGGGCACGCGGATCAACATCGTCGACACGCCCGGCCACGCCGACTTCGGCGGAGAGGTCGAGCGCATCCTGCGCATGGTCAACGGCGTGCTGCTGCTCGTGGACGCGTTCGAGGGTCCGATGCCGCAGACGCGCTTCGTCACCCGCAAGGCGCTGGCGCTCGGGCTCCAGCCCGTGGTGGTGATCAACAAGTCCGACCGTACCGACGCGCGGCCGGCGGAGGTCCACGACGAGGTCCTCGAGCTGTTCATGGAGCTGAACGCCGACGACTCCCAGCTCGACGCGCCGTTCCTGTACGCGTCGGCCCGGGAGGGCTGGGCGACCCGTGAGCTCGGCGGCGAGCGCCGCGACCTGCGGCCGCTGTTCGAGACCATCGTGGACTCCGTGCCCCCGCCCCCGGGCGAGGCCGAAGGCCCCTTTCAGATGCTCGTATCCACCATCGACCACTCGCCCTACCTGGGTCGTCTGGCGATCGGCCGGGTCGAGCGCGGGCGCGTCCGCGTGGGCGATCCCATCTCGCTCCTGCTGCCCGGATCCGTCGACTCCGCCGAGACGGAGGGGGCGGACGGGCGTCGCGGGAAGGTCGCCAGGCTGTTCGCCTTCGACGGGCTCGAGCGCGTAGAGATTCCCGAGGCCGCGGCGGGCGAGATCGTGGCCATGGCCGGGCTTGAAGGCGTCGAGATCGGCGCGACGCTCACGGACCCGGAGCACCGCGACGCGCTCGCGGGGATCGCCGTGGAGGAGCCGACCATTTCGGTGGACTTCATGGTGAACACCTCGCCCTTCGCGGGCCGCAGCGGAAAGTACGTGACGGGCAGGCAGGTGCGGGAGCGGCTCCACAGGGAGCTCGAGCGCAACGTCGCGCTGCGGGTCGAGGATACGGCGGCCGGCGACGCCTACACCGTGTCCGGGCGCGGGGAGCTGCACCTGACCATCCTGATGGAGACGATGCGGCGCGAGGGCTACGAGTTCGCCGTGTCGCGGCCCCGCATCATCACGCGGCCGGGCCCGGACGGGGAGCGTCAGGAGCCCTACGAAGAGGTGCTGGTGGACGTCCCCGAGGCGTTCGTCGGCGTCGTCATCGAGAAGCTCGGGCAGCGCCGCGGGGAGATGCGCGAGATGGAGAGCGCGGGCGCGGCGGGCGGGGGACGCGCGGGGCTGACCCGCCTCGTCTTCCGGGTGCCCGCGCGCGGCCTGTTCGGCTACCGGAGCGAGTTCCTGACCGACACGCGCGGCGAGGGCGTCCTTCACCACCGCTTCCTGGAGTACGGCTCGTGGGCCGGCGACATCCGCTCGCGCGAGCGCGGCGCGATCGTCTCGATGGTGGACGGCACGGCGATCGCCTACGCGCTGTTCAACCTGCAGGAGCGGGGCACGCTGTTCGTCGGACCCGGGGTGGCGACGTACGAGGGCATGATCGTCGGCGAGGTCTCGCGCGCCGGCGACATGGAGGTGAACGTCGCGAAGGGGAAGAAGCTCACGAACATGCGTGCCGCCGGATCGGACGAGAACGTACTCCTGGAGCCGCCGCGACAGGTGACGCTCGAATCCGCACTGGAGTGGATCGGGGAGGACGAGCTGGTCGAGGTCACCCCGGACGCGATCCGCCTCCGCAAGCGTCACCGCAAGGCGCACGAGCGCAAGAAGGCGTCCCGGCGGGCGGGCTGAGGCTGCTGCCCCCGCACGGCCGGCCGGGCGTCGGAGGCCGGTCCGACGCGGCCCGGGACGGGCGGGCGCACGTATCCGCCGGACAAAGATTTTTCTTGACAGGAGGGGCACCCGAGGTAGCTTTTCGGCCAACAACCGTGATGGGCCGTTTTGTCGCGCCGTGCCGGGCCGCCTCGGGCCTGGCACACGCCGTCGCGGTCCCCAGTTCGCACCCGTCCCCCGGACGGGCATCGGTCGGCTACGCGGAGGTCATTCTGATGGTGGAGCAGCTCGTGGGACCCGAGGTCGAGCAGGTCGACCCCGTTCTCGCCCAGGACGACGACTCCTGGGACGATGGCGACGACTGGGACGACGACGACGACGATTGGGACGACGACGACGATGATGACGATGAGGACGAGGACTGGGACGACGACGAAGAAGAGGAGTGGGAGGAGGAGTGGGAGGAGGAGTTCGATGAGGGCGAGGAGGACCGCGGCCGTGCCGGAAAGGCCTGGGACGAGGAGTAGGAGCGACGATACCGCCGCCCGGGTGACACGCCCGCCCCGCTAGCAAATCCCGGCGAAAGAGCGCCGGCCGCGTCCTCCGCGGCCGGCGCTCTTTTTCGGGGCCACACCTGCCTTGCCACCGGCGTGCCCGGGCTCGACCGGCCGGGCTCCGCGGCGGGTTGTTTCGACCGACCGCCGGCCACCCCGTGCGGTTGACGCTCCGTGGGATGCTGGTTATGCTTTCAAGCTCGCCACGATTCAGGGGCGAGCCGCTATTTGACAACAGGGGTGTGAGAGGAGAGAGAGGGTCCTCGACCCGGGGTGTGCCTTCCCCGGGGTGGGCGTTGGAGTTGAGGCGCCGGGGAG
>Ga0299913_10005881_pt1 | contig 10553 bp, 14 predicted proteins | sample RVTome_9_FD_201360 | JGI IMG/M metagenome (GOLD analysis project Ga0299913, IMG submission 201360) | Soil microbial communities from uranium-contaminated site in the Upper Colorado River Basin, Wyoming, United States - RVT155D38 (version 2) ... | reverse complement strand
TCTTCAGGTCATCGAGATATGAGTTGGCTTCTTCACGGGCCTTCCCCACCTCCTCGAGGAGCATGGAGATTGCCTCGTTTAGATCCTCGGGCAGCTCGAGACCCAACTCGTGGGGATCGGGAGCAGGCGCGGGCCGCTGTGCGGGGAGGGCTTCCACCTCGGCTGTGTCCTCGTCGACCTTCGACCCTGCCGGCTCGGTCTCGGCCGTGGCGTCACTCATCCTCTTCGATGATCTCCGCCTCGACGATCTCCTCGTCATCAGTGGGCTCATCGCCGGCAGCTTCGCCGGTGCGAGTCTCGGCTGCCTGCTGGTACAGGCGGGTCGCCATCTCCTGGCTGGCCTGGACGACAGCATCCATCTTCGACCTGATGGCGTCGGTGTCGGCCGACTCGTCCTCGAGGGTCTCCTTGAGAGATGCGACCGCGGCCTCGATGGAGGATTTCTCCTCGTCAGTCATCTGCTCGCTCTGGTCCTCCATCAGCTTCTCGGTCTGATGGACGAGTTGATCGGCCTGGTTCCGGGTCTCCACCGCCTCCCGCCGCTTGGCGTCCTCCTCGGCGTAGGCCTCGGCGTCCTTGACCATCTGGTCGATCTTGTCTTGGGAGAGGGCGGTGCCGCCCGTGATGGTCATCTTCTGCTCCTGATTGGTCGCCAGATCCTTGGCGTGGACGTTGACGATGCCGTTGGCGTCGATGTCGAATGTGACCTCGATCTGGGGCACGCCCATCGGGGCCGGCGGAATGCCGGTGAGACGGAACTTGCCCAGGGTGTTGTTGTCCGCAGCCATGGCCCGCTCGCCTTGGAGGACATTGATCTCCACCTCGGGCTGGTTGTTCTCAGCCGTGGTGAAGATCTCGGAGCGCTTGGTGGGAATGGTGGTGTTGCGTTCGATCATCTTGGTCATCACGCCCCCCTTGGTCTCGATGCCCAGGGTCAGCGGGGTCACGTCGAGGAGGAGCACGTCCTTGACGTCTCCCTTGAGGACGCCGGCCTGGATGGCGGCGCCCGCCGCCACGACCTCGTCGGGATTGACGCCCTTGTGCGGCTCCTTTCCGGTGAGCTCCTTGACCAGCTCCTGGACTGCGGGCATCCGGGTCGAGCCACCGACCAGTATCACGTGGTCGATCTCCTCGGTGGGGATCCCGGCGTCCTTGATCGCCTGCTCGAAGGGCTTCTTGGTCCGCTCCAGGAGGTCTTCGGTCAGCTTCTGGAACTCGGAGCGGGCCAGCTTGCGCTGAAGGTGGAGGGGACCTTCGTTGGTGGCAGTGATGAAGGGGAGGTTGATCTCGGTCTCGGGCACCGACGACAGCTCGATCTTCGCCTTCTCCGCGGCCTCCTTGAGACGCTGCAGCGCCATGCGGTCCTTGCTGAGATCGACACCGTGATCGTTCTTGAACCCTTCGACCAGCCAGTCGATGACCGCCTCGTCCCAATCGTCTCCACCGAGCTGGGTGTCACCCGAGGTCGCCTTGACCTCGAAGACGCCATCCCCGATCTCGAGCACGGAGACGTCGAAGGTCCCGCCGCCGAGATCGAACACGAGGATCGTCTCGTCGCTCGCCTTGTCCAGGCCATATGCCAGGGAGGCGGCGGTCGGCTCGTTGATGATGCGCAAGACGGTGAGCCCCGCGATCTGGCCCGCCTCCTTTGTGGCCTGCCGCTGGGCGTCGTTGAAGTAGGCGGGAACGGTGATGACGGCATCGGTGACCGTTTCCCCCAGGTACGACTCGGCGTCCCGCTTCAGCTTCATCAGGATGCGGGCCGAGACCTCCTGTGCCGTGTACTTCTTGTCGTCGACCTCTATCGACCAGTCGGTCCCCATCTGACGCTTGATGGAGCGCACCGTGTGATCGGGATTGGTTATCGCCTGCCGCTTTGCCACCTCACCGACCAGCACCTCGCCGTCCTTGAAGGAGACGATGGATGGGGTGGTGCGATTGCCTTCGGCATTTGCAATGACCGTTGGGTCGCCGCCCTCCAGCACGGCGATGACGCTGTTGGTGGTGCCTAGGTCGATGCCTACGGCTCGTGACATGGGTGGAACCTCCGCAATGGTGTGTTTGAGTCAGAGCGGAGAGTACAACTTGAGTCGGGTGTTATCAAGATTGAGTCGAGGCAGCGCGTTGACCAGGAGGTTCAGGCGGCGAGACTCTTGATGTACTCGACTAGATCGTCGATTTCCTCGGGAGTGAGTTGAGTGCCGTAGGTGTCGGGCATGACATCGGTGTATCCCGCCAGTAGCTCCGTATAGGGATCGACGATCGATCTGCGGAGATAGTCGTCATCGGCGATCACCGTCTCCCCAGTCTCCAGGGGGCGGCTGGAACCGGCAACCCCCTTCCAGGTGGGGCCCGACGAGCCGGGGGTCCCGTCGACGCTGTGGCACTGGAGACAGCCGGTGCCTTCGGCGAGGACGGCGCCCCTCATCGCCGCTTCGGGATCGGCGGTGACCGGGATGGTGGTGGTGGCGGAGTCCCCGGTGAGGGACTCCCCGGTGGCGAGGAACATGGCGAGGCCGATGGCCACCACCACTGCCGTTGCCAGGATGCCTTCGGCCCAGGTTCTCATGACGGCGAACCGTAGACAAGGAAGCTCTTCTACCTAGGGTTTCAGGGTCATGTGGTCGGTGACGAGACGACAGTTCTTGGTCGCGGCGGCCGGGGTCGCGGTGCTGGGCCCCACTCGCCCCGCCCTGACGCTGACCATCAACCCGAGGAGCTCTTGGGCGGTGGACCGCCCGCCCAAGGGCCCGTTGCCCGCGGAGGACGTCAGATTCCTGCTCGTCCACCACTCGGCGTCGCGCAACGGGCACACCGGGGCCGACGCCCCCGGCATCCTCCGCAGCTTCTATGACTTCCACACCGGGGAGAAGGGGTGGAACGACATCGCCTACAACTTTCTCATCGACGCCGACGGGGGGATCTGGGAGGGCCGGGCCGGGAGTCTCTCGGGGCCGGTGGCAGGAGACGCCACCGGGGGCAACCAGGGCTTCAGCCAGTTGGTGTGTCTCATCGGCGACTACAACGCGGTACGACCAACGCAACGCTCCCTCGACTCGTTGGTGACCCTTCTCGCCTGGCTGGCCGACCGCCATTCGGTCTCCACGGCTCCCGGCGCCGAGGTGAGCTTCGTCTCCCGCGGCTCCAACAGATGGCCCGCCGGCACCACGGTGACCACCCCGACGGTCACCGGGCATCGCACGATGAGCAAGACCACCTGCCCGGGCGACCATCTCTATGCCTATGTGGCCGGCGGGCTGACGGGCGACGTGGAGCAGGCACGAGGTGGCTCGGCTTCGCCATCCATTACCGCTCCCCCCAGCACGGCGGCACCGACGACCGCTCCCACGACCACGACCGCTCCTACGACCACGACCGCTCCCACCACCACCACGACCACCGTTCCCGCCAGCACCACTACGACTTCCGTCCCCCCGATGACGACAACCACCCCCACCACGGTGGGCGCCGACTCGTCGACCGCTTCGGTCACGACGACCCCCATCCCGGTGGCAGCTTCGTCGATCGGCGAGAGCGAGCTCAAACCATTGCTGCTCACCGGTGCCGGAGCGTTGGTGGCGGTGGGCGCAGGGCTCATCATCTGGCGGCAGCGTCGAATCGGTGGGGGGTGAGCCAGGCAGGCCGGGCATAAAGCAGCCACCCGAAGACCTTGAAGGACCTGTGAGCGCCTTAGACGCCGGGCTTCTCGTCCTCAGAGTGTGGGCAGGAGTCGTGATGATCGCCCATGGGCTGAACCATGCGAAGAGCCTCGAGGGCACCGCCTCATGGTTCGGCAAGGTCGGGTTCAAGGCCCCCCGGATCAACGCCATGCTCTCCGCGGTGAATGAGTTGGCCATCGGGGCGGCCCTCATTTTGGGATTGCTCACATCAGTCGCCGCCGCCGGTCTGGCCGCCACCATGTTCGTGGCCTTCTGGTCGATCCACCGCTTCGCCGGCTTCTTCGTGTTCCACCGTCCCGACGAGGGCTATGAGTATGTGGCCACTCTCACGATCGTCGCTCTCGTCGTAGCCCTGGCCGGACCGGGTTCGCTCTCCGTCGATGCCGGGCTGGGTATCGACGAGCTACTCAGCGGCTGGGTGGGTGCCGCCATCTTCGGCGCCGGTCTTGCCCTCGGCGCCGTCCAACTCGCCCTGTTCTGGAGAAAGCCCTAGATATGGGTCGGACAGCCCGGGTCTGTCGGTCATGAGGCTCGCCCCATTGCCCGCCGAGTTCGCCGTTACCCGCGGTGCCCTGCATCAGATCGCGTTCTTTGCCCTGGCCCCGGCCAGGTACCGAGCGGTAGGCCGCATGGGTTTGCAACCGACTCCAGGAGGATTCGGAACCCCCGAGTTCGACGGGAAGGTGGCGCGGGTGGAGGGTGACCTCCTGGTTCACGAAGAGCACGACAACATCGCCACCCGGACCATCACCACGGTGCGAGATGCGGCCTCCTTCTTCGGGCTCGACTACGAGGTCGAGTGGTTCGAGGACTTTCACGACCCGCTGCAGCCGGTCGACCCGGACAGGACGCTGGTCGTTGATCTCGAGTCGGCCGGTGTCTTGGGCCGCTGGTTCGCCTTCGGGTTCGAAGTCCTCGAGGGTTTGCGCTCTCGTGCGGTGGCTGGGGATGATCCGTCAGAGGTTCAGCTCTGGCCTGAACATTTCGACGCAGCCTTGGATATGGGCAGCGAACCGGAGGGTCTCCGCGCCGGCTACGGGGCTTCCCCGGGGGACAAAGAGCATCCTCAGCCCTACTTATATGTCTCGGTCTGGGCGGAGATCGACCGGTCAGACACCTATTGGAACGACGAGACGTTCAACGGAGCCAGCTTGCCCTATGACGAGCTCGCGGCGGCCGACGATCCCGCAGGGAGAGCGATCGAGTTCCTACACGTCGGCTATCGGGCCCTTCGTGGCGGCGGCTAGCAGCGATTCGATGAGACCGTCGGCGGCGGCGAGGACCGTTTCCACCATTCGAGCGTAACCCTCCTCAGGACCACCCCAGGGATCGGCGATCTCGGTGAGCTCGGCCCCGGGGTGGTAGGTGGCGAACAAGCGGACCTTGGCCTTTGCCTCCTTGGAAGGCGCCATCTCGAGCAGATCGGCGAGGTTGGACCGGTCCATCGCCAGGATGATGTCGAACCTGTCGAAGTCCTTGCTGTGGACCCGCCGCGCCCGCCCGGCGGGCTCCAGCCCCTGGCTCCTGGCCGCAGCCATTGCCTGGGGGTGGGGCGGCTCCCCGAGGTTCCATGCGCCGGTGCCTGCCGAGTCGACCTCCACTTCGATGCCGGCTTCCTCGGCGGCGGCGGCGATGGCCGCGGCCGCGGTCGGGGAGCGGCAGATGTTCCCGGTGCACACGGTGAGGATCCGGAGGCTCATCGCCTCGCCTCCGCCACCCGCTGTTCGGCGAGCTCTACGTATTCGGGCTCGGTGTCGAACCCGACGAAGTGACGCCCTGTCTCCACCGCGGCCACGGCGCTGGTTCCCGACCCGACGAAGGGATCGAGGACGAGATCTTCGCGGTAGGTGTAGAGCTCGATGAGTCGTCGGGGCAGGGCCACGGGGAAGGGGGCGGGATGGCCGACCCGGGTTGCGCTCTCCGTGGGTATCTCCCAGATGTCGATGGTCCCCTCGAGGAACTCCTCGGTGGAGATGGTGGCCTCGTGGGGCATGCCTTCCTCCCGGCGGTGCTCCCGCTTCACTGCCCGGTCGAACCGGCCCTTCGAGGCGATGATGACCCGCTCGGTGACATCCCGGAGCACCGGGTTGTGGGGTGATCGGTACGAGCCCCACGCGCAGCTGCCGCCGGCGCCACGCGCCTTCTGCCATATGACCTCGCCCCGGAGCAGCATCCCCAGGTCGTCCTGGACGATCGAGATCACGTCGGCGGAGAGCGACCGATAGGGCTTGCGCCCCAGGTTGGCCACGTTGACCGCCATCCGACCCCCGCTCTCCAGTTTGCGCAGACAGACCGCCAGCACCTCCCGGAGCACGCTCAGGTACTCGCCATAGCTGGCTGGCGCCTGGCCCGAGGCCAGATCGGCCTCGTACTCCTTGCCTGCGAAGTAAGGGGGAGAGGTGACCACCAGGGCCACCGAGTCGTCGGCCACCTGGTCGTCGCCCATCTTGCGGGCGTCCCCGACGAAAAGACGGTCGAGGGCCACCGGAGCTCGGACGCTTGCGTCGTTGGAGATGGCGGGGGCGGCGAACCTGTCGTAGAAGGGCGAGGAGTCGTGCGACTCCCTCCTCCCCGATCCGAAGTCCGAGGTGACGGTGGCGGGGCGCCGGGCCATGTGTTTGAAGTTACCCGCCAGCCGCGATATGCCCCGGCATGTGGGAGCGACTTCAATTGAGGCGGTCATGCCGTTGCCTCTCCCCGAGGATCGCCCCCGACTGGTGGTGAACCTCGATGACGGGTCCGCGGCAGAGCTCAGCCCGCTGCTCCCCGAGGACCGTGATCTGCTCGAGAAGGGGATGGACGAGCTGTCGATTGAGAGCCGATTCACCCGATTTGGCCAGGGCCGGGGGGCGTTGAGCCCGAGTGAGCTCGATTACCTGACCGAGATCGACCAGAGGAGACACGTCGCATGGGGCGCAGTGGTGGGTGACACGCCCGCCGGCGTGGGGCGGTACATCGTCGACGACGAGGGCTGTGCCGAGGTGGCTGTGACGGTGGTCGACAAGCTTCAGAGACAGGGTCTGGGAAGGACTCTGTTCACCGCGCTCGTTGCGGTGGCCCGGGCCGACGGAGTGGAGTCGATCTGCTTCGAGGCGCTGCCGGAGAATCTGGCGGTGCAGAGGATGTTCCGGGGCTTGCCACTCGAGCTCGACGCGGCCCAGGGCCTGGTCACGGGTCGAGTCGAAACGGCCGATCTCCCCATTTCGTCTCTCGATGCCGAATTCGTCGCGCTCATGGAGCGGTTCCGAACCGGTTAGTCGTCGCTCTCGGTATCCAGCTCGAGAGAGGCGGAGTTGACGCAATAGCGCAGCCCCGTGGGATTGGGCCCGTCCTCGAAAACGTGCCCGAGGTGCCCGCCGCAGTTGGAGCATTTGATCTCGGTGCGCACCATCCCGAAAGAGCGGTCGTCCTCCTCGTCGATCATCTCCGGGTCGATCGGCTGGAAGAAGCTGGGCCACCCGCTCCCGGACTCGAACTTGGTGTCACTGGAGAAGAGCTCGGCGCCACAGCCGGCGCATCGGTAGGTGCCTTGGGCCTTGGTGTCCCAGTACTTCCCGGTGAAGGCCCGCTCGGTGTCGCCCTGGCGAAGGACACGGAACTGCTCGGGGTCCAGCTTCACCCTCCACTCGGCCTCGGTTTTCGGCATGTCGGTCATGACAACTCCTCATTCAAGTCGAGATGGGTCTGTAGACGGTCGATGAATACCGTCAGCGCCGGGTTGAGCTTGATTCTCGCCTCGTCGGGCGGGAGCCAACGTACCTCATCGATCTCGGGGTAATCCTTGCCGTAGAGGGAGAAGGTCCCCGGCATGATGCCGGATGGGTCGTAGTCGGCCTCGACTCCCCAGGCGATCACCACCTTGCGCGACTTCATCACCGTCTCCCCGAGGGGGATCCAGCAATCCTCCGGCGGGTCCCAACCGGTCTCTTCGGCGAACTCCCTCGCCGCGGCGGCCTGCTCGTCCTCGTCCTCCCCGATGAGGCCCTTGAGGATGGTCCAGGCGCCCTTGTCGCGTCCGGCGAAGAAGGGGCCGCCCGGGTGAGCGATGAGCAGCTCCAACCCGGAGCGGACTCGATAGGGGAGAAGACCCGCGGATCTCAACGAGCCCGACATTACGCTGGCCGGGTGACCACCTTGGCCGCCTATGTGCCCACGGGGCGGGGCCTGGGGGCGGCGGACGAGAAGCTCCGTCTGGGGCACGCCGAGCCACTGGGGGTGGGTGTGAAACGAGTCAGTTTGGAGCAGTTCGTCCTGGCCGCCGCTGGGTACCTCGCCTCCGATCGAGAGCTGGGCGCCGCCGTGCACGAGTCGAGAAGAGCGATGAAGCGGGTGCGCGCCCTGCTCCGGCTGGTGCGCGGCGAGCTGCCGGAGAAGATCTTCGACTTCGAAGACCGTTCGCTTCGGGACATCGCCCGGACGGTCGCCCCGATCAGGGAGGCGGCGGCGATGCTCGAGGCGGCCTGGCTAATCCGGGACATCTATGGAGACCTGCTCGCTCCAGGCACCTTTGAGGAGATGATCGCCCGCCTCGCCCGGCGTCGGGAGCGCATGGATACCAATGCGCTGGAAGACCCCAATCTGGTGGGCAGGTTGGTGCGAGACCTGGAACGGGCCCACAACCGCTTCGCGGCCTGGCCTACCGACCCCGAGGCCAAGGCGGCCTATGGATTGGGGATCGGGGACTCCTATGCGGCAATCCGACCCGGTCTCCATGCCACTTACAGCACGGGGAGGCGGAACATGGTTCGTGCCTACGACAGCCGGACTGCCCGGGATTTCCATTCCTGGAGGAAGCGTGTGAAGGATCTGCGACACCAGATGGAGTTTCTCGTCCCGCTCTGGCCCGAGATGATCTCCGCCCTCGCCGGCACGCTCGATCGCATGGGCGGCATCCTCGGGGAAGACCACGATCTCGCCGCCCTCATGGACGTACTGGCCGATGAGCCCGGGCTGGCCCCCAACCCGCGGGAGCGCTCCCTGTTCTCCGCCCTGGCAAACCAGCGCCGGCGTGAGCTCCAGCTTGCCGCCGAGGTGCTGGGCAGGAGGATCTTCGCCGAGAAGCCGGTCGCGTTAAGCGCCCGCTACGGCGAATATTGGGAGAGCCGGAGCCTGGCGTTGGAGGCTCCGGCCGACACCGTGTTTGTCTACTGACGGAATCGGGCAAGCCCCATTTCGGTTGACATGGATGACTCCTATCGAGACAGGTGGTTCCCATGCCGGAGAAAGGACGAGTCCGAGTAGAGGAGGGGGCAAAGCGGGTGCGGGTGATGTTGGGTGGTGAGATGGTTGCCGACACTTCCAGCCCGTTGCTGGTGTGGGAGGTGCCTTATTACCCCACCTACTACTTCCCCGAGTCCGATGTCAGGACCGATCTCCTGGTCGAGACGGGGGAGACGAAGTCGAGCCCGAGCCGCGGGGAGGCAACCCAATACGCGGTCAAGGCCAACGGCTCCGAGGGTGTGGCCTATCGCTTCCTCGAGCCGAAGCTCGACGAGCTCTCCGGGCACTACGCCTTCGTCTGGGGATCCATGGACCACTGGTTCGAGGAGGAGGAAGAGGTGTACACCCATGCCCGGGATCCCAAAACCCGGATCGACATCCTCCCCTCCAGCCGTCGGGTCCGCGTCGAGATCGACGGGGTGACCGTGGCCGACACCAGCAACGGCTCCTTCCTCTTCGAGACCGGGCTCCCCACGCGTTACTACATGCCCAAGACCGATGTGGAGATGTCGCTGTTCGAGCCCACGGATAAGGCGACCCATTGCCCCTACAAGGGCACGGCCCGCTACTGGTCGGCGACGGTCAACGGCGAGGCCTACGAGGACATCATGTGGGGTTACGACACCCCGCTACCCGAATCCCAGAGGATCGCCGGGTTGGTCTCCTTCTACAACGAGAAGGTCGACGTCTACGTCGATGAGGAGCTCCAGGAGAGACCGAATTCCAAGTTCTCATAGCGCTAGTGCCGGATATCGAGCTGGCCCATAAGACGCCACCTACTCGAACCCGAGCAGGTGCCCCACCAGTGCGAGAAGCAACATCAGCACGAAGAATCCACCCATGACAAACCCGACTAGGGCCGGCCAGCGACCGCCCTCCTCGCCGTCGCGACGAGCGCGCAAGCCAAACCAGGCCGCCGATGCGGATGCAAGGAACATGGCCGGAGCGAGATACCAGATGAGGTACTCGTAACCAGGAGCAGGATCACTGACCTGAAATAGCCCAACGACAGCCAGTACAGCTATTACGGCAGCGACCCATCCGCCTATGAGTTCACGTCTGGCTCTCGAGCCCTGGGGACCGCGAAACGTCGCCATTCCTACCCTCCGCTCAGTCCTCTGCTCAATGCTGAGGCAAGACTCCGATCACGGAGAGCAGTTCGCCAGTGAAGAAGAACGTGACCATCCCCGAGATAACGGTCACCAGGATGACAGCCGTGGAGCGGTCACCTGCCTTCACTATGGCCACGACACCGACCACCAGCGAACCCAGTGCGCTGGCCGCAGAGACCAGGAGCGGGATAGTCGCTTCCAGATTCGCAAAGAGGTCAGGCTCCCATGTCCCTGCGCCGGTGATAGCGACCGCCGCAAACACTGCCATAGCCACCGCAAAGAAGAGGAACAGTCCTACCGACCATTTACCAGCGGTGGACTCCGGAACAAACCCCGGGCCACCTGTCCTGTGAACACCAGGCACCGTCATGACGACTCCTTTCTGAGCTGAATATCAGACAGCAAGACGGCCGTCACCAGAGGATTTGGACCCTTCTTCCAGCCCTCGCCGAGAGATTGCGGACAGCGCACAACCGCACTGATCGCTCGATCGCGATGGAGGAGAGCAGGCGAGCAGCAGACGATCAGTCTCCCGCTGCAC
>Ga0299913_10005880_pt1 | contig 10553 bp, 8 predicted proteins | sample RVTome_9_FD_201360 | JGI IMG/M metagenome (GOLD analysis project Ga0299913, IMG submission 201360) | Soil microbial communities from uranium-contaminated site in the Upper Colorado River Basin, Wyoming, United States - RVT155D38 (version 2) ... | reverse complement strand
GCAGGGGAAGAAGCGCGCGCCCGAACTTCGTCGCCAGCCGGGAACGCTCGACGTAGCTCGAATAGCCGGCGATGGCGACGAAGTCGATCATCAGGGCGAGGCCGAAGGCGACCAGGACCAGCAGGTAAAAGCTGGGTTCGTCGGCGGTCGTCCCCGTGACCCGGGTTGCCTCGTGGAAGAGCGCGCCCGCGATCAGGGGGAACCAGGCGTAGGTGACGAGATTGATCAGGAGATCGCTGCGGGCGTAGCCGGCGTGAGCCCACCCGACCAGGATCGTGAGCACGCCAATCGCCGCGGCCGGGGCTTCCCCGAGTAGCACGGCGGCGACGACGATGGCGAGGAAGCTGGAGGAGAGCTTGACGCGGCTTGTTGGGGTGTCGAGAGCGGTGAGGTCGCCGATGATCGAGACCGTCAGCAGGGTCGCGAACAGCGCCGGGTCCCAATCGCCATCCTGCGCCCGCGCGAGCGCTACCCCCGCCGCCAGCGCGAGCCCGAGCACCTCCAGCGCGATCACCGCGCGTGTGGGTCGGTTGGTCACCGATCCTCCGTCTGCCTTCGGCTCTGTGGTGGGCCTAGCTGCCGACCGTGCCGGCGCCGCGGCCCAGACGGGGTACGCCGACGCTCCCGGGGCGCCGCATGGACTGCATGAACTCGTCGAGGTCCACAACCGCGAAGCGGCGCTGGCCGCCCGGCGTCCGGTAGACGGGAAGGAGCCCGTCGTTGGACCACTTCCGCAGTGAGGCGGCGCTGACCCCCAGGTAGGCGGCGGCGCGTCCGACGTTGAGGAGTCTTGCTTCTTGTTCCATCTACTCGCTTCCCGGTAGTCGATCCCGCGCAAACCCGCGAGAACTTGACAAGGGTTGCGAGTGTGGGGTCCCCGCAAGCGGGTAGCAAGCCGTGCGGGGTGGGCTGGCGGGAACTGCGCAGCTTCCGCGGCCCAAACCTGTGCAAGCCGTGCAGCGCGCACGGGATTGTGCAGGGCCCAGGCGGACCGCCCGCGCGGGCGGGGCGGCTTTAGGAGATCGCTCCGAGCAGCGCGTCGGTCGCCTCGCCCGGGCGGTAGCCCAGGCTCGGCAGGCCGCCGCGGCCCGAGACCAGGTTCGCGGAGCGGTAGCTCCAGAGGCGGGTGTCGTCGCCCCGTTTGAGGACACGGCGCAGATGGGTGCCGAGGACGTCGAGGCGAGCCTCGGTGCCGCAGATCACCGCCGCCCTCGGGTCGAGCGCTCGAAGCGCGCGCTCGAAGCGCGTCTCCGCCAGCTCCGCGGACAGGAGCAGCACCCGCAGCCCCGCGCGCCGCAGGAACAGCTCGAGCGCCTGGGTCTCGACGACCTCGGGCCCGACCGCGGTGCCTGAATCGAGCAGCAGGATCCCCTCCGGTCGGCTCGCCGGAGGCGCCAGGCGCCGCGCGGAATGAAGCCAGCCCACGGCCCAGCGGCTGGCGTGCTCAAGCTCGGCCGCGGCGTTCGGGCGCTCTCTCGCCAGATCCAGCGCTGGGAGCAGGACCTCCTCCACCGTGCGTTCGACGGAGCGCACCGCGAGGCTCTCCTCGAGCTCGCGGTCGGCTGCTGCCTGATCGAAGCCGTCGAGCGCAGCGAGGAGCCGCGCCGGGGAGGCGGGCCCGCGGCCGCGCCGTTGTGCCACGTCGACGGCGGAGGAGATGTTGCCGGTTTCGCGCAGCGCGTCGCGCAGCGTCTCGATCTCCTCGAGGCTGTACTGGCGATGGTTGCCCGGCGTTCGCTCGGGGCTGGGATAGCCCAGCCGGCGCTCCCAGGTGCGAAGCGTCGAGGGGCTCACGCCCAGTAGCTCGGCGGCGGCGGCGGTTCTGATCCCTGGCATGTGTCCTCTGGCTCTTTCGGCGTCGGGCGCAGCTTCTGCGCAGGTTCCGGAGGACCCTTTTTCCCACCTCCGGACGCTTTTCGCAAGTGCTGCGAGCGAACTTGCAGGGGCTAGCGCCCGCCGACGGCGACGCCGCGGCCGGCCGCCTTCGCCGCCCACGAGGCCTCCTCGGCCGCCTGCAGCAGCCGCTCGGCCTCGTCCCCGTGCTCGGGACATGAGGCGAGGCCGGCGGAGATCGCGATGCGAGGGCCGCTCTCGGCCTGGGAGTGGTCCACGAGCTCACAAAGGCGCTCGGCCACCGGCAGGGTCTGCGCCGCGTCCTGATGCGGGCAGAGCACGCAGAGCGAGCCCTCGGTGAGCCGGAAGGCCCGGTCGACCGGCCTGATCTGGCGCCGGACGACGGCGGCGACGGCCCGGAGCATGCGGTCGCCGGCCTCGCGCCCATAGGCGTCGTTGATGTGGTCGAGCCCGTCGACGTCCATGCGCAGCACCGAGAACGGCTCTCCGTGGCGCCGCTCCTCGGCCAGCAGGATCCGAATCCACTCGTGAAGCTCGGCCTCGCCGGGAAGGCCCGTGAGCGGGTCCACGGTGGCGCCGCCACTTCGCTCGCGCACGAGTCGCTCGGCGACCTCGGCCTGGATGTCGCCGAAGATCTCGGCCAGGCGGCCGACCGAGCCGGCGAAGGCGCCGAGGCGGCGCTCGGGAACCTCGCGGCGCAACGCCTCGACGAGCAGCGACTGGAGTGCCGCCAGGTCGCGCGGGATCTCAAGCGCCGCCTCCCCCTGGCGCAGGGCGGCGAGCCGGCCCACCCGCTCGATTCCGTCGGCGGGCAGCTCCAGCTCTCCCGCGGGCGCCCGGTCCGCCAGGCCGCGGACGATGTCGGCGACGAGCGCCGGGCCCTCCGCTGCGATCCAGGCGACTGGGACCCGCTCGATCTCGCGCAGGGGGGTGCGCTCAAGCACATCGAGCAGCCAGGCCTTCGCCAGCTCCTCGCGGGCTCGCTGGGAGCGGGTGATGCCGGCGTCGCGCGGGCGGTCCACGTCGCCTGGACGCTAGCCGATGCGCCAGTCGCCATCGCGCGCACGGTCGGGTGCAGGCCGGACGCCATCAGTCCGTAGACTCGCCCCGCAGGCCACAATCGCTGCACGAGATGGCGGCCGAGGAGCGACCAGAGCTGAACAGCGACACGGAGAACGCCCCTGCGCCTGGGGATCCCGGCGAGAGCGTCGAGGGCGGCGACGCGATCATCGGTGCGGCACTCGAGGGGCTGCGACGCGCGGCACACGAGGTCGAGGTCGAGCGCTCGGTTACCGCGACGCTCCAGCACAGCATCCTGCGCGAGCGGCTGCCCGAGATCCCTGGCATCAGTTTCGCGGCCCGTTACGAGCCCGGGAGCGCCGAGGCACAGATCGGGGGCGACTGGTACGACGTGATCCCGCTGCGGGACGGCAAGGCCGGGCTCGCGATCGGCGACGTGGTCGGCCGCGGCATCGCCGCCGCCGCCCGCATGGCCCATCTTCAGAGCGCCGTCCGTGCCTACGCGCTCGAGGGTCTGCGGCCCTCGGTGGTGCTCGAGCGAACCGACGCCTTCGCCCAGGAGCTGGAGGACCGTGGGATGGCGACGCTCCTGTACGCTGTCCTCGACCCGGAGGCCGGCGCCCTCCGCTTCGCCAGCGCGGGCCACCCGCCGCCGCTGATCCTCACGCCCTCCGGCGAGGCGACCTTCGCCGACGGCCGCCCTGGCAGCCCGCTGGGCACCGTCACCTTCCCCTCATTCGATGAGAGCGTGGTTGCGCTCGAGCCGGGATCGCTGGTGCTGCTGTACACCGACGGGCTGGTGGAGAGCCCCACGGTGCCCCTCGCCGAGGGGCTGGCCGCCCTCGCCAGGGCGGCTGCCGGGACGGACGATCCCGAGACGCTGTGCCGGACCCTGCCGGCGGAGGTGCTGGGCGGCCGCTCGGCCGACGACATCGCCGTGCTCGCGATCCGGCTCGAGCCGCTGCCGGCCGAGCGGATCTCGCTGACGCTGCCCGCGGAGTCGCGGTCACTGGCCACGCTGCGCCGAGTGCTCGGGCGCTGGCTGAAGGTCGCCGGGGCCGGGGAGACCGAGGTCTACGAGACCCTGGTTGCAGTGGGCGAGGCCAGCGCGAACGCGATCGCGCACGCCTACCCCGCCGGTGACGCCTCGTTCGAGGTCGAGGCTGCCCGGCTCGGCCCCGACCTCGAGGTCACCGTGCGCGACTTCGGCAGATGGCGCCAGGCACGAGGCGAGGAGCGCCGGCGGGGCCTGACGCTGATGGAGCAGCTCATGGGCGAGGTGACGATCGACAAGGGCAGGGATGGGACGACCGTTGTCCTGCGCCGCTCGCTCGAGAACGGGGCGGCATGAGGGATCGGCTCAGCGAGGTCGAGTTCGAGGAGCGCGATGGCGTTCTCGTCGCGCGCGTCAACGGCGAGATCGATGGGTCCAACGCGGTCGAGCTGGGACGGTCGCTGAGCGAGCGGCTGCCGAGCGCGGCGCAGGGGCTGGTGCTCGACCTGAGCGCGGTGGTCTACCTGGACAGCACCGGGATCGAGCTCCTCTTCGGGCTTGCCCGGCGCCTGGGAGACCGGCGCCAGCGGCTCCAACTCGGCGTCCCCGCGGGCTCCCCCCTGCGCCGGGTACTCGAGATCTGCGACATCGCAACGGTGGCGCCGATGGCCGACGACGCCGAGGCGGCCGCCTCGGCGATTCGAGCCGGCGCCTGAAGCTAGAGGCTAGACGGGTCGGGTCGAGGCCGTCCAGGAGGACCGGAAGCCGGCGAGTGCCTGCTCCGCATCGACCGATAGCCGCGGGCCCCCGCCCGCCACCAGCTCGGCGATGCGGGCGGCCAGGGCCTGAAGCAGCAGCAGCTCCTTGCGTCCGGTCGCGCGGCTGGGCCGGATCGCGACCCCCAGCACACCGATCAGGCGACCGTCATCAATCAGGGGGGCTGCGATCATGGCGCCCGTCTCGGTGCCAGGGGTCTCGGCGCCAGGGGTATGCAGGACCCGCGAGCGCCGCTCGAGGGCGACCGTGCCGAGGGCGCCCTCGCCAAGCGCGATCGAGGCAGGCAGGGCGTCTTCGCTCTCGCCGACGCGCTGCACGACCTGCTTCAAGGTCAGCCCGTCGTCCTCGGCCAGGTAGACCCAACCGGCATCGACGTCCCAAAGCCGCAGCAGCCCGTCCATCACCAGCTCGAGAGCGGCTGTGACCTCGTCAGCACCTGCGGTCCGCCTGGGGGGCGGTTCCGGCGTCGTGTCGCGGGAGGGCTCGGCGCCGGGCGAGATCTCCTGTCTGCGGAGGGCGATCACCAGTGCCTGCGAGCGGGTCGAGGCTCCCAGTTTCGCCATCCCGTTCCGGATGTGGGTGCGCACGGTGTCCGGGGAGAGCACCAGGCGCTCCGCGATCCGGGCGCCGTTGAGCCCCTCGGCGAGCAGCTCGAACACCTCGCGTTCCCGCTTGGAGAGGGGACCGGTGCGTCGACGCCTGGGGCGCGGCTTGGTTTCGCCTGATTCCTGGGTGCGCGCAGCGCGGTCGCTCCAGTTCCCGTACCTCGCTGCCGAGGCTAGCAGTAACCACTTTGAGGTATTCGATGCCCTGGAATCAGGTAATTCCTTATGCACGCCATTGACTTCGCCCGCGACAGCACCGAGAGTCAGTGGTCCGGCCGACCAGGTTACGGCTGGCCTCTGGAGCGATCGCTGATTCCTTTCACGCATAGATCTACCGTCTTCGCCGCCTGCGCGCCGCTATCCCCCCGCGCCGGCGCGGGGGGATAGCGCGAGGATGACGGTCCGCCAGCTTCTCGCCCGGCGCCGGCGCGTACGCGCCGGCGCCCGCTCGCGCCCGCTGGGCGCGCTGCGAGCGCAGGCTCTGATGGATCTCGTCGGCCTGCGCTTGGCGCCCGCGGTCACCGCCGGCGTCGTCGCGTACCTGCACTCCGGGCGCATCGGCGATTCGCTGCTCGTGTTCGGGGCGATGTTCGCGGGGATGCAGCTGATCGAACGCTCGCGCTTCCCGCTCGCGCTGATGCCGGCTGCTCGGATCGGCCTGGGCTTCTTCGCCCCGGTCGCGGCGGCCGCCACCATGCTGGGCGTCACCGCCCTCGCCGGCCAACCCGCGAATGCCGGCGAGTACGTCGCGGCCGTCGTCGGGGCCTGGCTCATGCTCGCGCTCGGCGCCTGGATGAAGATGCGGATCGAGCGCTCGGCCAGCGCACGGGTCGCGGTGATCGGCTCACCGGGGTTCGCCAGGGATCTGCGCGATGAGCTGCGGATGACCGGAGTCCGCGCCTACCAGGTGATCGGCCGGTTCGGCTCGAGCGGGCCCTACGAGCTCGACGGCGCCGGCCCCCGATGGCTGGGCTCGCTCGACGAGGTCCGGGGCGCCGTCCTCGTGAACAACGTGGACCTGATCGTCTGCGCTCCCGACCGAGAGGCGGGCCCCGGTGCCGACCCCGGCGGCGGGCCCTGGGAGCGGGTCGCCGAGGGCTGCCTCGACCTTCCCGTGCGCATGATCGGCGCCAACCAGTTCTACGAGGAGCTTTTGGGCCACATTCCGATCGGGACCATCGAGCAGGCCTGGTACCGCTACGTGCTGCATCCGCGGTTCCAGTCGACCGCGCCGCCGTCCAAGCGCGCCCTCGACCTCGTTCTGGCCGCCGTGATCGGGATTGTCACCGCGCCGGCCCTGGCCCTGGCGGCGCTGGCGGTGAAGCTCGGCGACGGAGGGCCGGTGCTCTACCGCCAGCGGCGCCTCGGCGAGCATGGCGAGCCGTTCGAGATCCTGAAGCTGCGAACGATGACGGCGGGGGCCGAGGCCGACGGCGCCCGGTGGTCCGGCGTCGAGGACGATCGCATCACCCGGGTGGGGCGCGTCCTCAGGCGCACCCACCTCGACGAACTGCCGCAGCTGTGGAACATCGCGCGGGGCGATATGACGCTGGTGGGTCCGCGGCCGGAGCGGCCCGAGATGGTCGCCGAACTGGAGCGCCGGTACTCGCACTACAGCAGGCGCCACCTGTTCAAGCCTGGGATCGCCGGGTGGGCCCAGCTCCGCTGCGGCTACGCCGGGTCCGAACTGGGCACCGGCTGGAAGCTCTGCCACGACCTCTTCTACATCAAGCACCGCTCGGTGCTGATCGATCTGTTGATCGTCTTCGAGACGGCGTTCGAGACCTTCCGCGACGCGCATCGGGCGCTGCGCACGCCGGGCGTGCGCTTCATCCGCGAGGAGCGCGCGCGTGGCTGAGGTCCCGGCGGGCGTCGCCGAGCCCGTCGCCGCCAGCCCGGGGGTCATCGGCTCGCCCCTGGCGCTGCTCGTCGTGGATGATGACTGCCAGGTGGCCGAGGCGAGCCTTGCCGCGTGCAGGCTGCTCGGGCTGGCTCGCGACGAGGTGGTCGACAGCCCACTGCCCAGGCTCCTGGCGCCGGCAGCCGCCGAGCGCTTGCAGGGCGTGTGGAGCGCGTTTCACCGCACCGGCGGGCATGCAGGGCCGTTTGAGCTGGCCTGGCCCAACCAATCCGCGCCGGTGGACATCAGCGTGACCGCCGACGTTCTGCCGGGCCGGCACCTGCTGATCCTCGCTCCCGCCGAGGGCCCCGCGCCCGGCCCCGACCGGGGCTCGGACGCCCTCGATAGTCGGGTCCCGAAACGGCGCCCGACGGCGCGCGAGCGCCAGATCCTGGCCATGCTCGCCTTCGGCGACACGGACGTCCAGATCGCGGCCAAGCTCGAGCTTTCCCCGGCCACCGTGCAGACGCACGTGCGCAACGCCAAGGCGAAGCTCGGAGCCCGCACCCGGGCGCAGGCCGTTGCGGTCGCGCTCCGTGGCGGCCTGATCGCCGTTTAGTCCCGCCGCGGCGCGGGACCGGTGGCGTAGGCGGCGGGCCCCGCTCCAGCCACGGGTGCGACCGATGCGTATAGGACGATTCGGGCAGTGGGCGAGGAACGAGGCCAGCCCCAAGACCCCGGCGACCGCTCGGGGGCCTCGGGCGAAAGCATGCGCGACCGGCTGGCGGAGGCACGCGCGTCGATTTCGGAAGGTTTGCGCGAGGTGGCCGAGCGCCTCGAGCGCGAGGTGGCCGAGGCTCGGGCCGGCGTCGAAGGTGCCAAGGAGGAGTTGCGCGAGGTCGCGGTGGGCGCAGGCTCCGAGGTGGAGACCCGCCTTATGGCCGAGTGCCAGCGCGCGCTCGCCGATGCAGAGACGCGGCTGGAGGAGCGCACCCGCGCCGCGCGCGAGGCCGCCGACGGAGCGTTCGCCAAGCACCTGGCCGAGGCTGCGGCGGCGCTTCGTGCCGACTGGGATGAGGCGATCCAGCGCCAGCGCGCGGAGTCGGAGCGGGCGGCCGCATCCGTGCGAGCTGCCGCGGCCGCCGAGGTCGACCGGTCCTCCCGTGAGTCCCTCGCCGCCGCCGCGGACCGCCTGCGCAGCGAGAGCGAGGCGGCCCGCGAGGCCGCCGAGACGAAGCTCGAAGCTTCGATAAGGGCTCGTATCGGCGAGGCGCAGGAAGGCCTGTCGAAGCGATTCGAGGGGCTGGAGACGGAGCTTCGCAAGCGAGACGACGAGGCGCTCTCCGAGGGCATCGAGGACGTGGGGCAGCGGCTCGCCGCGGACGTCGAGCGGCGAGCGGGCGAGCTGGAGGCCCGGATCCGTGCGGCGACCGAGACAGCTGCCGCGGGAATCTCCGAGAACGCCGAGAAGGAGCTGGGCGGTCACCTCGACCTGCTGCGCCAGGAGGGGGACCGATGGGTCGCTGAGGCAGCCGATCGGGCCCGTCGGGCGGCCACCGATATTTCCCGGGAGGTCTCAGAGGAGCGGCTGGGGCGGGCCGAGCGCAAGCTCGAGGAGGCGGTCGCGCGCAGCCTCGGCGACGCGAAGACGGCGCTCGAGGCCCGGCTGACGGACGCCACCGCGCAGGCCCGCTCGGAGCTGGCGGAGGAGATCGAGCTGCGCTCGGCCGAGAGCGGGGCATCGCTCACGGCGAAGGTCGAGGCCGGTCTGCGCAGCGCGCAGGCGGCACTCGAGCGTGGGGTCGAGGAGCAGGCGCAGGAGCTTCGAGCGGGAGCGCAGGAGAACCGCGTGCGAGACCAACGCGCGCTCGAGGCTCACCGGGTGGCGCTGGCGGATCAGCTGGCGCAGAGCACCGAGGCGCTCGAGCGCCATGGCGCAGAGACGACCCGGGATGCCCTCGAGTTGGCCACCAAGCAGCTTCGCGACCAGGCCGAGCGGGTCCAGGCCCGGACGGGAGCCGAGCTTCGCGAGGCCCTGGAGGGCGACATCGGCCGGCGGCTTGGCGCCGCCGAGGCGGCGATCGCAGACGGCCTGGCGAACGCACGGGACAGCCTGGAGGAGGACGTCGGCCGGGTGATCGGCGAGGCGCGCACGTCGCTCGAGGCCCGGCTGACAGATGCCACGGCCGACACCCGGGCGGAGCTGGCGAGCGAGATCGACGCGCGCCTTGCCGAGGGTGCGGGCGCACTCACCGAGGAGGTCGAGGCCCGGCTGCGCCAGGAGCAGGCGCGCCTGGACGCCGGCCGGCAGGAGCTGGAAGCGCAGCTGCGCGCGCAGGCGCAGGAGGGGCTCCAGCGCGCGGAGGATGCCCTGGAGGCGCATCGGGCGGCGCTGAGCGAACAACTCGAGGAAGCCGCCGAGCGGATCGAGCGCGACGGCTCCGAGACGGTCCGGAAGACGCTCGCCGCCGCGACCGGCGAGCTTCGCGAGGAGGCCGCGCGGCAGAGGGCCAGCGCGGAGGGGGAGCTTCGCGGAGCGCTCGACGCCAGGCTCGGTGAGCGTCTCGGCGACGCCGAGGCCAAGCTCACCGACAGGGCCGACGCCGTGGAGTCTGAGGTGCGAGCCCGGCTCAGCGACGCCCAGGCGCGGCTCGGCAGCCGGGCGGGTCAGGCGGAGGAGCGGCTGGAGGCGATGCTCTCACAGCGCATCGGCGCCCTCGGCGGCGAGCTGCGCGCAGCGAACGCGCAGGCCGTGAGCGCCGGGATCGAGGCGGCTCGCGAGAGGCTCGGCTCCGAGCTCGGCGCCCGCGCCGACGCCCTGCGATCCGAGCTGAGCTCACGGCTGGAGGAGGCCGGAACCGACCTCGCCGGGCGCTCGCGGGACGAGTTGCGAGCCCTCCTCGAGACGCTCACCGCCGAGGCCGAGCGCCGCGCCACGGCGGCAACCGGCGAGGCGCGCGAGGCGGCGAAGACGGCCGCCGAGGAACGGCTTGGTATCGCGGAGACGAAGCTGGCGACCCGGCTCGAGACCGAGCGCCAGCGCCTCGTCCACAGCTTCGATCGAGACGCACGTGATCAGCTCGAGGCGGCGACGCAACGGGTGGCCGACGAGGGATCGAAGCGGCTCGAGGGAGAGCTCGCCAGGGTCCGCGAGGAGGGCGACAAGTCGCTCGCGGCGGTGCAGGCGGCCGAGGCCACGCTGGCGAAACGGGTCGAGGCAACCGCGGAGAGGCTCTCGGTGCGCTCCCGGCGCCATGAGTTGAAGCTTGCCAGGCAGGAGTCGTCGAAGCGGATTCAGGCCGCGCTCGAGCGCCACGAGGCCGCAGCAGCCGTGCACGCCCGGGGGCTCGAGGCCAAGCTCTCGAAGGCCTTCGCCACCGCGACCGGGCAGCTGGAGGGCCGCTCCGAGGAGCTGGGCAGGGCGCTCGACTCGCGCGCGAGCGAGCTACGGGCGGAGGTCTCG
>Ga0299913_10005879_pt1 | contig 10554 bp, 10 predicted proteins | sample RVTome_9_FD_201360 | JGI IMG/M metagenome (GOLD analysis project Ga0299913, IMG submission 201360) | Soil microbial communities from uranium-contaminated site in the Upper Colorado River Basin, Wyoming, United States - RVT155D38 (version 2) ... | reverse complement strand
TGACCCAGGTGAACGCCCAGCCGTACTCGAAGGCCGACTGGCACTGGCGGCTGAACGTCGCCCACCGCTTCGGCCACGCCGCCGCTCCGGAGACGGTGCTCGGCACGCTTCGCATGCTCGACGAGGAGGGCATCGCGGGCGAATTGATCCTGCGCGACTTCCGCGAGGGGCGTGCCGAGGTGGTGCAGATGTGGGGGAGGCCCGAGTCGGTCCGGCGCGAGTTTCGCGAGCGCCGCTCGCTTTAGCCGGCTAGGGCCGCGCCAGCTCGGCGACGTCGACCCGCTCGGCGAGGATGCCGTGCTCGACGTTCCAGCGGCCCCACGCTCGAAGCTCGTCGAGGTCGAGGCGGCCGGGAGGTGAGAAGGCCCCAGCATCGAGCAGCGCGTCGAGCTGGGCCCGCTGCTCGGCGCGATCGAGAGCCGGGTTCGCATCCAGCAGTGCCTCTAGCGCCACCTCGGGCTCGGCGAGCGTCCTCTCGTAGCCCTCCGTCACCGCCTCCGCGACCAGCTCCGGCTCTGCCGGGGCATTCGCGCCCTGCACCACGACCAGCTCGGGATATCGCGGGGCCCCGAAATCATCGACCCGGAATTCCCGGGTCGCCACTCCCCGGCGCCGCAGCGCCACTCCCTCGGCGTTCCAGAAGGCCGTGACCGCGTCGACGCGCCCCGAGGCCAGCGCGGGCACCGAGTCGAAGCCGATCGTGACCCGCTCGACCGCGCCGGGATCCACGCCGTCGGCCTCGAGCACCGCGTCGAGGACGGCATCGTCGGAGGGCAGGCCGGTGACGCCCACGCTGCCGCCGGCGAGCGCGCGTGGCCGCCGGATCCGCTGGTTCGCGATCACCGCGGCCAGCGGCCGCTGCACGATCGGGGCCACGATCCCAAGCTCGAAGCCGCGCTCGCGCGCGAGCCCGACGTCGTGGATGTCCATCACCGCAAACTCGGCCCGCCCCGCCTGAAGCAGCTTCGGAGCGTCGGTCGAGGCGGAGGGCTCGCGCAGTTCGAGATCGATGCCGCGCTCGGCGAACAGCCCCTCCTCGAGCGCGGCGTAGAGCCCCGCGTGCACCGCGTTGGGCGTGAAGTCGAGGATCAGGGTCGCCTCGCGAGAGGCGCCCGGTTCGGCACCGTCGCCGCAGGCCGCAAGGCCGAGAGCGAAGACGACGGCCGCCAGCGACGCTGGAACCCTCCTCATCTGCGCCGGCAGGATAGCCTGCGCCCGAGTGGCCGATCACGGACTCGACAACGAGCTGCTGGCTCACATCGAAATCCCGAAGGGGAGCCGCAACAAGTACGAGTACGACGAGGGGATCGGCGAGATCATCCTCGACCGCTTCCTCTCCTCCTCGACGGTGTATCCGACGGACTACGGGTACCTGATCGGCCACCGGGGACGTGACGGCGACCCGCTGGACGTGCTGGTCTGCGTGTCCGAGCCCACCTTCCCCGGCTGCGTGATCCCGGTGAAGCCGATCGCATCGCTGGACATGCGCGACGAGAAGGGCCAGGACGACAAGATCATCGGGGTCCCGCTGCATGACCCCGGCTGGAACCAGCTCGAGGACCTCGAGGACCTGAACGAGCAGTTCCGGCTGGAGGTGGCGCATTTCTTCTCCGTCTACAAGCAGCTCGATCACAAGCCGGTCGAGATCAGGGGCTGGCATTCTCGAGAGCAGGCGCTCGAGGTCATCGCCGACGCGCGGCGCCTGCACGAGGAGCATCACGCGGAGGGATAGCGCACCGCAGGCCGCAGCCCCGTTAGACTGCCGCGCCGGCAAACCCTTCGAGGAGGATTCGTTGTGCAGGATCGAGGTCTAGCGGCCTACATCGCCGAGCTTCTCGGCACGTTTTTCCTGGTGCTCGCCGTGGGCACCGTGGTGACGCTCTTCGTCGCCACCTCCGCGGACGCGCAGCAGGGCTCCGACTTCGCCGTGGTCGGCCTCGTCCATGCCCTTGTCCTCTTCGGCCTGATCATCTCGTTTGGCGCCGCGAGCGGCGGCCACTTCAACCCGGCGATCACGATCGCGGCCGCGGCGCTGCGGCGGATCGACCCGCTCGACGCTGTCGTCTACATCCTCGCCCAGCTCTCCGGTGGCGTCCTCGGCGCCCTGCTGGTGAAGGGGCTTCTGCTCGACGAGGGGCGGCTGGGCAGCTACGGAGCGGCCACGGTCAGCCCGCTCCTGGGCGGTAACTTCGCCGGAGCCGTGGTCGAGGGGCTCGGGACCTTCCTCCTGGTCCTCGTCGTCTGCGCGGTCGCGTTCAATCCCCGGGCGCGCCAGGAGTGGGCGCCGCTCGCGATCGGCACCACCCTCGGGTTCGCGGTGATGATGTTCGGGCCGCTCACCGGCGGATCGTTCAACCCTGCCCGCTGGTTCGGCCCGGCCCTGATCGGCGATGAGTTCGGCGGCACCTGGCCCTACCTCCTGGGCCCGCTCGTCGGCGCGCTGCTGGCGGCCGCGGTCTACCGCTACGTGATCGCCGGTCCCCAGTACGCACTGGGCGCCGAGCCGCCGACCACCGACGCCCGAGCCGCGGCGCAGGTGGTCAAGGACGCCGAGACGCGCGCCGCCGAGGGCTAGCCCAAGGCGACACTCGCGACCGGGCGGCCCCGGCCGCTGCGGTAGCGTGCGGGTGTGTTGGGCCGAGACGCGAGGTGTCTCGGCAGTAGCAGGTACGGCCGCGAAGCGGTCGTAGGAGGTTCATGCGCCGCGTCACGTTCTCCCGCAACTACACGCTGTCGCTGTCCCGAACGTGCCGCTGCTACTGCAAGTACTGCGCGTTCGCCACCCACCGCGCGCACCTCTACACGCCCGACGAGGTGGAGCAGCGCCTCGAGCAGGCGGTCCGCCGAAACGCCAAGGAGCTTTTGATCCTCACCGGCGAGCGCCCCGAGGTGAACGCCGAGGTCGCCGCCCGCCTTCGCTCCTACGGCCACGACGACTTCGTGTCCTACGTGGCCTGGGCCTGCGAGCGTGCGCTCGAGCGGGGCCTCCTGCCACACACCAACCTCGGCGTGCTGTCGCGGGAAGACCTCGCACGGCTGCGCGAGGTGACCGGATCGCAGGGGCTGATGCTCGAGTCGATCTCCGAGCGGCTGATGGAGACCGTCCACGCCGGCTCGCCCAGCAAGCACCCCGCGCGCCGGCTGGAGACGATCGACGCCGCCGGCGAGCTTCGCATCCCGTTCACGAGCGGGATCCTGGTCGGCATCGGCGAGACCGAGGACGAGCGCGTCGCCTCGCTCGAGGCGATCGCCTCGGCCCACGAGCGCCACGGTCACATCCAGGAAGTGATCCTCCAGAACTTCGTGCCGCATCCCCGCTACCACGGCCGCGAGGTGGCGGAGATCGCCGATCACGCGGCCCAGCTGCGCTGGGCCACGACTCCGGCCGAATCCTCCGCTTCGCGTCCGGTTCGGCCGGGTTCGGGCGCCGACGGGGCGGCAGGCCCAGGCGCGCCGACCGCGACTTCGTCGCTAGCCCAGGCCGAGGAACCGATGCCCGAATGGGCGTCCGTGGTAACGCTTGAGGAGATGAAGCGCCTCGTGGCCGAGACCCGGCGGCTGATGCCCGGCGTCGGCATCCAGATCCCGCCCAACCTCGCCGAGTGGTGGGACGAGCTGGTCGCTGAGGGCGCGACCGACCTGGGAGGCCTCTCGGCCAACGGCGACCACATCTCGCCCGAGCACGCCTTCCCCAGCCCTCACCAGGTCCGCAAGCGCCTGGCGCCCCAGGGGTTCGCGCTGACCGAGCGGCTCTGCGCGTACCCGCAATACCTGGAGCCGGACTGGATGGAGCAGGGGGTGCTGGACGTGGTCAAGCTCAAGTACTGGAGCTTCATCCCGCGCAAGGGCTCGGGGCGGCGCTCGGACCGGGCGGTGGACCCCGATCTGGCGCCGAGCGCGATCGATCGCGGGCGCGCGGGCGCGCCGCTTACCGAGGACGAGCTGGAGGCGCTCTTCGCCGAAACCCGACCCGAGGTGATCGAGGAGATGCGCCGCGCCGCCGACGAGCTTCGCGCGGAGCTGGCGGGGGAGACGGCCACCTTCGTCGTCAATCGCAACGTCAACTTCACCAACGTGTGCGTGGTCGGCTGCGCCTTCTGCGGCTTCGGCCAGGGGAAGCGCTCGCCCGACGCCTACACGGTGACCGAGGACGACTTCGCCGAGCGCGTTCGTGAGGCGGTCGCGTTCGGGGCGACCGAGATCTGCATGCAGGGGGGGATCCACCCCGACTACACGCTCGAGCACTACGGTCGCTGGCTGCGTCTCGCGAAGGAGGTCGCGCCCCAGCTTCACCTGCACGCCTACTCCCCGATGGAGATCCACTTCATGTGCGAGCGCTCGGGTCGCGAGCCGGAGGCCGTGTTCGAGTACCTGCGCGAGTGCGGCCTGGGCTCCACCCCCGGGACCGCGGCCGAGGTCCTCCACGACGGAGTCCGAGCCCGGATCTCGCCCAACAAGCTGCCCGCCGGGCGCTGGGTTGAGATCATCGAGGCGGCCCACCGGTCGGGCCTGCGCTCGACCTCGACCGTGATGTTCGGCCACATCGAGGAGCCGCGGGAGCTGGCCCGCCACATGCGGGTCGTCCGCGAGCTCCAGGAGCGAACCGGCGGCATCACCGAGTTCGTCCCCCTCAGCTTCATCCCGTTCCAGACCCTGCTCGGGCGCACGCACGGGATCGAGGAGATCTCGGCTGAGGACAACCTCAAGCACACGGCGGCGTTCCGGCTGGCCCTCGGGAGGTCGATCCGCAACCTCCAGGCGAGCTGGGTGAAGATGGGGCTCGACGCCGCGACCGAGAGCCTGCGCTGGGGGGTCAACGACCTCGGCGGGACATTGATGGAGGAGAACATCTCCCGCATGGCGGGCTCGCACCACGGCGTCCGCCTCGATCCCTCCGACCTGATCGCGGCCGCCCGCCGCGCCGGACGCACCCCGGCGCAGCGGACGACGCTCTACGAGATCGTCGAGACCTACTAGGGGCAGCTCAGCCGAGTACGGGGTTGACCACGCTATGCGTGGTGAATCGCCGACTCGCTTCGCGGATCGCGTCTTCTCGACCTTGGCGGCCCGGCAGCACGGGGTGGTCGCGCGGTGGCAGCTGCTCAAGGCGGGGGTCTCGGCCCGCCAGATCGACCTCCGCCTCGACGACGACCGCCTCCACCAGGTCCACCGCGGCGTCTACCTCGTTGGCTCCGTAGCGCGCCCGCCCCACGCCAATGAGATGGCCGCGCTCCTCACCCTCCGCCTCGACGCCACCCTCAGCCACCGCACCGCCACCAACCTCTGGAGCCTGCTCTCGTATCCGGCGACCGCGCAGGTTTGGCTCACCACCTCGCCGGGGCGAGGATCGAGAAGGCCGGGGCTGAAGGTCGTCCAAGCCCCCCTCACTCACCGCGACGTCTGCCGTCGCCACAGCATGCCCCTCACCAGCCCACCCCGCACGATCCTGGACATGGCGACGCTGCTCGACGGTGAGGAGCTCGAATCGCTCGTCGCCGAGGCCGGCTACCGCAACCTCGCGAGCGAGGGCGGAGCTACTGGACCAGCTCGAGCGCAACCCACGCCGTCGAGGCGCGGGCGCTCTCCGCGCCGTCCTCGGCCTGCCCGGCGGCCCGCGTCGCACGCGCTCCCCGGCCGAGCGCGATCTGCTTCGCCTCCTTCGCGAGGACGGCATCACCGGCTTCGAGGTCAACCAGCGCGTCCACGGCTACGAGGTGGACTTCTTCTGGCCTCGGCTCGCGTTCGCGATCGAGTTGGACGGCTACGACGGCCACAAGGGCCGCGCGGCCTTCGAGCGCGACCGCCTCAAGTGGGCGACCCTGAGGTCGACCGGCGTCGATGTGATGCCGCTGACTCCGCGACGTGTTCGCGATGCTCCGGATACCAGCCTCTCGCTTACCCGAGAGGCGCTGCGGCGGGCCGGGGCTTGAAACCCGGCGGCGCTGGAGCTGCGCCGCCGGCTCCACGGCCGATCGAGCCGGCTGGGCTCCCGATCGGGTGCGAGACTTGACCCGATGCGCGCGATCGTGCTCGAACGGCCGGGCTCGGGGCTGGCGGAGCGCCGGCTGCCCGACCCTGAGCCGGAGCCGGGGCAGGTGCTCGTGCGGGTCAACGCCTGCGGTGTCTGCCGCACGGATCTGCATGTGCTCGACGGCGACCTCCCCGATCCGAAGCTGCCGCTGGTGCTCGGGCACCAGGTCGCGGGAGTGGTCGAGCGGGGCGGGGAGGGAGCTGAGCGCTTCCGGCCGGGCGAGCGGGTCGGCGTGCCGTGGCTCGGGTGGGCCTGCGGCGAGTGCCGATACTGCACGACGGGCCGAGAGAACCTCTGCCAGCGTGCCCGTTTCACCGGCTATCAGCTCGATGGCGGCTACGCCGAGCGAGCGCTCGCCGACGAGCGCTTCTGCCTGCCGCTCCCCGAAGGCTACGCCGACGCGGAGGTGGCGCCGCTTCTGTGCGCGGGGCTGATCGGCTACCGGTCGCTGCGGATGTGCGGTGACCCGGCGACGCTCGGCCTGTACGGCTTCGGCGCCTCGGCCCACATCGTCTGCCAGGTGGCGGCGCACGAGGGCCGGCGCGTATTCGCCCTCACGAGGCCCGGGGATCGCGAGGGCCAGGCGTTTGCCCGGGAGCTGGGCGCCGAGTGGGCGGGGGATTCGGAGGAGGGCCCCCCCGAGCCGCTCGAGGCGGCGATCGTTTTCGCCCCGGTGGGCCTGCTGGTCCCGGTCGCGCTTCGGGCCACCGCCCCGGGCGGAACGGTCGTCTGCGCGGGCATCCACATGACGGACATTCCCTCGTTCGCCTACGCCGACCTCTGGGGCGAGCGTTCGATCCGGTCGGTGGCCAACCTCACCCGAGCCGACGGCCTCGAGTTCCTTGAGCTCGCCCCCCGCGCCGGAGTTCGCACCATCATCGAACGCTTCCCGCTGGAACGGGCGCCGGAGGCCCTCGAGCGCCTGCGCGAGGGCAGCCTCCGCGGCGCGGCCGTGCTGGAGATCGGCGAGGAGGAGGAGGAGGAAGCGTGATCGGGACGGCGAGCCCGACCCGCTGGCGCCCTGAGGGCGGCCCTCAGCGGAAGAGGTCTTCGGCCAGCGCCCGCCGAAGCGGCGCTGCGCCTGGGCCATCCTCGCTGGTGACGTGGCGTCCGAGCCCGCTCACGATCGCGGCAGGGACGCGTGCGTCCTTGGCTCGGACGAGGTCGGCGGCCGCGGCCACCTCGTCGGCGACGGCGACCACGGTGGCGGTCAGCCCACGGCCGTGAGCATCGACCCGCCCGCGCCAGTCGTCGAGCGGCGAGAGCCCGGCGCATCCGATCGCCACGTCCACCTGGCCCACGCGCCAGGGACGCCCGAAGCTGTCGGCCACGATCACGGCCGGCGAGCAGCCGGCGGCCGCTTGCAGCTGGGCGCGAATCCGTCTCGCCGAAGCATCGGCGTCCTCCGGCAGCAGCGCCACGGCGTCCTCGCCCGGCACGTTCGACGCGTCGATCCCGGCGTTCGCGCAGATCCACCCCATTCGCGTCTCGGCGATCAGCACCCCCCGCTCGGCCCTGACCACGCGCTCCGACTCGTCGAGGACGAGCTGTACCAGGCGCGGGTCCTTGTCGAGACCCTTCGCCAGCTCGACCGCCTCCGCCCCGGGCGCGACATCGCCGAGGCGCCGTATGCGCCCCTCGGCCTTCGAGACGACCTTGTGCGAGACGACCACGACGTCCTCGCCGCCGATGGCGCCGGGCGCGGTAGCGGCGAGAGCCGCCCCGAGGTCCTCCCCCGCGGCGATCTCCACGACGCCGGCGACGGCCACCACCTCGATTCGCTGGCTCAAGGCAAGGCCTTCAGCCCGGCGACCGCATCGGCTGTGCGCGGCGCCCTTTCCGGCTCTGCCGCGAGGGTCTCGGCGAGTACGGCGAGGTCGTCGAAGGTGTCCAGGTCGAGCCCGAGGGACGGCAGCTCGTCGACGGCGACGGCCAGGTCGCGGCGGCGAGCGCGCTCGACGTGACGATCGCAGCTGTCCGGCCCGAACCCCGGGGCGATCGCATCGCCCGGGCACATGAGCAGCGCGTTGGTGCCGGTGCCGTGCCGGTCAGGCACGACGATCACGCCCTCATCGCCCAGCCGGCCAAGCGCTGCGTCAAGCTCACGGGGATCGAGCAGCGGGCAGTCCCCAGGCAGCACGGCTACGGCGCCTGCCCCGAGCGCTTTGGCGCGGACGATCCCGAGGGTGGCCGCCTCGGAGTGGCCCGTGTCCTCGGGGTCGCGCATGACCTCGACCGGAGTCTTCACGCCTCGGGAAACGTCCAGTGCCACCTTCTCGGCCCGGCCCTCGCCCGTGACCACGACGACCCGCTCGACCAGCTCGCTGGTGGTGACCGCCGCGAGCACGTCGGCCAGCATCGCCTTCGCCAGCGCCGCCCGGCCCGGGGGGCCCACGGCCTCGGCGAGCCGCTGCTTCGCCGCCCGGAACCGTTTCACCGGGATGATCGCGGTTGCCCTCACAGCTCCCGGACCAGCGTCAGCACCCGCTCGGCAAGCGCCCGCCGCCCGCCCGCACCGTCCATGAGCGTGGGGCACGACAGTGCCCGGATGCCCTCCGGCGGCGGGTCGGGGTCGCCCTCATCCACCACGATCGCGTCGAGCAGGCCCTCGTACAGCGAGGCCACACCCGCGGCCGTCACCGGACGGCCCACCGCTTGCATGAACGCCTCGGTGGGCCCCTTGATCGCGCGGCCGGCGACGAACGGGCTGACGGCGACGACCGGGGCCGGGGCCGCGGCGATCGCCTCGCGCAGGCCGGGCAGCGACAGGATCGGGCCGATCGAGATCACCGGGTTCGACGGTCCGATCACGATCGCGTCCGCGGCCGCGATCGCCTCGAGCGCCGCCGGCGCCGGCTCGGCATCGCCGAGTCCCTCCACCTCGACTGCCTCGATCGGCGCCTCGCCGTGGTCGATGATCAGGAACTCCTGGAGGGCGCGCCATCCAGCGGGCGTCCTCACGCGCGTGCGGACGCGCTGCTCGCTCATCGGCAGAACCCGGGCGCGGGCGCCGAGGGCCGATGCGATCTGTCCCTGCGCGGCGGTCAGGGTGCCGCCCTCGGCCACGAACCGGGTCCGGTAGAGGCAGGTCGCCAGGTCGCGGTCGGTGAGCCGGAACCAGCCCGGGGCCCCGAGGCGCTCGAGCCGCTCGGACACAACCGAGCTGTCGCCGCGGATGCCGAAGCCCCGTTCCTCGTCGATCTCGCCGGTGAGCCAGTAGGTGACCAGGTCGGGGTCGGGCGAGACGTGGAGCCCATGCACCTCGACGTCGTCGGCCGTGTTCGCGATCACCGAGAGGTCGCTTCCGATCACCTCCTGGAGCCCGGCGGCCAGCTTTGCGCCGCCGGTGCCGCCGGCCAGCAGCGTGACCTTCACAGACGCTGGATCGCGCTTCGGCGAACGCAACCCGTCCCTGCTCGTGCCTCCGCGCTCACTGCCAGTGGTCGCCTTCGGGAAGCCCGGTCAGGCGGAGCCCCGCGTGAGTCTTGTAGCGGGTGTTCACCGAGATCAGCAACGGCGTCAGCTGCTCGACGATGCGCGCCATCTCGAGCGCGCCCGCGTTGACGGCGCGCAGGCCCTCGATCCGCTCGATCAGACGGGCCACCCTGGCCTTGTCGGCCTTGCGGTCGCCACAGACGAGGACGTCCTCGCCGAGCTCCGCCCGCGGATCGCCCAGCGCAGGCGCGCTGACGGTGTGGAGGGCGGCGATCACGGTGACCCCTTCCGGGGCCATCTCCTGCGCCTGCTGCGCCGCCGAGCCCTGCCAGACGCCCAGCGATCGCGTCGCCTTGCCCGAGACGGCGGCCGCCAGCGGCACCGTGCAGTCGACGAGGATCTGCCCGGGCTCCAGCACCTCGCGCAGGTTGGTGAGGTTCTCCGACTGGTTTCGGAACGGCACGGTGAGGAAGACGACCGGGCCGCTGCGGGCGGCCTCGGCATTGACCGATCCCTCGACCTCGGCACCCGGGGCGGCCTCGAGGACCCGGGCAGCGGCCGCGGCCGCCCGGTCGGGGCTGCGGGAGCCGATCACCACCGGCTGGCCGGCGCGGGCCCAGCGCATCGCGAGCCCCCATCCCAGGGCCCCGGTGCCGCCGATGATCGGGACCGGCTCGCTCACGGCGGCGGAGTCTACGAGTCGCTCGTACTGCGGGCGTCCGTAGACTGCGCCGCCGGATGAGGCTCGAGGGCAAGAAGGCGCTGGTCACCGGCGGCGCGCAGGGGATCGGCGCCGCGATCGCGCGCCGGCTGGCCGCCGAGGGGGCCGACGTCGTCATCGGCGACCTGAACACCGATGGCGCCGGCGAGGTCGCGTCGGAGATCGGAGCCGAGGCGGTGGCTCTCGACGTCACCGACCCCGACGCCTCGGCCGGTGTGGCCCGGGAGCGGGGGCCGTTCGCGATCCTCGTCAACAACGCCGGCACCGACGACTTCGCCTTCTTCACCGAGATCAGCCCCGAGCGCTGGGGGCGCCTCCTGGCGATCAACCTCGAGGGCGTCTTCGCCTGCACCCAGGCGGTGCTGCC
>Ga0299913_10005878_pt1 | contig 10556 bp, 9 predicted proteins | sample RVTome_9_FD_201360 | JGI IMG/M metagenome (GOLD analysis project Ga0299913, IMG submission 201360) | Soil microbial communities from uranium-contaminated site in the Upper Colorado River Basin, Wyoming, United States - RVT155D38 (version 2) ... | reverse complement strand
GCGCGCGAGATCTGGTTCCTGTGCCGGCAGTACGACGCGCGGCAGGCGCTGGACATGGGCCTGGTGAACGCCGTCGTGCCGCTGCGCGACCTGGAGCGCGAGGCCGTCACGTGGTGCCGCGAGATGCTCGACCACTCGCCGCTGGCGCTGCGCATGCTCAAGGCCAGCCTGAACGCCGCCGACGACGGCCTCGCCGGCATCCAGCAGCTGGCCGGCGACGCGACCCTCCTGTTCTACATGACCGAGGAGGCCCAGGAGGGCCGCGACGCCTACACCGCCCGGCGCCGGCCGGACTTCGGCAAGTTCCCCAAGCGCCCGTAGCTGGTTACGGCGCGAGGAACCAGGGCGTCGCCGTCGCGTCGGTGCGGAAGTGGCCGTCGAGCATGGTGGCCACCTTCTGCCGGCCGCTCGTGCTCGGGTGGATACCGTCGGTGTTGAAGTCGGCGCAGCGCCATTCGAGGCCGTCGCTGCGACCCGGCACGCCGCCCACGGCGCGGTCCGAGCCGAGCCCGTCGGCCCACAGGTACGGGCCCCACGACAGCCACGGCGCGACGGCGCCCGGGCCCGCGTAGGGCAGCCCGCCGTTGATCTGCTCCTGCACCAGCCACTTGACGGAGAAGGCCGACTCGTACGCGCCGAGGCCGCGTGCGGCCGAGCCGTAGTCGCCGTAGGTGCGGCTGGACAGGTACGCCAGCCGAAGGTTCGGGTACTTCTGCCTGGCGATCTGCACGATGGTGCGCAGGTAGTCCTGCAGCCCGCGGGCGCTCGCCGGGAACGGGCCGAACTGGGCGAGGTTGTCGCCGCGGATCTGCTGCTTGAGCCACAGCGTCTGCACCTGCGCCGGCGCGACCCCGGCGTTGGCCAGCCGGCTGGCCAGCACCTGCCAGGTGGGCGAACTCGGGCTGGACCAGGCGATGGCGTCCTTGCCGCCCTGCGCGCCGTCCACGATCCGCAGGCGCGGGTGCACCGTGGGGTCGCCGGCCAGGGTGGAGCGCCAGTGGCTGAACTCCTGCGTGGTGTTGGACATCCCGATCGAGATCATCCCGACCAGCCCGTTGGCCGGGTCGATCGCGCCGGACGGGGTGCGCGGCCGCACCTGGTTGGTGGCGATGTTCAGGCCGGCGCCGTTGTGCGCGGCCGGCCGCTGGTTGCTGACCCCCGGGTAGAGGCCGCCGGGCGCGCCGAGGTAGGTCTGGCCAGGGGTCATGTCGGACAGCGGGGTCCGTCCGGTGAAGGTCCGGGTGCAGTCCGCCGCCAGCGCCTGGTCGGCGGCGGGCGACAGCAGCGATGCGATGGCGACGGCCGCGATCACGGCAGCCCGCCGGGTACGGGGAGTGGTCATACCGTCACCCTGGCAGGGCGCGCGGCGCGGCGGCAGTCCTTGTTTCGGAAGATTGGTCGAGGGCCGCCAGCCACTCGACGAACACCCGGTGCACGGCCTCCGCGCCGACCAGCGGCTCCGCCGGCACGGGCAGGTGGGACGGGTACAGCAGGAACGGCCGGGTCTGCTCGCCACCGAGCCCGCCGTGCGAGCCGATCTGCTCCTCGAACGAGAACACCCGGCCGGTCGCGGGGTCGTACGCGCCGTTGACCATCAGGTCGGCACAGTGCGGAAACGAGTCGGTGCGCCGGACGGCCTCGGCCGCGCCCTGGCCGAACTCCGCGAGCGGGTCGACGCCGTCGATGCACCCGGTGTCCAGCTCGTAGGTGCCGTGCGCGCCGATCGCGAGTGCACCCCGCTCGGCGTCCCGGACCAGCACGAAGCCAATGCCGGGGTGGGTGGCGAGCCGGTGCACGAGGCCGGGGCGGTGCCGCTCGATCTCGGCCATCGTCATCCTGCGGTCCACCTCGGGGAAGGACACCAGGCCGAGGCTGCCGGACGCCAGCACGATCGGCTCGTCGGCCGGGCGGCTTGCCGGCGGCTCGGGCACCGACAGCGCCAGCCGGACAGCCGCGCGTGCCTCGGCGCCGCGCCCGGTGTCCACCGTCGGGTCGTCGAACGACTGCCGCGGGCCGCGGACCAGGCCGGCCAGGCTCTGCCCGGACCGGCCGGCGAACGGCTCGCTGGGGGTCTGCCCATGGTCGGAGACCAGCACCAGCTCGTAGCGGCGCGGCGCGTGACGCACCACGTCTGCGATCATGGCGACCCGCCGGTCCAGCCTGCGCAGCACGTCCATGGTGTCCGGGTGCTTCACCCCGGAGTGGTGCGCGACCTCGTCGTAGCCGACCAGGTTCGCGTACACCACGGACCTGCCGGCGAGCATGTCACCCATTACCGCCGCCACCACGACGTCCCGCTCGACGACCGTGGCGAACGCCCTGATCAGCGGGTAGAGCCCGCCGCGCCGCACCCGCGGCCGCTCGTCGCGCCACCGCTGCCGCGCCGAGGCCACCAGCTCACGCGCCACCTCGGCGACGAAGGAGAACACCGTGCGGGTGGTGCTCGCCGGGTCCGAGAAGTAGGCGAAGTAGCCGGTGCGGTCGCGCCGTTCCGGCCGGCCGGACACGCTCAGCACGAGCGCGGAGTGGCTGGCCCCGCCGGTGAACAGGTTGCCCCGGCTGGCGCCGTCGTCGGCGAGCAGGCCGGGCCGGTCGGCCAGCCGCCGCTCCAGCTCGGCCGCGGTCGCCGGCCGGCTGCACAGCATCAGCCGCCCCGTGTCCTTCTCGTACCAGCGAAACGCCGGCACGTCATGGTTGGAGCCGTGGAGGAAGGCGAGCTGGCTGGCGCCGGTCTGGCTGCTCCAGTCGGTCTGCCACGGCATGAGGCTGTGCGAGCCGGACGCCACCCATTTGGCGACGGTCGGCAGGTAGCCGGTGCGCAGCGCCAGCCGCAGCACGTCGTGGCCGAGCCCGTCGAGCTGCAGGAAGACCATCCCGGGGCGGCCATCCCGGCCGGCGGCGGTCTGCGGATCGATCCGTCGGCCGGCCATCCGCGCCAGCCGCCTGCGGTACGCCTCGTCGTCGCGCGCGGCGAGCGCGCCGTGGGTGGCCGAGACCACGGCGGACAGCACCGCGGCGACCATCACGGCTGACGGCAGGTCCAGCGTGCCGTAGTCGCGCGGCACCAGCCGCAGCGCCAGCAGCACCAGCCCGCCGTTGAGCACGAAGACGAGCGACGCTAGGACGAGCGACGGGACGAGCAGCATGGCGCGCACCAGCCGCGGCCACACCACAGCCGACAGCACGCCGAACACGGCGGTCGCCGAGCCGGCGGCGACGAGCCACCCGATCGGCCCCCGGCCGGCCTCGGAGCCGAGCCGGAAGCCGGGAACCACCGGTGTGATCGCGACGAGCGTCAACGTCGAGACCAGCCAGATCAGCAGCGTGTGTCCGACCGCTCTCGAAGTTCTGCGCCACCGGACCACGCCCGGAGCTTACGGGCCGTGACGACGGCCCGATGCGGGGTTAGGTGTGTACCCGAAGCCTTCGACCTGCCACGACCGGCGGGACAGGCCCTAGAGTCGGTGCTGTGCCCGTGATCACCTGGTGGGGCCACTCCACCGCGACCGTGCAGGACAGCGGGGTGCGGGTGCTGACCGACCCGGTCTTCACCGGCCGGCTCGGTCATCTGCGGCGGCTGCGCGGACCCCGGCCGGCCGCGGCGGCCGCCGTCGCCGACCTCGTCGTGGTCTCCCACCTGCACTCGGACCACCTGCACCTGCCGTCGCTCGGCGCGCTCGGGCACGGCACCGCCGTGCTGGTGCCGGCCGGGGCCGGTGCGGCGGTGCCGGGGCTGCGGCGGCTGCGCCGGCTCGAGCTGGTGGAGGTGACCGCGGGGGACGAGGTCGCCGTCGGGCCGGTGCGGGTGCGGGCCGTGCCGGCGCTGCACGACGGACGGCGCTGGCCGATCGGTGGTCGGCGGGCCGGCGCGCTCGGCTACGTGGTGAGCGGTGCCGGCAGCACCTACTTCGCCGGGGACACCGATCTGTTCCCCGAGCTGCCCGCCGCGGTCGGCAAATGCGACGTCGCGCTGCTGCCGGTCGGCGGCTGGGGACCGCGCCTCGGCACCGGGCACCTGGACCCGTCGCGCGCCGCCGTGGCGCTCGCCCGGCTGTCCGCGCGCGCCGCGGTGCCGATCCACTTCGGCACGTTCTGCCCGGTCGGGCTGCGCCGCGGGTCGTGGTTCCACCGACCCGGTCGCGACTTCGCGTCGCATGCCTCCCGCTGCGCGCCCGCGGCGGTGGTGCACGAGCTCGCGCCCGGCCGCAGCGCCGACCTGCGGTCGCTGGTGGCGCCCCGGTGACCGGTCTGGCGGCGGCCGCGGCCGGCTGGACCCTGGCGGCCTTGGGCGGCTGGGCCCCGGCCGCCGCGGACAGCGCGGCCGGGCAGGCGACCCAGGCCGTGGGGTATCCCACGCTGTTCGTGCTGGTGGCCCTGGGTGCCATCGTGCCGGTGATCCCGACCGGTGCGCTGGTGAGCGCGGCCGCGGTGGTGGCCTGGCACGCCGGCACGCCGTACGATCTGCCGGTGGTCTTCGCGGTCGGCACGGTCGCCGCGCTGGCCGGTGACACGGCGCTGTACTGGCTGGCGTCCCGCGGCAGCGGCCGCTGGCTGGAGCGGCTGCGCGCCAGGGTGGACACCCCTCGGTTGCAGGCGGCCCAGCGGCGGCTCGGCACCCACGGCACCCGCGTGCTCGTGGTGTCCCGGCTGATCCCGGCCGGACGGCTGCCCGTGATGCTGGCCTGCCTGGTCTCCGGCTGGTCGGTGCGCCGCTTCGTCCGCGCCGACGCGGCGGCGGCACTGGCCTGGTCGGCCGGGTACCTGGCGATCGGCGCGCTCGGCGGATCGCTCTTCGCCGAGCCATGGCAGGGCCTGATCGCCGTCGTCGCCCTCGTCCTGCTGACGGCCTTCGCGCCCACCGCGTGGCGTTGGGCGCGCAGCCTGGGCACCCCGGCCCCGCAACCCGAGGACAGCCGCTAGGGACCTGGCCTAGGCCGAGCGCCAGTCGTGGTCGGTGATGACGAGATGGCCGAGGAACTGCAGGCCGGCGGTGTTCGCCGCCAGGGAGAGCTGGCGGGTGGCCGCGCGGTCGGCGGTGCTCGGCGTCGGGTCGCCGCTGGGGTGGTTGTGCGCGACGCCGAAGGCGTGGCCGTCGTTGCGTAGCACCAGGCTGAGGATGTCGCGCACGGGCAGCGGGGCGCCGTCGCTCGCGCCGTCGGCGACCGGCGTCACCTGGCGGACGCGGAGCCGCCGATCGCACACGGCGACCACCAGCCGTTCGTGGTGCAGGCCGGCGAGCGGCGGCCGCAGCACGGACACGAGGTCGTCGGTGCAGGCGACGCGGACCTCGTCCAGCGGCTCGCGGCGGGTGGGCAGCGCCAGCGCGGCCATCAGCCTGGCCACCTTCGCCGGGCCGACGCCGCCGAGCTGGACGAGCTGCTCCGGCCGCGTCCTGGCCAGCCCGGGAACGCCGCCGACGGAGTGCAGCAGCCGGTGCGCCAGCGTCAGCGCGCTCTCGCCGACCCGGCCGACGGACAGCAGCACGGCGACCAGCTCGGCGTCGGTGAGGGCATGTTGGCCGAAGCGCAGCAGCCGCTCGCGGGGGCGCTGGTCGGCGGGTAGGTCGGCGATTCGCACCACGGGGGTGACGTTACGGCTGGGCACTGACAGTTTCGGTTCGGGCGCTCACCGCGAACGGCGGCCTGCGGCGTCTCGCATCCGTATCGACGTTTGGCGTCGCTAAAACGTCGATACGGATGCGTATCGCCCTTCGGTGCGTCGCTGGCGGGCGGTGCACCGGGAGTGCCGTGAGCCCGACGGCGGGGGGCGGTGTGCGTCGCCGACGGGCGGCCGCTGGAATGCTGGCGACCGTGAACCCGTCCGCAGCGCTGGCCGCTGTGCTCGTCGATGAGCTGGTCGCCGGTGGCGTGCGGGAGGCAGTCGTGTGCCCGGGGTCGCGCAACGCGCCGCTGTCGTTCGCGCTGCACGCCGCCGGCGCGGCCGGCCGGCTGCGGCTGCACGTGCGGATCGACGAGCGCGGCGCCGGCTTCCTGGCCCTGGGGCTGGCGGCGCGGTCCGGCCGGCCGGTGCCGGTCGTGTGCACCTCGGGCACGGCGGCGGCGAACCTGCACCCGGCCGTGCTGGAGGCGCACCACGCCGGGGTTCAGCTGCTGGCGGTGACCGCGGACCGGCCGCAGGAGCTGCGGGGCACCGGGGCGAACCAGACCGTGGACCAGTCCGGGCTGTACGGCTCGGCGGTGCGCTTCGAGCGGACGGTCGCGGCCGGTGCCGGCGGCAACGCATCCTGGCGGTCCACCGTGTGCCGCGCGCTCGCGGCGGCCCGTGGGGCGCTCACCTCCGACCCGGGGCCGGTGCACCTCAACGTCGCGCTGCGGCCGCCGCTGGTCCCCGACGCCGGTGCCGCCGACCTCCCCGAGTCGCTGCGGGGCCGGCCAGGCGGCCGCCCGTGGACGGAGGTGCCACCCCGCGCGCCCCGAGACCGTGAGCCGGCGGTGTTCACGCCCGAGGAGTGGCCGGCGCGCACGCTGGTTGTGGCCGGCCACGGGAGTCCGGTCGTCCCAGCGTGGTTGGCGGCGCTGCCGAGGGTTGCCGAGCCGGGGTCGCCGCTGTGGGCAGGGTCGCTGCCCGCGGGACCTTGGGTGCTCGGCGCCGCGGTCGAGGAGCTGCGGCCGGAGCACGTCGTCGTGGTCGGCCGGCCGACGCTGCACCGGCCGGTGCAGGGCCTGCTGGCGGATCCGGCCGTCCGGGTCACCGTTCTCACAGATCGTCCACAGTGGACGGACGTGGCGGCAACGGCGAGCACCGTCCTGCACGGCCCGCCCGCGCGGCCACCGACCGCACAGCCGGATCAGGAGTGGGCCGCCGCGCTGCACGCCGCAGCCGCGGCCGCCAGCGACGCGCTGAACGCCGCGCTCGACGACGCCCCATGGCCGACCGGCCTGGCGGTCGCGCGCGACCTGGTCGCCGCGCTCCCGCGGGGCGCGCTGCTCGTGGTCGGTTCGTCCAACCCGATCCGCGACGTGGCGCTGGCCGCCGCCCCGCGGGCCGACCTCACCGTGCACGCCAACCGGGGTGTGGCCGGCATCGACGGCACCGTCTCCACCGCGGTCGGCGCCGCACTCGCCCACGACGGCCCGAGCTACGCGCTGCTCGGCGACCTCACGTTCCTGCACGACGCGACGGGACTGGTCATCGGCCCGCAGGAGCCGCGGCCCGACCTGACCATCGTGGTGTTCAACGACGACGGCGGCGGCATCTTCTCGCTGCTCGAACAGGGCGCGTCGGAGTACGCCTGCAACTTCGAGCGGATCTTCGGCACACCGCACGGCGCCGACCTCGCCGCACTGTGCGCGGCCACCGGCACCCGGCACACCGGGGTCGGCAGCCGGGAGGAGCTGGCGAAGGCCCTGGCACCCGCGCCCGGGATCAGGGTGGTGGAGATCCGCGCCGACCGCGGCGGCCTGCGCGGGCTGCACGAAGCGCTGCGCGCAGGGGTGCGCGGCGCGGTCCACCGGGCAGTTTCAGGCCTGCGCGGGTGACCTGGACCGCAGATCCGTGGCGACGAGCCTGGCGGCGGCGTTCTGCCAGTTGTGCAGCGACCGCTGCGGCACCGACGTGGCGAACCACTGCCACGCCCGCCGCGCGACCGGGTCGAGGCCGGCCGCGGTGGCCCGCTGGCTGTACGGCCGGACGCCGACGACGTACGGGAAGTACAGCGCGTTGTAGAACCGCCACTCGTCGCTGGTGCCGAACTCGCCGCCGTCGCGCGGCTTGAGCCGTTGGATGCTCTCCGCCAGCAGCTGCTTGAGTTCGTTGGCCCGCTCCAGCGGCTGGTCGGGCGCGCCGCGCGCGTCCAACCGGGCGTCGATCGCCGGCAACGCGCCGAGCGGGCTGGCCAGCAGCCGGCTCAGGTCGCCGTAGTGGCTCAGCGCCCTGCGGGTCAGCCGGGCGAACTCCTCCTCGTCGAGCTCGGCCAGCGGGCCGGTCGCCCTGCGTGGCAGCGCCTCCGCCGCTTCGCGCAGCCGTGCCCGGTCGGTGCGCAGCGCCGGCGAACGCGCGAACGCCAGCCGGTCGAGCAGCGACGCGAGCGGCCCGGCCAGCACCTGGATGGCGATCGCCCCGGCCAGGCTGCCGAACAGCAGCGCGACCAGCCACGGCGTGCCGTCCAGCGCCCACAGCACCACGCCGACCTGGCCGCCGAACAGCACGCCGGCCGCCGCGGCGGCCACCAGCGAGCGCAGCATGTCGGCGCGCAGCGCCTGGCCCTCGTCGAACGCGTCGAACACCGCGACCGCCAGCCCGAGCAGCGCCAGGTCCATGCCGATCGACGCCAGCGCCAACCACGAGGGGACCAGCCCGAAGGGCAGCAGCAGCACGGCCACCCCGAGCCCGAAGAACAGCGTGGCGACGGCGAGCACACCGCCGATGGGAGCCGGCCGCAGCGCCCGCATGCGCACCGCGACCAGCGCGAGCCCGACCAGCAGCGGAACCGCGATCGCGGCGACGAGCAGCACGTGCGCCGCGCTCACCGGCGCGCCGACCCCGCCCGCCTGCCACACCACGACCGCCGGCAGCACCAGCCCGTAGGCGGCGACCGCCCAGAATCGCCGCGGGCGCGGCTCGCCGTCGTCCGGATCTGCCAGCAGCCCCGGCCCCTCGACGGCCGCCTGGCCTGCCCGCTCGGGCCGCAGGGCGAGCAGCACGCCAAACCACGCCACGCCCGGCTGGCACACCAGCACCAGCTCGGCGCCGCCCAGCCACTCGGCCGCGGAGCCGGTCGTGTTCAGCCGCAACGCCTCGGCGGCCACCGCGAGCGCGTAGCAGATCAGCCCTGCAGCGGTCAGCGCGAGCACCGGCTTGCGCGGGTCGCGCGCGGCCAGGTACAGCCCGAGCCACCAGGCCAGGCCGAACACCACGGCGGACAGCACCAGCACCAGCACAGTGTCCAGGACAGCGCGGTGTCCAGGACAGCGCAGGGTTCAGGCGGCGCAGGGTTCGGGCGGCACAGGGTTCAGGCGGCACAGGCCCGGACAGCACCGAGGGCCCGGAACGGTGTCCCGGGCCCTCAGCTGGTGTCTGCCGGGCTCAGCCCGAGAACGAGCCCGCGATCAGCGCCGGGGTGAGCGCGATCCCGGTGTAGGCGCCCGCGATCAGTGCGGCCGCGCCGTAGCCGAGCGCGCCGCCACCCTCGATGAAGGTGTAGAACGCGTTGGCAAAGGTGAACGACTCCACGTCGTCCGCGTTGCGGTCGGCGGAGGCGACGGCAACGGTGCGAACCTGTGCCTCGTCCGCGCTCGGAGCGGCGAACGCGGGCGTGGAACCGAGCACCAGGCCGGCGGTGGCGGCGGTGACGACGGCAGCCTTCTTCAGCTTCACGTCAATTGTCCTTTCGGTAATTGTCGAGCAACTCGCGACACGAGAAGCTAGACCGGGATTCGGCACGAGATTCGGACTACGACACGGCTGTGCCTGGACTTTCACCGCATTGGATGATCACCGAATGGGTAACAATTCAGCAGATCGAATTAACCGCGGCGCGAATGCACTCGCCCGTCGCGGCCGGCCGACGGCGGGCGGCGCGAACGAGCGTGGGCGTCCCGCGACTCGTCATTCGAGCCCCGGGACGCCCACATATCGCGGCGCGCCGCCGACGGTAGGCTCCGCGTCACGACCGGGGAACGGACGAGTAGCGTGGAGCGTTGTACCGGGTACAGGCGTTGTCGGACGCCGCACAGGAGGAGCGTTCAAGGTGCGCACCAGCAGTAATCCAGCGTTTCGTAACCTGCCGGCCACGGCCGGTGGCTACGCGACATTCGACCGCCAGTCGGGCAGCTTCCCGGCCGCGCCGGCCGAGGCGGAGGCCGACCGGCGGCCGATGACCATCGACGACGTGGTCACCAAGACCGGCACTCTGCTCGCCATCCTGGTCGCGACCGGGGCGGTGACGTGGGCGAGCGGCCAGTACTGGCTCGCGCTGCCGGCCGCGCTGATCGGGTTCGTGCTGGCCATGGTCGTCATCTTCAAGAAGACGATCAACCCGCCGTTGATCATGATCTACGCGGCCGCCCAGGGCGTGTTCGTCGGCGGCATCAGCGGCGTGTTCAACGAACGGTTCGACGGCATCGTGATCCAGGCCGTGATCGGCACCGCAGGGGTGTTCGGCGGCATGCTCGTCGTGTACAAGACCGGCGCGATCCGGGTCACGCCCAAGCTGACCAAGTGGATCATCGGTGCGCTGATCGGTGTGGTCGCGCTGATGTTCGTCAACCTGCTCGGCGCCCTCATCGGTGGCGGCGACGGCCTCGGCCTGCGCGAGCCGACCCCGCTTGGCATCGGGTTCAGCCTGCTCGTCATCGGGGTCGCGGCGTTCAGCTTCCTGCTCGACTTCGACGCCGCTGACCAGGCGATTCGCGGCGGCGCGCCGGCCAAGTTCGCGTGGTACATCGCGTTCGGCCTGACCGTCACGCTGGTCTGGCTGTACCTGGAGATCCTGCGCCTGCTCTCCTACTTCCGCGAGTAACCCACCACCCACAGCACACCACGCGCGAAGGGGCCGCCCCACCCAAGGGGCGGCCCCTTCGCGCGTCCCCCCCCCC
>Ga0299913_10005877_pt1 | contig 10556 bp, 12 predicted proteins | sample RVTome_9_FD_201360 | JGI IMG/M metagenome (GOLD analysis project Ga0299913, IMG submission 201360) | Soil microbial communities from uranium-contaminated site in the Upper Colorado River Basin, Wyoming, United States - RVT155D38 (version 2) ... | reverse complement strand
CGACGCGCACGTGCTGCTCGATGGGCGTAGAGAGATCGAGCGTGCTGATGTACTGCGGCGTGGCGTAGACGGCGCGCACGAACTCGTCCACGTCCTTCCAGTTCCGCAGCGCCTGGATGCCGCCGGCCGTCGCGCAGGCCCCGATGGTGACCAGCGTCCGGCACTGGCGCCGGATCTGCTGGATGCGGTTCGCGTCGTGGCGCGTGGTGATGGAGCCCTCCACGAGGCCGATGTCGTAGGGCCCCTTCATCACGGCGCGCGTGGCCTCGGGGAAGTACGCGATGTCGACGGCGCCCGTGATGGCGAGCAGCTCGTCCTCGGCGTCGAGCAGGCTCAACTGGCAGCCGTCGCAGGACGCGAACTTGAACACGCCGATCTTCGGCTTGGGCGCGCTCGGTCTGCCACGGTCATTCGGCGCGCTCGGCGAGAGCGCCCTACCACTGCCGCCGTTCGCATCAGGGGCGGACATCGTGATCATCCTCATCGCGGTAGGGCGGCCTCGCCGAGGCCGCCGCAGTGTCAGCCGGCGCGCTCGTCGCTCGCCTGCCATTCCCTTCAGAGCTCATGGCGATCCAGCAGCGGACGGATGGTCCCGTAGGGGAAGACCGGGCCGTCCCTGCAGATGAAGTGCGGGCCCCACTGGCAATGCCCGCAGAACCCCACGGCGCACTTCATGTTGCGCTCCATGGAGAGGTGAACGTCGCCGGGCGCCATCCCGCGCGCGACCAGGTCGCGCGCGACGAAGCGCATCATGATCTCCGGGCCGCAGACCATCGCGACGGTGCGCTCCGGCCGCAGATCCACGTGCGGGAACAGCGTCGTCACGACGCCGACGCGGCCGCGCCAGGTGCGGCGGCCGGCGTCGACGGTGGTGAGCACCTGCACGCCCGGGCGCTTCGCCCAGGCGCGCAGCTCCTTCGGGTACAGCACGTCGCGCGGGGTCCGCGCCCCGTAGAGCACGAACAGGCGGTCGTACTCGTGCGCGTGGTTCAGCACCTGGTAGATGACCCCGCGCAGCGGCGCCAGCCCGATGCCGCCGGCGACCACGAGCACGTCCTTGTTGCGAGCGGCATCGAGCGGCCAGGCGGTGCCGAACGGGCCGCGCACGCCGATCGTGTCGCCCGGACTCGCGCTCACCAGCGACCTGGTCGCCTTGCCGACGCTGCGGACCGTGTAGATCAGCCGATCCCCGGCGTCCGGGTCGCCGCTGATCGAGATCGGCAGCTCGCCGACGCCGAACACCCAGAGCATGCTGAACTGCCCGGGACGGTAGGGACCGCGCGCGCCGCCCGCCGGTGCGAGCGTCAGCGTGCGCGTGTCGTACGTCTCCGTGCGCACGTCGCGCACGGTCCAGGGCGCCGGTACCATCGGATCGGTCGTGGACGCGAGGTTCATGGGGCCGCCGAATAGATGTCGATCAGCTGCAGGCGCGTGGCCTCGAGGCGCTGCACCATGATGCCGGTGAAGCGCTTCAGCAGCTCGTAGCCGAGATCGGTGTGCTCGTCGCACTTGGTGCGCAGGCACCGCCCGTCCAGTGCGATCGCGACCGTGGTGTCCATCGCGCGCCCGTGAAAGCGCCACACGTGCGGCGGGACCAGCCACGACCAGCCGAGCACGTCCCCTTCCTCGACAGTGCCGACGACGAGCGGCTGCCGCTGCGGCGCGAAGACCTCGAGGGCGACGCGCCCGTGACGAATCAGGTAGAAATCGTTCGCGTCGCCGCCCTCGCGGAACAGGTACGCGCCGGCGCCGAACCGCACGTTCGACGCGCACCCGACCAGCAGCGCGATGTGTTCGGGCCGCATCCCGGCGAAGAACTTGTGCTCGGCGATGAAGCGTTCGAGTGATTCGACCATCTAGCCCTCCCCGAGCGCCCGGGCCTCCTCGGTGATGTCGATGCCCACCGGGCACCAGGCGATGCAGCGTCCGCAGCCCACGCAGCCGGACGTGCCGAACTGGTCGATCCACGATGCCAGCTTGTGCGTGAGCCACTGCCGGTACCGTGCCTTGCCGCTCGTGCGCACGCTGCCGCCGTGGATGTACGAAAAGGCGGTCGTGAAGCACGAGTCCCACCGGCGCCACCGCTCGGCGTGCCCGCCGGTCACGTCGGTCGTGTCCTCCACCGTCGTGCAGAAGCACGTCGGACACACCATCGTGCAGTTGCCGCACGTGAGGCAGCGCTCCGCGACCTGCTCCCATCGCGGATGGTCGAAGGCGGCGTGGAGCCGCTCCCTGATGCCGCCGGTGTTCATCGCCCGCGTCTGTTCCGCGGCAGCCGCCTCGACGGCGCGGCGCGCCTCGCCGCGAATCTCGTCGGTCGCGGGTGCGGTCGTCAGCTCGCCGAGCACCGCGGCGCCGGCCTCGCTCCCGACCTCGACCAGGAACCGGCCGCCCAGCTCCGTCAGGGCGAGATCGAACCCGCCGGAAGCGGCGGGGCCCGTCCCCATCGACGTGCAGAAGCACGTCGACGCGGACCGTCCGCACTGCACGGCGACGATGAACACGCCGTCGCGGCGGCCGCCGTACACCGCGTCGCGGAACGGGCCCCCGAGCAGCACGCGGTCCTGGACGCCGATCGCCGCCAGGTCGCAGGCGCGCACGCCGAGGAACGCGAGGCGCCGTTCCGGCGGCGATGCCTGCGCGACCAGCGTCACCTTTCCGTTCTCGCGCTCCGCCGCCCAGAGCCGCACGTCGGGCGGGTGCAGGTACCGCTTCCAGCTGTGCGGTCCCACCGCGTATCCGAACAGCGCATCGTCGGCGCGCCGCATCAGGCGATAGCGGCCGGCCTCCTGCTCGTCGGTCCACCCGGCGGGCAGATCCTCGAGGCGCTCCACATGGTCGAGCCCGATCGCGCCGTCGCGCACCACGGGTCCGATCACCTCGAAACCGCGGCGATCGAGCGCCTCGATCAGCGCGCCGATGGCGTCGCGCGCCAGGACTGCCTGCGGTCGGTCAGCCATGCGATCCACTCCTCGATGCCTTCATCCGTCGTGCACGACGTCCGGAACACCGGCAGCCCCGGCCGCACCTGGCGCGCGTAGGTCTCGAACGCGTCGAGGTCCACGGGCGTGAACGCCGCGAGGTCCACCTTGTTGAGCACCATCGCGTCGGCCTTGCGGAACATCGCCGGATACTTCAGGGGCTTGTCCTCGCCCTCGGTCGCGCCCATGACGACGACGCGCTCGTGCTCTCCGAGTCCGAACGCGGCGGGACAGACGAGGTTCCCGACGTTCTCGAGGAAGAGCAGATCCGCGTCGAGCACGCCGGCGCGGTCGAGCGCGCGGGCGACCATGCCCGCATTCAGGTGGCAGGTGCCGTTGGTGACGATCTGGGCGACGGGCACGCCGAGGGCCGCGATCCGCTCGCCGTCGCGCGCGGTGGCGACGTCGCCTTCGATGACGGCCACGCGCCAGCCGGGCGCCAGGCGGGGCACGATCCGCTCGAGCAGGCTGGTCTTCCCGCCGCCCGGCGATCCGCTGAGGGTCACGACGAAGACGCCGGCGGCGTCGAACCGCGTCCGGTTCAGCGCGGCCAGCTCGTCGTTCTTACCGAGAATCTTCTCCTCGATCGCGATCGTCGAGAGCATCGTCCACCTCGATGGCGACGAGATCCAGCTCCAGGCCGTTCTCGTAGTGCAGCGCCGGTGCGGAGCAGGCCGGACAGGAGCCGCCCGCCTCGGTCACGTTCATCCGCCGCGCGCATGACGGGCATGCGGCGCGGAGCGGCTCGACGGTTACGTCGAGCGCCGCGCCTGCCGGGCACATCGCATCGAAGTAGAAGCGCATCGAGTCGGGGCTGAGTCCGGTCAGTGCACCTATGCGCACATGCACCCGCCTGAGGACGGCGCCCTCAGGGACATGTGCGGTTGCCATGCCAAGCAGGCGTTCGACGATGGAGGCTTCGTGCACTCGGATCCCCGCTCTTTCGTACGGTAGCACCGCGTGCGGGGCGCGACTAGCCGGGAAGATTCCGGGGTTCGCGGGGGTTTTTCCGCGCGGAGGGACGCAGCATCGTCCACGCCGCCGCGGCGAAGACGAGCGCGTTGGCGGCGACGACGGGCGGGGCGGCAATGAGCATGCCGTACGCCACCCAGATGAGTGCGCCCGCCATCTGCACGCGCCTGAGGATCTCGGCGCGCGAGAAGAAATAGGAGCCGACGAAGACGCCTGTCGCCAGCCACCCGAGGTATTCCGCGGTCATCTGACGCACGCGCTCAGGCCACGTCCGCGACCGGCGGCGTGAGGTCGCGGACGGTGACACGATCCGTCCGCGCGCGCTCCCACTCGTGGAGCGTGAGGCCGATCGACTCGAACAGCGCGCGGATGTCGCTCGAGCTCCACCCGAGCACCTGCTCGAGGATCGGCACCATGACCGAGAAGGCATCGTCGCTCAGGACGGTGCTGCGGGCGATGCGCGCGAGCTGCGTGTTCTCCGAGACGGCAATCGTGAACCCGTCGCGGTTGTTCACGTGCAGCATCACGTGGACGTCGGAGCTGCCGTCGCCGACGTAGATCGTGCGCGCGGGCGCGATCTGGTGGCGGCTCTCGAGCTCCTCGAGCACGGCGACCTTGCCGTAGCCGGCCGGCACGCGCACGATCGAACGCACCTCGCCCGTTGCGTCGTACTCGAACTCCGTCCCGAAGATGTGCTCCGGCGCCACGATGCCGTCGAGCGCGGACTGGATCACCTCGCGCGGCGCCGCGGAGACGACGAAGAACGAGAAGCGGCAGCCTTCCACGCCGCGCTCGAGCGTCTCGACGAGCGCCCGGATGTTGCTGCGCAGGCGCACGCGGCGTCCCGTCTCCACGAGGTGCTCGCGGCGGACGCCGCGGAACTCGGGATCGTGGCGGATCAGGTACGCGAGCTCGCCGCCCTGCTGCACCAGGTTGGTGCGGGCGAGCCCCTCGACCTTCTCCTGGAAACGGGACGCGCCAATGAGCTCGCTCAGGACGACGCCCGAGTCGTTGAAGCTCAACGTCTGATCGAAGTCCGAGGCGATGAGGCAATGCTTCGGCGATCCCGGCGCGCTGGACATGACGTCCCCCTGGTTCCCGGTTGATTGATATATCAAGTTCACGAGTGCAAGCATACCAGCCTGTGGACCGGCACGTCAAAGGACCATGCAGCATTCATTGGGTAAACTCGGCATTACGGCTGGACAGACCGGTTGCGGCGCCGCACAAGTTGTTATACCATTTCATGGCAATGGCCACGCGGGAGACACGCCTCCTCAAGCACCGTCAGGTCTTCCTGGCGCTCCAGAGTGAGATCCAGTCCGGGCGGCTGAAGCGAGGGGATCGGCTGCCCAGCGAGGCGGAGCTCGTCAGGAGCTTCGCCGCGTCGCGGATCACCGTGGGCCGTGCGGTACGCGACCTCCAGCGCGCGGGGCTCGTCGAGCGGCGCCCCGGCTCGGGCACCTACGTGCGGTCCCCGCGCCCGGCGCGCGACGGGCTCTCGTTCGGCCTCCTCATTCCCGATCTCGGCGAGACCGAGATCTTCGAGCCGATCTGCCGCGGCATGCTGGAGTCGCCGCTCGCGCGCGAGCACGCGCTGCTCTGGGGCAGCCCGACCGGCGCCGGCGAGTCGCGGGAGGAGCGCGCGTGGCACCTGTGCCGGCAGTACATCGAGCGGAAGGTGTCCGGCGTCTTCTTCGCGCCGCTGGAGCTCAGCCCCGGAAAGGACGCGATCAACCGCCGCATCGCGGCGGCGCTCGACGAGGCGCGGATTCCCGTCGTGCTGCTGGATCGCACCGTCCTGCCCTACCCGCAGCGCGGTCACCACGATCTCGTCGGCATCGACAACCGGCGCGCCGGGTTTCTCGTCACGGAGCACCTGCTCCGCCGCGGCGCCCGCCGCATCGGCTTCGTCGCGATGCCGCACGCGGCCGCGACCGTCGACGCGCGCGAGGCGGGGTACCGTGAAGCCCTCTACCGCGGGGACGCCCTCATCGACCGCGCGCTGGTCCGGCGCCTGGATCCCGCCGACGCACCCGCGGTCCGCGACTTCCTCGCCGCGAGCCGCGCCGACGCAATCGTCTGCGCGAACGATCGCACGGCGGCTCGGCTGATGCACACGCTCATCGGTCTCGGTCACGCGGTGCCGCGTGACGTCCGCCTCGCCGGCATCGACGATCTCGAGTACGCGAGCCTTCTGCCGGTGCCGCTGACCACCCTCCGGCAGCCGACCCGCGCCATCGGCGCCGCGGCGATGGCGACGATGCTCGAGCGCGTCGCGCACGGCGATCTGCCGGCGCGAGACATCCTGCTGCAGGGAGAGATGGTGGTACGTGAATCATGTGGAAGTGGAGAAGTAGAAAAGTAGAGAAGTGGAAGAAGTGGAAGTGGAAAGTGGAAAAGTAGAGAAGTTGCAAGTAGGGGCCGCCTTCAGGCGGCCCGCTTTTACACCGCGCGCCCGCAGCGGGCGCAGAACCGGTCGTCCTCGCCGATCCGCTCGCCGCAGCCCGCACAGACCGGCCCCAGCGCGCTTCCACACGTCGAGCAGTACGCGGCCTGGGGGGGCATGGCCGTCCCGCACGCGGCGCAGGGGACGCGCACCGGCGGGCGCAGCACGAAATAGAGGATGAACCCGATGGCGTTCGGGATGACGAGCACCAGCACAGTCCAGAGCGCCGGGCTCATGCCGCGGCGCGCGGCATCACGGTTGACGTACCCGGCGGCGATGATGATGAGCGCGAGCATCGATCCCGCGAACAGCCCCAGGATGACGGGCTGCGGCGCCACCGGGCGCTGGAAGCCGCCGAACACGTAGGCGAGCGTGCCGGCGGTCACCGCGAAGGCGACCGCCGCCAGCCACAGCAGCCAGCGCGGCACGATGGCGAGCTCCCGACCGGCAGCTCGTGCGATCGTCGTGGTCACGGCTTCACCTCCATCAGCAGGGCGGCCCCGCCGGGCCGCGGATTGAACAGCGCCAGCGCAAGTCCCACCAGGGCGGCGGGCAGCAGCCACAGGCACACGGCCGCTCCCAGCGACCACACCAGCGCGACGCCGACCGTCGCCAGATAGCCGCCGGCCGCAACGGGCAGCAGGTCGCCGATCCCCGCCGGCAGCGTGGACCAGAGCCCCCACAGCGACGCGACCGACAACACGAACCCCGCGAGGCTCGCCGCGATCGCCGGCGCCGCGCCGGGCTCCGGGGGCCGGCCGGCAGCCCGGGCGCGAATCCGCTGCCGGACAGCGTCGAGCAGCCGCGGGTCGACGCGGACCTCGGAGAGCGACACGGCGTCCAAGGCCTGCTGCACTCGCGCGCGGCGACGCGCGCACGGCAGGCACTCCGCCAGGTGGCTCTCCAGCCAGCGCCGATCCGCGGCGTCCACGCCCTCGGCGAGCGACACGGTGAGCAGCTTCCACGCCCGGTCGTGCGGCGACTCGCTCATGGCTCGTCTCCAAGGCTCGACTCCAGCTGCGCCAGGGCCCGGTACAGCCGCGACTTCACCGTCGGCAGCGGCAGCCCCGTGAGCTGCGCGATCGCGGACAGGGACATCTCCTCGGTGAACCGCAGGTACAGCACCTCACGGTGTCCCGCCGCAAGGTTCGCCACACCCGCGGTCACCGCCTCCCGTCGCTCTCGCGCCGCCACCGCGTCGAACGGCGAGGGGGCGTGAACGCCAGGGCCCGGCGCCATGTGCTCCTCCGGCCGCTCAAGTGCGTCGAGGCTGGCCGGCGCCTTCCGCCGCAGCGTGTCGATGGCGAGATGGCGCGCGATGGCGAACAGCCATCCGCCGAACTCGCGGTTCGGGTCGTACTGGCGACCGCGCTCGAGCACGCGCACCCACGTCTCCTGGAACAGGTCCTCCGCCATGGCGCGCTGGCCGCAGAGATGGATGAGGTAGCGCAGCAGCCTCGCGCCGTGCCGCTCGACCAGCCCTTCCAGCACGACGGCATCGCGCCGGCGAAGCGCCCGCGCGAGAACGGCGTTCTCACGCCCCGCCGGCGGCTCGACCAGCACGGAGCAGAGCGCGGCCAGCATCTGAGGGGACTACGGATAAGGGAGGGGAAAAGACCCAGGGGCCTTTTCAGGTGGCTCGCTCGCCTGCCGCCGACGCGAGCACCTCGAGGATCGCCTTGCCGTACGCTTCCGCCTTCGCGGGGCCGATGCCGGGCACGTCCAGCAGCTCGTCGACGGACCGAGGACCGAGCGACGCGATCGCCACGAGCGTCCGGTCGTGCAGGACGACGAAGGCGGGGACGCCGCGCTGACGCGCTTCCTCGAGCCGCCAGGAGCGCAGCGCCTCGACCGCCTCCTCCGGCGCGTCCGGCGCGGACACACCGGCATCGGCCCGTATCGCAGCCTTCGCCGGCCGCGCGCGGCGCCGCCGGCCGCGCGCCTCCGGCGCCGGCCGCGATGCGGGCACGGCCATCGAGATCTCTTCCACCCGGCCGGCCATCACCTCGCGTCCGAGCGGCGTGAGGCTCAGCGTGCGGTACTGATCGGCGGAGGTCCGCAGCAGACCCGCCGCGGCCGCCGCGTCGATCCACCGCTCGATCGTCCGCGTCTCCTCCCCGCGCAGGATCCCCGTCGTCGAGAGCCGCGTCAGCGCCGCCGGGAGATCGTCCAGCTCCCCCACCAGCATCGCGGCAATCTTCCGGCGGCCGTACCGCTCGCCGCCGCGCGCGACGCCAGACAGGATCTTCCGGACCAGCAGCCGCGACGCCTCGTCGGCCGGCATCCGGCGCTCGCAGCTGCCGCACGCGTCGCACGGCTCCCGCGCCTCGGGATCGCCGAAGTAGCGCAGCACGGTCGCCCGCAGGCAGCCGGCCGAGTCCGCGTACGCCACCATGCGCCGCAGCTTCCGGCGCTCGAGATCGCGCCGCCGCTCGACTTCCTGCAGATCGACCGGAACGCCGGGCCGGCCCGGGATCTCGTCGCGGCCGCGCTCGATCAGGAACTCGCGCGTCTTCACGTCCGCGTAGTGCCAGAGCAGCGTGGCCACCGCGGGACGGCCGTCCCGCCCGGCGCGGCCGATCTCCTGGTAGTAGGCCTCGATCGATCCCGGGATGTCGTAGTGCACCACCGCCTCGATGTCGGGGCGATCGATGCCCATCCCGAACGCGTTTGTCGCGCACACGACGCGCAGCTCGCCGGAGGCGAACCGGTCCTGCACGCGCGTGCGCTCGGCGTCCGGCAGGCCGCCGTGATAGCTCGCCACCGGCACGCCGGCGCTCCGCAGCACGTCGGCGGCCACCTCGGTATTGCGGCGCGTGGCCGCGTAGACCAGCGCCCGGCAGTCGCCGGCGAGCCGCGGCAGCAGCTGGTGCTTCTCCTCGTCGCCCGACACGGGACGGACGCGCAAGGTGATGTTCGGCCGATCGAACCCCGCGACGATGACCTGCGGGGCATCGAGCCCCAGCAGCGCGACAATGTCGTCGCGCACCTCGGGCGTGGCGGTGGCGGTGAACGCGGCGAGCGGCGGGCGACTGGCAGGGCCGACGGCCCACGCCGACGCTCCGGCGATCGAGAAGCCCTGTCCCGCGGACGCTGCAAGGCCGCACGCGCCGGCGGCGTCCTTCAGGCGGCGGTAATCGGGCCTGAAGTCGTGGCCCCACTCCGACACGCAGTGCGCCTCGTCCACCACGAAGCGCGAGACGGGCAGATCGCGCAGAAGCCGCATGAACGCGTCGGAGGCAAAGCGCTCGGGCGCGACGTAGAACAGCCGTACCTGCCCCGCGCGGACGGCCGCCACCGCGCTCTGCCGCTCCGCCTGCCCCAGACCCGAGTGGATGGCGGCGGCCCGGATGCCCCGGCGGTTCAGCTCGTCCACCTGGTCCTTCATCAGCGAGATCAGCGGCGACACCACCAGCGTCGTCCCCGGCAGCAGCACCGCGGGGAGCTGGAAGCCGAGCGACTTCCCGGAGCCGGTGGGCATCACGGCCAGCACGTCGCGGCCCTCCATGACGGCGCGCACCAGCGCTTCCTGTCCGGTCCGGAACGACGTGTGGCCGAAGTGGCGTGCGAGGGGATCGAGCAGGTCCGTCATCGCAGGACGATGACGACGATGGCAGGGTGGTCGGCGTGTGTCAACGGAAAGGGGAAGGGTTAGGGATAGCGGTTAGCGGTTAGCGGTTAGGCGGTGAATGCCGGAGGGCAGGGCGGCGAGACCGCCTCTGCCCTCCGTGTTCACGGCCGCGTCGATTATTTGAACGGCTCCTTGACAATCACCTTGACGCCGGCGATGGTGCCCGTGGCGGCCCGCTGAACCTGTCCGACGGCGGCCGTGCTGATGTCGCCAGCGGCCCTCAGGGCACCGGTCGCCGTGGCGGACGCCGCCTGCGCCGCGTCCGCGCCGACCTCCTTCGCACCCTGGATGGCTCCCTCGACGGCGGCCTTCGCCGCCGCGGCGATATCGCCGCCGACGTCGGCCGTCGACTGGACGACGCTGCTTGCGGTGGCGCTCAGCGTTTCGGCGGTCTGACCCGTCACTTCCTGCGTGCCACGCAGCACGCCGATCATCGTGCCGCGCGCGGCAGCGCCCAGGTCGCCGCCGACGTTGGCGGTCCCATGAATCAATCCGCGCGCGACCTCCGTTGTCGTGGCCGTTG
>Ga0299913_10005876_pt1 | contig 10556 bp, 7 predicted proteins | sample RVTome_9_FD_201360 | JGI IMG/M metagenome (GOLD analysis project Ga0299913, IMG submission 201360) | Soil microbial communities from uranium-contaminated site in the Upper Colorado River Basin, Wyoming, United States - RVT155D38 (version 2) ... | reverse complement strand
GACGGACCGCGCTGCCTCCATCGCGACCCCGTCGCTGATCAGATCGCTCGGGCCCAGGTAGGCCACCAACTCCAAGCCCACCACCCAGCCGAGGGCGCCTCCGAGGATCGCGGGCAGTGCGGCCTCGACGGAGGCCTTCGCGCCTTGCCACCACGGGGTTCGACCTTGCGCCGACAACAGCCGCGCCTCCACGCGTCGCCGGGTGAACGCGAACAACCCCGCAGCCGCGAGAACGGTCAGTGCGACGAGTCTCCCGGCGAGGGATATCAGTTGCACGGGTCCTTCGATCGCTGCAACCGCTTCATCGCTGTTGTCGATCGCACTTGGAAGCGAGCTCGTGACGTCGAGGCTCCCGAACTGATCGAGCGCACCCAGGGCGTGCCCAAGATCGTCGAGCGGATCGTGCGCGCGCAACCGGATGGCGCTGAACTCCCGCGCGAAAGATCTCGCTTCCGGAAGGGTGAGCCGGTCCTCCTCGAGCGTGAAGTCCCACGTCATGGTGGCTTGTTGTCCGATGCCTTCGGAGACCTCGAGCAAGGTTTCGACGTCACCGATCAGGTAGGGGTGCAGTGGCGGCTGGTTGAGGATCGGGCTGACGATGTGGAACGTGAGCGGGCTCCAGTAGTCCGAGATCGGCCCGCCGGCAAGATCGCGATAGATCCCGCGCACGGTGGTCCGCGCGACGCTATCCCCGAACCGGATGACGAGATCGTCGCCCGGACCGACGCCGAGGGCTTCCGCGCTCGATGCTGCGACCCACATCCCGCGGCCCCGATCCGGGGTGAGTTTCTCGATGTTGTCTTCGGCACCGGTCCGGCTCAGGAACCGGACCTGCGTGGTCTCACCGCGCCCGTTGCCGATGTTGGTGGTCGTGGCTTCGATCGTGAGGAGCGGGTCGGAGAGCTCGGGGACCTCGGATGCCGCCTTCCTGACCTCTTCATCGGCCGGCAAGAAGCCGTGGTCGTTGATGAAGCCGAACACCCCGAAGCTGAGACCCGCGTGGGCCTCGATCCGGTCCTGCTCGAGAGCGAGGGCGGCATTGCCGGCCGATGACAACAGGACGGGAGCGGCCGCCGTCGTTGCGCCGAGGATCAGTGCTGCCACCGCGATCGAGACGAAGATCGTGGGGAAGCGAGTGAGGAGGAACGGGGCCTTCAGCCACGCCGGGTCCAACCACCGAGCTGTCGATCGCACCGACCGGGCCCCCTAGGAGGTATGGCAGGAACTGCCTACTACACCCATAGTAATGCGGACCGGCGGAGCCGGTCCTGTTGCTAGGGCGGTGTCGGCGGAGCCGACACGTGCCCTAGTAGGGCTTCGCCCGCCTAGTTGCTAGGGCGGTGTCGGCTGCGCCCACACGTGCCCTAGGAGAGCCCGGTCGGGAGGGAGGGGGCCTAGAAGGGCAGGTCGGCGAGGGCGGAGGCGAGATCCTTCCGGATCCCGGTGACGAAGGGGGTCTCCTCCTTGACGTACAGGCGGGACCGGTTCCCTCGCAGGTGGCGGATCAGCTCGACGAGGCGGTCGATCGAGTCGGCCTCGAAGGCCAGGATCCACTCGTGATCGCCGAGGCCGAAAGCACTCGTCGTGTTGGGCTCGACGTCGGGGTACTCACGGCCGAGCTCGCCGTGGGACCGGAGGTGTCCGGCGCGCTCTTCGGGATCGAGCAGGTACCACTCGGGGCTCCTGACGAACGGATAGACCGTCACGTACTTGCGCGGGGGGCGGCCCTGGACGAACGCCGGCTGATGATCGGGAGCGAACTCGGCCGGCCGGACGAGGCCGAGGAAAGCGTGCGTCTGAACGAGCGCACGGCCGAGGGTCGTTCGGCGAAGGGCGACCTGGAGGTCCTGAACGTCGTCGGCCCTCGGTGCCACGAACCAGAACATCAGGTCCGCGACGGGGGTGAAACCGGCCGTCGAGTACACCCCGCGGACCTCTACCCGATCGGAGAACTCCTCGAGAAGCGTTGCGATCTCCTTGGTGGCGAGGTCGCGATCGATCCCCGCCAGCTTCTCGGGGGCCGCGCGATAGACGGGATACGAGGCGAATACGAGGTTGTCGGTCATGGGCCGAGCCTATCCGCCGGAAACCCCTACCCGACCGGCGACGGCATCTGCCGTCCGCTCCGCCTGGGCGATGCAATCGGGGATGCCGGAGCCCCGGTAACCGGCTCCCGTTACGAAGATCGGCCCTGCGGCGGCGAGGTTGCCCTCGACCTCTTCGATCAGGTTCAGGTGACCAACCGCGTACTGCGGGATCGATCGGTCCCAGCGCGTGACCCGGGTAGCCAGCGGAGCAGCCTCGATCCCCATCGTGGTCGCAAGATCGCGGCGGACGCGATCGACGAGGGCATCGTCATCCAGGCCGAGAGCCGGGTCCTCCCCGGCCCTTCCGGCAACCGCCCGCAACACGATCCGATCCGACGTGGTCTCGTTCGGCCACTTGTTCGAGTACCAGGTGCAGGCAGCCAGCGCCATGCGCTCGGCAGTGGGAACGAGGAACCCGCTGCCGTCGGCCGGTATCGCGGTGGCCCCCGGCGGATAGACGAGCGCGATGCTTGCGACCGACGCGTGTTGGATCGATCGCAACAGGGACGCCGTGCGAGGATCGATCCGTGCGACGATCTCAGCGGCAGCGAAGGTTGGTACTGCAAGCACCGCTGCGTCGAAGCTCTCGCTCCCATCCAGCGTCAGGCCTTCCCCAGACACCTCGATGCGATCGACCGGCCGGTTCGAGCGCACTTCTTCGACGCGATCCTGCAGCGCGGTGACGATCCGTCCCATGCCTTCGCGGGGTGTGATGAAGCGGGGTGGGGCGGGGGGGCCTTGTGCGCGCAGCGCGGCCGTGATGCTGCGCCGGCGTCGGGCCAGCTCGTCGATCTCGCGCGCCGCCGCGGCAAGCGAGATGCGATCGAGGTGGCCCCCACGGACCCCCGCCAACAGCGGATCGACCATCCGCTCCGCGACTTGTGTACCGAACCGCTTCCGAACGAGCTCACCGATCGAGATGTCGGGCCCGGTAAGGGGCCGCGGCCAGAAGCGCTCGAGGGAAGCACGCGCGGCCCCCATGGGAGACAGCAACCCGGCGCGCTGCGCCTCACGCGGCGAGCGCGGGATCCCGTAGGGCGAGCCCGGCGGCAGGCGCCGAAGCCGCCCGTTGAACCAGATGTAGGCCCCGAAGACGGCGGGGGATACGAGGTCGTCTTCCAGCCCGAGAGCGCGCAAGAGCGCAAGCGGGCGGTCGTCGCGCGGCAGGAACGCGTCGGGCCCTTCTTCGACCCGGATGCCGTCGACCTCGGTCGCACGGATCTTCCCGCCCGGGCTTGCGGAGGCCTCGAAGACGGTCGGCGCCAGGCCTCGCTGCTGCAGAGCGAAGGCGGTGGCCAGACCGGAGATGCCGCCACCGACGACCGCGACCCGCCGGGTCACCGTCCGGTCGCTGCGAACGCCCGCTCGACCACCGATGCGAGCATGTCGAGGAACGCGGGGTCGTCGTTCGGAGAAGCGGTCCGTGCCAATTCGATCTCGAGGTCGAAAGCGAGGGCTCTGGCCTCGATGTCGACGTCGTAGAGGACCTCGAGATGATCCGACACGAACCCACACGGGCAGACGACGACCGCCGGCACCCGTTTGGAGGCCAGCTCGACCATCACCTCCAACAGGTCCGGGCCCAACCACGGCACCGCCGTTCGGCCTGCGCTCTGCCACCCGATCTGCCACTGTTCCAAGCCCGCAGCGATGGCGACGGCTTCGGCCGTCTCTTGCAACTGCTTCGGGTACGGATCACCCGATTCCAGGATCTTCGTCGGGAGGCTATGGGCGGTGAAGACGACGACCGCCCTGGACCTCTTGTCTTCGGAGATCTCTCGGAGAGCGGCCTTGACCCGGGCGGCCAGGAGATCGATGAACGCCGGCTCGAGGTGCCAGTTCGAGATCATGTCGAAGCGGCCATCCCATCCGGCTGCCTCCATCGCAGAACGTGCTCGCTTCTCGTAGTCACCGATGCTCATCTGCGAGAAATGCGGCGCGAGCACGAGGCCGACGGCATCTTCGATCCCATCGCGGTGCATGGCCGCAACGGCGTCGGGGATAGTGGGGGCCGCGTGCTTCTGACCGACGTAGGCGCGGGCACCGACGCGTTGTCCGATCCCTCCGGCCTGGGTCTGCGTTATCTCGAGGAGCGGGGAGCGTCCACCGATCGCGCGGTACCTCCCGGTGAGCTCTTCGATGAGCTCAGGGGTCGGGGCTCGGCCCCCGCGGATGTCGGTGTAGTAGGCCTCCACGTCGTCGAGGGAACGGGGGGTCCCATACGCCATCACGAGGACGCCTCTCGTCACGGGGCGTATCCGTGCACGAGCTCGACGAGCCGGGCAAGCACGTCTGGATCGGTATCGGGCAGGACGCCGTGGCCGAGATTGAAGACGTGGCCCCGGCCCCCACCCTGACGGAGCACCTCGAGAGCGTGTTCCTCGACGACGTGCCACGGCGCGAGACACACCGCGGGGTCGAGGTTCCCTTGCAATGTCACGCCCCGAGCCACGCGCTCGCGCGCGACCGAGAGCGGAACCCGCCAATCGATGCCCATCACGTCTGCGCCGACCGACGACATCAGTCCCAATAGCTCACCGGTGCCGACACCGAAATGGATCCGAGGCACCCCGAGATCCTCGAGGCCCGCGAAGATCCTCTCTACCGCGGGCGCGACGTAGGTGAGGTACTCGGCCGGAGCTAGTGCACCGACCCAGCTGTCGAACAGCTGGAGTGCCTTCGTTCCGGCGGCAACCTGCGCGCGGAGATAGACGAGGACAGCTTCCGATAGACGATCCATCAGCTTGTTCCACGTCGCGGGTTCGCCGAGCATCATCGCTTTCGTGCGCGCGTGGGTCCGCGATGGACCCCCTTCGATCAGGTAGCTCGCCAGCGTGAACGGCGCGCCGCCGAACCCGATCAGCGGAACCTCGAGCTCGCGCACCAGGATCGCGATCGTCTCGAGGACGAAAGGCACGCCGCTCTCCGGTTCGAGCGGGAGCAGTGCATCGACGTCCTGGACAGTCCGTATCGGGTGCTCGATGACCGGCCCTACGCCGGGAACGATGTCGAGTTCCACCCCCATCGCTTGGAGGGGGACCACGATGTCCGAGAAGAGGATCGCGGCGTCCACGCCAAGCCGTCGCACCGGCTGCAGCGTCACCTCGGCAGCGATCTCGGGCTGTCTGCAGATCTCGAGGAGCGAATGTTTCTCGCGGATCGCCCGGTACTCGGGCAGCGAGCGACCGGCCTGACGCATGAACCAGACGGGGGTGGCGTCGACGACATCGCCGCGGCATGCGGCGAGGAACCGATCGGACGAGCTCGTGGTGGTGATGTGGATACCCCCTGGATGGGTTCGGCGGTCGAATCCTACGTACTAGAACGGATTGGAAGCGCCCTCGAGAAGTAGTGGTGTGGAGTCATGGCAGATGGCGCGCTGGATAAAGAGCTAAGTAGCGACCCGGGAGACCTGTGCAGGGTGTACGAGGATTACGTATCCGCCCTGCTCGCCCAACTCGTCTGGCTGGCGGTTCCTCGCCCCTCTTAGATCAGGGTTCCGAGTAGCTCCGCGTACTGGATGAGATGACGGGCACCTAAGAAATCGTGCCGCACGCGTTCTCGTGCGAGCACACCCATCCGGGCCGCGCGTTCGGGGTCGAGGAGCAGGCCGACGACGGCCTCACCGTAGGACTCGAGATCGGTCGGATCGTCGATCAGGATGCCGGTCTCGCCGTTGGTGATCTGATCCTGGATCCCGCCGATCCGTGAAGCGACGACCGGTCGTCCTTTCCACATCCCCTCGGCGACGGTCAACCCGAAACCTTCGGCAAGTGATTTCTGGACGATGACGCTGGCCCGGCGTTGCAGCACGTTGACTATCGCAGCGTTCTCATCACCGTCGTCCATCGGGATGCACGCGAGATGTATCCGGGTCCGGACGTCGGGGGCCAGATCGGCCCATGCCGCGTGGGACTCCTCCAAGACCTCGGCCCCCTCGGGGTCGTCCGACACCGCGGCGACCGCCGGACCTGCGACGACGAGATGGGCGTCGGTGTGAGGGGCTATCGAGCTTCCGAATCCCCGGATCACACCCACCGGGTCCTTGAGACGATCCCAGCGCGACACCTGAACCACCAGCGGCGCGTCGTGCGATGGTGGCTCACCACCGTCGCGCCACTCCACGGTTCTCTTGACGGTGCCCGTCGAACCGTCGAAGCGCGTGAAGGTTGGTGCGGTCCGAGCTTGACCCGGGGCAAGTCCGGACGTCGCGAGGATCGCGTCTTCGACATCGTCGGGTGGATCCTCGTTCTTCGGAGAGAACGCATCGATCGACGGCGCTATGACCCTGATGCGCGCTTTGTCGAGGCCTTCCCACCCGAACGCTTCGCGCGAGAACACGAGCGCGTCGGCTTGCTCCACGAACGGGATCAGGAACCGCCACGCATCACGAGCGATGTCGTTCGGCATGTCGAGACCGACATGACACCGCCACACCACCGGGTACCCGGCCGCCTTCAGCGATGGGATCAACCCCGCCGTCTGCGGATCATGCAGCACGATGATGTCGCCCGGCCGCGCTGTGCCTGCGATCTCGGCTGCAGCAGTCGCTAGCGTCGACACGTACATGTCCGACTCGGCAGCCCCCAGGTCACCGCCGTCGCCGGTGGCTCCATGGAGGCGGTTATGGATCCTCTTCGTAACGGTGAAGAACGCCTGGTCTCCTCCGATCACGAGCCAGCGTGCATCCACCCCTGCGCCGCGGGCGTATGCGAGCAGGGATCGCAGCATCTCCGCGACACCTCCACCCCGAGCGGTCGAGTTGACATTCCATATGCACCGGTCGGCGAACGTCTCTCGGGCCGCGCGTGCTGCCTCCTGGAAAGATTCGTAGTCGCCGGCTTCGAGCACCGACTCGAATCGTTCGATGGGGAGGGTCTGGGTCTCGACCGTTTGGATGTGTTCCACGCTCCCTTGTTACCGCATGCCGGCCCGATGTCGCGATGCGGGAAGATGTCCCGATGCCAAGGCTCTTCGGTACCGACGGGGTCCGGGGCGTGGCCAACCGTGACCTCACGCCCGACCTGGCGCTCGCTCTGGGGCGCGCTGCTGCGCGCGTCCTGGCCGACTCCGGCGGCGAGATGGTGGTTGGGCGGGATACCCGCGTGTCGGGCCCGATGCTCGAGAGCGCGCTGGTGGCGGGGCTGTGCTCGGCCGGGATCGACGTCAAGCTCGCTGGGATCGTGCCCTCTCCGGCGGTCGCGTTCCTGACGATCGACGAAAGAGCGATCGGGGGGTCGGTCATATCGGCGAGTCACAACCCGGTCGCCGACAACGGGATCAAGTTCTTCTCGCGCGATGGCCTGAAGCTGACCGCAGATCTCGAAGACAAGATCGAAGGACTAATGGCCGAGGAGATCCCCGACCGTCCGGAGGGGACCAAGGTAGGTACCGCCGAGGTCTTGACCGATGGAGCGGATCGTTACGTAACGCATCTGCTCGGGACGCTCGGATCGTCGCTCAAGGGTCTGAGGGTTGTCCTCGACTGCGCATACGGCGCGGCTTGGAGCGTCGGGCCGCGCGCCTTCCGCGAGGCGGGTGCCGACGTCATCGCTATCAATGCGGAACCCGATGGGGCCCGCATCAACGTTGATTGTGGCTCGACGTCGCTCGACGGCCTCGCAAGGAGGGTTGTCGAAGAAGGTGCCGACCTCGGGCTCGCGCTCGATGGCGATGCGGACCGGGTGCTGGCGGTCGACGAGCGCGGCGCACATGTGGATGGGGACCGGATCCTCGCTCTGTGCGCGTTGATGTTGAAGGAGGCCGGCGAGCTCAAGAACGATCTGGTGATAGCGACCGTGATGGCGAACCTCGGCTTCCGGCGCGCGCTCGAATCCAAAGGTATCGAGGTCTTCACCGCCCCGGTCGGCGACAAGTTCGTCGCGGAGGCGATGGCAGACCGCGGGTCGGTGCTGGGCGGCGAACAGTCGGGCCACGTGATCTTCGGCGCGCATGCCTCGACCGGGGATGGCTTGCTCACGGGACTGCGGGTCGCCGAGGCGGTTGCGATGTCGTCATCCACTCTCAGCCGTCTCACGGATCTCTTCGAGACCTATCCCCAGGTCCTGATCAACGTGCGCGTGGCCGATCGGGAAGCACTCGAAGGAGCAGCCGACGTGTGGGCGGAAGTCGAGGCCGCGGAGAAACGTCTCGGTGAGGACGGCCGGGTGCTGCTGCGAGCCTCGGGCACCGAGCCTGTCGTGCGGGTGATGGTCGAGGCGGCCGACGAAACTACGGCCCGCCGTACGGCCGAGGAGCTTGCGGGGGCGGTCGAGCGCTACCTCGGCTAGGCATCTATCCTTGGGTCCAGAGAGGAAGTTCTACGAGTACGGATCTAGCGCCAGGGCTCGCCCTTAGGAGGGGGCGAGTCGACGAGGTGGGGGATCTCGGCCCATCGCCCGGACCAGGGGCGGCGGCGCTCGGCGGGTGACCCCCGGCCGGTCACGGTCGTGACGGTGCCGACAAACCCCGGGAGCGATCCCGGGTCACAAACAGGCACCGGGGTGGCTCCTCTCTCAAGACGACTAGGTTGAGGACGCGCGCCTACCCTGGGTTCGCGCCCGACGACGGAGGGGAGATATCTCTCTATGTGCGGCATCGTTGGATACGTCGGATCGGGTGATGCGCTCGAGGTCCTGATCGACGGCATGAAGAGGCTCGAGTACCGGGGATACGACTCCGCCGGAGTGGCGGTCGTATCGGACGGCGAGATGACGGTCGTCCGCAAGGCCGGTCAGATGAGCGAGCTCGAGCGGGAGCTGGAGTCGACGCCCGTCGAGGGTTCACTGGGCATCGGCCACACGCGATGGGCGACGCACGGCGCGCCGACGGATCGGAACGCGCACCCCCATCGCGACTGCACCGGCGACATCGCCGTTGTGCACAACGGGATCATCGAGAACCACGACGTGATCAGGGCCAAGCTCGAAGGTGAAGGCCACACGTTCGTATCCGAGACAGATACCGAGGTCGCGTCGCACCTCATCGAGTCGATCATCGCCGACAAGGGTGTCTCGTTGCTCGAAGCGGTGATCGAAGCGGTGAACATCCTGGAGGGCGCCTTCGCACTCGTCTGTATCAACGCGCGCGAGCCGGATCGCATCGTCGTCGCGCGCCAGGAACCACCGATCATCGTCGGGGCCACCGATGAGGTGGGTTTGGTCGGATCGGACATCCCCGCCCTGCTCGGTTACACGCGCGACGTGATCCCGCTCGATAACCACCAGGTAGCCGAGGTGAAGGCCGGCTCGGTGCGTGTCTTCGACTTCCAGGGGAACGAGGTCGAAGCGAAGCCCGTCCATGTCGAATGGGACCTCGATGCCGCCGAGAAGGGCGGCTACGAGGACTTCATGCTCAAGGAGATCTTCGAGCAGCCCGAAGCGGTTCGGAACACGATGCGCGGACGCATCAAGGACAACGGGATCATCCAGCTGGACGAGGTCCACTGGGACGTCGAGGCGCTGAAGCGGATCACGAAGGTCGTGATCGTTGCGTGCGGAACGTCGTTCCATGCCGGGATGGCGGCTCGTCACGCGATCGAGCACTGGACCCGCATCCCGGTCGAGCTCGACCGGGCATCGGAGTTCCGCTACCGCGACCCGGTCCTCGACGATCGTTCGCTCGTCATAGGGATCGCACAATCGGGCGAGACGGCCGACACTCTGGCCGCCGTCCGGTTCGGCAAGGAGATGGGTGCCAGCGTCGTTGCTGTGACGAACGTCGTCGGCTCGTCCATCACACGCGATGCCGACGCGGTGCTGTTCACCCATGCAGGCCCCGAGGTCGGGGTCGCCGCGACGAAGACCTACCTCGCCCAGCTCGTTGCGCTCAACCTCCTGGCCCTGTACCTGGCCCAGCAGAGAGGGACGATGCCGGAGGACAAGCTCGTCGAGACGGTCGAGGCCATGAGGCGCCTGCCCGAACAGGTCGAGGAGGTCCTCGCGATCTCCGGCGACGTCCATCGCGCTGCGAAGCGCTATGTAGATGCGCGCGACTTCCTGTTCATCGGCCGTGGCGTCGGGCAATCGGTAGCGATGGAGGGTGCCCTGAAGCTCAAGGAGATCTCCTACATCCATGCCGAGGGTTACGCCGCGGGTGAGCTCAAGCACGGTGCGATCGCGCTGATCGAGGAAGGTGTTCCGGTCGTCGCGATCCTCACCGGGTGGCGGATGTACGACAAGATGCTCGCCAACGTCGAGGAGGTTCGGGCACGCGGCGCCGACACGATCCTGATCGCACCTCAGGGCGACGAGCGGGCCCGCGCCTTGGCGAACGAGCTGTTCGAGGTGCCCTCGACCAAGCCTCTGTTGTCGCCGGTGATCGATACGGTCCCGCTCCAGCTGCTGGCCTACTACGTGGCCAAGGAGAAAGGTCTCTCGCCGGACAAGCCCCGCAACCTGGCCAAGAGCGTCACGGTCGAGTAGTGAGACCCCTCGTAACGCCCGACGAGATGGCGGCCGCCGACAGGGC
>Ga0299913_10005875_pt1 | contig 10556 bp, 8 predicted proteins | sample RVTome_9_FD_201360 | JGI IMG/M metagenome (GOLD analysis project Ga0299913, IMG submission 201360) | Soil microbial communities from uranium-contaminated site in the Upper Colorado River Basin, Wyoming, United States - RVT155D38 (version 2) ... | reverse complement strand
CTCGAGCAGTTCCGCTCGTCGCAGACCACTGCCGAGCCGGCGGCCGAAGCTCCGGCGGCAGCCGCCGACGAGGCCCCTGCCGAGGCACCCGCAGCCGAGGCACCCGCAGCCGATGTCGAGGCCGAGGCCGAGCCCGCAGTCGCGGAGGCGGAAGTATCGGCTGCTGCAGAGGAGCCGGCGGCCGAGCCGACCGCGGCCGCAGCCGAGGAGCCTGCGGCAGAGGAGCCTGCGGCTGAGCCGACAGCAGCCGCCGCCGAGGAGCCGGCGGCAGAGGAACCGGCAGCAGCCGCCGCCGAGGAGCCGGCGGCAGAGGAACCGGCAGCTGAGCCGACAGCAACCGCCGCCGAGGAGCCGGCCGCGGAGGCCGCATCCGACGATGCACCGGAGACCGAACCGGCCGCCGACGAGTCCGGCGCCAAGGCCAAGGCCAAGCCGAAGAAGTAGGCCTCACGGCCGCACGGGCGGCAGCGACCCACGGGAGCGGATCCGGCGCCGGGTCCGCTCCTTCGCATTTCGCCGAAGCGGAGCGGAACGGTGAGCGAAATCGTGCCGTCTTCCGTATCTACTCCACAGGACCATCGGACACGCGCAGCGCAGCGGCGCACGGCATCGGTGCCGTACACTCAGGCGCAGACGCAAGAAAGCGGCGACGACCATGGATCGATTCGACAAGTTCACCGATCGAGCGCGGAAGGTGCTGACCCTCGCCCAGGACGAGGCGCAGCGCTTCAACCACAACTACATCGGGACCGAGCACCTGCTTCTCGGCCTCGTCCGCGAGGGCGAGGGCGTCGCGGCGCGCGTGCTCGAGAACATGAACGTCGAGCTGTCGAAGGTCCGCACCGCCGTCGAGTTCATCATCGGCCGCGGCGATCGCCCGGTGGTCGGGGAGGTCGGGCTCACGCCACGCGCCAAGCGGGTCATCGAGCTGGCCATCGACGAGGCGCGACGCCTGGGCCACAACTACATCGGCACCGAGCACCTCCTGCTGGGTCTCGTCCGCGAGGGCGAGGGCATCGCCGCCGGCGTGCTGGAGAGCCTGGGCGTGAACCTCGACAAGGTGCGCCACCAGGTCATCCACGTCCTCTCGCAGTCGAGCAGCACGGCGCCGGCGCCGGAGACCAAGCGGCCCTCGAAGACGCCGACCCTCGACCAGCTCGGGATCAACCTCACCGACCTGGCGCGCGCCGACAAGCTCGACCCGGTCATCGGCCGCGAGAAGGAGATCGAGCGCGTCATCCAGATCCTCAGCCGGCGCACGAAGAACAACCCGGCCCTCATCGGCGAGCCGGGCGTCGGCAAGACCGCCATCGCCGAGGGCCTCGCGCATCGGATCGTGAGCGGGGACGTGCCGGAGACGCTGGCGGACAAGCGCGTCCTGACCCTCGACATCGGCTCGCTGGTGGCCGGCACGAAGTACCGCGGCGAGTTCGAGGAGCGGCTGAAGAAGATCATCGAGGAGCTCCGATCGAGCAGCGACAGCGTCCTGTTCATCGACGAGCTCCACACCCTGGTCGGCGCGGGTGCCGCCGAAGGGGCCATCGACGCAGCGAACATCCTCAAGCCGCCGCTGGCGCGCGGCGAGCTTCAGTGCATCGGGGCGACCACGCTCGACGAGTTCCGCAAGTACATCGAGAAGGACGCCGCGCTCGAGCGTCGCTTCCAGCCGGTCATGGTCGAGGAGCCGACCGTGGACGAGGCGGTCGAGATCCTGTTCGGGATCCGCTCGCGGTACGAGGACCACCATCGGGTGACGATCAGCGACGAGGCGGTCAAGGCCGCGGTCGACCTGAGCGTCCGCTATGTGGCCGACCGCGCCCTCCCCGATAAGGCGATCGACCTCATCGACGAGGCAGGCTCGCGTGTCCGGCTGCGGTCCGCATCGGCTCCGGCCGAGATCAAGTCGGCGCAGCAGGCGCTCGAGGAGATCACGCGCCTGAAGGACGAGGCGATCGCCGGCCAGGACTACGAAGCTGCCGCCCGCCTGCGCGACGAGGAGGCGCAGGGCAAGGAGCACATCGAGGAGCTGAAGAAGACCTGGCACGAGGAGCAGGCCAAGGAGACGCCGGTCGTCACCGACGAGGACATCGCGCAGGTCGTCAGCATGTGGACCGGCATCCCGGTCATCCGCATCAGCGCCGAGGAGTCCGAGCGGCTGCTGAAGATGGAGGACGCCCTTCACGGCCGCGTCATCGGCCAGCAGGAGGCGATCGAGACGATCAGCAAGGCCGTGCGTCGCGCGCGCGCCGGCCTCAAGGACCCGAAGCGGCCGATTGGCTCGTTCATCTTCATGGGCCCCACGGGGACCGGCAAGACGCTGCTCGCGCGCGCGCTCGCCGAGTTCATGTTCGGGAGCGAGGACGCGCTCATCAAGATCGACATGAGCGAGTTCATGGAGCGCCACAACGTGTCGCGGCTGGTCGGCGCTCCGCCCGGATACGTCGGCTACGACGAGGGCGGCCAGCTGACGGAGGCGGTCCGCCGGAAGAGCTACTCGGTCGTCGTCCTCGACGAGATCGAGAAGGCCCATCCCGAGGTGTTCAATATCCTGCTCCAGATCCTGGAGGACGGACACCTGACCGATGCGAAGGGGCGCCGCGTCGACTTCCGCAACACCGTGATCATCATGACCAGCAACGTCGGCGCGCAGCTGCTGCAGCGCGACACGAGCATCGGGTTCCGGTCCTCCTCCACCGACGACACGCTGCAGGCGAACCAGGAGTACGACCGGATGAAGGAGAAGGTGCTCGGTGAGCTGAAGAACGTCTTCCGGCCCGAGTTCCTCAACCGCATCGATGCGACGGTCGTCTTCCGTCAGCTGACGCGCGAGGAGATCCGGCAGATCGTGGACCTGCTGCTCGCGCGCGTGAAGGAGCAGCTCGCGGGCCAGGAGATGGAGCTCGTCGTCACCGATGCGGCCAAGGACGCCATCATCGCCAAGGGCTACGACCAGGCCTACGGCGCGCGACCGCTGCGTCGCGAGATCCAGAACCAGATCGAGGACCCGCTCGCCGAGCGGATGCTGCAGGCAAGCTTCTCCGCGGGCGATACGGTGACCGTCGACGTCGACGCCGATGGAAAGCTGGCGATCGACAAGGCGGCGCCGGCGAAGCGGCAGACGGCCAAGGCCGCCCGATAAGCCGCCGGTAACCCGGTGGTACGCCGCGGCGTGCGACGATAGCCAGGCGTGCCAGCCGTCAAGACGACCTACCTCTGCCAGCAGTGCGGTGCCGCCTCGCCGAAGTGGGCCGGGCAGTGCCCATCGTGTGGCGCGTGGAACGCGCTCGTCGAGACCGTGGCCGCCCCGCGCGCCGCATCCCGCGCACCGTCGGCAGCGCAGGCCGTTGCCGGCGCCGCGTCCATCTCGCCCATCGGCTCGGTCGAGAGCGCCGAGGCCTCGAGGCTCGCCTCCGGCATCGGTGAGGTGGACCGCGTGCTCGGCGGAGGCTTCGTGCCCGGCTCGATCACGCTCTTCGGCGGTGACCCGGGCATCGGCAAGTCCACGCTGCTCCTCCAGCTGGCGGCCAGGCTGGCATCTCGGGCCCCGGTCCTGTACATCACCGGGGAGGAGTCGGCCGCGCAGGTCCGCGGGCGGGCGGAGCGGATCGGCGCGGTGGTCGAGGGCCTGAGCCTCGCCGCGACCACCGACCTCGAGACCGCGCTCGGCGCGATCGAGCACGCGCGGCCGTCCCTGGCGGTGGTGGACAGCGTCCAGACGATGACGAGCGCGGAGCTGTCCGGCCCGGCCGGCAGCGTCGGCCAGGTCCGGGAGGTGGCCGCGCGGCTGGCCGAGGCGGCGAAGCTCGGTGGCACCTGCGTGGCGCTGGTCGGGCACGTCACGAAGGAGGGGACGGTCGCGGGCCCGCGGACCCTCGAGCACCTCGTGGACGCCGTGATCTACCTCGAGGGGGAGCGGCTCGGATCGACCAGGTTGCTGCGCGCGGCGAAGAACCGCTTCGGCTCGACGGACGAGGTCGGCGTCCTCGAGATGCGCGGGGACGGGCTGGCGGAGGTCGCGGACGCGAGCCGATTCTTCCTCGAGTCGGACGAGAGCCCCACGGCCGGTGCGACGGTCACGATCGCGCTCGAGGGCACGCGACCGCTGGCGGTCGAGATCCAGGCGCTGTCGGCGGCCGCCAGCTACGGATCGCCCCGCCGCGCGACGACCGGCGTCGACACGAACCGCGTGCTCATGCTCATCGCGGTGCTCGCCCGACATGCCGGCCTGAACCTCACCGCCCACGACGTGTACGTCAACGTGGCCGGCGGTCTCCGCATCGACGAGCCTGCGGCGGACCTCGCGATCGCGGTCGCCCTTGCCTCCAGCCTCCGCGACCGGCCGGTGCGCCCGGCGACCGTGCTGGCCGGCGAGGTCGCCCTCTCCGGTCGGCTGCGCGGCGCCGTCCGCGCCGAGCGACGACTGCTCGAGGCATCGCGCCTCGGCTTCGAGCGACTTGTCACCGGGCCCCCGCGGGGTGGGGACGCCAGCGAACGCGGATCAGGGCTCGTGGTGGCGCGCGACATCCGCGAGGCGATCGGGCAGGCGCTGGTCGACTGAGGGGGCCTGCAACGGCACTGGCCGTTGCATGGACGCCACGAAACCCCCGTGCTAAGGTGGCCGCCGCCGGCCCGGCCGCGCTCCGGCGCATTCATTTCGATCATCCACTCCGCGGCCATCGTCATCACTCGGAACTCATCAATTTCATGACTCGGATCATCCAGCTCACGGGGGCCCTGCTGGGCACCCTGATCGGCTTCGCGCTCGGATTGGCGCTGCTGCAGCGTGCCGGCGATCTGATCGAGCCCGCCAACCGCCCGGCCTTCCTCACCGCGTTCGTGGTCGCGACCCTGCTGTTCGGCTATCTCGCGATCCCGTACATCACGATCTACCCCGTCCGGCGCGCGGTGGAGAAGCTCAGCGAGGCAGGCGCCGGCGAGTTCGCGCTCGGCGTCGGGGCGATCGTCGTGGGACTGGTGATGGGCGTGCTCGTCGGCATCCCGCTGGGGCAGCTCGGCGGCGCCATCGGCACCCTTGGCCCGCCGATCGTGGCCCTCTTCCTGGCCTTCCTCATGCTGGCGGCCACGATGTCGAAGCGCGACGTCCTGCTGAGCGCCTTCTCCGGCATCCTCCCCGGGGGTCGCCGCGGCGCGATCTCGAATCGGGTGGTGATCGACACCAGCGCGGTCATCGACGGGCGGATCGTCGACATCGCGCAGACCGGCTTCATCCTCGGCCACCTCGTCGTGCCGCGGTTCGTGCTCGACGAGCTCCAGCGCATCGCCGACTCGCCCGATGCCATGCGACGCAACCGGGGGCGGCGCGGCCTCGAGATGCTGTCCGCCCTCCAGAAGGACGCGGTCGCTCCGGTGGAGATCAGCGAGGCTTCATACCCCGAAGTCGCCGAGGTCGACGCCAAGCTCATGGCCTACGCGCGGGACCACGGTGCCGCGATCCTCACCAATGATTACAACCTCAATCGGGTCGCCGACCTGCAGGGCATCCGGGTCCTGAACATCAACGAGCTCGCCAACGCCGTGAAGGCGGTCGTCCATCCCGGCGAGGAGATGAGCGTCCGAATCATCCAGGAGGGCAAGGAGGCTGGGCAGGGGGTCGGCTACCTGGACGACGGCACGATGATCGTCGTCGAGGGCGGGCTGCGCTTCCTCAACCAGGACCTGCCGATCACCGTCACGCGCGTCCTCCAGACCGTCGCCGGCCGCATGATCTTCGCGCAGCCTCGCGGCGACGCGGGCTGAGCGCCCGATGGCGGGTCCTGCACCCTTCACCGCGATCCTCGTGGCGGCCGGTCGGAGCAGCCGGATGGGCACGGACAAGCTGTGGACCGATCTGTGGGGCCGGCCGGCCTGGCGCTGGAGCCTCGACGCGCTGCTCGCCACGCCCGGCCTCGTGCGGGTCGCCATCGCCGTCGGCGCCGATGCGGTGGACCGCTTCCGCGAGGCGCTGCCGGCCGGCGCTGCCGACCGATGCCTCGTGGTTCCGGGTGGCGAGGTGCGCGCCGATTCCGTGATCGCCGGCCTGTGGGCGCTGACCGGCGCGGGCCACGACGACGACACGCTCGTGCTCGTCCACGATGCCGCTCGGCCGGCCGTGCAGCCGGCCCTGATCGAGGCGGTGGCCGCGGCAGCGGCCGGCGGCAGCGCGGCGGTGATCCCCATCGTCCCGGTCACCGACTCGCTGAAGCGCGTGCGAAACGACCGGGTCGTCGCGCCCGTGGAGCGCGAGGAGGTCGTGGCCGCCCAGACGCCGCAGGCCGCGCGGCTCGGCGCACTGCGTGCGGCGATCGAGGAGGCCCATGCCTGGGGCCGGCCGATCACCGACGACGCCGGGGCGCTCGCCGCGGCCGGCACGCCGGTCCACGTCGTGCCGGGAGATCCGACGAACGCGAAGCTCACGGAGCCTTCCGACCTCGTGCCAATGCGCGCCGTCCTGGCCGCCCGGACGATCCCGGTGGTCGAGCCGGGCAGCGCCGCGGTGCTGCCGGCCGGGGTTCGGTGCGGCATCGGCTTCGATGCCCATCGGCTGGTGGCCGGGCGGCCGATGCGGATCGGCGGCGTCGACTTCCCGGAAGAGCCGCTGGGGCCGGAAGGGCACTCGGACGGTGACGCGGCGCTCCACGCGCTGATCGACGCGCTCCTCGGGGCGGCGCAGCTCGGCGACGTCGGCACCCTCTTCCCGGCCGATGCCGAGGCGTGGGCCGGCGCGGACTCCGCCGAGCTGGTGCGGGCCGCGGTCGCCCGGCTCGCCGAGCACGGTTGGCAGCCGGCGAGCGCGGACCTGGCGGTGGCCATCGGCCGGCCCGCCCTCGCCGCGCGGCGGGCCGAGATCGTCGAGCGCATTGCCGGGCTGCTCGGTCTCGCGCCGGACGCCGTCTCGATCAAGGGAACCACTACCGACGGCCTCGGCATCACCGGCGAGGGCGGCGTGGCCGCGTGGGCGATCGCCGGGGTCGAACGCGCCGGATGAGCGATTGGATCGGCGGCCGGCGCCCGGTCGCCGAGGCGCTCGCTGCCGGACGAGAGGCTCGACGACTGCTGATCTCCGCATCGGCGAAACCGTCCCCGGAGCTGCGAGTCATCACCGACGCCGCGCGCCGCCTCAACGTTCCGACCGACCGGGTGCCCGCGGACCAGATGACGCGCATCGCCGGCTTCGACGGGCACCAGGGCGTCCTGCTGGAGGTCGGTGAGCGTCGCTGGGCATCGGTCGAGGAGATGCTCGACGCCGCTCGAGCGGCCGGTCACCCGCCCTTCGTCCTGGTGCTCGAGCATCTCCAGGACCCGACGAACTTCGGCACCCTCCTGCGCTCCGCCGAGGCGGCCGGGGTCGACGGCGTGGTCTTCCCCGAGCGCGGCGCCGCACCGCTGAGCGCGGCCGCGGTGAAGGCCAGTGCCGGGGCCAGCGAGCATCTGCTCCTGGCGCGCCTGCCGACCATCGGCGAGGCCATCCACGAGCTCAAGCAGACCGGCCTGCGCCTCGTGGCGGCCGACCAGGACGCGCCGGCATCGGCGTGGGACAGCGACCTCGGCGGTCCGCTGGCGATCGTGGTGGGCAGCGAGGGGAGCGGCCTGTCTGGCGCCACGAAGCGCCGGTGTGACCTCCTCGTGAGCTTCCCGATGGCGGGGCGCGTCGCCAGCCTGAACGCCGCGACCGCCGGCGCCCTCCTCCTCTTCGAGGTCGTCCGGCAACGGAGCACGGGGTAGACTCCTTCGAGCGCCGAGGTAGCTCAATGGCAGAGCAGGGCTTTTGTAAAGCTCAGGTTGTGGGTTCGACTCCCACCCTCGGCTCCATTGGTTGAGGGCGCCATCGGCTTCCGATATACTCCGGCCTCGGTCGGCGACGCACCACGCGCCGGCCGCGATTCGTGGGTAGGTTGAGCAGGTGGTGAGCTCCGCTGACTGTAGATCAGCCGTCTTTCGACTGTGGGGGTTCGATTCCCTCCCTGCCCACCATCATCGCGCAGCAGAATGACCCGTCCCAGGCCCACGTAGCTCAGTAGGCAGAGCACTTCCTTGGTAAGGAAGAGGTCTCCGGTTCGAGCCCGGACGTGGGCTCCATCACCTCCCCCGATCGCGGAGGTGGTGAGGGGAAATCGCCGCAAATCTATGTCCTAGAGTTGACGCTCGCGCTGCCGCCCGCGATGCTCGGGCCGTCCTGCCAGCCCCGGTCCTTCCGGAGACGCCCGTCACGTGGATCCCAATGTCGTCCTTCCCCTTCTCAGCTCGGTGCTGTCCTTCGCGTTTGCCGCGATGGTCGGTGACCAGTGGCTCCGGCGGCGCCAGCCGTATCAGCTGGTATGGACCATCGGGCTGCTGTGGTACGGGATCAGCGCCGGCACCGAGTTCCTCGGATCGGCCTTCGGGTGGAGCGAGCCCCTCTACCGCACCTGGTACCTGATCGGCGCCTTCGGCGTCGCGGCCTGGCTGGGGCTGGGCACGGTCTTCCTTCTCGAGCGGACGAGGTTCGGCTACTTCGTCGCCTTCAGCGTCTTCGCCGGAGGCCTGTTCAGCATCCTGTCGGCGCTGGCGCGGTCCCGCGAGGGCGATCCGGTGACGGCCGGCGCGGTCCCGATGGTCGTCGGGCTCTCGCTCCTGGCCGCGGTGGCCATCGCCGCCGCCACGCGGTACCGGCGGTCGCTCATGGCGCCGACGGCGGCCGCCATCCTGGTGGCGGCGTCGGTCGCGGTCACCATCCTCACCTTCACCGTGCCGGTGGCAGCGCCCGGATACCACCTGGACGTCACCGGGGTGCCGACCGGCGAGGCCTTCCCGTCCGACCTCCGGATCCTCACCCCGCCGTTCAACATCGCCGGCGCCTTCGCCCTGGTGTTCGGCGCCGTGTACTCGGCCTACATCTTCATGCCGAAGCGGCGCGTCCTGCGCGTCGAGGGCGGGCCGCCGATCATCGGCACCATCGGCCGCGCCATCGCCGTCACCGTGAACTTCTTCGCCTCGATCCCTGGCGCGTGGCGCGCGATGCGCGCCGGGACACTGAACTCCCGGGTGCTGGCCACGATTCTCATCGCCATCGGCGGCTTCATTCCCGGGTGGACGAGCGGCCTGAACCGCTTCGGGATCACCTGGGCCTTCTTCCTTGGCGAGCTGCTGGGCGTGATCTTCATCTTCCTCGGCTTCCTCGTCAGCATCGAGGTGTTCAGCGACGTCCGGCTGCCATTCACCCGGATCGTCCTCCGTCGACGCGACGGGGCCGAGCGCGGCTCCGTCTGATCGGTGTCGTGATGCCCGTGCCGTCTGACGGAGTGGGGAGGCGGCCCGGTGGCGAGCAGGCCCCGGCGACTCGTTGACGGTGGGAAGGTGCCTGGAGTAGAATCGGCAGGCTTTCCCCCGGTGACCCGCCCCTAGTTCGGCGTGGCTGGCCCCGGCGGATGACGAGGAAACGAGAACCACGTGGCAAAGGCCGAAAACCGACCCGTGATCAGCCTGGCGTGCACTGTCTGCAAGGAGCGCACGTACAGCACGCGGAAGAGCAAGAGAAACGACCCGGGGCGCATGGAGCTGAACAAGTTCTGCCCTCGCTGCCGGCAGCACCAGCTGCACCGGGAGACGAAGTAGCGGCTGCGCGTTCGCGGAGGGGTGTAGCTCAATTGGTAGAGCACTGGTCTCCAAAACCAGCGGTTGCAGGTTCGAGTCCTGTCGCCCCTGCCACCCCGTCGAACGCCATTCCGTCCACCACGCCATAGCAGGAAGAACGTACCGATCGTGTTGACCGGCATCCGCCGATACCTGGTCGAGAGCTGGGCCGAGCTGAAGAAGGTCGCCTGGCCGACTCGCGAGACCGTCATCCGTCTCACCCTGCTGGTGGTGGCGGTGTCGATCGCCGTGGGCATCTACATCTTCGTGCTCGACCGCATCTTCAACACGCTCGTGGACCAGGTGATCTGATGGCTGACGAAACGACCTCCGAGACGCTGAACGAGGCGCGCGAGGCTGCCCGTCTCTCCCGCGAGGCCCCGCGCCCCGGCGACATGCCGGAGGCGGAGCGCGAGAAGAAGCAGTGGTACGTGATCCACACGTACTCCGGCTACGAGAACAAGGTGAAGGCGAATCTCGAGCACCGGATCGAGTCGATGGGCGTGGAGGACCAGATCTTCCAGGTTCTCGTCCCGATGGAGGAGGAGATCGAGATCCGCAATGGCCAGCGCCAGACGGTGAACCGCAAGGTGTTCCCGGGATACGTGCTGGTCGAGATGGCGATGAGCGACGAGTCCTGGTACGTCGTGCGCAACACGCCGGGCGTCACCTCGTTCGTCGGCTCGGGCAACCGCCCCCTGCCGCTGGACGAGAACGAGGTCAAGAAGATCCTCAAGCAGATGGGGGTCGAGACGCCGAAGTTCAAGGTGCAGTACCAGAAGGGCCAGAGCGTCCGCGTCAAGGACGGACCGTTCGCCGAGTTCATCGGCACCGTCGACGAGGTCAACCCGGAGCGCAACAAGGTCAAGGTGCTCGTCAGCATCTTCGGCCGCGAGACGCCGGTCGAGCTCGACTTCCTGCAGATCGAGAAGCTGTAGGACCGATTC
>Ga0299913_10005874_pt1 | contig 10557 bp, 15 predicted proteins | sample RVTome_9_FD_201360 | JGI IMG/M metagenome (GOLD analysis project Ga0299913, IMG submission 201360) | Soil microbial communities from uranium-contaminated site in the Upper Colorado River Basin, Wyoming, United States - RVT155D38 (version 2) ... | reverse complement strand
GGATGGGTCGGTCAAAGCCGAGTGACTGGATCGACTCGTCTGACACACTTGACCCATGCGAGTTTCCGCCAAGGCCGACTACGCGCTGCGCGCGCTGATCGAGATGGCGAACCGGGCCGACGAGCGGGCGGTCAGCGCCGAGGAGCTCGGTCGGCTGCAGGAGATCCCGCACGGGTTCCTCCAGGCGATCCTCGCCGACCTGCGGCGGGCCGGGATCGTGATGTCGCAGCGCGGCCAGTCCGGCGGCTGGCGGATGGGGCGCGCGGCGGCCGACGTGTCCGTCGCCGACGTGATCCGCGCCGTGGACGGCCCGCTGGTGTCGGTCTACGGGCTGCGCCCGGAGGCGGTCAGCTACAACGAGGCCGCGGACGGGCTCCGGCACGTGTGGATCGCCGCGCGCCGGGCGCTGCGCGATGTCTTCGAGCAGGTGTCGATCCAGCAGCTGTCCGACCGCCGGCTCCCGAAGGCGGTCACCACGCGCACCGCCGACGAGGACGCCTGGCAGCCGCACTAGGGAGACACGCCCTGCGCCCTGTTTGCCGCGCCGGAGATCGGGAAGGAACACCGGCATGCGAACCCAGCGTGCCGGTAGGCGCCGCCCGGCGCACTCGGCCCTCGTGGTCGCTGTGGCCCTTCTAGGTATCGCCGGCTGCTCCAGCGGGACCGAGCTGGCCGTGGGCGAGGTCGATGCGACCGACGCGCCGGCCGCCGACGGTGTCGACGGCCACCGCGTGTCGGTGACCGTGCCCACCGGCCGGTTGGACATCGTCGTCGCGGAGCCCCGCGAGGAGATCGGCGACCAGCGCGCCGCGGACGACGGCAGCCTGATCCGGCTGACCACGTCGTTCCGCGACGCCGAGGTCCGCACGGACGTCTGGGCGTTCGCCGCCCGTGAGGGCAATGCCGAACCCGTGACCCTCGCCCTGGAGGTCGGAGACGAGCGATACGACGTCGGGGTGGTGCGCCGAGGGGCCGACCAGGACAACGAGCTGGCGCCGGACGACGCGGTGGTCGCGGTCCCGGACGGCGTGCGGCTCGACGACGTGCGGCTGCTCGTCGGCTACGACGGCCTCGAGCAGGCGGCGTCGGCGGCGGACGGAACCCGCGAGCCGGGCCCGGCCGACACCCTCTACGACGGCGCCGAGCGCGGCCCGTCGGCCAGCTGCGCTCGGGGGCGGTTCGAGCCGCGGCTGGATCCGGAGCTCCGCTGTCGGGTCGGAGAGGCGCGCCTCCTGCCGTACCTTCCCGGGCCCGGCTGGGCCGAGGAGGGTCGCGGCTGGCTGGTGGTCAGCCTGGGCACCGAGCTGACCGAGGTGCGCGCCGGCGATGCTCGCTACGAGGTCGGGTCCGTGGCCAACCGGACGACGTACCAGGGGGAGTCCGCCGCGGCGACGTTCGACGAGCGACACGACTCGGTCACCTACAGCGCGCAGCTGGCGTTCGACGTCGCGAACGGCGAAGCGGCGGACCGCCAGGGACTGCGGGTGGCGCTCGACTACCGGCTGAGCCTCACCGCGGGTGACCCTCCGGCGGGCGGTGGGCCGGACCGTCTCCGGTACGTCGACGACGTCACCGTGCCCGATCCGACACCAAGCCAGAGCTGAGACGCGTCAGCCAACCGCGCGAAGGAGAGAGACATGAACGCACCCCGCGGCATCGAAGGCGTCGACCTTCTCGAGCTCGACATCATCTCGAAGGAGCGACTACCGGCCGTCAGCGCCGACTTCGCCTCCTGCGAGAACCTGGTCCACCCGTTCCTGACGAGCCAGTTCTCTCGGCCCGGTGCCGTCGGCGACTTCCCCGACGGTCCGTCGGCGGAGTGGGCCGAGCTGGCCGCCCTGCTCGAGCAGTCGCTCAACCAGAGCAAGCGCAACCTCGACGAGACGTCGGCCGCGATCAAGAGCTTCCTCACCTCGATCCTGGAGGCCGACGCAGGCGCCCGGGACCGGATGAACCAGGCCCGTTCCGAGATGGAAGGGATCGGCAACGGCTGATGAGCTACGAGGAGCTGAAGGCGCACGCCGAGGAGATCAAGCAGCTGGCCATCGACCAGACGGTCAACCAGCTCATCCAGGGGTCCGCCGGCGCCGGTGCCTATGGCGGCAGTCCGCCGATCTCCACCTACCAGGACCTGGCCGAGCAGCAGTTCGCGGGGACGGAGCAGGTCTTCGACGAGTGGGTGGACTTTCCCGACCCGTCCCTGCTCGAGGGCGGGGTGAGCGACCTGTCCTCGGCCCTGGGCTACCTGTCCTCGGAGTCCTACCTCACCGACGACAAGGCCAAGGAGTACGCCGGCGGAGGGGGCACCAGCTTCAACATCAGCCAGATCGAGCCCACCGGCGCCTTCATGCAGGGCTGGCAGAGCGGGACCTCGACCAGCTATGCGAACTTCGCCTCGCTCTTCGGCCCGGTGACCGCCAACCTGTCGATGTGCGCGAGCGTGCTCAAGGGTGCCTCAGAGGCCGAGATGGAGATCTGGAAGCGGGCCCGCGAGGACGTCGACGACCTGGCGCACGCCACGATCGACGCGCTCAAGAACTGTCTCGACAAGGATCCCGGTGACGTCGCCACAGTGCTCGCCGTCGTCGGTGCGGTCTCGGGGATCGTCGCGGTGCCGTTCACGGCGGGCGGCAGCCTGGCGGCGAGCTACACCTTCGCCGCGATCGCGGGGGGCACCTCCCTCGGGGGTGCGTTCCTGCCCGAGGACGAGGAGAACGACGGCACGATCTCCGGGGACACCCCGGCCGAGATCGTCACCTCGCTGAACGACAATCTGACCAAGCTCAACGCCGACATCACGGCCAAGGAGGAGGACGTCAAGAGTGCGCTCTCGCAGACGATCGCCGACTATCGCGCGGCCCTGGCCCTGGAGCCCGGCGTCTCCCCGGTGAAGATGCCGCGGCCGACGGTCGCGGACAACCCGTCGTTCGGCGACCACGACTGAGCTGAGACGTGAAGGAGCGAGAAGCCATGCAACTGCGGGGCACCAACGACCTCCAGCGACGACTCGACGCGGCCGCGTTCACCGTGCACCTGCCCAACGAGCGGGTCTTCGGCGAGGTGCACGGACAGCGGCACGTGAGGATCCGGCTGGCGCCGGGGCACTACGAGCAGGTGAGCGGGGCGAAGCTCAGCACCGAGCTGGCCAACCTGGCGCGGCTGCTGTTCGCACGGGGGCTGCGCGAACGCCAGATCGCCGTCAAGGAGGTCACCGGGCGCACCCTGAGCCCGAAGATCCGGATCGGGCGACGGGGGACGGCGTACGCGCGGGCGCTGCGCGAGCTGGCCGCCGAGGGCGAGTCCGACGACGGAACCGTCCGGGTCACCTCGGTGGGCCAGCAGAACTTCGTGGTGGAGATCGCCCCGGGCACGCTGGACCGGATACCTCAGGAGCGGTTCGAGGCCAACTGTGGCCAGGCCGCCGACCGCCTGCTCGCCGACACCGAGGCACAGGCCGCCAGGGCGCGGGTGGAGGTCTTCGAGCCGCTGCCGGGTGTGCGCCTCTGATCGTCAGGCGACCGAGGGCTGTGGGAGCTGCGGCAGCAGATCGGTGACGTCGCCGCGGACGTCGTACTCGCTGCGCGAGAGCTGGTCGATCCAGCTGTGGGCCAGGGTGCGCAGCACGGTGAGGCGCTCGCGCGGCGCCGGCCGCGGCAGCGCGGTGGGCGGGGTGGCCAGGTCGGCGACCGAGAGGGACGCGGTCCCGAATCCCACCGTCCGGCCGAACGCCGACCACACGGCCGCACGATCGCCGGGGCGGTTGACGAGCACGTGTACCCGGTCCGGGCGTCGCGCGCTCGCGCCCCAGCGCTCGAGCACGCACCCGAGGTCCTGTGCCGGGTCACTGGCCATCGTCCACGCGTCGGGCGCGGACGCCGTGATGACCACGTGCCGCTCGAAGCCGGCGAGACCGTCGAAGAGCAGCTCGATCTGCGGCGACGTCGCCGCGGCGAGCAGCGGCTGGGTCACCACCAACGTGTCCCGCCCCTTGCGGGCGCGGCGGCAGATGCCGCTCCACGCGCCCTCGACCTCGCGACGCTCGTAGCCCCAGGCCCGGTGGCTGCGCATCATCTCGATCGCCGCCCGGAACATCTCGTCGGCGGAGACCGCCGGGTTGCTGACCCCCAGCGCCGCGAGGGCGTGCCAGTGGCGCCGGAGCGCGATCTCGAGGAAGTCCCCCGGGCCGCCCGGCAGGCCGACGTGCAGGAAGACCTTGCGCTTCATGCTCATGCTGCGACGGTGACACCCTGGGTCGTCCGGCCGGTGAACACCCGGCCAACCGCGGTTGTACCTTCCCCCGCTCGACGCGAACGGCGGCGTACTAGAACTTGTTCTAGAATGCCGGTCATGATCAGCTCCGACGCCATCACCTGGAACGCCCCGAACGGAGACCACCCGGCGCGCGCCGCCTCGCAGCGGTCCTACTCGGCGGTGGCGAAGGGCGACCTGGACGAGTGGCTCACGGTGTACGCCGAGGACGCGGTGATCGAGGATCCCGTCGGGCCGTCGATGTTCGACCCCGACGGCAAGGGGCACCGCGGGCACGACGGCATCCGGGCGTTCTGGGAGCAGGCGATCGCGCCGATCGCGCAGTTCGAGTTCACGATCCTGGACTCGTTCGCCAATCCGGGCAGCAACAGCTGCGCCAACGTCGGGAGGATCAGGACGTCGTTCCCCGACGGCAGCCACACCACGACCGACCTGGTCATGGTCTACGTCGTGCACGACGACGGCCGGATCGCATCGATGAAGGCCTACTGGGAGCCCGATCGGACGATGGCGACGTTCACGAAGGCGTAGCGTCTGCCGGGCAACACCTGTGGTGTGACATTTCTGGGCGCGAGGGCGTCGAAGAGGGTGACCACCGAGGAGTGACATGCCGACCGACCGCGGAGCCCGCGCCGAGCAGGAGTTCGAGGAGTTCGCGGTCGCCCGCGCCGCTCACCTCTATCGCTCGGCGTGGCTGCTGTGTGGAGACCGGCACCAGGCGCAGGACCTGGTCCAGGAGACCCTGGCCAAGGTCTACGTCCGCTGGCGGAGGCCGTTCGGCGCCAGGATCGACAACCCGGCGGCGTACGCGCAGACGGCGCTGACCCGCACCTTCCTGAGCGGCAAGCGCCGCCGCAGCAGCGGTGAGCAGCCGTACGCCGACCTACCCGACTCGCCCGTCGACGACGGGACCGAGGCCACCGACGTGCGGCTGGCGCTGCACGACGCGCTGGCCGAGCTCCCGCCGGCCGACCGGGCGGTGCTCGTCCTGCGCTACCTCGAGGACCTCAGCGTCGAGGAGGTGGCGGGTCGGATGGGGCTCTCTCCTGGAGCGGTGCGCAACCGCTCGCTGCGAGCCCTGGAGCGGATCCGCGGTGTCGTCGACATGTCACTCGCCCTCCGGAAGGAAGCCCGATGAGCACACCCGAAGCGCAGGATCGCCAGCTGGCCACTCTGTTCCGTGAGTCGACCGAGATGCTCGAGCCCGACGTGGCCGAGCTGGTCGCAGGTGGCGTCGCACGCGGCCGGACCGCGCGACGCCGACGGCACCTGGGCACCGCTCTCGGCGCGATCGCCGTCATCGGCGTCGTGGGCCTCACGGCGGGAGTCGCCGGTGGACTCGGCGGCTCGGGCTCCCCAGGCGAGGTGGCGGTGGCCGACAAGCCCACGCCCATGTCACCGAAGCCGAATGTCACCAAGCACTTCGAGCTCGCGGTTCCGGCCGCCGAGGTTCCCGACGCGATCGCCGCGATGCTCCCGCCGGGCGAGGTGGGTCCACCGCTGAGCGGGGGCACCTTCCCGCTGGTGGACGAGGCGCGCAACAAGGTCACCCATTTCCGCTGGGACGGCACCCTGACCACGTTCATCATCAAGCCGGCGTCGAGCCTGGCGAGCTGTGCCGAGTTTGCAGCGGCCGACCCGACCGTCCCCTGTGAGGTGGTCGACGGGCTGGAGACGCAGATCAACCCGCCGACGACCGGGGACCAGGTGACCTCGCAGGGGGTGTCGGTGTGGCGGCACGGCTATGTCGTCACCGCCATGTCCTACAACGCCGCGGACGGCAAGGATGTCCCACCGCTCATGGATGTCCCGCCGATAAGCCTCGAGCAGCTCGACCAGATCGTCCGCAGCGACGTCTGGTTCAGCTGACGGTCAGGGCCTTCTCCAGCCACGACACCAGCGGCTTGAGGCTGCGCCAGTCGTCCCGCACCCGGTCGAGCAGCTCGGCGGTGTGGATGAACGGCTCGAAGCCGTAGGGCCGGGTCGCGACCAGCTGCTTGTGGCGCAGCAGCTCGATCCGGGGATGGTCGGCGTCGTAGCCCCGCGGGGCGGTCTTCAGCCGCTCGCCGCCCACCTCGAACCCGGCCTTCTCCAGCTTGGTGAGCAGCCGGCGCAGGGCAGGGCCGGTCCTGTCGTCGGTCATCGCAGCGCGGATCGCGGCAAGCCGTTCGCCCGAGGCCTCGTAGAAGCCCGCGCCGACCCGGACCCCGCGGGGTGAGAGCTCGACGTACCACCCCATCGCCGGACCAGCCGCGACGAACGCACCCTGCGCGGTCTTGTACGGCGTCTTGTCCTTGGCGAACCGCACGTCGCGGTAGGGCCGGAAGATCTTCGCCTCGCCGAACTCCGGCGCCAGCGCGCCGCAGAGCGCGGTCATCGGCGCCTTGACCGCCTCGGCGTAGACGTGCTTGTGCGCCTCCCAGAACGACTTGGTGTTGTCGACCTCGAGATCGTCGTAGAAGTCGAGGGCGGCGACGGGGAAGCCGGAGAAGGCGGTGGAAATCACGCGAGCACACATCCTGGGGTCTCGATACGCGACATCGCGACCTCGTTCCTCGGTCGCGGCCGCTACTCGACCTCCTCACGCAACGCCGCCGCGACTTCGTCGCGGCGGCTGCGCTCGGAGAGCGGATGACGAGATTCGAACTCGCGACATCGACCTTGGGAAGGTCGCGCTCTACCAACTGAGCTACATCCGCATGTCGGTCGGACCGACGCGGGGATAGTACCCGAAGTGCGGGGTGGCGCTCAGATCGGGAGCAGGGTCGGCCGCTTCGGGCTGACCCCGTCGCCGGACGATCGACCGGTGAGCCGCCGGTGCACCCAGGGCACCAGGAACTCGCGGGTCCAGCGGGCGTTCTCGCGCAGCGTCTCGGCGCGGCCCAGCGTGAGCCGGGGGGCGATCTCCTCGGGCTCGAGGGCGTGCTCGATGCCCAGCGCATCGAGCACGGCCATCGCGATTGCCTGGTGGCCGGCCGCATTGAGGTGCATCCGGTCGGTGTCCATCACCTCGGCGATGTCGACGTGGCGCATCCGCCACATGTCCACCAGCGTGGCCCCGTGGTTGTCGGCGATCTCGCGCGCCCACTCGTTGAACACCGCCATCCGGCCGCGCATCGGCGCGTAGATGCCGGAGCCGCCGGGGTCGAAGATCGTGAACATCACGACCCGCGCGCCGGTCGCGGCCAGGCGGCCGATCCCTTCGTCGTACGCCGCCGCGAGGCCGTCGAGGTCGACCCTCGGCCGGAGCACGTCGTTGGCGCCGGCGTGAATGCTGACGAGGTCCGGCTCGAGGCCGATCGCGGGGTCGACCTGCTCGGTGAGGATCGGCCCGAGCTTGCGGCCGCGGATGGCGAGGTTGGCGTAGCCGAAGTCGGGGCTCCGAGCGGCCAGGGCCTCGGCTACCCGGTCGGCCCAGCCCCTCAGGCCGTTGGGCCGGAACGGGTCGGGATCGCCGACGCCCTCGGTGAAGGAGTCGCCGAGAGCGACGTACCGGTGGAAGGTCACCGGGACATCGTGCCGCAGTCCGGAGACGCCACGATCGCGGGGTTTGCGGACGGTAGGTTGTGCGCGTGCTGCTGTCAGACCGCGACATCCTGGCCGAGATCGACGCGGGCCGGGTCCGGATGGACCCGTGGGATCCGGCGATGCTGCAGCCGTCGTCGATCGACGTGCGCCTGGACCGCTACTTCCGGGTCTTCGAGAACCACCGCTACCCGCACATCGACCCCGCGGCCGATCAGTCCGACCTGACCCGCGAGGTGGAACCGGTGGGGGACGAGCCGTTCATCCTGCACCCGGGGGAGTTCGTGCTCGGGTCGACGTACGAGGGCGTCTCGCTGCCCGACGACGTGGCGGCCAGGGTCGAGGGCAAGTCCTCGCTCGGCCGCCTCGGCCTGCTCACCCACGCGACCGCCGGCTTCGTGGATCCCGGCTTCTCCGGGCACGTCACCCTGGAGCTGGCCAACGTCGCGACCCTGCCGATCAAGCTCTACCCGGGCATGAAGATCGGGCAGTTCTGCTTCTTCCGGCTCTCGTCGCCGTCCGAGCACCCCTACGGGTCGGAGAAGTACGGCTCGCGCTACCAGGGCCAGCGCGGTCCGACCCCATCGCGGTCCTTCAAGAGCTTCCACCGGACCACGATCTGAGGCTCTCCTCTCCTGCCGCCGAGTAAGGTGATGCTAACTTAGGCTCACCTAACTATCTCCTAGCTGCCTCTCTCGGAGGGCGACGATGACGACCACGGCTTCCCCGCTACCGCTGCTCCTCGAGGAGATCGAGGCGATGCGCGTCGAGCGGCTCTCGCCGAGCTTCGTCCGCGTCGAGTTCGGGTCCCCGGACAATGGCTGCGGGCTCGCGGACCTCGGCGTCGACGGCCCTTTGTACGACCAGCGGATCAAGCTGATCTTCCCTGCCGCGGACGGTCGGCTGCCGTCGTTCGAGGGTGCCGACGAGTCCTGGTTCGAGACCTGGCTGGATCGCCCGGAGGCCGAGCGGGGGGCGATGCGCACCTACACGGTCCGGGCGCTGCGCGGCACCGGCGCCGACACCCGTCTGGTCGTCGACTTCGTCGTGCACGGCCCCGACGATGCGTCGGGTCCCGGCGGGGACTGGGGGGCGAACGCCGCGGTCGGTCAGCGGGTGATCACGATGGCACCGCGCCGAGGGGTGCCGTTCGGAGGGATCGAGTTCGCGCCCGGTACGGCGAAGCGGTTGCTGCTGGTCGGCGACGAGACCGCCGTGCCCGCGGTCGCGAGCATCCTCGAGTGCCTGCCCGCCACCGCCCGCGGCGCCGCGTTCCTCGAGGTGCCGCACGCCGCCGACGTACTCACGCTGCGGCACCCGGTCGGCATCGACGTGCACTGGCTCCCGCGCGATGGCGCGGCGCGTGGGGAGGAGATCCACGCCGCGGTGTTGGAGCACCTGGGCGAGGAGCCGGCCGCGCCCGTCGTGGGCGAGGTGGACCCGGACCTGTGGGAGACGCCGACGTACTCCTCGTCGGGCGAGGACGTGGACGTCGCGGTGCGCGTGGTGGGGCACGAGTTCGACGACCTGTACGCGTGGATCGCGGGGGAGTCGTCGATGGTGACCGCGTTGCGGCGGGCGCTGGTCAAGGACCTCGGCATCGACCGGCACCAGGTGGCGTTCATGGGCTACTGGCGGCTCGGCGTCGCGATGCGGTCCTGAATCGCTCTCAGCCGTCGAGCCGGTCGGCCATCCGGCGCAGCCGCTCGGCCAGCCGGTGCCGGCTCGGCGACGGTGGGGGCGTCGGCGCCCGGTGCGCGGTGGTGCCTGCGGCCTCGTCCTGCCAGTTCTTGACCGCGAGCATCCGCGCCTCGAGGCCGTAGAGGGTCTCGCTCATCGTCTTTCCCTTCCTCAGACCTGGGTGAGCACGATGTCGCCGCTCACGGACTTGGCGCGCAGCTCGACGTGGTCGGCGCCCTCGCCGGGCTCACCGGCGGCGTCGAGGCCGGACCGGATCTCCCCGGAGACGGTGGAGATGTCGGTCCAGACGGGGACGCCGGCGGGGATGCCCACGTGCACGTCGCCGGACGCGCCCTTGGCGGTGAGCCGGCCGCGGTTGGCGGTGCGGACCACGAAGTCGCCGCTGCCGGTCGTCATCGCGACGTCGTCGCGCGACTCGGTCACGACGAGGTCGCCGGATCCGGTCTTCACCACGGCCGGGGCGTTGCTGGTGCCGATCTCGACGTCGCCGGACCCGGTGGAGATGGAGACCGCGCCGCCGGCGTACTGAACGCGGACGTCGCCGGACCCGCTCTTGACCCGCAGCTCCTGGTCGGCGGTGTCGATCCGGATGTCCCCGCTGCCGGTCTCGACGACAGCCGGGCCGTCCATGATCTCGATCGTGACGTCGCCGGAGCCGCTCTTCACCTGGCCGGCTCGGTAGCTCCCGCGGGCGGTGACGTCGGCGCTGCCGGTCTTGATCGCCAGGGTGCTGTCGGACGGCACCGTGATGGTCATGTCGAGCTTGGTGTCGCCGCCCAGGAAGCCTGCGCGCAGCTTCGGGGCGATCACGCTGATCTGGTCGCCGTCCTGCGTGACGATGGTCTCGTCGGCGTGCCGGCCGCTGACCTGAACGGTCGTCTCGGTCGCCTCGTCGGCGGTCACGGTCACCGATCCGCCGCCGTTCTCGACGTACAAGTTGATCGGTTGGGGGGTGTCGAACTGGTGAGTGGTCATGGCTGCTCCAGGGTGTGTCGGTCCACGGGGCCGGCGGATGCCGGTCCCTGGTGTGGTGGGTGGGGTGGGGTCAGACCCAGCCGGTCA